>Ga0302140_10007106_pt1 | contig 14036 bp, 7 predicted proteins | sample I_Bog_E1_1_FD_202095 | JGI IMG/M metagenome (GOLD analysis project Ga0302140, IMG submission 202095) | Peat permafrost microbial communities from Stordalen Mire near Abisko, Sweden - I_Bog_E1_1 | ecosystem: Environmental > Terrestrial > Soil > Wetlands > Peat | place: Sweden: Abisko, Stordalen...
TTCATTTAAACGAAGATGTTTATGCCGCTGACTTTATCGGCTTGCTTAAAATAGCAAGGGCCGTTATAAGTGAAATTTGGTTGAGCAGTAACCAGCGGTCGCTATTAATTATAGATTGCTGAATGAATAGATATATTAATAATCCGGCTTAAAAAACAACTGTATTTTCCATAACCAAACAAAATGAATTGATAAAAAGAAGAAATTTTAATTATAATTTTAAGTTAATTATAATTGGCTGTTTGATAATTTTTTAACTTCAATTCACATCTTCCCGTTTTGTTTTACAACACCTTAATTTTTTTATCGCTATTGGTATGAAAACAAAAAAAAAACAATTATTATTGATGTATAATTTCACGAATAATTTATTGATCTAATCTTCCTATCCTATGACTCCAGATTTAGCAATGATTTTTTTGTTTGCCAGCAATTTTGCACCACAGGGGTACTTATTTTGCCAGGGGCAAACATTGGCGATAAGTTCAAATACCGCTGTGTTTTCTCTCCTCGGCACTACTTATGGTGGCAACGGTACAACTAATTTCCAGCTGCCCAACCTGCAGGGTCGTGCGCCAATTGGCTTTGGGCAAAGCGCTGGCACAAGTAATTATGTTTTAGGGCAATCCGGCGGAGTTGAAACAGTAACGTTAACCACAAGCCAAATACCGTCGCATTCGCATTTAATAAACGTAAATAGCAGCCCAGGTGGTGCGGCCCCCGGTACTACAACGTACTTGGCTGCCGGGCCGTCAACCGGTTCAGGGCCGAATGCCAGCGTATTAAACATTTACACCGCCAGTTCTCCTAATGCAACGATAAGCCCGAGTACTGTTGCCACAACCGGAGGTAGCCAGCCATTCACGGTAGTACAGCCGTATCTCGCCGTTTCTTATGTTATTGCGATGACAGGTGTTTTCCCATCAAGGAACTAAAAATTAACAAATTAATTAGCAGGACTATATGGTAAGGCCAATAAAAATCGGGTTTTTAGCACCTTATTCGGGTGTTTACCCTTTTTATGGCCATCATTTAATGGCGGGTATACTCTTAGGTTTATATCCGGGAGGTTTACAACAGGATGAAATCCAGTTCGTGCCTGCGTACACGCAAATGGGCGACCCTAAAAGCACCATTGATGCGGTAAATAAACTGGTGTTTTTTGAACAGGTGGATATCATATCAGGCCTGATCAGCTATAAATCCATCCCCGATATTATCCCGGTAATAGAAACCTATAATAAACTTGCTTTTTTTTTCGATATGGGTGAGTTTATTCCTTATTTCAATCATTTAAGCCCTAACATATTTTATTCTTCGCAGCAAATATGGCAGTCGGAATATGCACTGGGTTATTGGGCGAACCAAGAATTTGGCGATGCCGGTATGATGGTAATGCCTGTGTATGAGGCCGGTTATCATTTAAGCGGGGCATTTTTTAAAGGAGCCTGTGCCGCCGGGGCAAAAAATTTGGGCTTGCATGTGCTTGCCCGCGATCCCGCAAATATTAAGTGGTTTAACCTAAGCGGCTTTTTTGATGAAATTGAAAAGAATCCGCCTTCATACGTGCATGCCGTTTTTGCAGGGAACATGGGGAATGAGTTTCTTAAATTATGGAAAGAATCGCGCTTTTATAAGCAAATACCCCTAACCGTGATAGAAAACATGGTTTATGACGATGTTTTAGAAAATGTTGCTGAATTGGACCTTGAGCTATATGCGGGGATATCCTGGAGCCGTAACGCGGAGAACGCCCGTAACAAAGAATTTGTAAGCAAATTTGAAACCACTGGCGGACAAATGGCCAATATTTACGGTTTGCTAGGTTACGAAGCCGGTTTGGCGCTCAGGGAAGTGAAACATCATATGCAAAAACGCGACTGGGCTACCGTTATAAATTTGCTGCAAAAAGAATCGGTGACCGGGCCCAGGGGCGAAAGGAATTTCTATCCTTTATCCGGCTTTTCATTGCCAGTTATCGATATCGTCAAGGTAAGTACATCTTTAAAAAAAATATACAAAACCGTAGTTGGCCGTGGCAACGGGTTGAAGTTTGATTCACCTGATTTTAAACAGATCAGTGAAGAAAGCCTAAGCGGCTGGCAAAATCCATATTTGTGTATCTAATACAAAACCTATGAAAAAATTAGCTGCAAAGGGGTTTCACATTGTGTCTCTAATCGCGTTCCTCATAGGGGCATCACGCACCGCAAAAGCGCAATTCACAAATTCCGTTTTTGAACAAAGCGGTTTGTATACAGCGATGGCCAAAGACGCCAATAATAATTTATATGTTACGCGGGTTCAGCCTTCAACAGGCGGCGCCTATTACGAAGTTGAAAAATATAGTAATGGTTCGGAAACACCCGTAGTCATTTATCAAAACCTTACGCATGAAGAAGGCGATTATCCCTGGGGGCTTGCTGTAACCAGTACCGGGAATGTTTTCATTTCCACCGATTTTACTTCTTCCGCGGGGGCAATTATCGAGCTCACCAATTCGGGAGGCAATTATACTGCCTCAACCTATCAAACCGGCAGGTATTTTACTGCGCTTGCAGTTGATGCAAACGATAATTTGTACGACACCGAATACGCAGTCAGCGTTGTTGCTTACGCTGTGGTGAAATATCCGGCGAACAGTGCGCCCAATACTGCTGGCACCACCCTTTATACAGGCTTGAAATCAGCAGCCGGCTATACGTATCCAACAGGCCTGGCTATTGCCTCAAACGGAGATGTTTATGTCGCTGATGCGTTCAGTAACACACCTTCCATTACTGACGGCGGCCATGTTTATAAGCTCACTGCCGCGTCTTCCTACGCTGTTTCGACGGTATCTACCGGAAATTACTCAACTGCCCTGGCGCTTGATGCATCAGGCAACCTTTACAGTTCGGAAAATAGCGGGTCGGGGTACCAGTTGGTTGAATATGCCGGCGGAACAGGCACTGGGGTGCCTGTTTTTGGCCCCATGCATACCAATGGTGTTTATTATCCCTGGGGTATAGCAATTATTAACAGCGGGAATATTTTTATCGTGGACGGGGATGACGGCACACATGGTGGTGAAATTATACGATTGGTAACGCCGCCAGCAACTACGGTTAGCTATAGCAGCCCCCAGGTTTATAATGTCGGTACGCCAATTGCGCCATTGTCGCCCACCAGCACTAATGTTGCTGCACTGGCCTATAACAGCTTTGTGAATGTTTTGGGAACCGGTTTTGCGTCGCTCGGGGGGATTGCGGTAGATGTTTCGGGTAACGTTTATGTAAGTAGTTTCGGCAACAGTACGGTACAAAAACTCCCTGTTGGGGGCGGAGCTCCGGTTAGTATTGGTTCCGGATTTAGTACTCCGTATGGACTAGCAGTTGATGCTGCAGGCAATGTGTATGTAGCCGATTTTAGCAACGCAGCCGTAAAGAAGATACCGGTTGGCGGCGGCGCGCCGGTAATCCTGGGCTCTGGTTTTACCAGCCCGGTCGGGGTAGCAGTGGATGCCGCCGGCGATGTATTTGTCGCCGACTATGGCGGTAATGCGGTAAAGGAAATCCCGGTTGGTGGCGGGACCATAATTACGATTGGAAGTGGGTTTAGCGGCCCAACCGGGGTGGCAGTTGATGCTGCAGGCAATGTATATGTGGCCGATTATCTTAACAATGCAGTAAAGGAGGTTCCTGTTGGTGGAAGTACACCGGTTGTCCTTGGGTCGGGATTCAGTTCGCCATTTGGTATTGATGTCGATCCGGAAGGCAACCTGTTTATTGCCGACTATGGTGATAGCGCAGTAAAGGAGATCCCCGCGGGCGGCTCGGTGATGAGCCTGCTTTCAGGGTTCACAACTCCTACCGGTATAGCTGAAGATGGCTCGGGTAATTTATATGTTGCTGATTATGGCAACAGCGCCGTAAAAAAAATCAGGCCAGTCGGTGGCTATTATATATGGCCCTTCCTGCCTGCGGGCCTAAGCTTTAACGGGGGCACCGGTATTCTCAGTGGTACGCCTACAGCGGTAAGCCCGGCAACAAATTATACAGTAACAGCTTACAACGCCGGCGGCGGTAATAAGGCAATACTAAATATAACGGTTAATCCGGCGCTTCCCTCCGTCAGCTACAGCAGCCCGCAAGCCTATGCTGAGAACGCAGCCATAACGCCACTCGCGCCAACGAGCAGCAATGTAGCAACGCTGGGTTATAATGGTACTCCGGTTGTTCTTGGCACGGGTTTTAGCGGCGCAACCGGGGTAGCCGCAGATGCTGCGGGCGATGTGTTTGTGGCCGACTACGGCAACAAGCAAGTAAAGGAAATACAGGCAGGGAGTACTACGCCGGTAGTTATAGGCTCCGGCTTCACTAACCCCTTCGGCGTAGCGGTAGACGCGGCGGGCGATGTATACGTAGCGGATTACGGCGCCAGCGCGGTGTATAAGATACCGGCCGGCAACGGCACCCCGGTAACAATAGGCTCAGGTTTCAGTCACCCTACCGGTGTAGCCGTAGATGCAGCAGGCAATGTGTATATAGCCGATCACGGTAATAATGCAGTTAAGAAGATCCCTGCGGGCAGCAATACCCCTGTAGTGATCGGGTCGGGCTTTAGCACCCCGATCGGCATTGCGATAGATGCGCAGGGCAATGTGTATATTGGGGACGACGGCAACAATGCGGTAAAGGAGATCCCCGCGGGGAGCAATACCCCGGTAGTGATCGGCTCAGGTTTCAGCAAACCCTACGGTGTAGCCGTAGATGCATCAGGCAATGTATTCGTGGATGATTATGGCAACAATGCGGTGAAGGAGATCCCGGCCGGTAGTACTACCCCGATAAGCATCGGATCCGGTTTTAAAACCCCGGAGGGCGTAGCGGCAGACGGTGCCGGCAATGTATACGTTGCAGACCACGGCAACAATCTGGTAAAACAAATTAAACCCGTTGGTGGCTATTATATAGGACCTTTCTTACCTGCCGGCTTAACTTTTAATAATACCACAGGGGTTCTCATCGGAACGCCGACCGTGGCAAGCCTGGCAACAAATTATACTGTAACGGCTTATAATAGCTTCGGGAGGAACGCGGCAACGGTGAATATCGCAGTTGACGTACCGCCCACGATCAGTTACAGCGGCCCGCAAACCTATACCGAGAATTTAGCCATAACCCAGCTAACGCCGGTGAGCAGCAATGTGGCGGCGCAAGGTTATAACAGCACCCCGGTTATCCTAAGCGTAGGTTTCAACGGCCCAACGGGGGTAGCGGCAGACGCCGCAGGCGATGTGTTTGTGGCCGACTATGGCGACAAACAGGTAAGGGAAATCATGGCCGGAAGTTCTGCGCCCGTAGTGATCGGCTCAGGCTTCACTAACCCTTTTGGTGTAGCTGTGGACGCTGCAGGCGATGTTTACGTAGCCGATTACGGGGCCAGCGCCGTATATGAGATTCCGGCTGGAAATGGCACCCCGGTAACGATAGGTTCGGGTTTCAATCACCCGACGGGCGTAGCCGTAGATGCCGCAGGCGATGTATATGTAGCCGATCATGCCAATAATGAAATCAAGAAGATTCCGGCGGGCAGTAATACCCCTTCAGTAATCGGTTCAGGCTTCAGCGGCCCTATCGGCATCGCGGTAGATGCTTCGGGCAATGTGTACGTAGGGGACAAGGGTACTAATTCTGTAAAGGAGATCCCCGCTGGCAGCAATACGACGGTAGTATTAGCTTCAGGATTCAGCAGCCCATACGGTGTAGCCGTGGATGCATCAGGAAATGTGTTTGTGGACGATTATGGCAACAACGCGGTGAAAGAGATCCCGGCAGGGAGCACTTCCGCGATAATCCTGGGCGGCGGTTTTAACGCTCCGGAGGGTGTAGCGGCAGACGGTGCGGGCAATGTATATGTGGCAGACCACGGCACCAACGCAGTCAAACGAATTAAACCGGCCGGGGGCTATTATATCGGGCCATTCTTGCCTGCTGGTTTAACTTTCAATAATACGACAGGGGTTCTCAGCGGAACGCCCACAGCGACAAGCCCGGCAACCAATTATGTTATAACTGCATATAACCCTGGCAGCGGCAGCACGGCAAACTTGAATATAACGGTTGCCGGGCTACCCATACTCAGTTATGCCAGCCCTCAAACTTATACCGAGAATGTTGCCATTACGCCGCTGACACCTACGGGGGGCGCTGTAGCGGCACCGGGCTACAACAGTGCCCCGGTTGCAGTAGGCTCAGGTTTCAGCGGCCCAACCGGGGTAGCGACAGATGCCGCCGGCGATGTGTTTATAGCCGACTACGGCAACAAGCAAGTAAAGGAAATACCTTTTCGCAGTAATACCCCGACAGCAATAGGCTCCGGCTTCACTAACCCTTTCGGTGTAGCGGCAGATGCAGCAGGCGATGTTTACGTGGCCGATTACGGGGCCAACGCGGTGTACGAGGTGCCAGCTGGCAATGGCACGCCGATTACGATAGGCTCCGGTTTCAGTCACCCGACCGGTGTGGCCGTAGATGCCGCCGGCGATGTATACATAGCCGACCACGGCCACAATGCTATAAAGAAGATACCGGTGGGCAGTACTACGCCGGTAACGATCGGCTCCGGCTTTAGTTCACCGATCGGTATTGCGGTAGATGCGCAGGGTAATGTGTATATTGGAGATGACGGCAATAATGCTGTAAAGGAAATCCCCGCAGGGAGCAATACAGCTGTAGTGATCGGCTCAGGTTTCAGCAAGCCATACGGTGTAGCTGTAGATGCATCGGGGAATGTATATGTGGATGATTACGGCAACAACGCGGTGAAGGAAATCCCCGCAGGGAGCACAACGCCGATAATCCTGGGAGCTGGTTTTAAAAGCCCCGAGGGTGTAGCGGCGGACGGTGCAGGCGATGTGTATGTGGCCGACCAGGGCAACAATGCAATCAAAATAATTGTACCAGTTGGCGGCTATTATATCGGTCCGTTTTTACCGGCAGGTTTAATTTTCAATAATACAACAGGTATCCTATCGGGCACTCCCACAGCGGCAAGTCCGGCGACCAGTTACACAGTAACGGCATATAACCAGAACGGCGCCAGCCAGGTAACAGTAAATATCACGGTTATCGGGCCTCCTGCCATCAGCTACACCGGCCCGCAAACCTATAGCGAGGGCACAGCTATAACACCACTTACGCCGGTAAGCAGCAATGTAGCTGCCCCCGGCTATAACGACACTCCTGGCATTCTGGGCACAGGTTTCAGCGGCCCCGCCGGGGTAGCTGCAGACGCTGCGGGCGATGTGTTTGTGGCCGACTACGGCAACAAGCTGGTTAAGAAAATCCCTGCAGGGAGTAATACCCCTGCAGCAATAGGCTCCGGCTTCACAAACCCCTTCGGCGTGGCGGTAGATGCCGCAGGCGACGTGTATGTAGCCGATTACGGTGCCAGCGCAGTGTACAAGATACCGGGCGGCAACGGTACCCCGGTTACTATCGGCTCGGGTTTCAGTCATCCGACTGGTGTGGCCGTAGATGCAGCAGGGGACGTATATGTAGCCGATCATGGTAATAATGCGGTGAAGAAGATATCTGCAGGAAGTAATACCCCTGTAGCCATCGGTTCGGGCTTTAGCGGTTTGATCGGCATAGCGGTGGATGCGCAGGGTAATGTGTATGTAGGGGATAGGAGTAATAATGCGGTAAAAGAGATCCCGGCAGGCAGTAATACGCCGGTAGTGATCGGTTCGGGCTTTAGCAGTCCCTATGGTGTAGCTGTGGATGCATCAGGAAATGTATTTGTGGCTGATTATGGCAACAATGCGGTAAAGGAGATCCCTGCGGGGAGCACTACACCAGTAACTCTTGGTTCGGGTTTTAAAACACCAGAGGGTGTAGCGACAGACGGCGCAGGCAATGTATATGTGGCCGACCAGGGCAACAACGCAGTAAAACGAATTAAACCGGTCGGGGGGTATTATATCGGACCATTCTTACCTGCGGGTTTAACGCTCAACAATACGACAGGGGTTCTCAGCGGAACGCCAACCGCTTCAAGCCCGGCAACAAATTATACGGTAACCGCTTATAACACCAACGGCGGCAGCCCCGCGATAGTGAATATCACTGTGTTATCAAACAATGCCAGTCTTTCCAAACTGGTATTAAGCAGCGGGCCATTGACACCGGTGTTCGCAACAGGCACAACCAGCTACACGGCAAGTGTTGCCAATACCGTCACCAGTGTAACCGTAACGCCAACTACCAGTGTTTCTACCGCAACGGTCACCGTAAACGGTACGGGAGTTACATCAGGAACGCCATCAGGAAGCCTGCCGCTGGCTGTAGGGGCTAATACGATAACTACGGTGGTTACAGCACAGAATGGGGTAACCACTGAAACGTATACCCTAACAGTAACCCGTGCCTCCGGCGGGGCAGACGGCTACGATCCCGGTCTTAGTGTTACGCAGCCAACAGAAAGCCCGACGCTCGACGACGATATAATTGTCGTTCACCAGGGAATATCACCAAACGGAGACGGAATTAATGACTTCCTTGTTATCGACGGGATACAGGCTTACCCCGACAATAAACTGATGATCGTGAACCGTAACGGGCAATTGATCTATGAAGCAACAGGCTATGACAATACTACAAAAACCTTCGATGGGCACTCAAACAAAAACGGACAAATGCAATTGCCGGGAACCTATTATTACCAATTGGATTATACGGTAAAGGGTGTTACCAAGCATAAGACAGGGTTCTTGATTTTAAAGTATTGATGAAGTGGGCTGAAATTAATGGATTGTATGACTTTATATCGCTCAAGGTCATTTTTGTTTGCCACTTATGCTTAAACCGTGTTTGGGAGCGCCGGCAAACAAAAATGCCCTCCGCCAATAGGCGGAAGGCATTGAATTGATTTGCGGAGAGACAGGGATTCGAACCCTGGATACCCTTTAGGGGTATACACACTTTCCAGGCGTGCTCTTTCGACCACTCAGACATCTCTCCTGCTTAGTTAGAAAAGCTGTAAGGGTTGTAATAAGTTGTAAAGGTTAGTCATTTCAACCTTACAACTTATTACAACTTCTACAACCCTTACAACTCAACCGCGCAAAGGTAAAATAATATTGCTTTTACTGCCAATAAAAAAAGCGCCCGGAAAAATACCGGGCGCTCCACACAAACTCACTTATCAACCTAAGTAAACACAAACAAACTTAACTCATCGAACTATTAACTCACCTTGTCGGCCCGTTCATCACGACGGATGGCATGGTTAATTCTCTTTTCGCCGTGGCGCAGGTGCCTGCGTTCGGCGCGGTTCATCCGGCCATCAGCCATGGCCATGCGGCGTTCGCGGTTCAGCCGGCCTTCGTCGCGGCGCAGATGATAAGCCTGCATGCGGGTGATCCTCCCGTGGCGAACAGCCCTGGTTATGCGACGTTCCTGCCGGTGGCGGGTATGATTGATAACGGGTGTAGTGCTTTGCGCATCCGCGATTGAGGTGATAGCTAAAGCTGCTACCAGTAAGCCTCCGAATATTTTAATTTTCATTTTGCTCTTGTTTTATTATTTATACTGATAGAGCAAAAGCAACCGAACAGGTTTAATGTTGGCACTGTTAAATTATGTTAATTGGTTCATGGTTCATAGTTGATGGTTCATGGTAGGAAGGTTGGTGGCAGTTGCAGTGAAGACATCATCATAGATTAGAGCGCTGCTTGCCTGTCAACATTTCCTGCTATGAACCATCAACTACCAACTATGAACTTTTTTCTGCCATGAACTACGAACCATGAACCATGAACTAGTCAAAAATCATTATGTTTGCCGGCGATACCCCATCATGTTTGCTTACAGAAAAAAGTACTTATCAGTTCAATGCTGAGCATCAACGAGATTAAAAAGCCGATCGCTACGGATATTGATGTTTTTGAAGGGAAGTTTAAGGCTTCTATGCAAAGCTCGGTTCCGCTGCTCGACCGTATTACCCACTACATTGTAAAGCGTAAGGGAAAGCAAATCAGGCCGATGTTTGTTTTTTTCTCGGCAAGCATTTGTGGTGGTATCAACGAATCAACCCACAGGGGCGCTGCACTCGTCGAACTGCTCCACACCGCCACCCTTATACACGATGACGTGGTTGATAACTCGTACCAGCGCCGCGGCTTCTTTTCGATCAATGCTTTATGGAAAAATAAGATCGCCGTTTTGGTGGGCGATTATTTGCTTTCGCAGGGATTGTTGCTTTCCATAAAACATAATGATTTCCGCTTCCTGAAGATCGTGTCCGAAGCGATGAAGCAAATGATCGAAGGGGAACTGCTGCAGGTGGAAAAGGTTCGGAAGATGGATATTGAGGAGGGTGTTTACTATGAGGTGATCAGGAAAAAAACGGCCTCATTGATGGCGTCGTGCTGCGAGTGCGGCGCGGCTTCGGCCGGCGCTGACGACGCGACGATTGAAAAAATGCGGCTTTTTGGCGAAAAGATTGGCATTGCCTTCCAGATAAAGGATGATATGTTTGACTTTGGAACCGATGACGTAGGCAAACCCCTTGGCATCGATATCAAAGAAAAAAAAGTTACCCTGCCTTTGATTTATTCGCTCAATAACAGCAAACCGGATGTTAAAAAGCAGATGGTCAACCTGGTTAAAAATCATAACGACGATCCGAACAAGATCAGGCAAATCATTAGTTTTGTGAACGAGACCGGCGGGCTGCAATACGCGGAAACGCAAATGAAAAAATACCAGGACGAAGCCTTCGCCATACTGAATACCTTTCCCGAAGGCGAATCCCGCAAAGGGCTCGAGCAACTGGTCCGTTTCACTACCGAACGAAATAAATAATGCAAAGCGAGTTTATTTTCCTCACCGGCTTTATCCTACTAATAATAGCCATGCTTGCTGCTGACCTGGGTTTATTTGCCAACCCCAATAAAGCGGTAAGTATCAAACGGGCTGCCATAATGAGCGCGGTTTGGGTTGCTGCCGCGCTTTGCTTTTATGCTTTTATTTATCGGTACGGGCACTTTTTGCATCATATCGATAATTTTTCGGCGCTTCAAAATGCCAATACCCGAAACTTTCATCACCTGAAGCTAAACCCAAATGACTTTTCGGGCAGCTTACGGTTATACAGAAAAAACCTTGCGCTCGAGTTCATTTCGGGTTATGTTGTTGAGTATGCGCTTTCGGTTGATAATATTTTTATCATGGTGCTTGTTTTTACGGCCTTCGCCGTTCATCCCAGGCATTATCATAAAGTACTTTTTTGGGGGATTATCGGCGCCATTGTAATGCGTTTCGGCTTCATTTTTCTCGGCGCGACACTCATAGCTCATTTTCACTGGATACTTTACCTTTTCGGCGCATTCCTGGTTTATACGGGCATCATGATGTTTGTTAACCGGAACGAGGAAAAAAAGATCGACCCGCAAAATCATAAGATCGTAAAATTTGCATCGAAATATTTTGCTGTTTATCCCGAATTTGCAGGCGGAAAATTCTTTGTTAAGATCGATCATAAAAAACTGATCACTCCGTTGTTCCTGGTGCTGCTGATCATAGAAGGAACTGACGTGCTCTTTGCAGTCGATTCCATCCCGGCGATATTTTCGATCACCAGGGACCCCTATATTGTCTTCTTCTCCAACATATTTGCCATAATGGGCCTGCGTTCGATGTTCTTTCTCCTGGTAAACATTATCGATAAGTTCCGGTTCCTGAAGATCGGGCTGGCCGCGCTGCTGGCATTTATCGGTTTCAAAATGCTCGCCGCAAATTATGTTGAGCAAATAGGTTTGACCACGGGAAGGTCATTGCTGGTCATTTTGCTGATTCTTGGCGTATGCATCGGCGCATCTCTTATTTTTCCTAAAAAACAGCCTGTTTAATGAGGATACGCTAACTGCTTAATAATGATTCAGCGCAATCACTATTGGCCTAAGTTCCTTATCCTGTGGCATTCACCAATAGATAATTTGTTTCAGCGCTGTAGCAAGAAGCAACAAACTGCAACAAGGTAGTACAGATTTGATTTTCAGATATTTAACTACTGACAATATTTTGTCAGTGACACAATCTTGTCACCACTTTTTGGTTTCCGGGCAAAATTTTGATGTAGTTCCGGTGTGCTGTTCGTGGGTTACAATATTCTTAAACAGTCTCTCAGAGTAGATATTCCAGTAAATTTCTTTCGGACTTTGGAACACCGATTTCACAGATTTTGTCCCGATAGCGATCGGGATGATTGCACCGATTGAATGTCATTTTATCAAAGCGCCTTCTTTGGACTTTCGGACCTCCGGTCCCGATAGCCATCGGGATTCGGACTAAAAACCCTACCTTAGTAAATGCAATTTTTTAGCTTATTTAAGTTCACATTTTTCGACCTGCTGGACGTTGTGCTCGTTGCACTGCTGATCTACCAGATGTACAACCTCATCAAGGGTACCATTGCTGCCAATATTTTTATCGGCTTCGCCCTCATATTTGGTTTGTACTTCGCGGTGAAAAAGCTCGAAATGCCCTTGCTAACGTTTATCCTGGGCAAATTTGTTGACGTAGGCATCATTGCATTGATTATCGTATTTCAGCAGGAAGTGCGGCGGTTCCTGCTGCTGGTGGGTAAAAACGCGTCACTACAGCGAAACAAGGCCTGGTGGCAGTATTTTTTTGGCAAGGCCGATGCCGACAAAAACAATTACGCGCGTATTAAACCCATTGTTGATGCCTGCAAAAGCCTGAAACAAACGCGTACGGGCGCCCTTATTGTTTTTGCCAAATATTACGATGAGCAATTTTACCAGAACAGCTGCGAGACGATCGACGGGAAAATATCAAAACGGCTGCTGGAAAGCATCTTTCAAAAAACCAGCCCATTACACGATGGCGCGGTGGTAATCTCTGAAAACAAGATCAAATCGGCCAGCTGTATCTTGCCGCTGACGGAAAAGAGCGACCTCCCTGCACAATTTGGTTTACGGCACAGGGCCGGCATCGGTGTTACCGAAACCAATGACGCAACAGCCATCATCATTTCTGAAGAAACCGGCGAGCTTTCCTATGCCAAACAGGGTCGCGTTAAAATGAATATCAGTTTTGCTGAATTAGAAAAATTGCTGAATAAGGATTTTTGATCTTCGACGTTATTGTGAAGAAAGAAAACTTTGAAGCCGCCAGCCTGTTGAGCCATTGATAGCATTTTTGATACTTTTGTAAAACATTATGCGTATATTTTCGTCACTCAGCAATTTGTGGGATACGGCAGAGCAGTCGGCTTTCCTGAGCGTGCGTTTCTTTTTGTTTGCGGGGTCTATCTTTTTGTTCTTTTATGTTTGGAAAAAGCGCAAGTACTGGTATTTGAAGATACAACAGCGTTTCCCCGACAAAAAACATATCTACCGCGAAATCAGGTACTCGTTCTACACCGTTTTCATTTTTGGTATCGTCATCGTGCAGGTAATGTGGGCCAGTAAAAACCGCTGGACGCTGATCTATTACCCGATTGACAAATATGGCTGGCCCTATTATTTTTTCAGCATATTGCTGATGATATTTGTGCACGACGCCTACTTTTACTGGACCCATCGTTTGCTGCACTGGAAACCGCTGTACAAAACTGTACATGTGGTGCACCACCGGTCGCTTAACCCCACACCGTTTTCGTCCTACGCTTTTCACCCGGTTGAGGCATTGGTCGAAATTGGCATTATACCGCTGATCGTTTTTACCATCCCTTACCACGTATCGGCGCTTTACTTTTTTTCTTTTTATACCTTGATGATGAACATTTTCGGCCACATGGGGTATGAGTTTTTCCCAAAGGGTTTTGTAAGGAACAGGTTTTGGAAATGGCATAATACCGCCACCAACCATAATATGCACCATCGCTTTGTCAAGTGCAACTACGGCCTTTATTTTAATATCTGGGACCGGTGGATGAAGACCAACCACCCGAAGTATGAAGAGATATTTGAAGAAGTGGTAGCACAACGGAAGCTGACCAAAATAAGTGAGCTGAATGCCGCCGCA
>Ga0302140_10007110_pt1 | contig 14025 bp, 8 predicted proteins | sample I_Bog_E1_1_FD_202095 | JGI IMG/M metagenome (GOLD analysis project Ga0302140, IMG submission 202095) | Peat permafrost microbial communities from Stordalen Mire near Abisko, Sweden - I_Bog_E1_1 | ecosystem: Environmental > Terrestrial > Soil > Wetlands > Peat | place: Sweden: Abisko, Stordalen...
GAACGCTAGTCAGCGACGAGCAACTTGCAGCGCTGAATCTGAAACGTGCAGATTTTCACGGTGAGTGGAACTATACACTCCTGCCAACGTCAAAATAAATAAATCAGTTTATTTTGACGCGGTTCCTCAGCGTTCGCTACTTCGCCAAACGCCTTGTTGCCAGCCTTGGCGACAGTCACGCCATCTGCCTTGAGATCGCGGGCCAAGGCAAAGACAACGGATTGCCCTTTCACGGCATTCTCCGCAGTCAGAGATTGCGTAGCGACAAGAGATACCGGGGTGCCCTCGCGCAAAATCAATTCCATAGAGGGCAGCACATACTTGGGCTTATGAGTAGTTAGATGGGGAGTAACAAACTCCGTTATCAGGTCATTAAGGGAAGTAGTAAGGTAAGCGAGCAAATATGAATTTGACGACATGAGAGATTTTGCCGACATGTCCATGCGCCAACCTGGCGGGTAATATATGTTTTCTAGTTCCACGGAAGCAAATGTCCCCAGCATCCTGGAGTAATTTGGCATTGAATGGCCATTGTCTCCTCTGCAAATGAAAGGGAATGTCATGGCATGGAGAGTCCGCAATTGAATACTTCCAGTTCCTTTGACGAAGTAGCGCGGGTCCTGGTGAAAGATGGACGGCAGGATCGCGCCGCCAATCATTGAGGCGTCGAAATCATCGGCAAACCTTACCCCGAACCGTTTGGCGTATCCTTCCGTTCCCTGTCCAAACGGGCGGAGGTGGTTGTTCGCCTGCGAGTATCCTGCCTCGGCTCCCATCAGCGTCAGGGATACGGGGTCAAACGAGTTTTTCAAGGCGAGTTCAAACTTTTGTTTTGTTGTCAGCGGCGCGGCATTCCATCGGTAGCTGACAAAGAACTCGGGGAAGATTCCAATTACTCGCTGTTTTTCTTCTTCTTTGATCTGCGCTTCGGCAATATCGTGCTGTGAGACACTGACGCTGACACTGTTGGAGACGGAAGCTACCTGCAACACAATGGACGGCAGTTCGTACGGCGCGCCTTTTTGAACAATAATGGGAGAAGATGTCCAGGGGGCGAAGCCATTCGTCGTGATCGTGATTCGGTAAGTTCCCGGCTCGATAGCGAGAAAGTTGAAGCCGCCGCCATCATTTGTCGCCAATGTGCGTTTATCACCAGATAGGGCATTTTCAAGGGTTACGGCAGCTCCTGAAATTGCGCCTCCGTATACGTCCTTGACAGTGCCATCGATTGCTGCAGGTGTCACCTGAGCAGCATCCTGCGGATTGGGCGCATCCGGCAACACGCTGCTCGCAACCAATTCCAGATCGGCGTGTTGTGCAAATGTCAATGTTGCGTGAGTCAGTACAATAACTCCCACGGCGATGTTAACAAGATTGCGGCGGAAATATTGATTCACAAGTTACCTTTCATTGTGGCGCGCTGACTCAACAGGGTTCTATTAAGCGCAATCAAGAACCGAAAAACTAAAAGCGAACCATCCACGACCAAACACGACTGAATAATTTATCCTGAACGCATAGCTTGCCGATAACTCATCGGAGACCCCACGCCGCTCAGAGAGAATTAAGGAGTATCGCCGCGTACATAGAGGCTCGGACCGCCGGAGTGGAGTCCCTGTGCAAGCCGCGCTGCCTCCTTCGCAGTCACCGGCGTAATCGTAACCGGAGCAGACAGGTAGAAATCCACTTGAGATTCTGAGGGTATCCAGATTCCCGGTCCAGGCGTAGCAGCTGAAACCATCGTTCCCACGCCCGCCCCGACGATAGCGCCGGCCGTCATGCTTGCGACCCTGCCGCTGCCATTGTCCACAGTTCCGCCCTTGGAGCTTAGGCTGCCGGTCAAACTGCCGACGATGGTGCCCACTTCCGCGCCGCGAAGGGCTTTGGTCTCCGTTGGCTTCGTCTTGCTCGTACCCGTCACCTTGAACTGGTAGGAATCGAGCGAATAGCTCCGTCCGCCCAGATTCAGCGATACCAGTTTGAACGTCAGTTCGGGGTTTCCTGTCAACACACCTGCCCTCTTAGAATGGATCACCTCGCCATGAACGGCAGCGCCGCGTGGGATCGCCAGCACATCGCCGACAAACACGTCTTCACTCACGGTAAGCAATACAGGTGTGCCGCGTTCTGCCCGCTTGCTGTTCAACGGCTCATTGGTCATCACCCGTATCAGCGTGTCCTCAAGGATGGTGACAGGCCGGTTGGGTGTTTCATTCGCTGGAGCCGCTGACACTGCGGCTTGGCCTGAATCTTGAGCCAACGCCACGAAACCGCTCAAAGCAATCACCGCAATCCAGGCCATAACCTGAAGATAAAACATTTTGAGCATTTGGCGAGTCATAGTCGTCGATCCCCTCATCAGAATCACAGATGAGTTGACTATACTTGGAGCAAGGAATCGGCGAATCGGCCATCGGGCAAAGACCACTTCTCATACTTCTGGGGGAGACCGCTGGTTCCAGGCTTTATTCTGAAACAGAAGAGGTATTGAGGGAGTCTCTTACTAATGGCCGATGCGCAGCAAGCTGATCTCTCCTACGGTACGTACATGGTTCTGCGAAAGCCACTCTTGTTCTGGTTGCGCTGGGTCGGCCTGCTTGCCGGATGGGTTGAGATTGCGCTTATGGCACCATCGATAGCCAGCATCATTCCAAGTCATCGCGTTCTGCTCTATGGGGTGATGAGTGCTGGGGCGATTCTATACGGATTCCTGTTTGTGAATAATATTTCGTTGAGTGTTGATCTCGCGCCGCAGCGAGAACGTTGGATTCTTGCGCAACTAATTCTTGGCGCACTGCTCAACACCGAGTTAATGAACCTTTCGGCAATCTGCGTGCCGTTCTGCGTACCGGTCCGTCGGCGAATACGTTGGTTCTGGATTACGGCCGGATTCAGCTTGGCAAGCTTTGTTTATCTGGTAATCATATTTCGCAACAATATCCATCCTCCATTAACCCAAATACTTCATTCTCCCTACTTGCTTTTTGGATTATTCATTGATTTTTGTGGGAATATTTTCTGGCATCTCCTTTCTTTCATCGTCGGTTGTGTCATTTTTGAGCTAACCAAGCGGCAGCAACTACTCGCACAAGCGAACCAGGAACTGGTTGATTTGCAAGCTGAGATCAGGGTAGCGGCAAAGGTTGAGGAAAGATTTCGGCTTTCAAGAGAACTGCATGACTCTGCCGGACACTATCTGACCAGTTTGAGCATTCAATTGGAGATCGCCCAGCATCGCACTACGGAAGCAGCATTGCCTGCGATTACACGCGCACAACTGATTACGCGCTTGCTGCTGGCGGAGATACGTGAATCGGTTTCTGCATGGCGGGAAGATGAGGCGGGAGATCTATCAGTTGCGTTGAAACGGCTCTTGCGGGATGTAGCTGGTCTCCAGACTCATCTTGAGACAGAAGGGAATCTGGTCCACATTTCCTCGCCGGTAGCACATGGTTTATACCGTTCCGCTCAGGAAGCAGTCACGAACGTGCTTCGGCATTCCAAGGCAAAGAATCTTTGGATTCGATTGATAGAGCAAGATGAGAACATTCAGCTTTCGATTAAGGACGATGGATGCGGTTGCGATGAACTCACGGAGGGTAACGGCTTACGAGGAATTCAGTCCAGGACCGAAGAGATGCATGGGATGCTTGAGTTTTCATCCCCGGCAAGTGGAGGGTTTATCGTAACCTTGAAAGTCCCCGCAGGGGAAGAACGGACCGCATGAAGATAGTATTGGTTGAAGACGAAACGCTGGTGCGACTTGGTCTGTGCGAGTTGCTCAAGCTGAACGCTGGCTACGAAATCGTGGGGCAGGCGGAAGATGGCTTCGGCGCGGTCGAGACGATTATGGAAACGAAAGCGGATGTGGTTTTGATGGACCTTCGCCTTCCTGGTCAAACGGGGGTTGACGTGCTCAGGGAAGTGCGCGAACGCGGATCGACAACACCCATTGTTTTGATCACTACTTTCGATGATGATGATATGTTTTTCCGTGCAGTTCAGTCCGGTGCCAATGGGTTTATCCGCAAGGATTCGAGTCTGGATGAGCTGACGGCCTGTATTGATAAAGTGATTGCCGGAGAACGAGTATTTCGCCCGTCGGTGACGCGCAGCGCGCGTATTGCCCTCGAAACTCTCCAACCCAAGTTCGAGAGTATGGCGCTTCCTGAGCCTCTAACAAAGAAAGAATCGGAAGTCTTGGCTTTGATGACTGCGGGATTGAGCAATAAGGAAATTGCGCAGAGTCAGGGAGTAACCGAAGGAACCATCAAGACGCACGCATCGACAATCTTCTCTAAATTGGGAGTGAGAGACCGCGTGCGCGCAGTCCTGAAGGGGCTGGAACTCGGTCGTGTTTAGATTGGCAATTTCTACACATCGGGGAACCAAAAGATAACATCCGATGAATTGCCCGTAAAAGTCTGCTCAACCACATGCAGCGACTTCACGTACATATGGTGACCTTCGGGATGTTCGGGGATCTTGCCTGCATAATCCATCAACGCAGTAGAAAAACGAATATCGGTTTTTCCGTGAATCGAGTTGTTGGTACGAATCGCGGCTATTCTCGTCAATCACGCCGCCGGTGATGTTACCGTTGCCATCTGCCTGAAAGCTGGTTAGTGCGGCCCAGCGCGCGTTATCGTTGTCGAAGTAACCGTTGATGCTGCAAACCCAGGTTCCGCTGAGGTAACTGTTATGCGCCGTGCTCGCGGCGGGCGCGACAGTCACGGCCAATGGCGCGCTGGCGATCAGAGCAGTTGCTGTTCCGGAGCCGGCCACATCGGCAGTAGAATCGAAAGCTCCAGACCAGGTTGATGGGTCCGTCAGCAAGCCGCTGAAAGATAGGTTCCAACCGTTGGGAAGCGTGGAGCCGGAGGCCAGACTCCAGGTGTAAGTGGGGATGCCGCCGTTGGCCGTCACGGTTACCCTTGCGCTCGACGGCAATGGCGGCATCGTTCGTGCGCCGAGCGCAATCCATATCTCCCAGCGCATTGCACGCGTAGAAGAGCACAAACGCCGTGCGATTAAACTCCGGCGCATCGGAAAACTTCTGCTGCGCAAGCGTAAAGGCTCGCTCCGCCAGTGGACGCGCTTCGGCTGGTCGATCCAGCATGATCAAAAGATTGGCCTGATTGAGCAGCGCATTCAGATAGATTTCACTCTGCTGACCGGCTGCGGCCTCAGCGACAGTCAGCGCTCGCTTCACCTGTTCCTGCACTGCAACAGTCGGCCCTTCGACATTCAATGCCTTTGCATAAGCAGGCATCCTCAATTTGAAGAATGGCATTCCAGTCGTGCATGGACAACGGCGGATTATCAAGCTGTTACCAAGAACCGTGTTTCAGATCGGAGTGGATAGCGTTGGCCGATTGACGAACTCAGGGCGACTCGATTACCTATCCATCGGAAGTGGCCGCCGATCTCGCAAGACTGATGATTCATAATTTGAATATGCAGCTATTTTGGCGACGAGCGGGGATGCTATTGGCGGGGCTGGCTATCAGCGGCTTGTCCTGCTGGGGACAGACGGTCGGATCGGTGCAAGGCCGGACGCGCGTCGATCTTCCGTGGCAGCGCACAGTGGACCAAGCCTCGCGTGAAGCTCCAGATGCGCACGTGCTGGTTCTGGCGATTGGATCGGGAGATATTATCGCCTCGGCGCGCCTTGCCGAAGCGAGTCGGACGGTGGCGACACCTGGCTCGACGCTGAAACCGCTGATTCTCTACTTTGCGCTGGCCTCTGGGCGTTGGGATCCGCAGCGAAGGGTCGCTTGCAGTCGGCAAATGCGGATCGGCGGCCACCAGCTCAACTGTTCTCATCCAGCTGTCGATCCCATGAATGCGCAGCAGGCGCTTACCTGGTCCTGTAACTCGTATTTTGCGGAGTTGGCAGGAACGCTTTCGCCACGGGAGTTGCGGCAAGCCCTCAGTGAGCGAGGCCTGCTGGCCGCCACCGGATTGACTCGACCGGAGGTGGTAGCCGATTTTCGCGAGCCGCGCACACGGGAGCAGGTGCAGCTTGCCGCGCTGGGCGTGGAGGGGATTCGCGTGACACTGCCGGAGTTAGCCGAGGCGTACCGGTCGCTGGCGGCGGAGATGGCTACGCACCCCGACAGTGTGGCGACAAAAACCGTGAGCGCAGGACTAATGGACTCGGCCAGTTTTGGCATGGCTGGCGCGGCGTCGCTGGGCGGCGTGCCGGTTGCCGGCAAAACCGGGACCGCTAGCGCGGAGAGCGGCGGCGCAACGCATGGCTGGTTTGTGGGCCTTGCGCCAGCCGAGTCGCCGCGTGTGGTGATAGCCGTTTATCTACCTGCGGGGCGTGGTTCAGATGCCGCGCTGGTGGCGGCAAAGCTGCTGGCGCATTCACCGCTGAGGAAGCCATGAAGCGGGCCGCGCTGGTGCTCTGTTTGGCCATGGCTTGCGCCTCGGCTCAGGTGCAGACTGCTCCGCGCGCGACGATTCGCGTGGGCCTGTGGACGCTGTGGCACGATCACGATGCAACCATTTCGCCCATCTCCGGCGCAACGCTCCGGCTTTGCGAGAGCTGCGCAGCCCGACCGCTTACTGCGATGACGCTTCGAGTCAACAAGGACAAGCTGTCCTGGACCTATTCACAAGGAAAGCCGCTCTCATCTGTGCAATTGCTAATCGCGGGTAGCTACCGGATTACCGCGCATGGCGAAGCGCTGACGCTCACTTATCCGCTCAGAATCACGGTGCAATCGGGTGCGCTGGTGCTGGCCGCCACGCTGCCGGTGGAGCGCTACGTGGAGCTGGTTGTAGCCGCAGAAAGCGGCACAGCGGATTCCACGGAGTCGCGCAAGGCGCTAGCGGTCGTCGTGCGCAGCTTCGCGTTGGCTCCCACGCACGGACACACGGCCTTCGATGTCTGCGACTCGACGCATTGCCAGTGGGTGCATTGGCACACCACGCACGAGGCTCATGCGGCTGTGCTGGCCACAGCCGACGAAAGCTTGTGGCGCAACGGAAGCCGCGCTGAGGTGAACTTTCATCAAAACTGCGGCGGGCGTACGGTGAGCGCGGCGGAGGTTTGGCCGAAGGGCCACGCGGCGCAGGGTTTGCTTGAGTCGCGAACTGATCCCTATTGTCAGCGCGCAGGATCGAGCGAATGGTCGGCCACGCTTACGCGCGCGGAGCTGACGCAGGCGTTGGCCTCGGCGGGCCTGGTTGCGCCAGGATGGAAGACTCTGACGGTGGCGCAACGCGGCGAGTCTGGCCGTGCAATGGTTCTAATGGCTGACGGAACGAAGATTTCCGCTGAGGATTTTCGGCTCGCCGTAGGCCGCGCGCTGGGATGGAACCGGATTCGCAGCAACTGGTTTGAGATTGCCGCGCAGGGCGACGGCTTTCTCTTTCATGGGCGCGGTTCCGGCCATGGCGTGGGCCTTTGCCAGACGGGCGCGGCAGAGATGGCGCGCGAGGGGCGCAGCTACCGCGAGATTCTTGCACAGTACTTTCCCGGCGCGGTCCTCGCGGATGAGACAACCGGCGCGACGTGGCAGAGTTTCAATGGACAGAGCTTCACGCTGGAGAGCAGTTCGCCGGAGGATCGTGAGTTTCTTCCGGTTATGTCACACGCGCTGGGCGAGGCCAAAAGCCGCAGCGGAATTTCTCCGCGCGCCATCATTTCGGTCAAGACTTACCGCTCGACGCCAGCCTTTCGCGAGGCAACGCTTGCGCCGGGTTGGGTTGCGGCCTTTACGGAAGGCGGCCAAATCGCGCTTCAACCGCTGCGAATTCTCGCCGCGCGCAAGCTGCTTGTGCCTGTAGCCCGCCACGAGTTTCTGCACGCGCTAGTGGAAGAGCAGGCTACCGCGCAAACGCCGCTCTGGCTGCGCGAAGGGCTGGTGGAAGCATGGTCTGGCGATGTGCGGCGGGAGTCAATGCCGTCGCTCGCGCTCGATCAGATCAACCAGAAGCTGATCCACGCAGCGAATGAAACAGAATCTGAGGCCGCGCATCAAGCCGCCGGATGGTATGCACAAAAGCTACTTGACTGCTACGGCCGTGCGCAGGTGTTGGAGTGGCTGCGCACCGGCCTTCCTCAGAGCGCGCTACTCACTCTCCGATATCGGCTCTGATTTTTCAGCAAGTGCATCAGAGACGGGTGACGTGCGGTTGAAGAGTACGGCAAACCAGCCCAGCAGTAGAATCCAAATGCCTGTTACGAAGAGACTGACCACGCCAATGCTCACCTCCGCAACCCAAGTTGGGGCGGTGAAGATATTGCTGGAAATCAGTAACGCTAACTCCACATCGATTGCGGCAAGCAATGCAACCAGCCACCAACGCCATGCGCGCGCAACACTTAAAACCCTCCGCCACGGCAGGCGCACGCCACGAATTGTGGATGCGGCCACAAACGGAATAAAAATAGCAGGGGGTACTATCCAGAAAAGCAACCAACGCAAAATCGCGTCATGCAGCGAATCCAGCGAGGCATACACAACCACCAGCGGAATGAGCCAGAGCAGAGGTGCCAGTATGCCACCTATCAGCCGCACGTGCTTGCCGCCGTCATTGAGCAGACTGCGCAGCAACTTGACTTGCAAGATGAGTAAGCCAACATAAAAAACTGAACCCAACACAAAGGAAAGGATCGACTGTAGGTAAGAATCGCTATCCAGGAAGTGCGTTATCGCACGGTTAGTGATGGTGAATAATAGCACCAAGCCGAATTGCGCCCCAACCCAGCGGCCATTTGCGCGCAGGAGTTCAAACAACTCCGTCAAGAGATCGCGTTCCGGCAGCGGCTTCTGGAAACCAAAGAGCACAGCGAACCAGCCAATCAGCAGAACCCAGCCACTCACTGCCAGAAGGTAACTCGCGGCCAGCTTCAGCGACACGTGCCAGACCTGTGCGGAGACCGCTCCATGCGGCGTGGCGGAATAGAAGTGACCCGGCAGGCAAACACTAACCAGCGCAACGATGGTCACGCCCAGCCACCAGCGCCAATTCCAGAGCAGTTGCAGTACTCTGCGCACCGGCAGACGCCAGCCACACTGCGCCGAGGCTATGGCGAAGGGAATCACTTTGGCGGGAACCACGATCCAGCGGAGAACCCACTCGATGTAACTCATCCACAAAGAAAGATGCTCGTAGGTGAGAAACTTTGCCCGCCAGTGCGCCGGAGCCTGGGAGTTCAAGTAACCGGTCCACTGTGGAATCTGATCGTCGCACCAATTCAGAATGGCCCAGCAGCCCCACGCCACGCCGATCCAGAAAAGCAGCGAGATTGCGCCCCACGGCAGCTTGACGCGCTTGCCGTCGTCGTTCGCAAAGCTGCGCATGGTGCCCGCCTGCAGCTCCAGCGCAGAGATGGCCACGAGTAGCGGCAAGAGCAGCGAAAGCAAAACCTGCCAGACGTGCTTCTCCGGCAAACGCATCCACGCCAGCCCAATCAAAATCAGCAACAGCGTCAAGCCAAACTGCGCGGCAATCCAGCGGCGGCTTTGGAGCAGTCGGCAAAATAAATCTCTGAATAAAATCACGGCTGCACCTCCAGCGTTGCGGGATCAGTTGTGGCCTGCACATTCGATTGATACATCGGTCCAACCTGCGCGGGGCTGATTTGGAACTTGCCCGGATTGACCACCTTGAGCAGGTAGACGTATTCGCGGCGACCGTTGAATTCGGTATTGAAGAAGGCGGCGCGGTCGTCGTGGAACTCCTTGCGCGTGTACCAGTCGTACCACCAAGTGGGCTTGCTGTTCAGCGTGTAGAGTCCGGTGTTGGGCAGGAACTCCGTGCCCGCGGGGATCGGATCCTCGGCCAGCAGATACTTCCATTGGCTTCCATTCACCGCCAGCCGCACGGCCACAATATCGCCCACATGAACCGCGCCTTTCAGAGGAACCAGATCATATGTGATCGCATCGGTGGGCTTGGGCTGATTCTTCTGGAGCACGTAATAGTCACGCGTGATGTTCAGCGCCAGTTGCCCTTGCTGAAACTGCTTTCGGTCCGCAGAGTACCAACTGCTTTCTGCACCCCAGTACGTAATGCCGTTACCGCTCTTGCGCACCGTCAGTTGGCCTCCGCTGGCCGCTTGCGCCGCCGGGAGTTTGATCTTCCAGGGGAGCGCGAATGCGTCCTCAGGGCCGAAGTGCCGCTTGCCAACGCTTGCGCCGTTGAGCAGCACTTCGACATCAGAGCTGTTCGCCAATTCGCCGCTCAAGGTCAGATAGTCAGTCAGTCCGCTGATCACCATCGCGGTCTGCTTGGTGGAGTACCAGTAGTCGCCGTCGCGATGCTTGCCGAGCCATACGGCCGCCTTGGGCAACAGACCGCTGGAACGATCCTGACGGACCAGCAACTTCAGCGCGAAGGCCGTCGTCTCAGCGGAGGTATCGTCCCAGTATTCCATCAAACCATCGTAGTTTCCGGTCCAATACGCATCGGAATCGTCGGTCGTGGCCTTCTTTTCCAGCAACAGCGCCGCATCATGCGCGCGACCGTCTCCGGCGGCGTCCAGCGCCAAACCAACCAGCGCAATGCCCTCGTCGCTCAGCTTGTCACGGCTCGACCAAGCCTTATCGAGAGCGTCCTTGGGCGCGCCGCCGGTGGTGGCCAGCGCATAAACCACGTAGGCGCGCAGATCGGGAATCATCTCAGTGTGCGCGGCCAGTGCTGCTTGCAGCCATGCGCGGCCCTGATCTGTTTTGTAGGAATTGAATTTGTAGCCAGCCTCTTTGGCCTGCCCAAGCCCGCTTACCACGTATGCGGTCATAAAGACGCGGCTGGGATCGTCCGGCCACCATCCCCAGCCGCCGTCGTCGTGCTGGTAGTTTTGCAGCCGCTCGATTCCCGCGCTGACCATATCGTTCAGCGTAGCGCGGTCAATCGGCGATTTCAGGTGCAGCTTGTCCACCGCTCGCGTGACGATCAGATCGGGCAAGAAGCTGGACATGGTCTGCTCAGTGCAGCCCCACGGATAACTTGTCAAATAGTCGAGCGCATCAAAGACCGTGCCCGCCACGCTGGGCGCAACGGTGATGGTCAGCCCGCGCGAACCCGCATCCGCACCCGCCGGATAGCCGAAGTTCCACTGGTTTTGCCCAGCGCCGCTGAAGACCACGCCCGCTCCCGCCGCACGCTGCTTCACGCCAAAGGGCAACACCGGCAGCGTCATCTCCAGCGCGTCGGATTCTTCATTGGTGAGCGCCTTGGCGGTCAACACCACATTGCCGGTTGCGCGCGCCTTTACGCGCCAATCCACCCAACTCTCGCCCTTGGCGGGAATGTTGATCTTCTGCGTCTGGCCGCCGATCACATCCACGCCGCTCACATCCAGCGCGAAGGTCACGTCCTTGGCGGTCTCCAGATAGTTATGCGCAATCACGCGCAGCATTGTCTCGTCGCCCTGGCGGAAGAAGCGCGGCGCAGCCAGACGCACAATCAGATTCTTGCGCACCAGCACACGCGTCACCACGCTGCCCGCCTTGCCGTCATCCGTCATGCCGCGAATCGTCGTCCGCCATGTGGTCAACGAATCCGGGAAGGCGAAGCTCACCCGCGCATGGCCGTCTGGACCAGTGCGCACGCTGGGATTCCAGTAAGCTGTATCCGGGAAGGCCTTGCGCACCTTGGGCACCACCAGGTCCGAACCCGGCTTCACCTGCGCCATGCGCGGATGGAAGAGCCCATCGTTCATGCGCGCCAGCAGCGGAGATTTCAATCCCGCCTCGCCGTAGAAATAGTATGCAAATGAACTCTCCGGGCTTAATTCCACGTCGCGCTTGGGATAAAAGGCGTTGACGATATTGCCAGTCTCGTCGGCGCGCACCGAGTAGAGCGCCTCATCGACCTCGCCAAAGCTCAGGTCAGCCTCCACCGGCTTGCCCTGGTAGTCCACCGCCAGCACGTCGAAGCTGCCCGTTTCACCGGGAAGGAAGCGCGGCTTGCTGGGCGTCGCGGAGATGGTCAGCGTTCGCTCCACAAGCGGAACCTTGAGAGATTTTTGCGCGGTGATCAACTGGTCGTCGTGAACAATCACAGCGTTCACCACCAGATTGGGCTGCGCCAGTTTGGTGATCGGCACGTCGAAGGCGAAGCTCTCGTCGGTCGCATGAATCAACTGCCGCGACTGCACGCTGTTGCCCTCGGTCGTCACCACGGCCCATGAATCCTTGAGTCCGGTCACCAGCAGCAGATGGGCCACATCGCCCACCTGATAACTCTTCTTGTCGGCAATAATCTGCGCCTGCGTGTTCTGGTTGTACCACTCGCCTCCGTCGTTCCAGATCCAGACCCATGTCTTGCCTTCGACGCTCCGCTTCTCTGGCGTTTCGGCGCTCGCCGAAATTTCAAAGTCTCCGCTGCCGGAGATCGAGGGAAGCTCAACAAGAGCCGTTCCATCCGCGCCAGTTGCGGCGTCACGGCTGCTTACTTCCGTATAACTCCGCTGGAAAGTTGTGGAATCCCACTTACTCAGCTTCACGTCCAGATGCACCGCAGTCCGCACCGGCTTGCCGTCATAATCCTGCGCCGTCACCTTCACCTTCGGCGTCTGCCCCGGCGAAAAAACATAACTCGTCGGCTCCACGCTCAAGCGGAAGGAGCCATAGGTCGCCAGCACCGTTGCGTGGCCAGTCACCTCTCGCTCGCCGGCATCCGTCACACGCGCTTCAATGCGATAGTCCTGATCGTTGTGCTTGGAGTCGATGGCCGTGGGCAGCATGACCGTCAGCCGCCCCTCCGCATCGAGAATCCCCTCGTGCTCCTGCTGCTCGCTCTCGCCGTAGCTGTAGTCGGAGTCACCAGCGCTCTCGCTGCCCTCGGCTTCATCGCCCTCCGCCTCGTCTTCATCCCACCAATAATGCTGCGAGGTATGCACGACGTACTTCACCTTGGCCCCAGCCACCGGCTCGCCGAAGAAGTAGCGCGCCTCGATGGTTGCCTGGATCGAATTCCCCTGGAGAACGCGCTGCGCAGCCGACTTGACCGTGACCTGGTACTCCGGCTTCTTGTACTCTTCCACGTAGAAACTGCCCGCGCCGAGCACGTCGCTGCGCGTGAACTCGATGCTGTAGTATCCCAACCCCGCATCGGCTTCCAGGGTCAGATCCGCAGTAACCGTTCCATGCGCTGAAACCTGCGCGTTCTGCTTGAGCACAACCTTCCCGTCCGCATCTTTAACCGTCAATTCGAGCGTCCGGTCCTCGGGCAGCAGCAGCGCATCGTCCTTCTGACGGCGCACCACGGCCTTGATGTGAACCGTGTGCCCCGGCCGGTAAACAGGACGGTCGGTATAGATGTAGGAGTTGAGCTCGGCTGAACTGTTCGCCCCAAAGGCATAACCGTAAGGCGTGATGATCGCCGCATCATCCCCATACCGCGCCAGAATCCAGACATTCTCCGGCGTTGCACCCTGCGCGCCTCCGCGCACTTTCATCGTCAGCGAGGCCAGACCGTCCACGCCTGTCTTGCCTGACGATTGCTCGTGTCCATCGGACCATAGCGCTACCTCGGCCTTCTCAATCGGCGCGCCGGTCTTGCGGTCGGCCACATACAAGTCAGCCCGCCCGTTGCCCGCCCGCTCCACCAACGCAATACTGGTGACGATGGCTACGGTGTAGGCCTTGTAAGTTCCGTCGGTAGCCTCAATCAGATAGACCCCAGCCTTCAGCCCATCGATGGGTAACTGCTGCGTCTCGCTGATAATGGCCGGCGGAGTGACCAGCTTCCAGCGCTCGACAAGTTGAGACTCATTCAGTAGCGGAATCGCCGCAAAGCCCGTTGCTCCCACCACCTGGCTCTTCTTGCCCAGCTTGCCCTGGCCTTCGCGGAAGCTATCCCGTGCCTCATCGGTAAACTGGCCACGGAAGAAGTGCCGCACGCGGAACCAGAGGTCGGCCTTGAAGTCGTGTAGCCACTCCAGAAAGCTCCGCTCATCCACCTGCTCATTCGGCGATTGGCTCTGCACGCCAAAGCTATGCAGATCCTTCAATCCGGCAAAGAACTTCTCGGTATCGCGCACTTTGTAGACGCGAAACT
>Ga0302140_10007112_pt1 | contig 14024 bp, 8 predicted proteins | sample I_Bog_E1_1_FD_202095 | JGI IMG/M metagenome (GOLD analysis project Ga0302140, IMG submission 202095) | Peat permafrost microbial communities from Stordalen Mire near Abisko, Sweden - I_Bog_E1_1 | ecosystem: Environmental > Terrestrial > Soil > Wetlands > Peat | place: Sweden: Abisko, Stordalen...
GTCCCTACGGGACTCCGGATGACTTGATGGTAACGCCCACCCCACGCTGAAGCGCGGGGCTAACAACCGCTGCGCCCTCGGCGCGGGCCACGTGCTGCTGCCGGCATGAAGCGCTTCTAAGCGGGCCCTTTGGGGGGGCAATCCCAATAAAGCCTCCGGCATAGCCCGAGGATGCTTTGAGTGAGCGTCGTCCTTACGGGACTCCGGATGAATTGATGGTAACGCCCACCCCACGCTGAAGCGCGGGGCTAACAACCGCTGCGCCCTCGGCGCGGGCCACGTGCTGCTGCCGGCATGAAGCGCTTCTAAGCAGGCCCTTTGGGGGGCAATCCCGATAATGCCTCCGGCATAGCCCGACGATGCTTTGAGTGAGCGTCGTCTCCCACTCATTCGCCAAAAGCAAGCGAATGAATGGGGCACGGTGCATTTGAGGTTCATTCAGGGCGTAACTCGCTGCGCTAGTCACGATGCTGAGAATGACAACCCAAGATTGTCGACGAACTGCTGGGACACCACACCGGTCGGGCAACAGTCTCTAGCCTAAAGTTCAGTTTTGTTCGGAATCGTCCTTGTCCTGGGCCGAATCGGACGCCTATTCCCTGGAACCGGATTTTTCTTCTTTGATCGCCGATTCGATATGCTCCCACAGCTCGTCCGGGGGTTCCATCACGGGAAACAACTGGCGCGCTGCCTCGGCAATGGTTTCGAGGTCGGCGAGCAGCGCACGGCACAGGTCGCAGGACTCGAGGTGAGGGTGGTCCGCAATATCTAACCCAGAGCCGATCAGATCTGGCAGCTGGGACTGAAATTGGGCGCAGGTCAGGTTGTTCTGGTTTTCAGTCATCGGCGAGCCTCCTGCCTGGGAAAAGCGCGCAGGGCGTCGCGCAGCTTAAGGCGCGCCTTGTGCAACTGCGACTTGCTGTTGCCGATGGAACAGTCGAGCATGGAGGCAATTTCATTATGCTCATATCCCTCGATATCGTGAAGCACAAAAATCAGGCGGTAGCCCGCAGGCAAGTCGCCGATGGCGTGTTCCAGGGCCAGCCTGTCAATGGTGCCGGCCAGGGTCAGATCGGCGGAGCCAAAGCTGCGTCCGGGACCTTCATCCTGAGTGGGCTCCATAGCCTCATCCAGCGAAATCACCGAGAGTCCTTTCTTGCGCAGATGCATGAGCACCACATTGATGACCAAGCGGTGAAGCCAGGTGGAGAACGCCGAATCGCCGCGAAAGGTGCCAATCTTGCGATGCAACTGGAGAAAAGCTTCCTGGGTGAGGTCTTCCGCTTCCGCGATATTGCCCACCATCCGCAGGCATAAAGAGTAGATGCGCCGTTTGTGCTGCGAGTATATTTCGGCGAAAGCCTGATGGTCCCCGCCCTGGGCGCGCGAGAGCGCATCCAACTGAGGAGAGTTGGGGGAAGTAGCAGGCAAAGACGCGGTGGCCGTGGGGGCGCCGGCGCGCTCAGGATCAATCGCTGCGCGCGGGGCGTAATCCGAATCCGGCAGTTGTCGTGGAAACCTTGACTGGGCCATCTGCTTCCCTGGAGTCGTTCGGCAATTCGCGTGTTAATGCACCGGGGGCGCATTCCTCGTTAGTATAAAGGCAGCGCTTGATTCAGCAGAGTTTCAGCGGAGTCTGTCCAGAGGGCTGTTTCTCTGTGATTCTCAATTTAAGATGTTCATTTCGCGCAACAGGTTGGCGTTTCCCGTGTTTTTTGGAAGAACGATGATCTTGAGGATAATTCCGGCAGGGACTCTCGGCAAACTCATGTGGCTCCGCCGAAGCTTAAATTCGAGGGTCCCCCGCCCCGGATTCGCCAGGGCGATGGGGGGAAAGGAGTTTCCTGCCGAAGCCGCCGGGCGCGCGATTCAGCTTTCATGCCTTGTTTTTTCATGCATCGCCCTCTTTCTCATCCCGCAAGCATCCGTTGGGTGGGCACAGATTCCGGCACGGAACGCAAGTTCCGGCGCAATCGTCTCGGCTGACGGTTCGGGTTCGAATGCATCGGAGGCGCTGGACCCGTCCGGCCCCGATTCCATTGAGCAGTGGCTCGGACTCCCGGTGCGGAGTATCTCCTTTGAGGGGGTAGATGCGGCGCGTCTTGCCCCGTTGCCCGGCCATCTTGCCCAGGCCGAAGGAGCGCCGCTCACCGAGCAGAATCTGACCAGGAGCCTGAGGCAGTTGTATGCAACCGGCCTTTTTGAAACCATCGACGTGGAGGGAACTCGCCTGACGGACGGTGTGGCCCTGGTCTTTCAAGGAACGCCGCGAAGTTTCATTGGCACCATCAACGTGTATGGGGCGAAGGGCGCCACCATGAATACCCAGCTTGAGCGAGCCAGCCAGCTGACTCCTGGCGCCCGCTTCTCTCAAGCCAAGCTCGATCAGGCTATCGAGCAGATGCGCAAGGCGCTTGCCGTGAACGGTTTTAGCGAACCGACCATTACACACACCCTTGCGCCGCACGCCGAGCAGCAACTGGTAGACATCGCTTTCCACGTGGTCTCGGGACCGCAGGCGCGTGTGGGGACAGTTGACTTGACCGGCGATCCGGGTATGACCGCGGAGCAATTCCGGCATCATGCGCACTTGAGAACCGGCGCGCTGGTGGATCACGACACCGCCAACCGCGCGCTTGCCGGAGTGCTGAAAGTGTATCGGGCCGAAGAGCGGCTGGAGGCCGAGATCAAGCTTGAGTCGGAGAAGTATGAGGCACGCGCGAACAGGACCAGTTTCCGCTTTTCAGCAAACCGCGGGCCTCAGGTCAAGGTACTGGTGGAGGGCGCCAAGATGAGCGAAGAGCGCGTCAGGCATGTGATTCCCATTTTTGAAGAGGGCACGGTGGACGACGACCTGCTGAACGAAGGCAATCGCCGGCTGCGCGACTTTTACCAGCGCCTGGGCTATTTCGATGTCAAGGTCGATCACGAGCAGCAAACCGCCAGCGCCGATCGGGTTGTAATTCTTTATCACGTGCATCTGGGCCCTCGGCGTCGCCTGGAGAGGGTGTCGGTAACGGGAAACCGCTACTTCGATTCGGCCACTTTGAAGGAGTTGCTGAGCGTGCATGCCGCCGACACGCTTGATCGGCACGGAAGCTACAGCCAGGCGCTGGTGTCCTCGGATATCAGCACGTTGCAGGCGGTGTATCAGAACAACGGTTTCTCCAAGGTGAAGATCGCAGCGGAGACCCCGGTTGCCGCGAAGCCGGGCGTTCAAGCCAAGGCCGCAACCGCTGCCGGAACAGCTCCAATGATCGTGGTATACCGGATCGAGGAAGGACAGCAACAACGCTCAGGCACGATGCGCATCGAAGGCAACGAGCATGTAGACGCGGCAAAACTCATGCCGATGCTGAATACATCGCCGGGGCAGTTGCTTTCCCCACAGAACCTGGCGGCCGACCGGGATACACTGCTCACCGAATACTTGCGCCGCGGGTTCGATCATGTGCAGGTTGAAGTCACACAGCAGGTTGAACCCACTGACGCAACCAGGGTTGATGTCGTCTTCCACATTACGGAAGGGCCGCAGATCTTTGTGCGCAACGTGCTGCTCACGGGATTGCATTACACTCGCCCGAAGACAGTGGAAAAGGCCATCACGCTGCATCAGGGCGATCCGCTAAACGAGACGGCGCTCCAGGAAACGCAGCGCAACCTCTACGATCTGGCTCTGTTCAACGAGGTCGATACGGCGGTCGAAAACCCGGCAGGCGAGGAGACGTCGAAGACAATTCTGCTGCAGGCAACCGAGGCGCGCCGCTATTCTCTCACCTACGGTTTCGGATTCGAGACGCAGACCGGGACGCCTCAGAACAATTGCGCGGGCGCCATCGCAGGCGGGGTTGCCTGCAATCCGAACGGCAAGACTGGGGTAAGTCCCCGGGTGCTGGCCGATCTCACCCGGAACAATCTTTTTGGACGGGACCAGTCGGCATCGATACAAGGCAACTACGGGCTTCTGGAACAGAAGATCGACCTGCTCTACCAGATTCCTCACTTTGAAGGCAACCGGGATTTCGGGCTCGCCATCTCCGGCGGCTACGCCAACAGCCTTGACGTAACCACCTACGTGGCTTCAAAGCTGGATATCGGTGCGCGCGTGACCGAACACTTCAGTTCGGGAGGCTCAATCATGTCCAAAGCAAATACCTTTGTGTATGAATTCGACCTCCGCCGGGTGAAGGTGGCCGCCAGCAGCCTTCAGGTAGGACCCAGCGAGATTGCGCCGCTTTCCACGGCAACGCGAGTTGCGGGTCCGGCGGTAACCTGGATTCGCGACACCCGCGACTCCCCGCTGGACGCCCATCGGGGCACATACACCAGCTTTCAGGAGTTTATTTCCATTTCGCAATTCGGCGCACAGGCAAACTTCAACCGGCTCGACCTGTCAAACTCCAGTTATTACAGCTTCGACAAGGATCGATTTGTGCTGGCGCGCAATACCCGCTACGGCCAGGAGCGCGCCTTTGGCGTTTCCGAGAACGAGTTGATCCCCCTGCCCGAACGGCTATACGCCGGAGGAGCCGCTTCCCTGCGCGGCTTCTCGATCAACGCGGCAGGGCCCCGCGATCCGGAAACAGGTTACCCTATCGGCGGCGCCGGGGCGCTGATCGACTCGACCGAAGTGCGGCTTCCCCCGCCCATGCTTCCGTTGCTCGGCACCACGCTGAGTTTTGTTCTTTTTCACGATATGGGCAACGTATTCACAAACGCTTCCGATGCGTGGCCCAGCGCGCTGCGTACGCGCCAGCAGGACCGCGAATCGTGCGAAAAGCCGCTTGCCCCCAAGACGCCTCCTGGCGGTCCAACCACTTCGACCGGACCGGAAGGGACGTGCAGCTTCAACTATTTCAGCCATACGCCCGGGGCTGGGTTGCGCTACCATACGCCCGTTGGGCCAATTCGATTCGACTTCAGCTACAACTTGAATCCGCCCGTCTTTCCTGTGACCTACGACTATGCGAATCCGTCAACGCCGCCGCACGTGGGCGAGGCCAGCCACTTCAACTTCTTCTTCAGCCTGGGACAGACTTTCTGATGCGCAACTGGCTCCCAATTCGGATTTCAACTACGCTCGGCTCCCCGATTGGCCAAGTCTCCCATTGGGGACTGGCACTGAGCCTCGCCGCGGTGTGTTCAATCGCGGGGCCTGCTCAAACAGCGCCGCCCGGGCCCACTCCAACACGCGTGGTTCTCGACCGCATCGTCGCCGTGGTCAACAACCACGCCGTCCTCTCCAGCGACATTGATGATGAAATCCGGCTCTCGGTTCTGGACCCCGGCCGCGGCGGCCTTGGCGTTCTGACCCGCAAACTCGCCCTTGAGCAGTTGATCAGCCGCTCGCTCATCCAACAGCAAATCCGACAGGAAGACGCGCAGGCCGACGAGCCCTCGCAGACTGAAGTTGATTCCCGCCTGAAAGAAATTCGCACCGAGATCCCCGCCTGCGTCCGCCAGAACTGCGCCTCCGATGCGGGATGGAAAGCGTTCCTGACCGCTCACGGGCTGACACCGGAGCGCGTGGACAGTTATCTCCGTTACCGGCTTGAAATTCTTTCCTTCATTGAAAGGCGATTCCGGCTCGGCATCAACATCCAGCCGCAGGAAATTCAGACGTATTACCACGACACGCTGCTGCCTCAATACGCGAATGGCGAAGCCGTTCCACCGCTGGAAACAGTTTCCCCGCGGATTCAGGAGATCCTGCTCCAGCAAAAGGTCAACGTTCTGTTCGACGATTGGCTCAGAAACCTGCGCAAGCAAGGCGAGGTGGAGGTGCTTGATCCGTCGCTGGAATCTGCCCCGCCGCTGGAAACCGCGCCATCGCCGGAAGCCGCCCCGTCGGCGGCCAGTGCAGGATCGGGAGGAGCGAGCCGATGACCGAGCCCGAGTCCGCACTTGCGGTCACTCCCGACCCGCTCCGAGCGCGACGTCGCAGCCGCCTGCGGCGGTTCTTCCTGCGCCATCTCCCGCTTTCTCTGGCCGGCCTGGCGGCTCTGGCTGTAATCTCCGTCGTGATTCTCTACGTCTGGGCCAGTTCCCCCCGCTTCGAGAGTTTTGTACGCAGGTGGATGATCGCCCAAATCGAGCAGTCTACCGGCGGGCGGGTCGAAATCAACTCCTTCCACTGGGATCTGCTCCATCTCGAAGCCGACGCGGATGGGCTGGTCATCCACGGACTCGAAGCACCTACGGAGGCGCCCTACGCACGCATCCAACACTTGCGCGTTGCGTTCAGCCTGCTTGGCTTCTGGAGCCCTCGTTTGCTGCTTCGCAGTCTGGAGGTTTCGCAGCCCGGCTTTCACCTGATTCTCTACGAAGACGGAACCACAAACCAGCCGCAGCCGCGCCGACCATCGAGGCAAGGCAAGCCGGTGCTCGATACCCTCTTCGACCTCCAGGCCGGCCATGTTTCCGTCGAGCAGGGAGTGCTGGACATTGAGAATCGCGCCGCCTCCTTCGATTTCCAGAACCGGTATGCGCTGCTCGACTTTGAAGCCAGCGATGTTTCGCTGCTCATCCGCTACGTTTGCGCAAGCGGCGGGTTTCCTGAGAGCTATCGCATCCAGGCCGGCGCCACCGACCTGAACCTGAGGCGCGGCACGAAGCAATCTGCGCATGGATTTATGCAGGCCACGATTGATTTGACTCGCTCGGCCGTCTGGCTGCGTTCGCTGCGAATTACATCCAAAGGGCGAGCCTCAAAGGATCACGTTGCAAGAGAGCAGGCCCTGGAGATATCCGGTTCCCTGCAGGACTTTGCCCATCCCGTTTGGCAAGCCCGGGTTGCGGGCAACCTGGACATGGAGTTGCTGGACCCGCTCTTCGGCTATCCCTTCGCCCCGGAAGGCATTGCCCACCTTGACCTCGACAGCGAAGGGCATGCCGGGGAATTCCGCGCCGATGGAACCATTCATATCGACAACGGCTCGTACATTGGTACCGGGGTGATCGCCACCGGCGTCCGCCTCGACGCGCATGTACACGCAGACGCCAATCGGTTGCTCCTGACGTCGGTCGCCGCGCACATGCGCCAGGGCGGCGAAATGGAAGGCGAGGTTTCGCTCGCCCCCTGGCTCCCCGTCATTCCCGGAACCGCCGAGCTTGAGCCCTCGGGAATCAGCGTGGTGCGCGCCGCGCCCGGCAGCAAGCCCGCGACAATCGTCCATCCACCCCCTTACGTCATCCCGGTCAACGGCAAGGTGACGGCTCATTTCAAGGACGTTTCCCTCGACACGCTCCTGGATATGGTGGGCGAGGCTCCGTTTCAGCGACTGGGCCTGAATGCCCTGGTCAATGGCCCTGCCAATGCAACCTGGACCCATGGTGACGAAAACACGGTTGTCGTCGACACAAGTTTCAACTTGAGTCCATCCAGCCAGCCCGTGGCAAATGAAGTTCCCACCAGCGGGGCGGTGGATGCCACCTATACCCAGCGCGACGGCGCAGTGGAAATGCGCAAACTCGAGGTTCACACGCCCGCCAGCGAATTGGAAGCGCATGGCCATTTGGGCGCATACCCGCTCACCAGCCCCTCAAGTTTCGCGGTCGATTTTCATTCCAGAGACCTGAATGAATTCGACACGGTGTTGCGCGATCTGGGGTTGAATCGCTACGGCAAAACCGGCGCAGCCGCCATGCCCGTGCGTCTGGCAGGCCAGCTCGATTTTCTTCACGGTGCGTGGACCGGCTCACTCGCTGTGCCGCGCATTGCGGGCAGTCTCAAAGCTACACAACTGTCGATTGAGATGCTGCCCATCCAACCTACACCGAATGCGAAGGAGGCTCATCCACAGACCGAGCAGCCAAAACTGGTGCGGTGGGATACCGTTGACGTCACCGGCAGCTACGCGCCTGAACGAATCACGATTGAGCAAGGAGCGCTGCACCGCGGCAAAGCGGAAATCGCGTTAAACGGGACCCTGGACGCCGCACCCGGCCATGGTTCCGTGCCGGAAGCATTCGACACGAACTCCACGCTGCACCTCCGTCTAACCGCTGGAAAGGTCGACCTCGAAGACCTGTTACCGCTGACCGGCCAGGACTTGCCACTTACCGGCCTGCTCAACACGCAGTTCCAGCTTGACGGGCCTGTCCATGCGCTGGGCGGCGCAGGGTGGTTGGAGGTGGACGGCGCAACCATCTATGGGGAGCCGGTGGCGCGCTTGCGGGCGCAGGGAACCATGGCCAACCAGGTATTCAAACTGGATTCGATCTCGGTAACCGATGCGGCCGGAGGTCTTGCCGCCTCGGGAAGCTTCGACATGAAGTCGCGCAGCTTTCAATTGAACTGTCACGCCTCAGGCATCGATATAGCCAAAATCGACTGGCAACGGCGCATGAATCTGGAAGCCACAGGCAAGCTTGCATTCACCCTGAGCGGCTCCGGCACACTTGACGATCCCCGGCTCGAGGCACACGCCACCTTCAGCGACCTCGCCCTGGGCGGGGAGCCTGTGGGCGACCTGGCGCTTGCCGCCCACACCGCCAACCGCAGTGTTCTCTACGACGCAACCACACGGTTCGAGGGCACTGAGGTCGACCTGAACGGGCAAACAGCGCTCAGCGGCGAAAATCTCACCCAGGCCAAGGTCGAGTTTTCGCAATTCAACATCGGCACGCTGCTCAAAATGGCCCACGTCGAGAGCATCAGCGGCGAGTCCGCGCTGGCGGGCACAATCACGGTGGAGGGCCCACTGGGGCGCCCGGAACAGCTTCATGGCGATGTTAGCCTTGGCGAAATGGCCGTGACCCTTGCCGGCGTTCACTTGAAAAGCGAGGGCCGAGTCCATGCAGCTTTGGCAAACGGCCTGCTGAGCTTCGACCCCCTGCATGTTACCGGCGAAGACACCGACCTGCGCGCGCAGGGCAGCCTGATGCTGAAAGGAAAACAGCAGCTCGATCTGGCCGCCAGCGGCTCCGTCAACTTGAAGCTGGCCGAGACGCTCGATCCCGATCTCACCGCAAGCGGGACTACTACTTTTCAAATGGAAGCGCACGGCCCTCTGAAGAGTCCCGAACTTGAGGGCCGCGTCGACTTCCAGAATGGCTCACTCTCACTGGAAGACGTTCCCAACGGCCTGAGCCAGTTGCACGGCACCCTGGTGTTCAACCAGAACCAGTTGGAGGTGAAATCGCTTACGGCCATGAGCGGCGGCGGCCTGCTGAGCGTAGGCGGCTCGCTGGCCTACCAGCACGGCATCTACGCCGACCTTTCGGTCCAGGGCAACGGGATTCGGATTCGCTATCCACAGGGTGTCAGTTCCCTGGCCGACGCCACGTTCCGCCTTCAGGGCTCGCAAAACAACCTTCTCTTAAGCGGCGACGTACTCATTACGCGCTTCACGGTGAGCCCCGATCTGGACATTGCGGCCCTGGCTTCCCAGGCCAACGCGGTACAAACCATTGCGCCGCCCGACGCGCCGTCCAACCACATCCGGCTCGATGTCCACATCGCTTCGTCGCCGCAGTTGAACTTCCAAAACGCCTACGCCAAGCTGGCCGGCGACATTGACCTGCGCCTGCGTGGAACGGTAGCCTCGCCCTCGTTGCTTGGCCGTGTCTCCATCACGGAAGGCTCCGCGACCATCGCCGGAACCCGCTACGACCTGCAACGCGGCGACATTCACTTCACCAATCCGGTGCGCATCGAGCCCACGATCGACCTTGACGCCACCGCGCGGGTCGAGGACTACGACATTACGCTCGGCGTCCACGGCACACCTGAAAAGCCCGCCGTCACGTGGCGCAGCGATCCTCCGCTGCCCGAGGCCGACGTAGTTGCCCTGCTCGCCCTGGGACGCACCGGTAGCCAGCAGCGACTCTACACCCAGCAGCAGGAGCAGTCGCTCACCAATCCCACCACCGACGCCCTGCTTGGCGGAGCCCTGAACGCCACCGTCAGCAGCCGCGTGCAAAAGCTCTTCGGCGCAGGATCGGTAAAGGTGGACCCCAACTACCTGGGCGCACTGGGCAACTCCACGTCCCGCATCATCGTGGAAGAACAACTTGGCCGCAATCTCGCCCTCACCTACGCCACCAACGTCAACACCACCCAGCAGCAGCTGATTCAGGCCGAAGTGGCCATCAATCGCCACGTGTCCGTGGTCGTGGCCCGCGACGAGTCCGGCGTCTTCTCCATGGTGGTGAAGGCCACGCGCCGCTTCCGCTAGGCTCCAACTTCTCATCTTTGTCAACGCTTTGGGTTCAGGGTCTGCCATAGTAGCCAAGCCATTTCGCTCTTTATTCCGGCGATAGTACGATGACAGTTCGATAACATGTCGAAGTGTAGACTTTTCGACAATGCTGGTATGAGTGAAGGCAACTTCCATCGATCGGAGCCGAAATGACGAAAGCGCACATCAATCGAATCGCGACGGCGGTACCGCAGCACGATGTGCATCGGGCCTTCATCGATTTTGCAACCGGCATGCTTCCCGAGGGAACGACACGCAATCTTTTTCGACGCATGGCACGCTTGTCGGCTATCGAGCATCGATACTCATTTGTCCAGCCCGTCGCAACTGAAAGTGGAACGTGGAGAGATGCCGAGGAAGTCTACGTGCCCGGAGCTTTCCCCCCAACTGCCCGCCGCATGAAATTCTTCGAGCGCTTCGCTCCGCGACTGGCGCAGTCTGCCCTCGATAACCTCGCCGTGACTGAAGAAGAGCGCCGAAGCGTGACCCACGTGATCGTTACTTCATGCACTGGACTCTACGCACCGGGCCTGGACTTTGAGGTGGTGCGCCATCTGTGCCTTGACCCGTCTGTGGAGCGCACCATGATCGGCTTCATGGGTTGTTACGCTGCCATCAATGCGCTCAAGGCCGCCCACCACATTGTTCGCTCTGAGCCAAGCGCCAGGGTGCTGATGATGAACCTCGAACTGTGCTCCCTGCACTTTCAGGAGACCACGCAACTGGAGCAGGTGCTCTCGTTCCTGGTCTTCGCCGATGGCTGCGCCGCATCGCTGATCAGTGCGGAAGAGTGCGGGTTGGCCATCGACAGCTTCCTCGCCATCAACATCCCCGAGACAAGCGAATTGATCACCTGGCGTATTGGTGAACTTGGTTTCGACATGTACCTCTCCGGGCAGGTCCCCGGTGAGATAGGCCGCGCGCTGAAGGAGATGGGAAGCCAGGTGACGCGGGGAAAAGATCTTTCCTCGGTTGATCTTTGGGCGGTCCATCCCGGAGGCAAATCCATCCTCGATTCGGTAGAGAAGGGCCTTGAACTCCCCGCCGATGCGCTCTCTCATTCACGCGGTGTTCTGGCTAAATACGGCAACATGTCTTCCGCAACGGTGATGTTCGTCTTGCGCCAGATCATGCATGCGTCCACCAGTGGCCAGCAGGGTTGCGCCATGTCGTTCGGGCCGGGCTTGACGGCTGAGACCATGCTCTTCCATGCGGCCTAGCCCAATCGATTTTCGCGTGCGCGCACAGCTCACCGAGCTGATGGATGAGCCATGCAGCCGCGACGAATTGCGCGCCTGCCTCCTCGATCTCGCCAGAACCAATCGATGGACGCTGGGCTATCGGCCTGTCCTGCGCTGGCTTGACGTTCTCGTCCGGTCGCAGCCCCGAAATGCGGAACCGATTCGTATCTTTGACGTGGGCTGCGGCTACGGAGACACGCTGCGAAGAGTTGAGCAATGGGCAAATCAGCGAGCCATTCCGGTTGAATTGAGTGGACTGGATATCAATCCAAATGCAACCGCAATCGCCGCCGGGGCCAGCCCCGCGTCAAGCCGCATCCAATGGATCGGTGCGGACGTGTTTCAATACGTACCGTCGAAGCCCCCAAACCTGGTGATCAGCTCTTTGTTCACGCATCATCTTTCCAATGCCGACGTGATTCGATTTCTCCGATGGATGGAGGAGCACGCGACATCGGGTTGGTTTATCAACGATCTTTCTCGGGCTCCGATTCCTTATTATTTCTTTCGCGCCTTCTCAAAACTGGCCGGGCTCCATCGCTTTGTGCAACATGACGGCCCTGTCTCCATCGCGCGTTCCTTTGTAACTAAGGACTGGCTGACCATGTGTTCCGCTGCCGGCCTTCACGCATCTGCCTTTGAGATCCAGAGCTACAAGCCCGCGAGGCTCTGCGTAAGCCGTATGAAAACGAAGTGACCAATCGCAGCAAGAAATTAGGCCGCCGCAGACGGAATTTAGCGGATTAAGGCCGCGTCAGAAACTCCACCACTTTCGGCCCAACCTGCCCGGCACACTGCATCTGCGCCAAGTGGCCGCACCCTTGGATCACCTCAAACTCCGATTGCGGAACCATGCTGTGCATCGTCTCACCAAGGCGAAGCGGCATGATGCGATCCTCCGCGCCCCACACAATCAGCACCGGCATCTTGAGTCCCGGCAGCACGCTATCGGTAGTGTCCTGGCCGCTCAGCATCGTCGCCAGCGCTCGTCGAATAATCCACGCTCTCTGATTGCTTTCGCGCACCACATCCCGCGCAACAAACCCCGGCAATGTGGGCGGATGGGGCATCAGCAGCGCTTCCAACTGGTCCAGCTCTCCGGCTGTCCGGGGCGTGAATAGATTGGTATTCCAGTCCGGAGGCTCGGCCAGGCCGGCACTGTCGAAAAGCATCAGCCTCCTGACCTTCCGCGGATGCTTTTCGGCCACAAGCTGCACAATCCAGCCGCCCATTGAGCTGCCTCCCAGGTCTACCTGCTTCAACCCCGCAGCATCGATAAATCCGGCCACCACACTGGCCTCGTCCCGCACAGAATAGGAGAAGTCTGCCGGCTTCTGGCTGCGTCCGTAGCCGGGCAAATCGAGCATGTAGACACGAAAACCGGCGTTGACCAGGTAAGGCGCTTCGTTGCTCCACTCCTCCGCGCTGCCACCCAGGCCATGCACCAGGACCACCGTCGGCCCCTCCGCCTTACCCTCCGCCAAATAATGCACGCGATAAGGGCCAACCTGAACCGAGCGGCTCTCGGCGCCGGTACGCCCCTCGTGCAGATAAGTTGCATGATTTAAGAACCAGAGCGGCCGCACCCAGAAGCCGATTCCGGCAACCACTGCAAGCCCCAGCACAGCGCCCACAACCCATTTCAACCCTTGAATCAGCTTCAACCGCGTTCCCGCCTTTCCTTTTCGAGGTCCCGCGCCCGTTGCCAGCCCCTCTCGACAACCCTCACGGCAACCGGGTCCAGTTTGAGCGCGCTGTGGCTGTTCCACTGGGCCCGCTCCACCCAGCGCACAGCATCCGCGTCCGAGGCCGCCCGCAATTCGCCGCCGGTCACGCGGCACAGGTAGTCTGCAATCACGTAGTGATAGCGAACCCGTTGCCCATCGCGATGAATCCGGTCCAGCAGTTCGATCAACTCGAGAGGTTGAACAATGAGTCCGGTCTCTTCCCCCACCTCGCGAATCAGGGCAGCCTCAAGCGATTCACCCAATTCCACCAGTCCACCCGGCAGCGACCATTCGCCCTTCAGTGGCTCACTTCCGCGCCGGACCAGCAGCACCCGGCCGCCTTCAACCACCACCGCGCCCACGCTCATGAGCGGCGTCTCGGGAAACTCTCTTTGCATGGTCCTCCCCATTGACTGGAACCCTTTACCATAGCGCCATGACCGGCCAGTTGTGCAACTTCCGAGGCGGTCTATCATCTAGTTAGGGTGGGCATCCAGTGTGGCGAGTTTGAAGTTCACAGAAGAACAACTGCGGATTCTTCGACTCACCACCCCCAAACTGAAAGACGTTTGGGGCCCCGTTCGCTCAGAATGACAGCTCAGTTTTGTTGCCTTCTTCTGGGACACAACATTCGCTAAGCGGGGAGAACAAATGGCCGAATTCACGCTGCGTATCGACGGAATGCACTGCGGCTCCTGTATTCGCCGCGTAAGTCAGGCGCTTTCGTCCACTGCCGGGGTCGATGTGAAAGAAGTTCAGTTGGGAGCCGCGCGGTTCACCTCCACTTTGGACCCCGCTCCCGTTGCACCGGCGCTGGCCGCCCTGGCCAAGGCCGGCTATACCGCACGGCTGGA
>Ga0302140_10007113_pt1 | contig 14024 bp, 13 predicted proteins | sample I_Bog_E1_1_FD_202095 | JGI IMG/M metagenome (GOLD analysis project Ga0302140, IMG submission 202095) | Peat permafrost microbial communities from Stordalen Mire near Abisko, Sweden - I_Bog_E1_1 | ecosystem: Environmental > Terrestrial > Soil > Wetlands > Peat | place: Sweden: Abisko, Stordalen...
TCCGCTGTTCAGGCATTGGGCATCTCCGCAGATCGACCGCATCAGGCAGCTGATTCGGCTTGGCCTGCCCGCAGCCGGCCAGATCACACTGGAAGTCGGCGCTTGGAATGCCGCGACGCTCTCTGCTGGCTGGCTTTCGCCGATTGCGCTGGCTACACATCAGATTGCGATCAACTACGCCAGCGTGACGTACATGGTGCCGCTCGGTGTTTCAGCTGCGGCTGCGGTGAGTGTTGGACACGCCGTGGGAGCGGGAGACAAGGCTCGCGCCCGGCGCGCTGGCTGGCTATCGCTGGGGCTAGGAACCGCGTTCATGATTTTGGCGGGAGTCGTTTTCCTGGTTGTGCCAAAGCCGTTGATTGAGCTCTATACTCACGATCCCGCAGTTCTGGCCGTCGGACCGAGTCTGCTCTGGATTGCGGCAGCTTTTCAGATCTTCGATGGCGTGCAGACGGTTTGCACCGGCGCTCTTCGCGGGCTCGGAGAAACACGCGCTCCAATGATTGCCAATTTCATTGGTTATTGGATTCTTGGGCTGCCACTGGGCCTGATTCTCTGCTTCGTTTTGAAATGGGGCATCTACGGCATGTGGATCGGTTTGACGCTAGCGCTAATCGTGATTTCGTCATTGCTTTTGCGGCGATGGCACCGCGAATCCGAGCAGTTGTGTGCGCAAACGGAATCTGCGGTCAAAATCTAACTGCCGCGAGTCTCATTCGCCCTGAGGGGGGAGGGGGGCTATGTAGCTGTTTTGTCTGCCGTGCTGACCCAGCCGAAGTCTGGTTCGTAGCCTATTTGATTGTCTACGCAAGGAAGGTAATTATCTGCAAATGCGGGCCAATTACTCCTAGCGCTGGCTAACTTCGCCTGTAGCCACTTTGGAGTTGTAAGCTTGCGACTGACCGCGAGCCACGCTCAAGGTTTCCCAATCCAGGTAGCGGAGATGCTTCGCGAGAAAGACAATCTGTCCGCAATGGTAGCTGTAGTGGGCGACCTGGCGATTGATGGCCTGCAATACGGAATGAGCCTCTCCTCGGATGGTAATAGTGCGCGACAGATCGCTATCGCTAAGTGTCTCCAGGGCTGAAAATAAGGTTTGCCATCCTTCTTCCCAGCAGTTAAGAAGGGAAGCACGGTCACCGGGCGGCTGGCAGAATTCCTGGTCGCGGTCCCTCCACGGCTTCTCACCATCGGAATTAAGGAAGTCCATAAATCGAGAGCGCATGTTTCCTGAGAGGTGCTTTACGATGACTGCGATTGAGTTCATTTCGGGGTCTAATGTCTGATAAAGCTGCTCGTCCGTCACCTGGGCGATCGCACCTTCGACCATCTTCTTGTAGTGGCGGAACAGGCCGATTGAGTCCTCGATATACGAGGTTGTGAACTGAAGTGCCAATGGAAACCTCCTGTCGCGTTCAAATCTAACTTTACGCGGAGAGGAGAGACAGACGCAAAAAGGGGCCGCTCCAGGCGACCCCTAGGAATGCAACCAACTACGTTAGTTCTTCGCGGCTGCTTCGATTTCTGCCCACTCCGAGTCGTTGAGTTTTACATCCGCGGACTTCACGTTTTCTTCCAGGTGTGGGATGGATGAGGTTCCAGGGATTGGGAGAATTACCGGGGAGTGTTGCAGAAGCCAGGCCAGCGAAACCTGGCTGACTGTGGCGTTGTGTTTTTTCGCAGCTGAATCAAGCACTCCGCCGGGCTGGGCAAGTTTACCGGCTGCGATAGGGAACCAGGGGATGAAGGCGATGTTGTTCTTCTCGCAATACTCGAGGACGTCTTCGTGCGCACGGTCGGTCAGGTTGTACTTGTTCTGGACGCTGACGATATCGACGATTTTCCGGGCCTGCTCGATCTCCGGCACCTTGACCTCGCTCAGGCCGATGTGGCGGATTTTGCCATCCTGCTGAAGCTTCTTGATGGCGCCAAGGGATTCTTCGACTGGAGTTTTGGGATCGATGCGGTGCAGTTGCCAGAGTTGAATGGTGTCAGTTTTCAGGTATCGGAGGCTGAGTTCCACCTGCTGTATGAGGTATTCCGCTCGGCCGACGGGAATCCAGGCGTTTGGACCTTGCCGCGTGAATCCTGCCTTGGTGGCAACTACGACTCCTTTGGCGTAAGGAGAGAGCGCGTCGCCGATGAGGCCTTCGCTGACTGCCGGCCCGTAGGAGTCCGCGGTGTCAATAAAGTTTACGCCCAACTCAACTGCGCGTCTGAGAACCTGCTTGGCATTCTCTGGATCTTTGGGTGGACCCCAGACGCCGGCACCGACAATGCGCATTGCACCAAAACCCAGACGGTTTATCTCCAGGTCGCCGCCCAACTTAAATGTCTTCGATAGTTCGCCCATAAGCTCGCTCATATTTAGCTATGATGCGCGTTGTTGAGCAAACGGTTCAGGGCTATACGGGACGGTAAATTTGCTCGCGAATAGCTGAAAGCCATAAATCTAAATACCGCTATCATGTCCGATAACAGATATTCTGTAACATGAGCGCTAGTAAGACCCCACCCACCCCTAAACTGCAGCTAATCTGATGGTTCCCTCACCATTTCAAATGCTGAACTTAAGGTTCTTACATCTTGTAGCGGCCGAGGTCCTCATCGTTCAGACCCTCCAGCCACTTGCGCAAGTGCTCCGCGCTGGGACCGTCGGATGGTCCTGATGTATTCAGCCTCGCTAAGGCCAGTACAGGTTCGGCTACGTAAATTGGGCAGTCAGCGCGAAGTGCAAGCGCAATAGCGTCCGATGGTCTTGCGTCGACGGTAACCACCTCACCCTGGTGGGTAAGCCAAAGTACTGCGTAGAAGGTGTCATCTTTAAGTTCTGTAATTACAACTCGATCGAGACTTCCGTTCATGTAGTGAATCAGGTTCTTGGTCAGATCGTGAGTCATCGGACGCGGCGCTGCCAGTTTTTCAATCTCGATTGCGATAGCGTTGGCCTCGTAAATGCCAACCCAGATCGGAAGCACGGTATCGGATCCAACGTCCTTGAGTACTACTATGGGCATGTTTGTGTTTGGATCCATCATCAGACCGCGAATACGCATTTCAACGTCCATGCCAATCCCCTTTTACTTCTGCGCAGATTAGATTGCTTCGCCTACAAGGCTATTTGGAAAAGTCTTCGTGATCCGGACCTGATGGTAGGTGCCTGGGGCCGGATCGATCAGCTGATTCCAGGTAAAGTTCACTGGCTTGTTCTGTGAACTGCGACCAGTAATCTGGCCTCTCGAGGGATTGCTTCCCTCAACCATAACTTCCAGAACTTCGCCTAAGTGCTTGTCATAATTAGATCGCTGTATTTCTCGCTGACGATCGAGTAGCACTTGAAGGCGGGTCGACTTCTCTGCATCCGGGATCGAATCGATCATCACCAGAGCCGGAGTATTGGGCCGGGGGGAGTACTTGAAGCCAAATACGGCATCATATTGAACTTCATTCAGGAGGTCGATTGTCTGCTCGAAGTCGGCGGGAGTTTCTGCTGGAAAGCCTACGATGATGTCAGTTGTGAGAGCAATCTGGCGCTTGGCAGACTTAATCCAGGCTATTCTCTCGAGGTACCACTCGCGGGTGTACTCACGATTCATCATGCGAAGAATGCGGGTTGAGCCGGATTGCACTGGCAGATGAACGTGGTCGCAGAGGGTCGGTACGGCGTCGATGACGTCGACTATGTCTTTGGTGAAGTCCCGCGGATGGCTGGTTGTAAATCGAACCCGGCGGACTCCTGGCATTTGCCCGAGCGCTCCGAGCAATTCAGCAAAGCTTTTCTTTCCAGAGGGATCGCGGTAACTGTTCACGTTTTGCCCGAGCAGTTGGATCTCGGTGTAACCAAGATCGACAATGCGCTGCGCTTCTTCCATAACCGAGTCGGAGCCGCGGCTGCGCTCCTTGCCGCGGGTGTACGGGACGACGCAGTAGGCGCAGAATTTGTCGCAGCCCTCGATAATGGTGATGTAGGCGCGATAAGGGTTGGTGCGCGAGGTGAACTCTGTTTCGAAGGTCAGGTCGGTCTGCCGGTCGTCGAGGCCGGTGATGCGTGTCTCCCCCGCCTCGAGGCGAGCGAGCATCTCAGGCAGCTTACGGTAAGAGGCGGAGCCGGCTACGAGCGAAACGTATGGAGCGCGCTCGAAAATCTTCTCGCCTTCCTGTTGAGCTACACAGCCGATGACAGCGAATCGCTTGCCCTGCTTGTGTAGTTTTTTGTAGTCGTTGAGACGGTTGAAGACCTTTTGCTCGGCTTTGTCTCGGATGGAGCAGGTGTTGTAGAGCAGAAGATCTGCCGCTTCTTCTACCTGGACCTGGGTGTAGCCCTGCTGCTCAAGAGTGCCGATAACTTTTTCGGAGTCATGGGCATTCATCTGACAGCCAAAGGTCTCGATATAGAAGGTTTTTTCTGACGCCATAATCATTCCAGTATAACGCCCGGCTTGTTCCGCAATCCGAAACGTGAATTATCGGTAGTGTCTCAGTTTGAAGTTTCGCATCCTTCAGCCCAACTGGTTTGTATCGCAAGGCATCTTGGCTTAATCTTTGCTTGTGTTCCCCAACGTGCCTGATCATTACGCATTCACATGAATCGCTGGAATATCCCGGATTGGCTTGAGAAAGCAGTCCTTGAACGGGACAAAGCCTGTGTCTATTGCGGGACTATCTTCAGCGATGAGCCACAGTCTCCAGGGGAGCGCCGTAGCTGGGAACACATCACCAACAACGCCAATATAATTACGCTGGAAAACATAGCCTTGTGCTGTAGGAGCTGCAATTCCAGTAAAGGTGCCAAGTTGTTAGGGGCTTGGCTGGATTCCTGCTACAGCAAGCGCAACAGAATCAGCAAAGAAACCGTAGCTCAGGTGGTTAAAGAGGCGCTGCTAAATCTACATACGCTAATCCCCTAGCTCAAACAGAGATACTACGAATTATCCGGTTTGAGGCACCTGAATTCCCTATTCCGGCTGGGTCAGGGGCATGTCGGTGTGGAGGTACGACAGAAGAGCCGCCATTTGTTGTTCGGTGAAGCGGCCGGAGAAACTGGGCATTTTGTTCTTACCGGCCAGAACGAGCCTTCGCACTTCAGCGTCAGTTGCGGGAGCTCCGCTGGGCAGATGAGATTTTCTCATCGCGCCGTGGATGTTCGGAGGCGGGGGTTTGAGCATGAGGTCGTTGTCTTCGTGACAGTGCGCGCATCGCTCCATATATAGATGCTGGCCGTCGGCCTGTTGGGGAGTCAGGTCGGCCTGATTGTGGCATCCGGTAATGGCTGCCGCAAAAACCGTGGTCAGGGCCAGAGCAACCATAACGGTTGCCCCAGCCTGTGACTTGGAGGGGCGAGATTGGGAGAGCTGAGTTCCCTGCCGTTTAACCAATTAGCTGGTCTTCTTTCCGTCGGCGAATTTGGCGCTGGCGGCGTCCCAGTTTACGACCGAAAAATAGGCCTTCACGTAGTCGGGGCGCTTGTTTTTGTATTTGAGGTAGTAGGCGTGCTCCCATACGTCGACGCCGATGATGGGCTTATAACCGAGGGTGAGCGGGCTGTCCTGGTTGGCGGTGCTTTCGATTTCAAGCGAGCCATCTGGCATGATTACCAGCCATGCCCATCCGCTGCCGAAGACGCCGATTGCCTCGGCGGTGAACTTGTCCTGGAAGCTGGAGAAACTGCCGAACTTGGTGTCGATTGCCTTGGAAAGTTCGCCGACGGGGCCGTTTCCGCCTTTGCCTAGAGACGTCCACCAGAAAGAATGATTGGCGTGGCCTCCGCCCTGATTCCGGACTGCTTTGCGGATTGAATCGGGTACCGCGCCGAGGTCTGCGACCAGTTCAAAAACGGTCTTTCCGGCGACTTCCGGATGTCCGGCCACGGCTGCGTTGAGTTTATCCACGTAGGACTGGTGATGCTTGTCGTGGTGCAGATGCATCGTCTCGGCGTCGAAATATGGTTCGAGCGCGTCGTAGGCGTAAGGCAGCGGCGGCAGGGTAAAGGGCCCGGATGCTGGCGCTGGAGTAGGAGCAGCGGCGGCCTGTCCATTGGCTGCAATTGCGCCCTCGGCGTGGGCCTTACCGGCTAAAGTCTCGCTCAACAGGACGGCACCAGCCAGTCCGGTCATTTGCTTGATAGCTGTTCTGCGATTCATACGAAAGCTCTCCCTGTCAGATTGCGGTTGACGGTGAAAAACGGAATGGGTACCAGGATGGGATGTTCTACATCTTCGTCGGAAGCAGGTTTTTCGAACACCTTATCGTAAGCTGAAAAGATGCGATTGCACATGGTGCAAGAGATTGAGGCTGAGATATGAGTGGAGACTCCAAAGAGCTGGAGGTTGAGTTGGATCAGCCAGAGAATCTGACGCCGCTCTTTCATGGTGCTCAGAACCACTGCTTTGGCTGCGGCGCGAACAATTCAGTCGGTCTCCGGCTTGAATTCGCTACTGCGGAGGACCACTCGGTCGTTTGCATGGCGGTGATTTCCGATGATTATGAGGGTCCGCCAGGTTATCTTCACGGTGGAATCATTGCGACGCTGCTGGACGAGGCGATGAGCAAGGCAAACCGGGCGCGCGGGGTAACCGCCATGACGCGGCAGATGCAGGTTGAGTATCTCAGGCCGGTTGCTTCGAATTCGGCTGTGCGGATCGAGGGGCAGGTAACGCGCAGCGAGGGCCGTAAACACTGGACCGCAGCCAAAATTCTACATACGGACGGGACTGTGCTGGCGCACGCGACCGGACTCTTCATTGCCATACGACGGCCGGCACAGAGCTGATGGCCAGGGGAAATACTGCGGTAATGGAGTTTTCTTCGGGTTTAGTACTGTCGTGGGCAGTTACCGAATTCACCGGTAACGTATTACTGAAGCTGCAACCTGCTGACGCCGAATAGCTATTTCGATATGAGTGCTTCTCATCCACACTCTAGGTGAGGCAAGAGAACCAAGAAACATCGCACCAGCTACACAAGGGAATTTTGGAACGCCTCAACCGACGTAACTCCCCTGTATGTGGCTTGATATCGAACGGCAACAAGTTTTTTACCGTTTGAGCAACACAACGCACAGAAACCTGGCACCGAGATTGCGCATCAGCAAGAACGAAAAACGAACATCGAGATTCTGGCAAACCCGTCAGAGATCGATTCATCGGATTCCGTAATCCTGGCCACTGTCCACAACTGCCCGAAAGGACACACAATGATCAAGACCATGAAGTTATCTTTGCTCGCTTTGGCTTTGGTTCTAGGCTCCAGCGTATTTGCTCACGCAAATCCACGCGGCGGCAGCTTTACGCCTCCCAAGTCACAGCGGAATCCAAACTGCAACACTGCTCCTGAAGTTGACCCAGGTATGGCCATCAGCGGAATCACGCTGCTGGGTGGGGCACTCACGGTGCTTCGCATGAAGCGCCGCAAGCAGTAGGGGTAGATTGATCCCTCACTCAAACCGCGCTTGCACTGGGAGCAACCACTCCCAGGCAAGATCGTTTTTCGAACTTCCTGCTTCTTTGAATCATCTGTTGGCCCGGTTCTTTCTATTTGCCGTTGTGCTGGCGCTCGATTGCATCGTCGTCGCCAGCATTCCGCATACCGCCGCGCTTGTAGGCCCCTTTGCCCCGGTAGGAATCGTGGCGTTTGCGGTCTTCGTCGGCCTGGGTTACTCCCGATTAAAACTTGATCGCGAAAGCCTCCCGTTCGGCTGGCTGCATTTTGCTGTTCACGCGCTTTTGATGGCCTGTGTCTTTGCCGGCAGCGTCGGTGTCGCGCATGGCTACCACCTTGTCGTCGCATTGCGGATCGTGCTGGCGCTTGCCATTGTGCTGCTGGCGTTGGCTTGCATTCCTGCGCGAGTGTGGATTCGCACTATTCGGAACACTCAATATCTCTGGCTCTATGCGGTGATAGCAGGCGCGATCGCGCTGTACCTGCGGAGTCCTTTGCAGTCTGTGTGGAACGGCTCCAGTTCCGTTCCGGGGCGGATGCTGCAAGGAATCACCTTCGAAACCGTTCAGAGGGTCATGCAGTGGATACTGCCGGGTGTCGTCGTCGAGCCAGCAGATTTTCTCATCGGCACTCCCAACTTCACGGTGATTATCGCGGAGGCCTGCTCGGGTCTTGAGGGTCTGGGCCTGGTATTGGTTTTCACTACGCTCTGGCTCTGGTACTTCCGCAAAGAGAGCCGTTTTCCGCAAGCTTTGCTCCTGGTTCCCTGCGCATTGATCTGCGTGTGGATTCTGAATATCGTTCGGATCTGCGCGCTGGTCTTGATTGGCAATGCATTCTCCAGTGAAGTCGCGATGGTTGGCTTTCATTCGCAGGCGGGATGGATCGCTTTTACTGCCGTTGCGCTTGCGTTCTCCATGGCGACGCGGAAGATTGCGTGGGTCAGGAAAGATACTGTGGCCGCAGGCGATGCGGCCGTTTTACCAGCCAGCGATAGGGGGGAAGAAGAAGCGGGCGAGTCCCCTGCCACCGCGGCCTACCTGGTTCCCTTCCTGGCTATTCTTGCGGCGACGTTTGTATCACGCGCAGCTTCAGGCCATTTTGAGTGGCTGTACCCGCTTCGCTTCGTTGCTGCCGCAGTAGCCATCTGGTTTTACCGCGCCGAATACAAGAAGCTGAACTGGCGTTTTAGCTGGTTTTCGCCATTGGCGGGGGCGGCCGTTTTTCTGATCTGGATTGCACCCAGCTTCTGGAGCAGCCACTCCGAAACTGGCTCGGTGGGGTCGGCGCTGGCTGCCCTGTCTCCGACGGCTCGCTATGCGTGGATCGCTTTCCGGGTCGCGGCTGCGGTGGTGACAGTGCCGATTGCGGAGGAGCTTGCGTTTCGCGGATACCTGGCGCGGCGCATCGTCAATCGAGAGTTCGACCTGGTGGATTTCAAGTCACTGACCCTGCTCGCAGTTGTAGTCTCTTCCATCGTCTTTGGAGTGATGCACGGCGGCCACTGGCTGGTGGGTTTGGTCGCTGGTTTGGTTTATGTCTTGCTGCTGAGATCGCGTGGCAGGATGGGTGATGCCATTGTCGCTCACGCTACGAGTAATTTGCTGTTGGCAGCCTGGGTACTGGCTGGGGGTCATTGGAGCTTCTGGTAGACCCGCTGGTCGCTTACACTAGAACTCTGTGGCCTCCCAAGCGATATTTGATACTGAACCAGCCGACTCTCTCTCGCTTGCGGACTTGCTACATAAGTATTTCGGCTTCCCTACCTTCCGCGCCAATCAGGAAGCAGTCTGCCGCGCAACAGTCGACGGCGAAGATGTCCTGCTGGTCATGCCCACGGGCGCGGGTAAATCTCTCTGTTATCAGCTTCCAGCAATCGCACGCGGCGGCACTGCGCTGGTCATCAGCCCGTTAATTGCGCTGATTGAAGATCAATGCGCAAAGCTGGCGTCACTCGGATTTTCGGTGGCGCGGATTCATTCTGGTCTGGACAGGTCCGTAAGCCGTCAGGCTTGCGTGGACTACCTGAATGGAAGCCTGCAGTTTTTGTTTATAGCGCCGGAGCGGCTTCGTGTTCCAGGGTTTCCTGAGATGCTGGCGAAGCGCAAGCCGGCGTTGATCGCAATCGATGAAGCCCACTGCATCTCGCAATGGGGTCATGATTTTCGGCCGGACTATAGAATGCTGGGTCAGTACCTGCCAGCGCTGCGTCCTGCCCCGGTGATTGCACTGACCGCGACAGCAACTCCGGCAGTGCAGCGCGATATTGTTTCGCAGCTTGGTCTAACCAGGGCGAAGAAATTCATTCACGGGTTTCGCCGCAGTAATCTAGCGATCGAAGTTGTCGAAGTTCCCATGCCGATGCGCGCCGACCTGGTTTGCGAACTGCTGAAAGATCCGGCACGGCGTCCAGCGATCATCTACGCCCCTGCTCGCAAACGCGCGGAAGAACTCGCTTCGCAGCTTTCGCAGGTATGTACGGCTTCTGCGTATCATGCCGGTCTGCCAGCTGAGATTCGCGAGAATGTGCAGCAGAATTTTCAGAGCGGTCAGTTGGATTGTGTTGTGGCTACCATCGCGTTCGGGATGGGAATCGACAAGGCTGATGTACGGACGGTGATCCACGTGGCGCTGCCTTCGACGATTGAGGGCTACTACCAGGAAATCGGCAGGGCCGGGCGCGATGGATTGCCGAGCAAGACAATCCTGATGCACTCATACGCCGATCAGCGGACGCATGATTTCTTCCTGAAGCGCGACTATCCGCCGATCGATACATTGCAGGAGGTTTTCAAGGCTCTGAGCGACGAGCCTGCTCCGCTGGATGATATTCGTGCTCGGCTGCAGATGGATGATGAGACCTTCTCCAAAGCGATTGAGAAGCTGTTCATCCACGGCGGTGCGGACGTGGACTACAACAACAACGCGACGCGCGGCAAGAATAAATGGTCTGAGCCTTACACGCGGCAGTCGGATTATCGCCGAAACCAGATGGGTCTGGTGCAGAAGTACGTCGATGGCCACCAGTGCCGGATGGCTGCGCTGGTGCAGCACTTTGGCGATGTGGAAGATGGGCGGACGCGGTGCGGTCTTTGCGATTTTTGCAATCCGAGCCAGAGTTCGGCCAGTCAGTATCGACCGGCTTCGCGACAGGAAGAGAAAGCTCTCTCCGCGATCATTGAAGCGTTGCGCGGGAATTCGGGGAAATCGATTGGCAAGCTTTTGAAAGAGGTTCCCGGCGAGCTGACTCGCAAGGAACTCGATGCTTACCTCGTTGCGCTTGCCAAGGCTGACCTGATTGCCGTGGAAGACGCGGAGTGGGTGAAGGACGGCGAGACAATTCTCTACCGGAAAGCGAGTCTGACTGCCGAAGGCGAATCACTGGAGCCCGGTGCGTCGCTCGACCTGCAATTGCCTGGCGTTGCGATGGAGAAACCTGCGACCAGCCGGAAGCTTCCGCTGGCTAAGTCTACCGCGAAGAGCTCAGGCAAGACTGCAAAGGCAGCTCCGACCGTCGAGCTGGACGCGGAGGGTCAGCAGCTGGAGCAGGCGCTCAAGGCATGGCGCACGACGATTGCCAAGAAGCTTGGAATGCCTCCCTTTGTGGTCTTGCATGACCGGACGCTTCAGGCAATCGCGCAGGCGCGTCCGACGACTCCTAACCAATTGCAGGAGATCTCGGGGATGGGTCCGGCGAAGGTGGAGAAGTACGGACCGCAGTTGCTGGAAGTGTGCAGAGAGATGCGCAACCCGGCGTAGAGCGCATCTACGCCTGATTGCGGCGGGTTTTGCGTCGCTCAGGCTGTGACCTTGCTTGCGAAAATACCTGAGAATGCTCGACGTACTCCGCTGAAAACCACCAGCCAGAGCACCAGGGTAAACACGGCCAGGGGTAGTCCCGCGGGTGCAACCAACAGGTGGAACTCCAGGACGTTCACCAGGATCGGTCCTAGCAGCACAAGTGCCAGCGGAACGAACTGTCCTGACAGCAGGAGCAATCCTCCTGCAACCTGGAGTGCAAAGACCAGGACCAGCAAGTGTGTCTCGGACATAACGACCATGTACTGTCCTGCCAGACCAGATGGCGGCGGCATGGGAATGAAGTGGAGAAATCCATTCAGCCCAAAGATGAGAAACTCCAGGCCGAGTAGAAGGCGGGCAATCAGGACGGCAATCTTCACAGTTGTCTCCTTGTATATCTAACTTTGGCGATCGAACTTCCGAAGCGAGTTTACGCCACCGCAGTGTGGACAAGCTCCAGGTTTGGTTTCAGGAACGTTTCGCGATCGATTGCCCCGGTCAAGACTTGTTGAACTCCGCCGGCCGCGACCACATGAATGTCGGTGACTCCCAGAAACCCGAGAACTGCCTTGAGGTATGGATCAGCAAAGTTATATGCGCCCATAGGGGTTGCGGAATCGTATACACCGCCACTGGCGACGATCAGGGTAGCCTTTTTGTTCACAAGCAGACCTTGCGGTCCAGCCGAGCCATAGGTGAAGGTGCGTCCCCTGCGTGCGATCTGGTCAATCCACAGTTTGAGCGACGCGGGAACTGAAAAGTTATGCATTGCGATGCCAATGACGTACTCGTCCGCCTGCTTCAGTTCGGTGATGAGTTCTTCAGAGAGTGCCAGGGCGTTCTTCTGCTCAGGTGTAAGGGAGTCTTCGGGGGTGTAGGCTGCGTAAATCCAGGCGGTGTCGACTGGCTTGGGGGGATTCAGTGACAGATCGCGATAAATTACCTTGCCTTCGGTGTGTTTCGCTTTCCAGGTTTTGACGAATTCAGCGCCGAGTTCGCGGCTGATAGAGGTGGGGAGTGGGCTGGAGTCAAGATGAAGCAGGGTAGGCATAATCAGAATCTCCTAAGTCGACGTATGTCGCATAAACAACTACTGTTGCATATAGTAGACGACAGATGTTGTTTATGTGATTCAATTTCGTGTGATTTTTTTATTTGCTACTCTGAGAAAGCTGTTATTCAGAAAAGCCATGGCGCCTTCAATCAAACCGATCTCCGATTGCGAAGTTCGCGACCCACGTATCCGGCGGACGCGACAACTATTGCAGGGCGCTTTACGCAAGCTGATGCAGTTGAAAAGTTTCGACGAGATTTCGGTGCAGGACATAACCGAAGCGGCAACAGTTAACCGCGCGACTTTTTACGACCATTACACGGATAAATTTGCGTTGCTGGATGCGATGGTTGCCGGCGGTTTTCACATGCTGCTGCACGAGCGCGGCGTTGAATATGACGGATCGTGCCCGACTGCGGCGCGCGCCATCATTCTGGCTGCGTGCGACTACCTGACTCAGAGTCACCAGGGTGGCGATTGCAGTAAGCAGAGCGCTTTTGAGCCGCTGATGGACGCAGCAATCACCGCTGCGATTCGCAGGGTGATTGCCGGCGGGATCCGGAAGCGCGCGGATGAGTTAGAGATATTGGCCGTTGCGCCGGACTCGCATCCGCTGTCCTCAGAGGTTGTAGCTTCAGCGGCGAGCTGGGCGATCTATGGTGCGGTGAAGGAGTGGTTCTACACGCCATCGCATGTGCCACCGGAAGAGATCGTGCCGCAGATTCTGAACCTGATTGTGCCTATTCTGCAAAATCTGGGTAGCCGAACAGCAGAGCCTGTTTTCAGCGCCTCGTAGCCCGGCTTGCGATACGTTCCTGCTATGCGACCTGTGATTTGAAAAGCTTGAGATGGCATGAAAATGCCGTGCACGCTGGTATCGAATGAGCGTGCACGGCAGGGTTAATGGTCGGATTTAGCGCTGTTCGCCGAGTCCGACTTCGGGCCTTAGGGTGGATGCCTTCCCGTTCTTTCTCTTGCGCTTGACTGGCGGCGCTGAGTTGGGGGCGCGATTCTTTCCGTTGCTTCGCTTCCCTGTCGCTTCGATCACTCCGCGCATCCAGTAATCTCCGGCTGCATCCACTTCGATCCCGTGGACTTCACGCTCGAAGCCTGGGAACCGCTTGCCGAACTCTTCCAGCGCGAGGATCAGCTTGATCACCGGGCTGTCCGGTCCGCCAAGCCGCTCACCGGGCATACAAACTGGAATTCCTGGTGGATACGGCACCAGCATTACGCCTGCGATGCGTCCTGCCATCTCGGTGAACTTGACCTTTTCGGTGCCGTTGCGCAGCAGCTTCTGATAGGTCTGTGCGGGAGTGAGGACTTCCTGCGTGTCGAGTTCGCAGGCTTCGCCTTCAAGAGCACTTAAACGCAGCTCAACCATCGCGGAGTGCATCTCATCACTGAGTTCCTTGAGAGAGACATTGCGATATCGTTGCGGATACTTGGTAACCAGGTCGGGCAGCGCCTCGCTCAGGGTCGCTTCGGAATCGTAGAGCCGTTTGAATTCGAAGAGGTTTTCGAGCAGACTGCCCCACTTGCCTTTGCTGGTTCCGACGGAGAACAGCACCAGCACGGTGTAATCACCGGTACGGGCGATTTCTACGCGGCGCGCATCCAGAAACTCGGTGAGAATAGCTGCCGGGATGCCCCATTCCGCGACGACTCCCTGCGCGTTAACGCCGGGCATGAGGATGGTGACCTTGGTCGGATCCAACATGCAGTATTCGTC
>Ga0302140_10007116_pt1 | contig 14018 bp, 11 predicted proteins | sample I_Bog_E1_1_FD_202095 | JGI IMG/M metagenome (GOLD analysis project Ga0302140, IMG submission 202095) | Peat permafrost microbial communities from Stordalen Mire near Abisko, Sweden - I_Bog_E1_1 | ecosystem: Environmental > Terrestrial > Soil > Wetlands > Peat | place: Sweden: Abisko, Stordalen...
AACAACTTTTGGACGCCGGAGCAGCACAGCAGCGGCTTCGTGGTACGAGAGCCGATTACCGGGAAACTGACAACCTTCCAGCCAGGCATTACCTCCACGTCATTCGTGAAGAAAAGTTTTTTTCAGTAGGTTGGCGGATTCGACGAGGAGGTTGAGCATGGGGCCGAAGACACTTGCCTTCATTTTCGCTGTTTTAGTACCTTGCCTTTTGGCGTCGTGCCTGAGGTGCTAATGCACTACCGCCGTCATCCTGACTCGGCTAGCGCGGATCCCCTTAAGCAGTTGCGCAAGGGCGTCATTGTCTGGAACCATATCATTGCCAAGTACCCTCAGGCGCAGCCCTATCGCGCTGAATTGCTGAAAGGTCTGAAAGCCATGCGCAAAGAGATCGCCGAGAGTGCGGGCTATCGAAGGCGGCAGAAGCTGAAGCGTCTGCTCGGATTGAATTAGCCTCGTACAGACAAGCTTAAGTCGTAGGCAAGTCATTCCCATAATAATCTGTAGCCAATCTGCGTGTAAGGACGGGGCGCTCAGGTCAGGTCTGTGTGGGAACACATGTCTTGTTCTTTACTCAACGAAGCGCGTACGTCCAGGTAGAGCGTAGACTCGCCAGTCTGGGTGGTGCGATAGCGAATCGCCGGGCTTTCGTGCCGCAAACACTGACTCTCTTCGGCACAAGCGTGCTCACTGCACTCTACCTCGAGAGTGGTAGAATTGTTGGGGTTCCGGGTCAAAAAAGAGAAAAATCCAACTGAAACAAGTCGACTCATGGGGGACCGAGGATGCAAGACCTTGTGCGAGATTGGACTGTGCCGCTTGCACGAAAGAGCGGTTGGAAGAGATTTTGCGAAATTGGGGCGAGTACCGGCCTAAGCTCGGATGAAATCATGAAGCTGCCGGACATTTCCCATACGATCATTGACCCTTGCTTCGATGCGGACCTTGCTCTCAAGTACGCTGGCGACCTACGAGTCACGGTCAAAAAGAGCAATAGCCTCGATGCGCTCCCGAATCTGGATGGCGTCTACGACTGCATCCTCATCGATGGAGATCACAATTGGTACACCGTCTTCAATGAATTGCGCCTGATCCGGGAGCGGGCGCTGCTGCGGAGGGGAGGGATGATCTTCTTCCATGATGTCGAATGGCCCTATGGGCGGCGTGATATGTATTACCAACCGGATACGATTCCTCCCGAATATAGGCAGAAATACGAGCGCAAGGGAATCATTCGAGGGCAGAGCCAGCTAGTGGACTCCGAAGGGGCGAACAAGCATCTATGTAACGCCGTTCACGAAGGAGGATCGAGGAATGGCGTGTTAACGGCAATCGAGGACTTTACTGCTGAACACACCGCGGAGTACCACTTTTGCCGACTAAAGCAACAGTATGGTTTGGGCATCCTGCAACGTCGGAGCAAGCGGCTATCTGAGGATCTCTCTTTCCTTCTGCTTCAAATTGAGGTGGGCATGTTCCCACTCTACAGGGCTACGCGATCTTGGCTGGGGAGGGCGTTCAGAAAGCTTTTGCGCAGACCGAAAAGCGTGACTACGGCAAACCCGCCGCCGTCCGAGACGGGGGCTCCCCCGACGCCTTAGTGGGACTGAACGATAACCTTTTTTCTCCGAGGGCGTGGTCGAAGCGCAATCACCGATTTGACCTATTGCTTTGCTCGACAAAGATTGCGTCAGTAATCGCAATCGTTCCGCGCATTCCAGTTACGCCATCCCGTAATCTGCCGCTCTTGCGTGACTGTATCGCACTGTTGCGCGAGATGCTTCACAAAACGTTGGTCGTCGATATCGTGAAGGGCGCCGCGGTGGTACGAGGTTTGAGTTTCACGACAGGTTCCGCACCGAAGCCATAAGTTTCTTCATCCTGCCGCGCAAGTCCGCAGGCAACGAATTCAGGAGATCCGAAGCGATGGAAGACCCTCTCATAATGGGCACATACAATTTTGATCCACTCCACCCGGCGAACTCGGTCTCGGTCGTCATCCCTGTCTACAATGGCGCCCGATACATTGCGGAGACGCTTCACTCGATTCTGGGCCAGACAGTTCGCCCATTTGAGGTGATCGTGGTCAACGACGGTTCCACCGACAACACCGTGTCTGTTGTCGAGGAATTTGGGGATTCCGTCGCCGTGATTTCCATTCCAAACAGCGGCGTGCCTACAGCGCGAAACACGGGCGCGTCTCAAGCAACGGGAAACTGGCTGGCGTTCTGCGACTCTGACGACCTCTGGCTCCCAACCAAACTTGAGAAACAACTCCGTCTCGCAAGCGAGGCTCCCGATATCCAATACGTCATTACTGACTTTGCTGAGATAACCGACGGCGTGGTGAAGAACCGAAGCCACTTTTCCTGGATGCCAAACAACTTTTGGACGCCGGAGCAGCACAGCAGCGGCTTCGTGGTACGAGAGCCGATTACCGGAAAGCTGACGACCTTCCAGCCCGCAGGCGCCTCTACACCGGTCGTGAAGCGGGACTTTTTCAAGAAAACTGGCGGATTCGATACGGAAACCAAGGCCTGGGCTGAAGACACGTGCTTTCATTTTCGCTGCTTGAGCGTTGTGCCTTTTGGCGTTGTGCCCGAGGTGCTGATGCACTACCGCCGGCACGCCGATTCTATGAGCGCGAACAAGCTGAAGCAGTGGGTTCAAACCGTCATCGTATGGAACTACATTATCGACAATTACCCGCAAGCGCAGCCATACCGCGCCGCACTGCTGAACGGTTTGGGCGCGATGCACAAGGAGATTGCTGCAATCAAGCGCTATGTAAGGCGACAGAGGCTGAAGCGGCTGCTCGGATTCAAATGACCGCGCCTGGGCGAGTTTATCTGGTATTGGAGTCTCGAGTCAGGGCGCTTCCAGAACTTCTGCAACCCGCATTGGAATTGCTTTGCGGGTCGCCTGTCTGGCCGCGCAGCAGCGATCCTCGACGCGGCAGCAAATGGATCGCGGGATCGAGGCACGCGTGGATGCGCCTTGGGAAAAGCTGGGCTTTGAACTGGATATCGGCGCAAACTGCATAGAAATCGGCAGGCGCGAGGCCGGAAACGCAGGCGAAACTGAGCAAATCGGTGAATATTGGGAAGCCAATCGAAGTTTGGCAGGATTCAAACACAATTCAAGTTTATTCTGACCTTGTACGAGTGGGAGATCGAAATGGAGTCATTGAAGACTCGCGCCGTACGATTTTTTAGCCGCTTCGTCACTTATATTCCCCTCGCTCGCGCGCTTATGAAGTATCTCCCGATGGCTCATCGCAAGAGAGTCTGGGATTATATTTGCGACGACAAATTGGCGCTGCTTCACCATCGCTTCACTGTTCGGACGAAGTACGGCCGATTTAGCGGCGATACCCATGACATGATACCCCGGTACATTTATTACTTTGGACAGTGGGAGCCAGTGATCAGCGGGATGATCAGCCAACGTCTACGGCCCGGACAGACATTTATAGATGTAGGAGCCAACACAGGATGGCACACCGTGTTGGCAGCTCGGTGTGTCGGTCCCAAAGGTCGAGTTATCGCATTCGAACCATCACTGGCGAACTTTTGGTGGCTGACAGAGAATGTTCGACGGAACAGGCTTGAAAACGTGCGCCTGGTCAATGAAGCAGCCTGGAGTGTGGAGGCTGAATTGTCGTTTTTTCAGGGACCGGCTTCCCACTCTGGAATCTCGTCTCTTATCCAACCGTTTGCAGAGCGGGAAGGTTGCGAGGATCGGGCACAGCTCGTTCGCGTCCGCCCCTTGGCTGCACTTCTTACAGCAGATGAAATCTCGACGGCACGCGTCCTCAAAATCGATGTGGAGGGCGCCGAATTGGAGGTTGTAAAGGGGCTTGAGCCGGTGCTCGATTCTGCTCCAAACGATTTGGATGTGTTTCTTGAGCTGAACCCCAGGGAATGCGATGTCGAAGCTATATTGCGGCCGTTCCGCAAGCGTAATTATCGCGCATGGATAATCCCCAATGAGTACGAACCAAAATACTATCTTACTTACTCGCGAACTAACCTGAGAGCTCCGCTCAAAGAGCTGTTGAGCACCCCGGAGAGGCAGATTGATGTTCTGCTTACGCGCACTCCTCTATAGTGGACTGATCGTTACATTGGTTTAAGTGCAGAAGCCAGTCAGGCAACCTCGCTTGAGGACAGGCAGGCCACGGTCAAGGCTGCAGGTTTTGGCGGTTTGCAGGGCTCTTGCTGGTGATGGCGCCGCGTATCTGGTTGGCGGCAACGATCCACGGAACAGGAATGGAGAAGACGGAGCGGGCCAGGATGGCGCGCGGACTGGTGCGGCGAAGGGTTTGCCGCTGCCGGGCCCGGCCGGTTCTTTGGCGCCGGGACGAATGCAGAAAAGGAGCGCCGCTGCGGAATCTGGCAGGTTAGAGTCGCAGCCGGGAAAGCAATATGGAAGTCCCGGATGAATACCTGCGAAAGTATAATCGGGATTAGATAGATTCATTTTGCCTCGGAGGGCTACCGGAGCTTGATTGATACGAGCGAGCAAATCAGGCGATCCCCTGCGCCCCCCCGTGCTGACCACTCGCTCTGTGCCCTGACTGGCGCACTTTATCTCATCTCCGGCAGAACAATCCGGATTCCAAAGCGAGCCTACCCTGACCCGCACCCTTCGCGATTTGCCCGGTTGCTGCAACTTGGAAATGGCGCGCGCGAACTGCTCCTGTCTGCGGGCAGAAGGAAGATCTTGGTGTCCGGGGACAGCCTTGCATTCCTCGACGGCAACCTGGACTACTTTACGGGAGACATCTTCAAGCATTTATGGCGTTCTTCGCTCGAAATGCAGCCATCCTTTGTGGTGACCGGCCATGATCCGGCTGCATCAATCGCTGCCCTGACGGGTTGCGACGTATATGGAGCTCCACTGCTTTCCATCAAGGCTAACAAATGTGTCGTGATGGTTTTGGCCGATTGGGAGGGCACAGAAGCGGTGGTGAAATATGCTGCCTGTGAAGAGGCGATCGCCGAACTGGAACTCCAGGCCACAGGCCTTACAATTGCCGCGTCCGATCCGCAGATTAGGCACCTCTTGCCGCGATTACTGGCTCACACTCCTGTCGCCAACGGCGCAGTCGTCCTGGTGCAGACGCGAATTCCATCCGATCCATACCGGTTCAGCTGGAGGCTCATTGATGCTGCCATGGAGCTTTGGCTTTCTCGCAAACCTGCGTTCGAGCAGGCTGGAAGAGCTTGGCTGGGCCAGCGACTCGCCCAGTTGTGTGTCTTCTTTTCCCGTTTCCGGGATTTGCTCCTTCCAATCATGGATGCACTGCAGGAGTGGAATGAATCGCACCCCACGCCTGGAGGTGTCACGCATGGGGACTTCTGCCTTTGGAACGTGCTGTTCAAAGGCGAGTCTCTCTCTGGAATCGTTGATTGGGATATGGCTCAAAAAGATGGATTCCTGCAGGTCGATTACCTCGCCATGCTCCTCGGCACCTTTGCAGAGGCGAACAACCAGCACGTCGGGTATTACCTTCGCCAATTCTGGGCAGACGAGATATCTGACGGCGCGCTGCTCGACCGGATAGCAAGGTTATCGACCCATTGCGGCATGGACAAAGATAACCTCAAGTTCATTGCTCTGCTGCTTTGGTTTAACCTGCTCTGGCAGAAGGTGGCGCTAGGTGCGTTGCCAAACTCCTCCTGGATCGAGCAAATGATTCCGCAGACCGTTCCTTCGATTATGAATTGGCTCAACGGCCATGCTCACTGGACGAGCGGAAGTCTCAGGCCTGCGAGCAATTGCGGCTAGGAGTACGCCCATCTGATTCCCCAAAGAGTGGAGGATTCAGCTGTCGCAAGACATCGGATTTGTTTGTTGCTTTTGATCGAAACCAACAGCATGGCGCTGTGAAGGAGCCGATTCAATGGGCCGCCAGGCAATAAGAAAATTAGTCAAACGGACACCCCTGCTGGGGTACTTGGCAATGAAAACAATGTCGAGGCTCCGAGCCGCGAAGCGCTTCGCCGCGGAAATGAGATTAACGGCAAGAGGCGGCGCGGGCACGCAGAAATATGAATTCTCGAGGCTGGATACGGGATGCTGCTGCGTCGACGGAGGTGAGCGAGAATTCCGGCAGATTCAGAACCTGCTCAATTTTACTAAGACCAGCAACTCAATCTATGCCGCACACCAGTTTCCGGCGGCGTATCACACGATCGACATCAATGGTCGGAAAGTCGTGGGACAACGCGACCCGGCACGTCGGCTGGCTTTGGTGCCGTTTGACTTCCGCGGCAAGACAGTTCTGGATCTTGGATGCAATCAAGGGGGCATGGTCTTACAGCTTACCGGCGAGCTTAAGTGGGCTGTGGGGATCGACTATGATCCGCGCATGATCAATGCGGCAAATCGTGTCAAAAGCGCCATCAAGTCCGTCAATACCAGTTTCTACGTTCTGGATTTGCAGAGAGGTCCTTTGTCTCTCATCGACGACTTCCTCCCCGAGGAGCGTGTCGATTTTTGTTTTCTGTTGTCGGTTTGCGCGTGGCTGAAAAACTGGCGCGAGGTAATCGACTTTGCCCAGTCCAGGTCCGAATCGATGCTCTTTGAGACAAACGGATTTCCGGCACAGCAGCAGAAACAGATCGACTATCTTCGGAGGAGGTATAGGAGCGTGAACTTGCTTGCGGAGACTTCGGAAGATGATCCTACCGAGAAGGAGCGCAGGCTCTACCATCTTACGGAACCGATCTTCGTTAATTTCGCAAGCGAGTAGACTTTCCATGGATTTGCATCTCCCATACGGACCGCCCGACTTCGTACGGCCGGGTGTCGAAACGAATCGATTGTGTTTCAGACGCCCGTGCCTTAGGAAAAGACGGGCTTACCGCTTGACCTTCCATTCATGCTCAACAGCTTCGTCCTCTGGCCCATTCAGTGGAGCGAGATGCCGCGCAGAACGAAATGGCCGAAGGCATGATAGTCAGCACCTCTTTGAGCGCTGCCACAAACTGGCCCCTCCAGGGGTGATGGCTTCAGAATATGGCGGCGCGAACCAGCCGGATCTCCCGGCAATGCACCGAACCTACAGACCCAGTAAGCTTCCGTCTCGCCACGCCCGTCGCGGACACGTTCAGCTTCCCAGGTTCTGGCGGTTTGCCGGGATCTGGCGGGTCATGGCGCCGCGAATCTGGTTGGCGGCAACGATCCATGGGACAAGAACGGAAAAGACGAAGCGGGCCAGCAAGGTGCGCGGACCGGTGCGGCGAATGATCCGCCAGTCAGGGTGGAATGCCAACCAGCATTGGATCGCCACAATCAGCAGAAGGGGTATGACTGTCCAAGGCAAGCTGAGCAGGGCAAGCACTTGCACGATGCAGCGGGCGGCGTTGCGGAACAGCCGCGCCGGACGGACGCCAAGAATGCCATCGCTGATGGCGTATCGGGCTAGCTGGCGGCAGGCCGACAGCAACGTATATTGCGGCCGGTAGACAGCCTTGGCGCAGTTGACGAAGGCGGGTGCGGTCAGCCGTCGAGCCTGGTGGTCGAAGAGCGTGTCTTCGCCGAAGAAGACTGACTCGGGGAAACCTCCGATGCGCTGCCACAGGTCCTTGGTAAACGCCATGGAACGAGCCGTGCAGGACTTGGTTGGCGCTGAGTCTGAGAGTTTCACTCCGAAAAAGGGCGCGGAGGCTAGGTCCCAGACTGTGGGGTCGCTGAGGTCGAGGCGGGCGCCACCCAATGCATATTCGGCGGTGGAAGCGATGATGGGAGCGGTGACCCGGCTGACCCAATCCGGCGCGTACGTGCAGCCGGCATCGGTGCAGGCGACAATTTGGGAAATGGCAGCGGCGATGGCCACGTTGCGGCCTTTGGATATGGGGCCGGGAGAACGCTTGAGGTTGCACGATTCGTCGCGGATTGGCCGAAGAACCGGGTTCCTTCTCGCTGCGTCGAGAAGCCACTCCCAGGTGCCATCGGTCGAGCCTCCATCCACAATGACGACCTCGGCCGGGGGCGGGATCTGCGCCAGCAGGCTGGCAACGAGCTGGGCGATCTCCTCAACCTCATTCAGGACAGTGGCAACAATGCTGACAGGTTGCATGGGGGAAGTATAACGATGTGCGGCTAGGGGTCAGCGCAAGGCCCAACAAGAATTGACCCGGCTCCCGGTTTAGCGATAGAATTGTAGAGTTTGGCGATGCACCTCATTTGAGGACTTGCAGGGCTGTGCTGGGCTCACCGCTGGAAACCAAGGCGTGATTGCGGCCCATTCACCCGCGAGAGTCCCTCTCTGTATGCGCCCCAATGCAGGATTCGGGATCCGATTTTTGATGCGCCTCGTTTTCTTAACCGGAGCGCTGGAGGATTTGTTATGTACGCAGTGATTCGCACCGGTGGAAAGCAGTACCGCGTCGCGCCAGGCGACGTAGTAAAGATTGAGAGCGTGGTCTCCCAGGAAGACGCAGGCAAGACCCAGACCGTCGAGTTCAGCGACGTGCTTGCGGTCAGCGGCGAGCCCGGAACCGTTGCCAAGCCAGCCACTGCCAAGGTTACCGCCGAAGTGCTTGGCGAGGGCCGCGGCCCAAAGATTCTGGTGTTTCATTTGAAGCGGAAAAAGCAGTACAAGAAGCTTCAGGGGCACCGGCAGAACTTTACCGAGGTGCGCATCAAGGCCATTGAGGCCGACGGCGTTACCTACACCGCGGCGCAGTGAGTCGGAGCTGTCAGCTTTCAGCTTGGGAATTGCGGAACGAAGAATATTGGCCCAAGTGGCCAGAACTGAAGGCTTGAAGCCGATGGCTGAAAGCTGAAAAAGGAGATTCGGCAATGGCACATAAGAAGGGTGGAGGCAGCTCCACAAATGGACGCGACTCGAATGCACAGCGACTGGGCGTAAAGGCCTTTGGCGGCCAGCTGATTACCGGCGGCTCGATCATCATGCGCCAACGGGGAACCAAGATCAAGCCCGGCCTAAACGTCGGAATCGGCTCGGACGATACACTGTTTGCCAAGGTTACAGGCCGCGTGAAGTTTACCGATCACGGCAACCGGGGACGGTTTGCTTCCATCGAGCCGGCAGTGGCAGAGTAGGCGAGTTCAATACAAGCACCGAGAAAAGGCCGCGGCGAGCCCGTGGCCTTTTTTCGTGCATGTATTTCTCGTATGGGCCTGGCGGAGTGAAGCCGGCGACGGAGAAAGCAAAATGGCCGAACCACAGTAGGGCCCGGCCATTTTGCTTTTAACTTTGCCCTCTAACGACGCGTTTAGATTTCGGACTCCCTATCCTTGAAATTCCGGTTCAGCACCTTCTCGACAACCCTCTCCACATCGGAAAGGAAGAAGCTGCCTGCCGGCTGCACGGCCACCTGGGTTCCCGGGTGCCCCAGTGCGGAGGCAATTTCGTTCCAACGGTAGATGGTCGAGTTGACTTGCATCAGGACAGGCTTGCGGGCCGGCTCCGGCAGGGCGAAGTACGCAACCCAGGTGCCGAGCGAGAGCAGAATCACTGACTCATAGACGAATTGCAAGGGGGCGGTCAGCGCCGTGAAGCGCGAGATCAGGGAAACTACGATGAAGTCATTGGCAGACATCACGCCAAAGCCAAGGGAGATTCCAAAAGCCAAATCGCGCACAGATAGGCGCAACGCATTCATGCTCAGGCAGAGGAAGCCGAGCAGACATAATTCAAGAATGCTGACTGAGCGCATAAGCCCTAAGGCGATGTCCGGAATAATGGTAACCCCTCGGTGCGCATACGAGATGGAAGAAAACGTGACGATGACCGAGGCAAGAACCGCCCAGCGAAAGGCAACTACCCCGAACTTCATCAGACCGGGAAACGCGGAGAGCGCGGAGCGGAAGACTTCCATGCAAATGAAGAACAGAAGCGCGGCGCTCGCAATGTATACAAGCCAGTATGCGAAGAAATACGTCTGAGCGCAGGTCCGCTGCAACTGCGGATTCTCAATCAGTTGACCGGATTGCTCGAGGAGCAGAAGGTATAGTAGCGGGAACGCGCCCAAGCGCAACGCCAAATAGGCGCCCATCGACGGAAAGCGCCGGTGCAACTTCTTCTTCCAAAACATGAATCCGAGCACAGCCAGGAGCAGAAACTCCACCGCACCCATGGTCGACATAATCAGCTGAGAAGACATAAGGGCTCGCTCACTATCCTGAGAACCCTCTCAGAATAGCGCCAATCACCTTGTCACTCAAGCAAAAAATTACTTTAGTGCTGTGACACTTTAGTGTTATCGCTTTTGCCTAGCGTGCAGAAGTGACGCCTGGGCAGCCCGGTATTCCTGGCGCACACGTTGGAATCGGCAGTTTTGCAGTGGCTGACTGCTGGCTCGCGATGGCGTGAGTCGTCGAAGACGAGAGCGTGGCAGCAGCGGCGCCGGCTACGACGACGGAAAGAGCAAAGATCCGGATGGCGAGTTTCATAATTGGTAACCCCTTGTTGGATTCGATTTTGCAGGACAGCAATCTTCCTACAACTAAAATGGTAGTCGATAAACTCCACTAAGTCCATCTTTTTCATATTTATAATCAAAAAGTAACTATGGTTACTAAGGTCACTATGCCCCATTGGTAACCTTCCAATGGTAATCTCTCGCAAGTCACCTTCCAGGACCGTCCCCGCACTCCCGTCGCACCCTTCCTTCATGCTAAAATCAGAGTTGGAAGACTCGCCTGAAGTGCCCGTATTTCAAGCGATTAGTCCAACAATTTCCGGCGGATTTTCGAGCCAGGAGCCGCTCCCCAACTTGAGCTCCAGGCGAAAACCCTGCGAAAGAAATCTATTGGCGACGAAACCTATGGCGAATGAAATACCTGACGACAACCTCCCACACGGCGATAACGACAGCTATACCGGCGAAAATATTCGCATTTTGGAAGGTCTGGAGGCGGTGCGTCTGCGTCCGGCGATGTACATCGGCTCAACTGGCGAAATGGGACTTCACCATTTGGTATACGAAGTGGTGGATAATTCCGTTGACGAGGCCTTGGCCGGCTACGCCAAGAAAATTGACGTCGTCATCCACATCGATAATTCGATCACGGTGGTCGACGATGGCCGCGGCATCCCGGTGGACATGATGGACCTGCCCGGCGGGAAGCAGATGCCGGCGGTGCAGGTGGTGCTGACCAAGTTGCACGCCGGTGGCAAGTTTGATGCCTCCACCTACAAGGTCTCCGGCGGCCTGCACGGGGTGGGGGTGAGCTGCGTGAATGCGCTCAGCCAGGAGTTCAACGTTGAAATATGGCGCGACGGACATACCTGGGAGATGGACTTCAGTTGCGGCGATCCAGTGAGCGAGCTGCGCCAGGCAGGAACCAGCAAGCGGCGCGGCACCAAGGTCCACTTCCTGCCGGACAAGAAAATCTTCACGGTCACCGAGTTCAATTACGACACACTGGCCCAGCGGCTGCGCGAGATGGCCTTCCTTAACAAGGGTCTTGAAATCACTTTGACCGACGAGCGCACCACGGATCCAAAGACCGGCGAAGCCCGCCGCGCCGAGTTCAAGTACGCCGGCGGAATCTCGGAGTTCGTAAAGCATCTCAATCGCGGCAAGCAAGTGCTGCATGAGAAGCCCATCGTCATGGAGGCATTGCGGGACGGTGTGGAGATCGACATTGCCCTGCAATACAACGACAGCTACTCCGACACCGTGTTCAGCTTTGCCAACAACATTAATACGGTGGACGGCGGCTCGCACCTCTCCGGCTTCCGCACCTCGCTCACCCGCACCATCAACGCCATCGGCCAGCAGCTCGGCCTCTTTAAAGACATGAAAGAGAACCTGAGCGGCGACGACGTGCGCGAGGGCTTGGTCGCCGTGGTCAGCGTCAAGCTCTCGCAGCCGCAGTTCGAAGGTCAGACCAAGGGCAAGCTCAACTCCGACATCGCAGGCACTGTGCAGGCATTCGTCAATGAGCGCCTGGGCATGTTTCTCGAACAGAATCCGCCCATCGCCAAGCGCATCATCAACAAGGCCATCGAGGCTTCCCGCGCTCGCGAGGCCGCGCGCAAAGCCCGTGACCTGACTCGCCGTAAGGGCGCGCTCGATGGCGGTGGACTCCCAGGCAAGCTGGCCGACTGCTCTGAGCGCAACCCCGACCGCTGCGAGCTGTATCTGGTTGAGGGCGAGAGCGCCGGGGGCACCGCCAAGCAGGGCCGCGATCGCCGCTTCCAGGCCATACTGCCCCTGAAGGGCAAAATTCTCAACGTTGAAAAGGCCCGCTACGACAAGATGCTGGGCCACGAGGAAATCCGCGCCATGATCACGGCGCTGGGCTGCGGCATCGGCAAAGACGACTTCGACGCCACCAAGATCCGCTATGGCAAGGTAATCCTCATGACGGACGCCGACGTGGACGGCTCGCACATCCGAACGTTGCTCCTGACGTTCTTCTTCCGCCACATGACGGAGCTGATCAAGCGCGACAACATTTACATTGCGCAGCCGCCGCTGTTCAAGATCAAGAAGGGACGCTTCGAGCAATACATCAAGGACGAGCGCGAGTTTGTAAAGGTGATGGTGAATCGCGCATCGGAGGGAATGATTGTGCGTCACGGCGAAAGCGCCAGCCGCATTGAGGGCGCCGACCTCACACGGTTCATGGGCACGCTGGATGAGTATCTCGGCTTCGTCGAACGCGTAGACAAGCGCATTCGCAACGAGAAGTTGACCGAACTGCTGGCCCGCGCCGAACTCGTCCATCGCGCCGATTTCGCCTCAATGGCCGAGAGCGAAACTCCGCCCAAGCTGGCCGAGCTTCACGCTCAGCTACTGGAACTGGCCGACGAATATCAGTTCAAGGTCGGCGAGCCGGTGGAGGATGAGGAACACCACACCTGGTCAATCTGCTTTACCGATGCGCAGGGCGCTACGCGGTGCATCGACTGGAACTTGGCCTCCAGCCCCGAATTCCGCCAGATGATGTCCAAATACTCGCTCATCAAGGAGTTTTTGGAGCCGCCCTTTCTGGTTGAGTACGCCAGCAAGGCCGCAGTGGTGGAGGCTAGCCCCGAGGAAAGCGACGCCGAGTCTGCTGCCGAAAGCGCAGAGGTTCAGGCGGAAGCCAAGGCAGCCCGCCGCACCGCCCGCGTCCTTCGAGAGCCGGTCGAGAAGCAGACGGCCCGCGAACTGTTTGCCTACATTGTGGAGCAGGGCAAGAAGGAATATTCAGTCCAGCGCTACAAAGGTCTCGGCGAAATGACTGCAACCCAATTGTGGGAGACGACGATGGATCCCGATCACCGCACGCTGCTGCAGGTCAAGCTCGAAGACCTTGTTGAAACCAATGAAATCTTCACCACGCTGATGGGCGAAGACGTCGAAAAACGGCGCAAATTCATTGAAGACAATGCGCTGGACGTGAAGAACCTGGATATCTAGAGCAGCGGCGACGGGTTCCTATGCCCTGTTTTGCTGCTTCCGCACCGGGAGACCTTACGAAAAAGCGGGCTTCAAGGCTCTGATCAGCGGTGGATTTTATGAACGAGATGGGTAGGTTATCCCGTGCGTGCACAGTTCTGGCGCTCTGCGCCAGTTCGCTCGGACTTGCCGGGCAGGACGCGCGTTTCGCTACGCCCGGAACTCAACACGAAGCCCAGTCGCCGGTCACGAGAGATGTGGCCGGGGGCCTCATCCATCTCGACGCTTTGGTCACGGATCCATCCGGAAAGCCGGTTTCCGGGCTGCGCCCTGAAGATTTCGCGATATTGGACAACGGAAAGCCGGAGAAGATTTTGTCGTTCCATGAATCCGATGGGACATCTGCAAAGCCGGATCCTCCCTCCGGGCTCATCCTGGTCATCGATGACATCGACATTCCCCCGAAGATGCAGGATCTGCTGCTGGACGACCATGTGGCCGTCCAGCATTACCTGCGTAAGAACGGCGGCCATCTCACGCGACCAGTCTCGGCCTACCTCATCAACGACCGTGGCCTGTGGACCGTTGAACACGCTGCGGGCGATGGCAACGTGATGGCCGACGACATTCTTCATGACAGGCTGAAAT
>Ga0302140_10007118_pt1 | contig 14014 bp, 15 predicted proteins | sample I_Bog_E1_1_FD_202095 | JGI IMG/M metagenome (GOLD analysis project Ga0302140, IMG submission 202095) | Peat permafrost microbial communities from Stordalen Mire near Abisko, Sweden - I_Bog_E1_1 | ecosystem: Environmental > Terrestrial > Soil > Wetlands > Peat | place: Sweden: Abisko, Stordalen...
GTGTGCATTGCTTCCTGATATGATTCGTCGTTGACGGCTTACACAGTGAGCCGGTTGAGTGCCTTCGCTTCCGGCATCCAGGTACACCTCATCATTCGACAAACTTCGATGGGCTCTGAGCCTGTAGTGCGGATGCATATATCACGATACATTTCAATTTCGAAATAGTCAAACCCTCAATCAAAGAGGCCTCGTATCTACATCACGTTAGTAGGATATCGTACACAAAACAGACACTTCAACAAACCTCTGACACCTTCTGGGTCGGGGCTAAGCGCTGCGTTGGAATCGTGTAAGACTGGTCGCCATCCTCAGTTGGCAGCCCAGAGTAGCCGTTGGCACTTCGGTTTTCAATTGCAGATGCCTGTAGATGTCCCGAATTCATTGTCACCGTTTCCTGTATTTTGATTAGCATCAGTTCCGGGGAATGTGCAGCTGGGCATACTTACTTTATCTCCAGGCGTATCCCATAGCAACATCTCGTCTTCATCTTCATCAAAATTTGTTGGATCCCATCTTCGATCATCTTCAGCTTCAGTCACGAAGAGAGCGTCGGACTGGAGACTAGGCTGTGGTGGTGGCGGAGAGGGTCTAGAAGCTCTTCCCCTCGCAGGGTCACGAACCTGACTCGGGCCGGCAGTAGTTGGTGGTGGTGGTGGCATTGAGAAAGCAGCTCTCTTAGAACTCGGCGTTGCTTCCAAAGGTTGCCTTGATGCAGGTCTTTTCGAGTTTGCTCCAGACCTGTTGGGCGCAGGCGTGGCTGAAGCAGCACGAGACTCTCCAATAGTCATCAGAATAAATTCGCTCAGGATACCATCCTCGCCGTAAGTCAACTGCATGGGGCTCGTTGGATGTGAATACAAAGCTTTGACCATCGTGTTCGTGATGCCGGCATGTGCAATGATGGATTTGAAATCTTTGACACTGATGACAATATGAAGCTTTTCCTCTACAACGAACTCACCAAACTCAAGTGTGTCCACAGCAATTGTCGTATGCAGGGGCTGCTTTAGAATCTCTACATTGAATCAGCAAAAAGGGCAACTCCTGGAATATGCAACCTACCATTCCCGGACATGATCTTCTCCGTGTAGCTAGTAAAGCTGACACGGCCATCTTCGGAGTAGATGTCAAGTTGCTCTGTGCCTGGTCCGAAATGCTCGACAAACTCTCGAAGCGTTTTAGAGGATATCGACCAACTATTGTTTGCACTTTCTTTGATGAACAGGGCATGCATAGGCGCAACGGACTCGAATGTCAGTCGGTAGGTTTTGAGAACACCTAGGCATGTCAACGGCTTGAATTAACATTTCCCATATATCATACCATGTCTGCAAATAATCTTGATAACAAATCGGCTCTTCGTCTTGCCATCACCATCTTCGACAGACACATCGCACCTTTCTATTGCAGTGTCCTTCTCCCGGGTGGGGTCAACGACACGGCCTTTGAAGACTGATAATAGTGCCTGCAACCCAAGTCAAAGCCAGACATGAAGGGGGTCTTAGCAAGGAAGCTGACCTTGTTGTAGATCTTGCACGTGAACTTCTCCTTCGCTTGATTGCTGGATCTTAGCGGTCTATATTGATACTTGGAGAAGAACTTGTTCCCCAGCAATGTAAAAGAGGCGTAGGCAGATTTTGACGAGTTAAGCGCAGTCAAGACGAGCTACAAACACTCAGCAATGAGGTCTTGGAAAGCAGTCGGAGTGGTATTGACCCTATCCGAAGAAGCTTCCAGGCAAACGGCCTCGCTGAACTTCCCCAAGCAGACAAGAGCATCGTGCAGCTTTCCCAGAGCTTCAGGGTTGATGGTAAATGCCAGAACTGCCATGGCTAGCAGACTAGGAGCATGAGTATTAGACCATGAGACATCTGCAATACTCAATACCTACTTGGTAACACAGCATGCCTGGAAAATTCCGTGTCAATGTTGCACGGCGCTCGTGAGTTCGTGACGGAGGACAGGTGCTGTCTCGAAAAGTCGCGAATGACGACGCGACGGCCTTGTGCCCCGCGTTTCTCCACCCAAAATCCAGCATCAACACCAGGACGCAACATACAATAGAGCCACGATTTCCAGTATTACGACGAAAGATATCTATCTTCACTATTACTCCAATTCGTTTTCTGCGACTTGCAGAGCTTCCTGTCTCCAATATGCAGGACCTACCAGCAGATATCCTCTTCCTGGTATGCGAAGAAATTGCGAGGAAGAGAGATTTCGCAACGCTCTTTACATGTGCCGTGTCCAGCAAAAGCCTTGTCAAGCCTGCGCTGCTGTGGATGTACAGGTCTGCTATGGATCCTTTCCCTTCATGAACATTTTCTCACATTTCCCAGGGTGCACGACGATTGCTCGATTAGAAATAGCAGTGAGGTCAACGAGGCCGACTTTGAAAGAAATGTAGCTGCTGTCAAGAAAATCTCCTCCCAATGGGCTCTTCAATGGAAGTCAATCATACGCTCCAGCCTCGGCCATACGCGATATCCATACTGCCTTTACATTCGTTCCCTCGACCTTCGAAATCTTAAAGAGCTTCTCGATGATACTTGGTTCCCACACCTCTCGCAATCGTTCTTCGCTGGTGACATGGCTCAGTTCTATCGGCTACCAGACACACCAATGAAACAAAAAATTAGAGGCGCAAAGACAACGTACAAGAAGTTGGATATCCCGGTCATTTTGGATCTGGTAGGAGAGTCGATCACCAATTATGTTAGCACAGCAGCCACCCAGAACAAGGCCACCGTTGCTCTTGAAGAGATATCGGGCGAAATCAGTGGCCTCGCTTTACCGCGATGGGTTGGTCGCATTTCAAAGCTCAAGAGCATGACTTTGTGGGATGGAGCTGCCCTCAATGAAAGCGTGGCTACTTCAATTGGCCACAATTGTCCTCAATTCGACGATCTTACTTTCTATGGCAGCAAAAAAGATATAGATCAAGACTTAGCCTCGTTCTTCAGCGGACTGAAAAAAGATAGTCTTCGGTCTTTCGCTGCTCTGAGCGCAAACGCCGTCGGCCCCGAAACACTTCTTTCATTAAACCACCACAAGTCCTCACTACAGCGGTTGAAACTCGATGGCCTAAGATCAGTAGCTATCAAGGCCTTATCTTTTCTTCAAGGATGTGTGGATCTGGAGTCTCTGGAAATTTCGGATGCTGATGGTTCCGTCAACCTTGAGGCAACAGAAAACGACATATTCCTTGAGGTAATCGCATGGCTGGGCCGTTGTGAAAAACTCCGGGAACTTCTCGTAGGAAACTTAGCAAGTGGGCCGGCAATTCTCACACAAGTCTGTTTACGCAATAACATACGCCTTCACACATTGCAGGTAACCAATTACACGTTACTCGGCACCCAGGACTTCCATAGGGCTTTGTCTCACCAGACATCTCTTGAATCGCTCTCTCTGAAGGCAGATCCAGAGGGTGCGTTCCGAGGCGACATTGACGTATTGGTCTTTTCCATCTCCCAACTGCACAAATTGCGATATCTGAATCTGGTTACCACCTCCGATTACTTTCGCACGTCCGAAATTTTGACCCTCTCTTCTGCGTTGACAAAACTGGAAGACCTGTCGTTTTCAGGCTACGATGTTACGGACGATCTATGGCATGGATTAGCAAATCTTCATCATCTTCGGACCCTCAACATATCGGCTATGACCTCGTTCTCGTTCGATGGAATACTTACTTACATCTCAACTCTGCAAGACTCCAACAAGGGTTTGGCTTTGTGGGTCATGAGCCAGAAGGCTGAGAATCCGCTTAGTGACTATGAGCAATTCATCATCAAGCAGAGCATCGTGGAGAAGGTGGATGGCAAGTTTGACTTTACGCTATTCAGGGAGGCAGATTCCGACTCCGAATCATTTTCGGACTAGAAACTGGAAACGAAGTTTGATTGTAGGCAGTTGTTATGGTCTATGTTGTATAGATGGATAAAAAGCTTGAACCGCATGGATGGATGGATGGGTTCTGTTGAGCGGGTGATAAATTTTCAGGGTACTGTTGAATAGATGTCTAGAACAAGCGCTGTGCTTACATGAATAATGATATGCCGGTATGAATGATTCCGCGCATAGCCGTGAAGTTTTCATCACATGAGCTTGTTGACGACTCCTGAAATACAGCCTCACGAGTTACAACAACGGACTTCGATGAGAATTCTGAGACGGAAAAGGCTTTTGATCATGCACGTAACAAAGAGGAAAGCTTGCCAGCATGAGCCTGGTCTACATTCTCAACTGCCGCTGACTAGCACCTGTCAGCGCTTAAGCCAACAGGCCTACTAGGCTGAACATTTGTGATACCTTCTACCGTTGTAAGTACATTGGTGAAAATTTGCTAAGACTCGAAGTTACCTCATGAAACGTATTCTCAAGTCCGATGTGGGAATGTCGGCCTGGCTGGATATGGAGTTGTTCAAGATGACACACCAAAGCGTATAGCCCAAGCGCGTTCACGACCGTAAGCCCCACACACTAATTCGAGTCAGCCATCACGGTGTCTTTAAGTCTCAAGCGGTTTCGGTCTTTAGTGCCATAGACATCAGCCATTGTGCAACATTAGCTAAATAAGGGGTTGTGTGTTTACTCGATAAGCGAGCTCTTGGCGAGTACCGATTCTTTGGGAGACGCAATGGCACTCGCGAAGATTCTGGAGTAAGTAATTCAGGTTCGAATACGAATATGAAGAGTGACTTGATTAGCTCATGCTAGTTGACTGTGGGAGACACCACTTTGTATTCTCCGTAACATGTAGGACGACTCTTAGAAGCACAACTTGGTCACACAAACTCCAAATCTCCAAAGGGCTCCATTTGCAGACAAGAAAGACGAGCAGTGATAAGATTTACCTCCAATTTATTTAAAGTATCTCATTTCCCCAACTATTTTTGTTCAGCTACTCTGGTCATGAAGTTCACAATATGTCTAGCAACGGCTGCTGGAGCTTCAACCGGCAAAAGATGTCCAGACTCTTCCACAACAACCAATTCCGCGGCTTGGATTCTTCCTAACACCTCCTTTTCGAGTCTCCCAACAGGCTCAACAATGTCTCTCCCGCCACCAATCACTAAAACAGGGACCTTGATTTCTGTCGCTTGGCCAACAATTTCCTCTCCCATTGCGTACGCGGGCCAAGCCTTCTTCGCAAACTCGTTTCCCTTTAACATATCTTCTACTAATGACGAAACCATCTCTTCTGGAAGCTTCGAGGCTGACAGAACATTCTCCACAACAAATCCGGCCGACTCAGCACTCGAGTAGGCTGTGAGTTGCTGTTCTTGCATGTCCCGGGGAAGCTCAAATGGTGTTGGAGGTGCGGGAGCGATCAGCACAGCCCCCTTTAGTCCATTTACAAGATTTCTTCCTGCCATGAGTTGTGCAACCTTGCCGCCCATAGAATGCCCGATAAGAATGAAGTCTTGAACATTTAGCTTCGGTATAAGAGTCTCGATATCTGTGGCTAGCTGGTGGATGGAGTAAGACTCGGCTGTTTTGGGGCCTGTGGAGGAGCCCCAGCCTCGAAAGTCGACGGCTATGCAATGGAAGCCGAGTGAGAGGTAGGAGATGACGTCTTTGTAAGTGCCAGATGAACCACCCCAGAAGTGGAGAAAGATGAGCGTAGGTTTGGTAGAATCAGGATTGCCAGCGGATACAACATGGAGACTTGTGGTAGAATCCACTTGGTAAGTGCTAGAGTGCTCCATGTTAGGGATTAGGTCTCAAACGGAAACAGAGCTGTCTCAGAATTTGTGTTAGAATAGAATCAGTCATAAGTTGAAGGCTACTGGGCATCCACTTGGTTGTATTTATACTTGAGAAGAGGCTTTGATCATCGCTATCCCTGGCTTGACCGAGAAGAAATCGGATCTCGATTTGCCATCTCGAAGGTCACCTGTGTGTTCGGTCAAGGTAGTTTCGCTTTGTAAATCCGGAAATCCGATGGTTTTCATACATCGTCTCACTTACTAAGCATTTCGCATAACCTGTTATAGCTCTCTCGGGCAAATGAGAGATATAGCATGCTGTACCATGACCGGGTTTTCGGCTTAAACCTACCTAGAAAAAAAGTCTTTTGTTGGTGATGGACTGTTTGACTAGTATCACACAGGAAGGAATTCCCGATAATAGAGCGGCCGCATCACGTGCAAAGTCTCATCATCATTTTGGGCTTCAAACTTATGGAAGAAACCCATTTACCTCCATTCACAACCTCAACAGCTCCAGCAACCCTGTATCGAGTCTCCGTGAAGACGAACATACAGTGACTGAAGCCTCTGTCCGCTCTTGACGTCTCCTCATTGCTTCTGCTTCAGGCCTCTTGTGCAGACAAAAACACAATCATGGATTCACCAAGCTCTTCCCTCCAACAAAATATCGACCTCTCCAAACTTTCGGAGAGTGATAAGCACGATTTACAACAATTCATTGTGAACGAAAGCCAGAAAGCCAGAATACAACAGTGTTAGTCCTTTCTCGAGCTCTTCAATACTTGCTCGCTGTCCCCGTTTCTTTACCTCCATGATTTCTACTCGATCACCTTCATTTTGAGCTATCATGACAGATTACGAGATAAGAAAGCATTCCTAATATCTGATATACTTAGCCGTCCATTCCCTCACGGATATCTGCTGGAAGAAGTGTGTAACTGGTACGATTCGAAGCGGGAAGCTCGACAAGAACGAGGAGACTTGCGCGCAAAATTGCGTGGACAGATTCTTGGACGCGAACATGACGGTCATCAGACATCTGGACAATATGCGAAACCAGTCATGAGAAAGGCTAGACGGGAGTTTGGCTACGAAGCGTGTTGATAACTTCAGAAAGGGGGAAGGAATGATCTATGCCTACTTGAGGCCTAAGTGTATAATAGGTGTGGCTATGTATGATTATGGGCGGTCGAAAAAAGTCTTCACTTTACGGCTGGTATGAAGATGAGCAGCGTTTTGCTCTCCAATGAATAATTCTCACAAATCATTTGTTAGTTGCACGAGGAAGCTGATATGAGGATCTGAAAGCACTTTTGTGCACTCTGAATTGGTATGTATCTCGTTTACGCCTTGTGAATGCAAGTGACAACCGCTAGATTCGTAGCCACGAAATCCTGCTGGTATTTTCCATAACCATTTCGCGATCCCCAAGTCTCATGATGTAGTCCCACGCCTATTTGCGAGCGAGCATCTAGACAATGGCGAGCTTTGTGGCAGCAATATCGAGAGCATCAACATCGGCGGTTAGGCGGGCAAAAGCCTTCTTTGATCCATCGGGTCTAGAAACCTCATGTCAGTACAGCAACATCCAGCTTCGGAAGTAAGTAGGCCTACCGGACAAGGGTGTTGATCTTGACAGTGTCGATGTCGTAAAGCTTCTTCAGTGCCTCCTTGATTTGTCTCTTGTTGGCCTTGATATCGACAATGAAAACCAGAGTGTTGTTCTCCTCGATCTTCTTCATGGCACTCTCGGTGTTGAGAGGGTGGATGATAACTTTGTGCTCATCGAGGCGAGGTTGATGGGGAACGGACTTTCTTGGGTATTTGGGCGACCGGGAGAGTTGCAGGGTCTTGGGACGGTGGAAAGTTGTCGAAAGACGAACCTTGCGGACCTTGTGAGAGTGGGACTAGGTGTCATTAGCAAAAGAGATGAGGAGTTTCCGGGGGTTTGAGAACGTACTCCCTTCAAGGCAGACTTCGCAGCAGCATTGGCTTGCTTGTTACCCTTGCCCTTGGTGGCAGCACCTGTAGTCACTTACGCATCAGCAATCGCTCTTGATGAACTCGCAATATCTGCTACTGCTGGTGCGCATTCCCCCTCATCGTTGACCACATCGTGAGATCTCTTTTGAGTTTCTGAAACATTCGAGTGCAGTTTCAGAACGGCGCAACGGTAATGTAGAGATCTTCAATGGGTCAGAAAGGAGACTGTACCTTTCTTGGTTTCCTTGGGAGGCATGGTGAAGGTTTGTCGTCGTGGTGTTGGCGCTGAACAAAACGAAGGAGGTAAATTCAAAATTCTTTTGTGCGGCGGTAGATGCAAATAGTTGGTCTGTGCGCCCTCACGTGATACTTCGCGAACTTTCCGCATGAGATTCTCGCCCGAACCTCAGATTCCCTCGTCAATGAACACTACAGCACGGTACAATATGGTCACCAAGAAGAAGCGTACCAGACTGAAGTCCTTATCTCAAGGACGACCTCCTACGGCCAAGCCTGTAAGGTCGATCTCCAGCAAGGCGACCAGAAATCAAATAAGGACCCACCACACGCTGCAAAAAGAGAGAGTAAAAGCCCTAGCTGCCGGAGACGAAAGAAAAGCTGCAGCTTTAGCAACAGAAATCGAATCACAGGGTGGAATTCAAGGCTATCAGCGCGCAAGTCTCATCGGCCAACAGGGGGAGAGAGGGGGCGACAGTTCAAAAATCCTCATGGAATGGCTGGAGCCAATGGTTCCAGCTCTGAAAGAACTATCCACTGAAGGGAAGTCATTTCGAATGTTAGAGGTTGGAGCTTTGAGTTTGTCCAATGCCTGCTCCAAGAGTCGGTTATTCGATGTGGAGAGAATCGATTTGAACAGCCAAGCAGAAGGCATTACACAGCAGGATTTTATGGAACGCCCTCTCCCTCGCGATGAGCTGGAGAAATTCGACATCATCAGTCTCTCCCTGGTCCTAAACTATGTACCCGACCCTCTTGGAAGAGGCCGGATGCTGCTTCAGACTCTCAAATTTCTTAAGTCACCACACTACGTAGGCCAGCTTCAAGACTTTCTTCCGAGCTTGTTCTTGGTTCTCCCAGCACCTTGTGTGGCAAACTCGAGATACTTGGACGAGAAGAAACTTGAAGTCATCATGGAAAGCCTCAACTATGTAAACGTGAGGAAGAAGCTTTCGAATAAGCTTGTGTATTACCTGTGGCGGATGAAGACTTCGACCTCAAAGAGAACGCCAATATTCAAGAAAGAGGAGATCAGATCTGGGAAATCAAGGAACAACTTTGCGATAGTTTTGAGATGATGTCTTGCAACCAAGAGCTGAGGAAGAGGGGCAACTTTCTATGGATCTGCTTTATTGGTGCGCAAGGAGTATGATGTGTTGAAAGACACCCGATCAAGTGCTGAGAGGGCTTTAGGTGGGCGTGTTTGGGGCAATGCATAAGATTGCGAAATTTGGGAATTGTTGACAGACAATAGCCTGGTTAGCGACCTGTTCGGTATTTTCTCATCCTCAACCAAAGCCTGTTCCTTGCATTTCAACTTGAGCACCGTAATTTGCTGCGGGCGTGACTTAGAAGTTTACAGTGACTGAGACAAGGAGGAAGATGTGGCTGCTCAAGGTAGAACTTCAATGTACCAAGAAGTGTGGACCATTCAAGAGGGGAGGTCGAGGATGTCGAAGGACCCGGCTGACATCGGTCTGCAGCAAGGATGTGAAGTTTCTGTGCAGGAGGCGCGGAGGCGCTTTGACTTGCTTCTTATCGCTTTCCCCACATGCAATTTAGAGCTTGCACCGGCAAGCTCCCAACTTTGCACCTCGAGGTCGAGGCTCGTCGAATCTCAATTGAACCCAGTCTCCAATTCCAGGGCAAATTGGAATCAGAAGACCTCGTCGTACGCAGCAGTAGTTCTGCATCCTCATCTTCCCAACTGCACCTCCATCGGCTGATTTCTTCTTCGACCCACCTTACAGTAGCCACCCCGCTTGGTGGCGGAAAGACGCGATAAGGACCTCGTGAGCCGCCCATATCCTCCTCTTACTCCAAGTTTTCTTTGGAGACTTCCCTTTCTTCAAAAATATTCTCGTTGTCCGAGACGACAGCTCCTACTTCATTTCTCGGGTATCTCTGTGATCTCACGCAGAACGGTGCAAAACTGCTGCCATTCCCTACGTGCATTACACCATGCCACGAAATCCTACGAATTGGGACGAGTACCAGTTCGGTCCCCAAGGGTCTCACAGAAACTCCGTGAGCTCTGCTGGTGGCCGTAGTATTCGGTTCGATGAACAGGCTGTGGGGTCTCCATCAGGCAATTCTAATTTGCTGGGACGTTCTGAAGGCGAACAACACGGAGGAGACCTGCGAAGGAGGAGGTAAATGTTTGTCATATTACCTGATAACCACGCTGATATGAGTTCTAGGTCTTCAATTGCGCTGCGTCTGAATGCTCTTGCCCATGTTGGAGGCGTAAATAGTATCGAGAACTTTGCGAAATCGTGGCAGAGAGCAGCTACTTTCATAGAGGTTACGCCTCATAGACCCTCTTTCATACTATCTGCGGATCAAGCAAGGGATGAAGAGGAAACATTTCAATATGGTAGAACCGAGTACAACCGAGGTCCAAGATCGTCTCTTCTCCGGGCCCATTTGGAGGCGGGGGGTGATGAAAATGCCATTGAGGATGAGGCTGATGGCCCTGACCCGGCCCTCTCCACATCTCAATCAGTACACCACAAGGAATCGGAAAGCAGTCACCGAGCGAGCGATCTGCCAGGTGGGAGTGTGAGAGGAAGTCATTCGATATTCGCTATTGCACCTCACTTAGCCACCCCATTAGCAGGCAGCTATGGCACATCATATGGGACCTTGCAATCCACCTTGAGCGAATCTTCCATGATACATGCTGGCAACTTGTGGAGACAACAACAAGCCGATGCAGCTCACGTCTCAGAAGGAGAACGAGAGCCCCTATTTGTCAAAGAGGTTGAGCAAGATGGGAAGCTTATCCTAGTAGTTGAAGGGCAATCCACACTGCCTCAAACGATTTTTAATTCTACCAATGTCCTCATTGGAGTCGGACTTCTTAGTCTTCCTTTGGGTATCAAGTATGCTGGTTGGATCTGTGGAATGATCTTCCTGCTACTTTCAGCCTTGGTTACCGCCTACACAGCACGGCTTCTAGCCAAGTGCATGGATGTAAGTCTCAACTTCTCGGAGGACCATTCCTCTTTCGTGTTGTTTCGGATTCAGGCTTTATAGAATTGTCCAACAGCTCCTAGAACATTCTAGTCTAAGCCACAACTGAAAGACGTCTATTAACTCTGAGATTTTGGGGAACAGGTAGACGCCAGCCTAATCACTTTTGCAGACCTAGCTTTCGTCTCATTCGGACAAAAAGCTCGCATAGCTACCAGCGTCCTTTTCACGCTGGAACTTTTAGCGGCTTGCGTAGCCCTCGTGGTTCTATTTGGAGATACTTTGAACCTTTTGATTCCTGGTGTAGGGTATGGGCAACGGGGTTCCTTAAATTCTTTGTCCTTTTTCCCGAAATACTCCTTTCTCGTCTTATGCACTCCTAACACACCCCACGGGTGCTGATTTTACTCATTCTGATCAGTTTACACCCAAAATACTTTGAAATTGAACTATGCTAACTCCCCCGGTGTCCAGTGTGGTTGAGTGGAAAATTCTTTGCGGCCTATTAATGTGAGTACTGAATTTCCTTATCCACCTCTTTTCTGTGTCAAATTTTAGAAAGCACACGGGGCGCTTGACTGGCCTTCTTCACCATTGGAAGATTCTGTTCCTAAAACTTTCAAATGAATGTTGCTGATTTCGATGCTTTTCAATAGGATACCGTTAAACTTTGCCCCCTTAAGGTTGCTGAGTTTCAGCAGTGTCGTTGGGATCTTTTCATGTTTCTGCAGTGAGTATTCGAGTTTCTTTTCGCGGATAATTCCCTACGTCCTCCTTCTCGAGGACAGTCATAGGTCAATTGATGTGCTCCTTCTCTCAACTGTGCTTGGATTCGGTGAACTAGCTTCCAGAGTATGTTTGTATTTCGTCTACACACTGACTAAATTCTGTGCAGTTGTTTCAATAGTCTTCATAGATGGCTTCTTGAAGCCTAATACCCCGGGCTCACTTCGCGAACCAGCCGTGACCTACCTTTTCCCGGCGAATTGGCTCACTCTACCACTTTCGTTTGGTCTCTTAATGTCACCCTGGGGCGGCCACTCCGTCTTCCCAAATAGTAGGAGCCCTCATCTCATGGTTTTCTCCCAGGACAATGTCCTCTCCTGAGACAATCCCATGACATAATCGCTAATCCGGTTACAGTATATCGGGACATGAGGCATCCGAAAAAGTTCAAACGGGCTGTTAAAGTTACGTTTTCATTCACTGTAAGTCTTCTTCGTCATGCTGGCGCTCATCATCTAATGAATCCATAGTATCTGCTCGACTGTGCTACTGCCGTGGCGGGTATCCTCATGTTCGGGGATGGTGTCATGACTGAGCTGACAGCCAATATCATCGATACTCCCGGCTACCCCCGCGTACTTTCCATAATCCTTAGCATCTTCATCGCCATAATCCCTCTCACCAAAGTCCCGCTCAACGCCCGCCCTATCGTATCCACACTTGAAGTTCTGTGCGGCCTTGACGCCTACTCCCTCGCAGACTCTGAGCCGCTCACTGGCCTGTCCAGCTATACTCGAGGGATTCTAAAAGTCGTCATCCGCGTCTTCGTCATTGTAATCTTTGTCATCATAGCTATTGTGTTCCCGGCTTTTGATAGCATTATGGCGTTCATGGGAAGCAGTCTTTGCTTTACGATATGTGTTATCCTGCCGTTGATGTTCTACCTGAAGATATTCGGGAAGGAGGTCAGTCTGAGAGAAAGACTATTAGACTACTTTTTGATTGTGGTCTGTTCTATACTTGCAATAATCGGCACGATATGGGCATTCCTCCCAAAGAGCATGATTGGCGCTGAGTGATAGAAGGAGGGCGTTGACGGTCTGACGGAAGATGAAAGGTTGGCTTTGTTTCAACAACGGCGGCTATTCTGTTGCATTTCTAGCACGTCCAGCGCTTGCATTGGCATTTTGAGGTCTTTCATTGTACTGCATAGCGTTCTCTTGCTCTGAAGAAACGAGTTTCTTCACTGCATCTAATAATAGCATTATATCTATTCTCATCAATGCATGCCTTCATCTGTTCAACATATTTAGATCTGCTATTCACCGATGATGAATATTGTTTGCTTGCTCTTCAGTTCTGTACCCACCCTTGATGCGGAATTCGAGACCCCGTGAATACTAACTCTCAAAGAGGAAACTCTTGACCTTTTCGTCCCCCGGAAGCCTTACCAAATGTGAGAAGGAGCGAAAGTTGGCATTTTGCAGAAGAGCGGCGGGAGGTAAATCAATTGTACGTGCTTCCCCTTATGTGTAATACTTTCGGGAAAAGGGGCAAGTACCCAACAGGCTTCCTAGTTTTCAACCTCACTTGTCAGAAGAGGTCTTCGCAGAAGACAGGTGTTGTTTATATTGGAAGAAGAGGCGCAGTTTCGTTTTCCCTATGAAGTATGAAGTCCTCCATAGCGACAATGTTGGCTTGGGGCCAGAAAGGGGCTTAGGCGAGAATACGCGTATTGCTGGACGGAAGCCCCTTGAGAGCACTCACGAAACACCCAATCATGCAACTGTTGAGAGTTCGTTACTGTGGTTGGTAGCTAGATGCTCAATTCGTAGACCTTGAGAATCGTAATATGTACCTTCGGCACGAAGACTTCTGCTGGCCGACTACTTAACGATTTTAATCTCATCAAAACTGGTAACGAGCTCGTGTTTCTTCTTCTCTTCCTCAGTCAACGGTGCATTTCCATCCCTGACTACAACCAGTGATTGCATTCCAGCCTCCTTCGCTGCCTCAACCTCCTCAATCCTGTCACTCAGAAACAACCACTTTCCAATCTCCTCTTTCCTGCTTGCGGCTATCTTGCGATAACTGCTCGCATCCTTCTTCATGCCAGCATTGACGGTGTCAAAGTATCCACTGATGAAAGGCCTGAGATCCGCATCGGGCTTAGAGTTTGTGTATTGGAAAAGTAGTTTCTGGGCTGGCACGGAACCCGACGAGTAAATCACAATTGGGAGACCCGACGTGTGCCATTGCAGGAACGAAGGATAGACATCAGGGAAGAGCGGACATCGTATTTCACCTGACTCGTAGCCTTTGACCCAGAGATGGCCTTGAAGATCTTTGAGATAGGAGACCTTCACATCACG
>Ga0302140_10007119_pt1 | contig 14014 bp, 7 predicted proteins | sample I_Bog_E1_1_FD_202095 | JGI IMG/M metagenome (GOLD analysis project Ga0302140, IMG submission 202095) | Peat permafrost microbial communities from Stordalen Mire near Abisko, Sweden - I_Bog_E1_1 | ecosystem: Environmental > Terrestrial > Soil > Wetlands > Peat | place: Sweden: Abisko, Stordalen...
GGATAGTAATACAGTATATTGTGAGGACCAGGGTGGTAACTCAGCCCGGCTTGATATGAAATTAGGCATATCCGTTGACATTCAGCCCAGGCAAACTAAAGATGAAGAAAAACTGCGCTGGAACTGGAACTCTCCCATATATATCGGTGCTGCCAATCCACATGATCTCTACGTCAGCGCTCAGTATTTATATAGATCAACTGACCAGGGAAGAAACTGGAAACGCATCTCTCCCGATTTGACCACCAATGATAAAAACAAAGAAAAGCAGGAAGAATCTGGTGGGCTAAGCGCTGATAATACATCCGCAGAAAACTATTGCACCATATTCACTGTTGCCGAAAGCCCATTAGATGAAAATTATATTTTTGCCGGAACCGATGACGGCAACTTGCAGATAACAACAGACGGAGGCAACACCTGGACAAACACGGCGCTAAATATTACTAAATGTGGTGTACCTCCACTGTCAAGCGTTACAAGCATTCAACCCTCCCGTTTCGATAAAAATACACTGTATGCTACTTTTGATAATCACATGAGCGGCGACATGAATACCTACGTTGCAAAATCAACTGACTTAGGTAAAACATGGACTCGATTAACCAGCATCGATTTTACAGGCTTTGCTCATAAAATTAAAGAAGACCTGAAAAATAAAGACCTGCTCTTTTTGGGTACAGAACGTGGTTTATTTTGCACCATTGATGGCGGCGCAACCTGGTTCCGTATGAAAAATCATATACCGGATTATTGTTTGGTGCGCGACATGCAAATTAGCCCTAAAACAAATGATTTGATATTGGCTACACATGGCAGGGGCATAATGATAGTGGACGACATCACTCCTATTCGCAACATGACTAAAGAAATTGCTGATAAAGATGTTTATGTATATCCTACGGATTCATTAACGATAAGCTATGGCAAATATGGCGGCGGCTTTGCGGAGCATGATGGATGGGTGGCCGGCAATTCTGATGATATACAACCGATACAGTATTATTTAAGATCACGCGTTTTATCCGGCGATGCCACATTAAAAATTTATGATACCAATGGTAAATTACTGAGAGAAATTCCGGCAGACAAACGAAAAGGCCTCAATAAAGTATATTGGGATTTGCGTATAACACCACCACAAACAGCAAAAGGTGGTGTAAAACCCGACTTTGGAGGATTTGTAGCCCCTATGGTTTTACCCGGTAATTATGTGGCCAAACTAACTATTGGCGATAAAGAATATACTCAAACTATTAAAGTAGTTACTGAACGACCAAGCCGGATGACTGCCGATGACAGGCAACTGCAATACAACACAGCCATGCAGTGCTATCAAATGCATGTGGATCTCGCCACGCTGGCCGACACTTTAAATGCTATGATAGATAAAGTAAAAACAGCAGCAGGTAAGGATACAAAAAATAAAAAGCTGGGTGTATTCCTCGATTCTCTTAAATCATTTAAAGGCACTTTAATGGCTACTAAAAATGCCTCCATATTTGCAGATGAAGAGCGGTTACGCGAAAAAATAACACAGGTCTATAGCTCTGTTTGTACACAGGAAGTAAGGCCCACTAATTTACAATTGGAAAATATATCCTATTTAAATGGCCAGTTGACCAACGCACAGGAAAAAGAAAAGGTCATCGTGGCGCAATACAATAGTAAATGGAAAGCTGTTGTAGAAAAAAACACAGTGTTACAAGTACCGCCAAAGGAAACTAAAAAAATGTAATTATAAATTGATTGGTGAGGGTTTAAATAGAACAAACCCTCGCCACTCAATAGTTATTTACATGGCAGGACGCGTAATGGTCTTTCCTGCAAGATGCTGTTTCCAGGGATTCCAATAATAGTCGTACCAACCTCCTGTAACTCCTTTTACTTCTTTATCCGGAACATTAATATGAAAGGCTTCAAGAATAGTGTCCTTTCCTTTAGCTTCAAGTTGAATAATAAAAATTGAATCGTCATCTGTTTTAGCCCAATCCTGCGCTCTCCAGGTTTGAACAATAAGCTCATTTTTTATCAGCTCCAGATTTTTGCCGGTAATGTAGCCGCCATGCGCAGAAAATTTTGAACCAACCTTAGTGGTTATTTTCGCAGAAGTCCCGGTTATTAAGGCATGCTTTTTCGCGTCCATGTACAAGTCGTACAGCGTTTTTGGTGTAGTGTTTTTAAATACTACTTTTTGAATAACGTTTTTTGGCATATGAGTTAGTTTTAAATAATAACGAATGATAAAATGTTATTAGGACAAACAGGCATGATCATTTCTGCCCGCTCCTCAACTGAGCTGCTCTCAATGCATCTGCTTTTGCATTTTCGGATAAGCCGCTTTTACTTTCAGCAAATGCGCGGTCATTCCAATAATCCGGATCTGACGGGTCTAAAGTAATGGCTTTTGAAAAATCATCTATTGCCGTAGTAAAGCTATTCAGTCCACAGTAACATATTGCCCTGTTATAATAATAAGGTGCCGCATTTTGAGAACTCTCCTGTATGCCTTTTGTAAAATCATCTATTGCCTGCTGATATTTATTTATTGCTTTATAACCAAGCCCTCGGTTAAAATAGTAAGGCGCTGAATTTGGATTTATATCAATGGCTTTACTGCAATTTGCAATAGCCATGTCGTAGTGGCCTGAGCTTAAATACAATATTCCTATATCATTATAGGCGTCTGATAAGGTTGGGTCGAACTTTATGGCTTTAGCAAGATCTGCCATGGCCAGATCATTTTTGTTAATTCTTGAGTATAGATATCCTCTATTGGTATACGCATCGGCAAACTCAGGGTCAATAGTAATAGCATTATTGTAATCAGATAAAGCCGAATCCGTTTTACCCTCTGCGGCATAAAGAATACCTCTGTTATAAAGTGCTTTTTTATAAGCAGGGTACAATCTGATGGCAGTAGAATAATCTTTAATAGCTAAATCATTTTTATTAAACGCATTAGAATACACCATCGCTCTGTCGTAATAGGCAAAACGGTTACTTCCATCCAATACTAAGGCATTAGTATAATCGGATAGTGCGTTCTGCATGTCATTAATGCTGTAATAATAATCACCGCGGTGCTCGTAAGCCGTAGAAGCAGTGGGGTATTTGTCAATTACATCGTTCCATAAGGTTTCACTGCTTTGCCACACTTGGGTGCGGGCAAAAGTTTGATAACTGAACAATACTGCAACTAAAGCAACAACTATCAAAACGAGGTATTTCAATTTACCTATTATACCTTGATTAGCTTGCCCTATCTTATTGACGAGATGTGCAACAATGAACAATAAACCCACGTAAGGCAGATAGCTGTACCTGTCTGCCATAATTACTGCGCCCACAGAAATAAACTGCAATACTAATACTACCGTAAAAAAATAAAACAACAGGCCAAACACAATTTCTCTTTCTTTTTTCAAAAAAAAATAAACTAATGCAGTTGCTGCCAATAAAATAAAAGGCATGATGTAGAAAACGACCGGCATATAACCTTCATTAAAGTGAGGATATGGGTATACGGCAGATAATTTGTAAGGCCACAGAAATTTAATGACATACATTATTGTGCCGTACGAAGCAATTGCAAAGCGTTGTGGCAATGTGAATACCTTCAAATCAACGGCCTGGTTTGCTTGTATTTTAAAGGCCACAATACCCAGCAATAATGAGAGTAGAAAGAAAGGTATTTTTTCAAGAACCAATTTCCAACTCCATGTGGCGCCTCTTAAATAATCAACTAGTAAAAGAATAATCGGAAATACCACCGCCATACCTTTTGACAGGCAAGAGCAAACAAACAATAGAAACGTCATTACATACCATCCTATTTTTTTTGTTTCACTATAGCGTAAATAAGTAATAAGCGCTGCTATAAAAAAGAATACATACAACACATCCTTACGCTCACTTATCCATGCTACCGATTCCACATGCATAGGATGAATGCCAAAGAATAAGGACACGATAGAAGCCATCAATAAATTGCGGCGCGTTAGCAAAAAGATAAAAAAGAATACCAGTATCGTATTCAATAAATGAATAAATAAATTTAAAGCATGGTAGCCGGCCGGGTCAAGTTTACCATATTGGTAATTTAATGCCAATGTAAGCACAGTAAGCGGGTGGTAGTTAAGGCATACGGGTGTTTCAAAAATACTTTTAACCGGCACTGTGTTACTCGTCACCAATGGGTCATCTGTAACGTAAAAATTATCGTCCCAGTTGGTAAACCCGTTTTGTAATGCCGGCGAGAAAACAATACCGGTAACCAGCGTAATTACTCCTATGCACAACCATACTGCCAGCCTGTTGCTGCTGGTTTTAGTCTTAACCGGCTCGCTGACATTTATTGGTTTATTTTTCTTTTTATTAGCCAAAGACTATTATTAATAGATTAAAATTATTATTCTGCCACCACCAAAAAATAATTTTTCTTCCCTTTTTGCAATAACAGGTAACGGTTATTAAGTAGGAATTCTGTAGTTACCGAAAGTTCTGTGGTCTCTACCAATTTGCTATTAATGCTAAGGCCCTTGCCCTGTATAGTTCTTTTTACTTCTCCGCGGGAGGGGAAGAATTTGGTCTTATCTGCTAGCAATTCCAACACATTTATTCCGTTTTCTAATTCAGTTTTATTTATGAAAATACGCGGCACCCCTTCAAACACCATCTCAAATTGTTCATTACTTAATGACTTAAGAGTTTCAAGCGCCGAATTGCCGAATAATATTTCTGAGGCTTTAACTGCAAAATTGTAATCATCTTCAGAATGAACACGTACTGTAATATCTTTTGCCAATGCCTTCTGTAATTCGCGTAAGTGGGGCGCTTGTGCATGGCGCGCTTCCAATTCATCTATTTGTTCTTTACCTAACAATGTAAAAATGCGTATATATTTAGCGGCATCAACATCAGCGGTATTTACCCAAAATTGGTAAAATTTATACGGCGATGTCAGTGAACCATCCAGCCACACATTCCCCTCTTCTGTTTTGCCAAATTTTTTGCCATCGGCTTTAGTAATTAATGGCGTAGTAATCGCATACGATTCTTTACCCGATTTACGGCGTATCAATTCAATACCTGATGTGATATTACCCCATTGGTCAGACCCACCCATTTGAAGGGTGCAGCCATACCGCCGGTTCAATTCGTAGTAATCATAGCCCTGTAACAACTGGTAGGAAAATTCCGTAAAAGATATGCCGGTTTCTAACCGGTTTTTTACAGAATCTTTTGCCATCATATAATTTACGGTAAGGTGCTTACCTGCCTCGCGCAAAAACTCCAAAAGATTTATGGTTTTGTACCAATCATAATTATTGGTTATTAAAGCAGCATTAGTGTTATTATCAGCATTAAAATCTAAAAATTTACTGAGTTGAGTCTTAATCTTCACCTCGTAATCGCGTATAGTTTCTTCAGATAGTAATTTCCGTTCCTCTGATTTGCCACTGGGATCGCCTATCATACCGGTAGCGCCACCCACCAACGCAATGGGTTTATGACCAGCCCGCTGAAAATGCACTAAAAGCATTATTTGCACCAAATTTCCAATATGCAATGATGGGGCCGATGGGTCGAAGCCCAAATAACCCGTTACCGGGGATGTTTTAAGTAGCCCCTCTATTCCGTCTGTGCTATCGTGTATCAATCCGCGCCATTGCAACTCATCCCAAAAAGACATGCTTATATATTTTTAGCAAAAGTAATTAAGGCAGTTGAATATACTAATGTCCTAACCACACTAATTCAGCAAAATAACCGTTAATGTCTTTTTGTATACTTATTAACACAGCCTGTTGGTATATAGTCATTTCTCTCTCGCAAATGTTTTGTTTGAGTGCTAATTACTTGCTAACTTTATGTTTAGTATAAAATGCAGCTTATAGCAATTTTGACATGAAAAAAATAGGTCTTATTCTTAGTGTGCTGGTGTGGTCAGCCACAGCGCAATCGCAGGTAGTACGTGCATACAGCGATGAATTTTTAGCTATAGGTGTGGGTGCCCAGGCATTAGGTATGGCAGGCAGTGTGGTAGCAAGCACCAACGATGTTACGGCTGGCTATTGGAATCCGGCAGGCTTAGTGTACAATGACAATACACAATTTTCTGCCATGCATAATGAATATTTTGCAGGCATATCCGATTTTGACTATGCCGCCGCAGCTTTCCCGTTAAAAAATGACCGTTATATTGGTTTTTCCATTGTTCGTTTTGGAACCGATGACATACCTAATACTTTATTTTTAGTACAGCCCGATGGTAGTATTAATTACAATAATGTGACCACGTTTTCTGCAGCTGACTATGCATTCCTTTTCTCCTATGCTCAAAAAATAAAAAAGATAGACGGCCTTAGTATAGGCGGTAATGCCAAAGTAATTTATCGCATTGTGGGCAGTTTTGCCGATTGCTGGGGATTTGGTTTTGACATTGGCGCCCAGTACCACCTTAAAAATTTATACCTTGGATTAATTGCCCGTGATGTGACCACTACATTTAATGCCTGGTCTTTTAACTTTACTGACGCTGAACAAGCTGTGCTGGCACAAACAGATAATGAAATACCTACCAGCTCTATTGAATTGACTGCCCCTACCGTAATTTATGGTGTGGCCTATAATTTTGAGATAGGAAAAAAATTCGGCATTTTGCCCGAACTGGATATTGATATGACCACAGATGGAATGCGAAACGTGCTTATAAGCAGCGCGCCATTAAGTTTTGATCCGCATATGGGGCTTGAGTTGAATTACAATCACTTCATATTTATACGAGGCGGTATCGGTAATATACAACGCGGCACCAATAACGTTACAGGCGCACAAATTTATACTATGCAACCTGATATAGGCATAGGGCTGCGATTGGGCGCTTTTACGCTTGATTATGCTTTTACCAATCTGGGTAACGTATCAGAAGCGCCGTATTCAAACGTCTTTTCAGTAAAAATGACCCTGGCCGGAAAAAAGAATAACAAACAAAGTATTCGATGAAAAGACCATTACTCCTTTTCTTAATAAGCGTATTTAATATTCTGTTTACTGATAGCAGTCGTGCCCAAACCTACAGCAATTCATGGATAACTTATGGGCAGCCCTATTACAAATTTAAAATATTAAACGATCAGGTCATCTATCAAATACCTTTTTCTACACTAGCTACTGCCGGGTTAAATGATGTTAAGGGGCCGCAATTTGTGCTTTATAAAAACGGTAAAGAAGTTCCGCTATACATATACATAGTTGGACAAACCAATGATACCGGCTATTTAACCACCGGCAGCTACATTGAATTTTACGGTACAAAAAATGATGGATGGGTCGACTCTGCACTCTATCAGAACAACGGGCAAGCCAATACCAAGTTTAGCATGTTCACCGATTCATCAGCTTATTACCTTAGCTATAATAATAAAACACATTTAAGATACACGCTACAAACAAATTCTTTAACCGGCCACGCTGCGGCACAACCTTACTGCCTTTATACACTGGCGCAAGTTAATGTTCAAAGAAATTATAATTATTATTTTGAAGGATTAGCCGCTTGTTTATGGTGCCAACCTGAGTTATACTTGCCCGAGTGGGATAATGGTGAAGGTTATTTGGATGTAAATAGTGGTATATACGGGCCAAACTCATCATATAGCTATGCATTTAATACTCCGTATGTCTATACTGGCAGCGGGCCACTTGCAACAGTAACCGGGCAAATATGGGGTTATAGTTTTTCAAATCATGAAGTATATATAACCATAAATGGGGCGCAAATCAGTGGTAATTATACGGGTAACACCGTTTGCAATATGCCTTTTAATAATCCGTTCAGCCCAAGCTTTCTTAAACCGGTTACACAGGCTACTATTAATTGCTCGCCATACGCCAATGTTGAGGATGTTGATTATTTGGCGCATATGGAACTGCAGTATCCAAGGCTATTCAACTTTGGGGCTAATTCTGTTTTTCATTTTATGGTGCCGGGATCCTCAGCAGAAACACAATTTCTTGACATATATAATTACAATGCCAAGGGTACTACGCCCCAGCTATTCGATCTTACTAACCTTATAGTAATGCCCGGCGTTTTCAGCAAACATCAGGATTCGGTTTACTTTAACTTGCCGGGGTCTAACAATAACCGCGACCTATTACTTACCTCACAAGACCCGAGCGACATTGCCACTATAAGTTCTTTTCAAAAAATAAATTTTGTTGATTATACTAACCCCGCCAATGAGGGTGATTATATCATAATATCAAACCCTGTGTTGTTTAATGATGGCAGTGGCAACAACTATGTACAGCAATTTGCTAACTTTAAACAATCGTGCGGCTATCATCCTATTGTTGTAGATATTAACCAGCTATACGACCAGTTTGCCTACGGCGTTACAAGGCATCCGCTTTCTATTAGAAATTTTGCATTGTATGCCAGGCAGCATTGGACCATTAAACCAAAATATATTTTTATAATTGGCAAGGGTAGCGAGTGGGAAAACATTGATGGCTATGATGACTTTAATGATAACCCCGCTATTTTTCTGCCATTGTGCCTGGTGCCTACCTATGGCACACCCGGCTCTGATGAATTATTTACAGCTACTAATTACGACCCCACACCGGCCATACCTGTGGGCAGGCTTTCAACTACTAACCCTGCTGATATAGAGGCCTATCTTGAGAAGGTTAAAGATTTTGTAAGTAATCAAACTACTTTTCCAATGGGCCAAACTATGGCCAATAAATTATGGCAGAAAGATATTTTACATTTTGCCGGTGGTTCAAATGCAGAAGAGCAGATGGATTTTCAGCACGCTCTTTTATCTTATCAAAACATTATTCAGGGCCCGTTATACGGGGCGCATGTTACATCATTTTACAAAACAAGCACCAATCCCATACAACAAGCTACCTCAAATATTATTGATTCAATTGTTAATAATGGCGTTTCGCTAATGACATTTTATGGACATGCCTCACCTAACTCATTCGATTATAACATTGACCACCCTATCGCCTTTAATAATTATAAAAAATATCCTATGATGTTATCTTTAGGGTGTTATTTAGGCGATATATTTCTGTCTACACCAGGCCTAAGTGAAGAATGGGTAAATATTCCTCAAAAAGGCGCCATAGCATTTTTAGCGTCATCTTATGTTGCAGAGTCTAATAATCTTGAAGTTTATGCAGAAGGCTTTTATAGAAGTATAGGGCAACAGCTTTATAACAATAGTATTGGCGATGCCGTAAAATACGCTACAACGTATGTGTTTGATTCTATAAACTATGATATTTTAGAAAAGAAACTTGCCACTGAGCAGATGGTGCTTAATGGCGACCCTTCTTTAGGACTAAATAACCATCCCAAGCCTGATTATGTGCTGAATGATTCAGTAGTGCATTTTTCACCCGCTGTAGTTACAGCGGCTAATGATACGTTTGACGTTGTAGTTTATCCTACCAACATTGGCATGGCCATTGACACCAGTATTTATATTTCTGTTACACGCACCTTTCCAAGCGGCAATGTGCAGCTCCTCTACCAGCAAAAAATAAAAGCGCCGTATTACCAGGATAGTATTCCTGTGCGTTTTAAAGTTTATGTTGATTCAACCATAGGGTATGGTTTAAATAAATTTACGGTTGACATTGATTCAAAAAATCAGATCGATGAAATTACAAAAAGTAATAATTCAGTAACCATTGAACTTTATATTAATGGCGAAGATATTTTACCTGCCTACCCGTATAATTACAGCATTGTGAATCTGCAAAATATTACCAATAACAAAGGTTTGGTTTTAAAAGCCAGTACCGTTAACCCTTTTGCCGCACTACACAAATATGATTTACAGATTGATACTACCGCTTTATTTAACAGCCCATTGATGCAATCAACCGTTATTAACCAAATAGGCGGTGTTGTAAAATGGAAACCAACCATTACACTACATGACAGCACGGTGTACTATTGGCGCACAGCTGTTGATACTATAGCAGGTACGCCTAACTGGCACGTCTATTCATTTATTTATTTACCTCAAAGTTCGCCGGGCTGGAACCAATCACACTACTATCAATATTTGAACGATGCCTATGGTGACGTTTATGATGGTACTGACCGTAAATTTCATTTTATAAATAACGTAAAGAGCATAAGCGCCACTACCGGTGTATCACAATTCGGTTCACCTTCGGGTCCTTTGCCCTACGATCAAATTGCCTATTATTTAAACTCATCACAAGACCTATACGATAATTGCGTTAACGGACCCCACGGATCAAAGTCGAGATTTATGTTAGCGGTTTTTGATTCGTCTTCAGGTTTACCATTACAATGCCCACCTGTAGGTGGCGCGTATGGATTGCACGGCAGCATTAACATACAAGACTATGCCCTAAATGGATTCTTTTTTGATACGAACAAGCCCAATATGGTAGATTCTCTAATAGTTCTTATCACTAAATACACCCATAAAGGTGATTACGTACTTGGTTTTACTATTGACCAGGGTTTAATAACCTCTTTTAGCCCTGCTTTATTGGCCGCACTTAAAACGGTGGGTTGTACCAATATTGATACCACCACTTTTGACAGGCCCTATATGTTCTTTGGAAAAAAAGAAAGCAGTACAGGTAATAAGGCTACAGAAATATTAGCTACCGCTACCTTACAAACTATTGCGGGCAACTTTATTATTACCGGGCATTGGGATGAAGGTTTTATACAGTCGCCCGTAATTGGGCCTGCTGTTCAGTGGACATCATTTCACTGGAAACGCCATGCTCTTCAAAAGCCCGCCACTGATTCCGCCAGCGTTACAATTTATGGCGTAAACGGATCTAACGTACCGGTATTACTATACAAAGCATTTACGGGAACCGATTTGGCATTGAATTTTATTAATCCAAAAATTTATCCAACCATTCTCGTTCAGGAAAATACTACAGACACTACAAATAAAACCCCTGCCCAGCTTAATTTTTGGCGTGTAAATTATCAGCCGGTGCCTGATGCAGCGTTAAATCCCAATACTTACCTTACACTTCAGCATATTCCGATACAATCATTACCACATGATTCTTTACAACAAGGGCAACAATTTGCTGTTGGTGTGGATGTAGATAATATTACCGACTATAATATGGACAGTTTATGGATGAAATATATCGTAACCACTTCAACAGGTACTTCAACACCTTTATTTACTAAGTATCATCCGCTTCCTGCTAATGATTCCTTACATGCCAATTTTAATATGGCGACTACAAGCACTGCACCCGGTTTAGACAATTTATTTATTGAAGCTAATCCTTATGCACATCATCAGCCGGAAGAATATCATTATAATAACTTAGGCGATATACCTTTTACCATTAAAAAAGATATAACGCCACCTATACTTGATGTGACGTTTGATGGCATTCATATTCTTAATAACGACATCGTTTCTGCCAAGCCTGATATTCTAATGCGTTTAAAAGATGAAAACCCTTACCTGGCATTGAATGATACTAATAGCGCCATAGTATATGTGATATATCCCAATAGCAACACCCCTACAAGAATATGGTACGGCAACGGTTCTGTTATGACTTTTACCTCGGCGCCCAGCACCAACCTCAATTCTACCGATAATATTTGCACTATAAACTATAAACCAACATTTACAGTTGACGGCACTTACACACTTATTGTGCAGTCGCAAGACAGAACGGGAAACACAACTGGCACCAACGCCTACCAGGTATCCTTTGAGGTTATTAACAAAGAAATGATAAGCAGCATACTTAACTATCCTAATCCATTTACTACCTCTACCCGGTTTGTATTTACATTAACCGGTTCACAAATACCCACTTTCTTTAAAATAGAGATCATGACCATAACCGGCAAGATCATAAAAGAAATTACATTAAATGATATTGGCCCCCTTCATATAGGCACCAACATTTCTCAATATGCCTGGAACGGTACTGACCAATATGGTAACCCTGTTGGTAACGGATTGTATTTGTATCATGTAGTAGCCTCCATGGATGGCCAGGCCATTTCACATTATAATTCAGAAGCCGATCAATATATTAAGAGCGGGTTTGGTAAAATGTATTTGATGCGATAGACGGCTATTAAAGTTTTAAATTTTTTATTCCCCTTTATTATTTCATATAATTATGCGTTTACAACCTATCATAGTATTACTGCCGTTGGCTATAATTTTTACTAATATTACCGGTTGCGACAAAAGCAATAATAACGGTGTTAATTTTACAATAGATCTGACCCAGCCTCAATATAGTGCCCTGCAAAACTCTGGTGGTTCAATAATTTACAATGGCATTCTAATAGCCAGGAATAGTAAAGGCGCGTATTTTGCCGTATCTGCTTTTTGTACTTACGATAACTCTGTACTTACTTACAATGTATCAATAGACAGGGTTACCTGTCCTTCGTGCCCATCTCAATACAATGAGCAGGGGGTTGTTACTATGTCACCTGCAAAAATATCACTTACCTCTTATCAGGTCACACTAACCAATAATTCATTGCAGATCTCCTCATAAGAACCTTTCTAAAAGCAAAGTGTGGTAAGTACTATCTATTTGTTTTTAGCAGGGTATTGAAATACCTCCATCCACTTGGCTACGTATTTGCCTATAACATCAAATTCAATATTAACCAGCTGGCCGTTTAGTAGTTTATTAAAATTTGTGTGCTCATAGGTATAAGGAATAATAGCCACAGAAAAACTATCCTGTATGATATTGAATACCGTTAAACTTACGCCATTTATACAAATCGAACCTTTTTCAACCAAAAGGCTTTGTTGAGTTGATTTGAATTTGAATGTATACAACCAACTGCCTTTTTGGTCCTCAATTGCAACACATTCTGCAGTGTCATCTACATGGCCTTGCACCATGTGTCCGTCAAGCCTGCCATTAAGTATCATGGCACGTTCAAGATTTACAAGGTCTCCCACTTTTAAACTATTTAAGTTGCTCCGCTGTAAAGTTTCATCAACGGCTGTTATAGTATGCGCTCCGTCTTTTACCAAAACTACAGTTAAACAAACGCCATTATGGTTTACGCTTTGATCAGGTTTTAGCGCAGCTGATATAGGGCTTTCGACAGTTATATGAACGTTGCTTTTGTCCCGTTTAAGGTCTATAACTTTGCCTGTGCATTCAACAATGCCTGTAAACATGTGTGTATGTTCTTTAGTAACTAAATATTATCTCAGTAAATGTATATACCCTTTTAAAGGCGGGTTACGTTTTATAATACCAACTACAGTACTTTCATACACCTCGCAGGTGTAATAATAAACGCCATCAGGACAATCTTTGCCCGATTTAAAATCTTTACCGCTCCAATTTATCATGGGGTCAGTGGTTTCATAAACTAATTCACCCCAACGGTTAAAAATATGCATATCTACATGATCGATATATTGATAAGGAAGCATTGGAGTAAACACATCATTATGTTCATCGCCATTTGGTGTAAACACATTTGGCAAATTATATATGGGGCAATTGTTTACACAAAAAATATTGCTCTTATCGCTTAACGTATAGCCCGAATCTTCTGCAGCAACAGCATAGCAACCTGCCAGTGTACCATTTAATTGGCTGGTATAAGTAGTGTCTGTTGGCCCAACCGTGCTGTCAATAAGTTGAAGTGGCAGGTTCTCAAGTGCTGAATAATAAATATAGAATTTTAAAATACTACTGTTGGCGCAAGCTGATTTGTTTAATGTCCATATTAACTGATTAACATAGTTTCCATAATTAAAAGTTGAGTTACAATTATTGTAAACGGCCAGTACCGGGGAACAAGGCCTTGTGGTATCTACCGGCACAGTACAATTTACCTGGGAAGAATCGATCAGTGGATTGGTGATACCTTCTATAGCATAGCGGCCAATACTTTTTACATAATAACAATACGTGGTATCATTGTAAAGCCCATGGTCAGTATAACTTTGTACGG
>Ga0302140_10007123_pt1 | contig 14006 bp, 12 predicted proteins | sample I_Bog_E1_1_FD_202095 | JGI IMG/M metagenome (GOLD analysis project Ga0302140, IMG submission 202095) | Peat permafrost microbial communities from Stordalen Mire near Abisko, Sweden - I_Bog_E1_1 | ecosystem: Environmental > Terrestrial > Soil > Wetlands > Peat | place: Sweden: Abisko, Stordalen...
GCAGGGCGTTGTACCAAGATCCCCCACTCGACTCGATCTGCTGGAAAGAAGACGTGGACAAACCTTCAATTGGTACACGCAACGGATAGTTATCGAGCGTGTTAGTGGTCTCCCCTCGGATCGGATGGGCGGTACTGGCCAGCAACGCCTCATTCGGAGCGCGCTCGATGATAAGGTGCTGCCCGCGCGTTCCAAGATATCCGATCTCCAATACCGTACCCTTCGCAAGCTCCTGCTGCACGTCTAAATCAAAGTGCTGAATCACTGCAGGTCGGAAGTTTTGCGCATAGGTTGTCAGACCCAGCGAAGTCGACGGCGAATACGGAACGAATTGCGGAAACGTTCCGGAGAGCGGCGGGATTGGGTTGGCGAACGTCGCTGCTGCGTTGGTGGCACCCGCATACTCCCGAATTTCGCCAAAGGGAGGGTTCGTGAGGAGTTGTAGATTCGGTTGCCCCGTGGGCGTCTCGTGATACACGCCGTAGCCACCGCGCAGCACGACGTTGCCCACCTGTGGAATCTGCCAGGAAAATCCTACGCGGGGGTTGATGGTGTTCTGGCCGATGCCAGCGATACCCAGTTTATTTGCAGAGCGTGAGACGCCGTCGGGCAAAGATCCCGCTGAAAAATTGGAACCAACGACATAGCCTGCCAGCGATCCATTATCGGGCGGATTCGGATCCGCAGTCGCAGTGTTGAAGTTTCCCGTGCGCCCGAGTGCGTCCGAGATCCCTCCGATGCGCTCAAAACGGAACCCAAGGTTCAGAGTCAGGTGCGCAGTAACTTTGTAGTCGTCCTGGGCGTACCCGTTGAGATCGAGTTGGCGGAACTCTCGTGTCAGGAGGCCGGGGACATCGATATTTTCGTAGATATTGCTGAAGGGAGTGCCGTTCTGTTCTGCGCTCTCTCCAAGCAGAAAGTCCGAGTACGTTCCGAAGATCAGCCCTCCGAGATATTGGAAGCTAGCCAAATTTCCCTGGGCTCGGCTCACGCCGCCGCCAAAACGAAACGCATGCTTTCCATGCGTCCACGAAACCGTGTCCTGATAGATAAAGGTATTTTCCGCAAAGAGAATGTCCTGGCCATTCCCTCCCAGCGTCGGCCCTCCCAACACCGCAATTGCTGGCAGCGCGTTATCGAACGCTGGAACCTGCGCCCCGATATCCGAATAAGAGAACTGCTCCTGTTGGTTGGTGTCGACCCACGTGCGGTGATAACCGACTTCCGCCTGGTTAAGGACGTTGGGCGTAAAGATATGGTTGTTGATCAAGGACAAATTGCGAAAGTGGTCTGGGGATTCCTGCGGGAAACCGGGCGGTGTGGCTCCGCCGAGGTTCGCTGAGGGAAGCGTTACGCGCTCCTCACTGTTCGCGAAGAAGAACCTCGCCTGCCACTGGCTGGACTTTGATTGTTCCCAATCCGCGTTCGTCATGAACTGGTCTTCATTGAAGGTGCAAGCATTGCTAACCGCATACACTCCCTGGCTGGCAAACGGCAACGCTGCGTTGACGGTTTGAGGAGTAGGAATGAGGTATTGGCCGTTTGGCAATTTCAAGTTGAGCAGTGCCAGTGCCTGCGGGCTGATATTGGATCCATCCGCCAGCACAGTCGCACCACCCGGTATTCCAAGCTCTTGCGTAAAGGTAGGCTGGCCGGCAAAGAGAGCGCCGAGCGCGCTGGCGGAGCGGTCGTTGGTGAAAGCCGGCTCATTGAAGGACGTCGAACACTGCAGGTCGTAGCCATTCTGTTGACGCGTGGACTGGTACGAGGTGAAGAAGAATATTTTGTCTTGCTTTATTGGTCCGCCAAAGGTGATGCCCGGCTGATTCTGGCGAAGCACGGGGCGAGGCTGCCCTTCCTGTTTGAAAAAATAATCATTTGCGTTCATTGCTTCGTTGCGAAAGAACTCCCAGATGGAACCGTGGAATCGGTTGCCACCGGTCTTCGTCACAACATTGACGTTTGCTCCCGCGTTGCGGCCAAACGATGCGTCATATTGGCTGGTCTGGACCTTGAATTCCTCGATTGTATCCGGGTTTGGAATGGCAACGCCGCCACTGAAGTTTCCACTGGCTTGGAGATCATTGATCTCGACGCCGTCCATCTGGAAATTGTTGTCCGCGCTAGTCGTACCCGCGGCAACTACGTTATCCGAATTCTCCCCGCTCCCACCGCCGCCCCCGCGACCGAGTTCACCACCGTTGGTCACGTCTGCAGCGACGCCTGGAGACAGGTTGATGATCTGCGTGTAGTTTCTCGTCACCAGAGGAAGACTCTGGATCGTATCTCCAGTCACCACCTGTCCCAGTGCACTGGATTCCGTTTGGAGTAATTCTCCGGCTCCTTGGACGTTGACCGTCTGCTTTTGTTCCCCAACGGCGAGCTTAATTTCCACTGTCGTCACTTCGGTCACATTCACCACGACTCCGCTCAACGTGGCTGGACCGAATCCTTGTTTGTGCACGACAAGTTCGTAACGTCCGGGCGCAAGGATCTGGAATGTGTAAGCGCCTCGAGAATTCGAAACGGCTTCGCGGGTCTCCCCGGTCGCAAGATTGTGTGCCGCGATGGCGGCGCCGGGAATGAGTGCGCCCACTGGATCGCTCACCACACCAGAGATAGCACCACTACCCGCAATCTGGGCGGGAACTGAGGTTATAAGGGAGACGAGACCTAACATAAGTGCCAGGATCCAAGCCGCTCGACGAATGGTTAGGTTGCGCGTGCGCTGACTACAACGAAAGCCGGCGAGCTCTGGCTTGCTGATCATAAGGTTCTCTCCTGAACTTTAAAAATGTATTCCTGCGGCGCGCCCACCCACTGGGGGAGCAGAAATGACATGCAGGTGAAACATGTTTTGCAAAAGAAACGTATGTTACAGGGAGTCGGATATGGCGTTAGTGTGTGATTAATATTGCCATAGTGTCAAGTTCTGCGATGAAAATCAGCTAAGACTCGTTCTAAACGTGCTCACATGCGAATCATTTGAGCATAGTCCGCAACAAACGTTGCTTCGCCATAGACACGTTCCAGAACTGCTTTAATCCTCGAAACCGTGTGGCTGGAATTCGCAGCGTTTTCTCATGCAAGTTGACAGAAGGCGACGCATACGCGATGCTGCGAGCACTATGCCTCGTGCAAAACAGTTTGTGCAGACGGATGATCCAACAAGTTCCCTCCAGCGACTTAGCCCTCGACGGCAAGAAATAATTCGACCGATTCTCAAGAATCCGCGGGAATTTGTCTTGTTGAGCGTCCGGTCGGCGGCCGAGCGGCTCGGAACCGACCCCGCAACAATGGTTCGCATCATTCAAAAGATGGGATTCGAGAATTATCGCGCCTTTCAGAATTTTCTCCAGGATCTCTCAATTGCCAACGCGACCTCGCTCGAGGGGATGCAATCTAGTGTGAAGGGGGACTCCGTCCATCCCGACCATTTGCGAGCCATGCTGGAGCAGGACTTTAAGAATTTGAATGCGATCGGTAATACACTCGACGCGAAAAAGTTTGCCCTTGTCGCTAAGCGCATTCACAATGCCAAGCGCATTCTCCTCGTGGGAGGTGATCTTGCGGAGAGTCTGGTCCATTATCTCGAGTACCATCTAACCGTCATCGGTCTGCCGGTTTACAGCGCCACCACGAATGGACTTAGCGCTCATCTGTCGCGTCTTTGGGGGAAGGGAGATGTAGTGATCGCCATCAGCTTCCGCCGGGGTCTCCGGCAGACGGTCGACGCTCTCCAAAGAGCGCGAGAAAATGGCGCCTACTGCATCGGCATCACCGGAACCTACCTGACCCCTATCGCGCGCTTCTCCAATGAGTTCTTCGTTGGTTCGGTAGATAGCGAATCGTTTCTTGATTCCTACGTCGCCCCCATAGCGATCGCTAATCTACTTTTGGTCGCCTGCGCGAATTATGACAGGGAAGCCACGCTGCTTCACTTGCGCGAAGCCGCCAAGGAACAGCGCGACGGTTTCAGATGGTTCGGTTCCACCACATAATGGCTTCAACGCACGGAGTCGACTAAGCCGCAAGCCTCGCAGGCTCTGAGTGTTCCGAACGTACCGGAGGGTTGACTAACATTATGCAAGTCAAGAGAAGTGCTATCTCTACGTTCCTGATCCTTGTCTTCAGTCTTAGCTTGGTTCCTTATCTACTGGCCATTCATGCAAGACATCTTGCCGTCGGCGGGGGACTCGTTCTGGGTGTACTGATGTGGATGCCGGCCACCGCGGCTTTCCTAACCTGCAAGATTGCCCGTATCGACCTCAACGAACTGGGATGGAACTGGGGCCCTGCGCGCTTGGTAGCGCTCGGATACGTCCTTCCACTGGCGTACGCGACTCCGGTCTATGTGCTGTGTTGGCTCTGCGTTCCCGGTTCACTCAGATTTTCTTCTTTCGCCGCAGAGCAGGGAACAGCTTACGCCCTTCCGATGTGGCCTGTGACCTCCGTTTTCTTGTTTAGCATTCCGACTCTCGCAACGTTTGGAGTCGTCAATAGTATGGCTCGCGCGTTGGGCGAAGAAATTGGTTGGCGAGGCTTTCTGCTTCCCAGACTAACCGGGCGCTTCGGCTGGAAGGTAGGCTGTCTTATCAGCGGCTGCATTTGGGCAGTTTGGCATTATCCCCTTCTTCTTTTCGCGGACTACAACGCTGGAACTCCCAAACTTTTCGCCGTCGGCTGTTTCACGGTGATGGTCATTGGCAGTGCCTTCCAACTCGGTTGGCTCCGGCTCAGGTCAGGCAGTGTGTGGCCCTGCGCCATGCTGCATGCCAGCCACAATCTTTTCATCCAGTCGATTTTCGACCAACTGACAATGCCTGTGAAAATAGCTCGCTATCTAACCACCGAGTTTGGTCTAGGTCTGTCGTTGACCGTTGCTATCACAGCTGTGATTCTCTGGAAAACGCCGCGATCTGAACAGCATTTCTATCAGTCTAGGGAGTCTGCTAGGTGATAAACCTTGGACGTTGAACCCTTGTCTCCTCGTCAGATGTGCCTGTGAGCACTGGATAAGAGCGGGAGGGAATCCTCCAGTGGGTCTTATCCTCTGCACGGAAAGGATGTGACGGAAGCACACTATTTCCCGATAATCTTCCGAATAAAGTCCTTGCTGCGGAATACCGAACGGCCGTGGTCGACGAATAGCTCATTGCTCCATCCTCACCCTACGCAACCTAGTAGGCGCGCGGGTGGAGCGCCATCATGAAGATGATGGTGCGCGGATCCGTTGAGCTCCTAGGTAAAGCGCATGTCTGCGCCGAGGTCCCGCCGCGAGTGACTACGAAGGGCGTGGACGGAAGTTGTGCGCGCAGCCATTGCAGGCGTTTACGCGCGAAGGCTTGGAGTGCTACATCCACGTTTGATGTATTCACCGGTGTTGGCCCCGACAACTCGCTTGAACGCCTTACTGAACGCGGCGTCCGACTCGTAACCGACCATCCGGGCGATATCTATCAGCTTTTTGTCACGCTGTTCGAGTAACTGCATGGCCTTCTGCATTCGCCACTCGGTTACATATTCCAGTGGCGTTTGTCCGAGCAGTTCTTTAAAACGCGCTGCGAATGCGGAGCGAGACATGCCCGCCGCCTCGGCCAGGGATTCGACCGTCCAGGGGGTATTCACGTTGTCGTGAATGGCACTCAGGGCCGTGCCCAGTTGAGGATCGAAAATGGCATAAAGCCAGCCCTTGTTCCGTTCCGGTTCCGAAGCGATATACGCCCGAAGTACCTGGATAAACAGAACCTCGGCCAGCCGAGTCGCGACGACTCCAAATCCCGGCGCCTGTTCTGCCATTTCTGATGCCAACGCCTGCAGTGTGTTATGAAGAGCAAGCGTGCGCGCCTGGTCGGCCTTGATCAGAATGAAGCTTGGCAATAATTGAGTGATGGGCCTCAGGCTGGCGCGATCGAAACGAAAGGAGCCACAGACGATTGTCGTTGGTGCGCCACCGCCTCCGTAATGAACGACATTACCGTCGGCTTTGGTGGCTACTTCGCGGAAGGTTGACCTTGGACGTGTTCGTGGGCTGTCGCGCAGGACGATCGAAGTGTCGCGGGCCAGCAAGAAGCAGTCGCCCCCCGTGAGGGGGATCGGGTCCGAGATGCCTTCGACGCTGAGCCAGCAGTTGCCGCGCGAAAGCATCGTGAAGTGCGCCACGTCTGTTTGCGGAATCCTCTTGCCGGAAGGCGAGATCTTTTCTTCGGCCTGTTTCTCTTGGATCAATCCCCACGGGGCTGTAGCTTCCAGCCTGTGCTGACCGAACGCTGCGATGTGCATCGTTCTAAAAATGTCACTTATAGGATCCATGTAGCCCTTTCTTTTTGGACGAACGGACATAATATATGGACTTACGAGCAGTTCTCGTCCATTGCCAAAGAACTCTACTCTACTGTACAGAATGCTATAGATCTACCGAAGGGAGTTATTATGGGAAAGCTTGAAGGAAAAGTTGCAGTCATCACGGGTGGCGCTACCGGCATAGGCCGCGCCGCAGCAAAGCGCTTCATCGAGGAGGGCGCGTTCGTCTTCATCTTCGGCCGCCGGCAGGAAGCGCTTGACGCCGCTGTGGCTCAGCTCGGGTCCAATGCCCGCGCAGTGAAGGGCTCGGTCTCCGATCTGGCCGCCCTCGACCGACTCTACGCAGCGGTGAAGGCTGAGCGCGGAACCCTCGACATCGTCTTCGCCAATGCCGGAGCGGGCAGCCCGTCTCCGCTTGGCAAGATCACCGCCGAACATATTGACGAAACCTTCGACACCAACGTGAAGGGTACGATCTTCACGGTCCAGAAGGCGCTGCCCCTGATGGTCAAAGGCGGCTCGATCATTCTGACCGGCTCGAGCGCCGGCACCACGGGCGCCCCGACAATGAGCGTCTACAGCGCGAGCAAGGCGGCAGTGCGCAACCTCGCGCGGACTTGGGCGGAGGACCTGAAGGGCACCGGCATCCGGGTAAACGTACTGTCGCCCGGGGCGACGGCGACCGAACTCGCGGTGGCAGCGCTAGGGGTGGAGGGCCAGAAGGTCTACGCCGCAATGACACCGCTCCAGCGCATGGCCGATCCGGCAGAGATCGGTGCGGCTGCTGCCTTTCTCGCGTCCGACGACAGCAGCTTCATGACCGCTAGCGAGCTCGCCGTCGACGGTGGCCTAGCGCAAATCTAACGCACTCGCTCTACGGCGCTCCATTCGATGATTTGGAGCGCCGTAGTTCGGTAAACCAAAGGAGAATCTATGAGCTACGCAATTGTAGGTTTCGGTAAGATCGGCCAGGCCCTCGCACACGCCTTCGCCCGTCGAAACATCAACGTGACCGCCGCGAGCCGCCGGTCGCCCGAGGAGTTGGCACCGCAGGCTCGGGCGATTGGCCCAACAGTTACTGCCAAGTCCCTGCAAGAGGCGCTTAAGGCGAACATAATCATCTTGGCGGTCCTGTTCGAACAACATCGTGAGGTCGCGAAGGCCCTGCCAAGCTGGGAAGGCAAGACGATCATCGACACGACGAACGCGTTTGGTGTTCCCCCCGAAGAGCTGGACGGCCTTCCGTCCTCCGCCTTCGTCGCGAAAAGCTTCAACGGCGCCAAGCTCGTGAAAGGCTTCAATCACCTGGTTGCAGCCACCTTGGCTGCTGATCCTGTCGTCGAGGGCGGTCACCGGGTTGTCTTTCTGTCTAGCGACGACGAGGACGCAATCGCTCCCGTGGCGGATTTGGCCAAACAACTCGGGTTCGCACCCGTCAAGCTGGGAAAGTTCAACGAGGGCGGCGCGCTGGTGCACGCACGCGGCCGCACTTGGGGTCAGCTCATCTTCCAGGATTTGTTCAAGAAGCAGCAGTAATCGATCGTCGACCGTGTAATTCGGCTCGAGAAGAATGGTTCCGAATAGTTTCCAATTCGATCGGACACGCTTGATGTGAGGTGAAGAAGGTTTCACTGACCGCAAGAACTATTAGACGGTGTTGGCAATATAATTCGAACGCCTCATCTGTATTATGGTCGCCGCTTTTGTGCGCTCACATCGTCGAGGAACACAAGGGAATCCGCGGCATCTTTCAGAACGTCCTCACCAATCCGAATCGCACCTGGAACGGTTCGACGGGGTGGAACACGTCCGTGAAAGCTGGAGTAGCAGTTGGGGTTATCTGAGAGGTATAGGCGTAGTCAATGTCGTGGTCGTGGCGATTTGGCAAATTTAAGAGTTCAGCCGCAAAGCGCCATTGACGGTTGAATCGGTAGGCAACCTCTCCATTGAGCAACGCCGTTGCCTGTGAGCGGTACGCTCCTTCGGAAGTAAGATCGCGTGGACCGAAGTAGCGCAGGCGTAAACTCGCACTGAAGCCTTTGTATTCATGCAGCGTGATACCGGACGAGATCACCAGCCCAACCGCTTCTGGGACATGCTTTCCGCCTGAGTTGTCCGGCGCTGCATCATCTTCGTCGATAGTCGTAAACAGCGCCTTGGAATTCGCAAGGTCGAAGTCAAAAGCCAAGTGCTTCAGGGGCGTGTAGTAATTGGCGAATTCGATGCCGTAGCGGTTGCTTGGCTGACGTGAAGCGACCGTGGTTCCGGTGTCGCCATCCTGCTGCAGCTCGGAAGCACTATGGAGATACCAAACAGAAACTGTGCTTTGCAGGTGCCGAACGGTCGTAGTGCGAATTCCTACTTCGCCGCCCTTGGTGGGGATCAGAGCAGGGATTCTTGAGACAGGCGTATTCGGATACGGATTGTCAGCAGAAACTGGCTCTACGGTTTGTGTTGCGCCCCGCGCGTCGTTGCTGTGAAAACTGAATCCTCCCTGAACGTAGAACTCAGTATCGGCCCATGGACCTAAAATCAAACTTGCCTTCGGGCTCGGCAGCACCTTAGTCGCGGTTCCGGTGTTGGCCGCTATCACCAAGCTAGTCACGTCGAAGTAGGCCACGTCGCCGCGCATCGCGGCGACTGTGCGCAACCGTTCCGCCCATTGGATCTTGTTCTCTACGTAAAATCCAGGCTGCGTATCCGTGAAGCGATCGGCTTGAGTTATAGCTGGAAGAGTGTTGCCGGTCGAAGAATCAGTCTTATCCACACGAACGCGATTCTCCGATTGGAACAGAACATTATGAATCCAATCATTGCGAACCTGCAGGCCAAAAGTGTTTTCAACCTTGCGGCCAAACCATTGGCTGAAAAGTCTGTGGTGCGCGTCCAGCCCGGCCACCCAACGCCTGTCCTGCTGTTCAAATTGATCGCCACGATTAGGGTCGGTCAGGTAGTACGTGAAATCAGAAAACAGATCGAGATCGTAGTAAAACCCGTAGAACGTGATCTTCGTTTCAGAGTTTGTATTCTGCCGATGCCATTCCGTTTGCAGGCTGTAGCGTTGGGAATGGCCGCCGTCTGTCGAGTTTAGTGCGCCGAAGAAACCAACCAGCGGCACCGCAGTCACGGGGATCTGGTCGCTCGAATGCCAGTTCCCGTGGTAACCGCGGTCCGTGATGCTGAACCCATTCGCCTCGTCTCCCTGGCTGTAGGCTAGAATGCCGTTGAACTTGTAATAGTTATCCGGATGCGTCCATGGACCGTCATCGTGATAGGCTTCTCCGCCGTACAGCACGCTCCCCGAGCCTAGCTTGTGCGATGCTCCGAAAACAGTTCGACCATAGCCATACATGCGGCCTTCCACCTGAACGAAGTTCTGGGGTAGAGTCTTGTAGAACTCCAGATGGGCCGATCCAGCCGATCCATAATTGCCGACATCCGCGTAATACGGACCTTTCTCGTAGTTCACTCGCTGCACAAACTCCGGGATGACGGTATTCATGTCCGCATAGCCTTCGCCGTGCGCGTGTGAGGGGAGGTTGAGCGGCATACCGTCGATGAAGATCGCGAAATCCGTGCCATGGTCGAGATTGAATCCGCGGAGGAAGTATTGGTTTGCCTTGCCGCCACCGGCGTGTTGCGTGATGATGACGCCGGGAACCGTCTCCAAGACTTCCCCGGAACGAAGAATCGGACGGTCTTGGATCTCCGCTGCACCCACCGTGCCTTGGGTGGCAGAAGTTGCAATTCCTGTAAGGTCATCATCACGGCCCTCTACCTCTATGGTCGAGTTCACGGTGCTCATTGTAAGAACGATGCTCAGGGGGTCCTGCGGCTCGGTGAGCCCCACCATGATGGTGACTTCTTTGGTCTCAAAATCCTTTTTCGATACTACGAGACGATTAATACCTGCCGCCACGCCAGAAAATTCGAAGGCTCCGTTGCTGTCTGTCTGTGTCGTGCTGTTTACAGTCCCGTTTGCACTCTGGAGCTGCACGATGGCGAGGGGCATCAATGCTCCGCTCGTGTCGACGACGCTTCCTGAGACCTTCAATGGGAAAACCCTTTTCGTGGCTGCACCCGTTGCTGTCTCTTGCAGCGCAATCGCTGGCCGGGCATAGAGCGTAGAAAGAGCAACGATCAACAGTAGGGTCGCGGCGCAAGACCTCATCGGACCTTCCGGATCAGCTCAGGGAGAATACTCAGGTTCAACAGCGGTCCAATGGAAGCGCAATTCGGGTGCGGCAAATTGGCCGAAGTCATATATCAATCGTAGTCGGTTCAACGTCCGTTTCGTCACTTCACATGAAGTCCATTGCAAGTGAACGCCTCTTAGAGGCGTAGAGTGGCGGCACCTGGGCAGCAAAGCAGATTCGCGGCGCGGCGCAAAGGATTTGGAGGGACAATTTCGGTTCGAAGCAGCTTCTGGAGATCCGGACGATCGCGATGGTGATTCTGGCCGGGAGTACCGGCCTTCGCCGTTCGGAATTGGTGGCGTTCACCTGGAGCGACATCGATCCTGAACCGATGCTGGTAAGCGTTCGACGCTCCTGTGTGCGTAATCGCTTCGGAGATATCAGACCGAGGTAAGCCGCAAACCGGTTCCGCTCCATCCTTCAGTCGCGAAGACGCTGGCCGCCTGGAGGAAAGAGTCTCCCTATCCAGCAGACAACGACTTTGTGTTCCCGTCCTTGCGGTTGCATGGCAAGAAGCCGGGGACGCCGGACATGATCTTGAAGAAGGTGATTCGACCTGCGCTCGAAAGAGCCGACATTACGGAGAAGGTCATCGGCTGGAATAGCTTTTTCGCCACTCGCTCGCGACCAACCTTCGTGCTGCTGGGGGTCGATCTGAAGGCGGCGCAAGAGTTGCTCCGTCACGCCAACTCGCGGATCACAAACAGAACATCGAGCTCGCCGAAGGTCTCCTTGACCTTCTCCGCTAAGGCATCCATAGCGGGAAGCGAGGTCGCGTCGCTGTGGATGACGATGGCGTTATCGCCAAGCTCAGCCTGAGCTGACTTGATCGTTGCAGCGGTGCGCCCAGTCACGATCACGCGGGCGCCTTCGTTGACAAATAATTTGGCAGTCGCCAAGCCTATGCCAGTGGTTCCGCCTGTGATAAGTGCCGTTTTCCCTTTGAACCTATCCATGTTGCCTCCTGTGTTTTATCTGTCTTGAAGTACCTGTTACCACTGCCAAAGTGTCGGTTCCCAGCTTCGGACTTGCCCCTGTTGGGTAATGTGGCCGAGTCCTGGGAACGGAAAATGTGGCACCAACACCAACGATCTTTCAGCAATGACCTGATCAAGCACTAGTAGCCGTGTGCGTGCTTCTAATTCCTGGTCGTTATCGAATCCGACATGCCACTCCGGATGCACAATGCTGAGTGCGAAATGATGCAGCGCGTCCGCAGAATAGAAGAGGCTCTCTGACCCTGATGAAATATTGAAGGCGAGCATACCGGGCGTGTGACCGAACGCTTCTACGGCGGTAATGCCGGTCACGACGTCCTGACCCGGCTTTACGAATTGGATCCGCTCCTCGATTCCGCCAAGATGACGTTTTGCCCCATCAACGATCATTTGCTTCCACTTATCCGGGAGGAGATTTCCGAGTTTGATCTCTGGCTTCATCCAGTAAACCCATTCCTGCTCACCAATCACGTAGCAGGCGTTGGGAAATACCTGAGAGCCGTCGGGGGCCAATGTGCCAAACACGTGATCCAGATGTGCGTGCGAGATGATGATCGTGTCGATTTCTTCGGGAGCGACACCGAGGTTCCGTAGATGATCGGGCAGGTGTCCGCCGGATGGTCCAAGGTAAGGGCCCATGCCGTTATCGATAAGAACCTTATGTTTTCCGGTGTCTACATACAGCGAATTGATCTGGAAGTAAGCCGTTGAGGAGGGGAGAAACTTACTCTCCATGAAAGCCTGAAACTCCTCTTCACTAGCTCCTGCCGCGATCATGATCCTGGGATTGTCAAACTGGAGAAATCCATCGCTGACAGATGCAACTTCGAATTCTCCAATCTTGAAACGGTAAAAGCCAGCGCCTTGTTCTTTACTCATTCCGGTCTCTCCTTTGGTGCCGATTCCTTTGGTCTGCCCGGCGAAATTTGTACCAGTGACTAAGAGAGACACTGGAATGAGGAGAGCACGATGGCACGAGGTAAGCGGTACCAACCGGATCAGGTGGTGAACCTGCTTCGACAGATCGAAGTGGCGGTAGCCAACGGCAAGACGACGGCGCAGGCGTGCAAGGAAGCGGAGATCGTGGAGCAGACGTATTTCCGCTGGCACAAGAAGTATGGCGGGTTGCAGATCGACCAGGCGAAGCGGTTGAAAGAGCTTGAGCAGGAGAACGGGAAGCTGAAGCGGTTGGTGGCGAACCTGAGCCTGGATAATCTGGTGCTGAAGGACATCGCCTCGGGAAACTTCTAAGCCCTGATCGACGGCGCAGTGCGGTGAGCCATGCCTGCGGGCGTGGCGTGAGCGAGCGACATGCGTGCCTTCTGTTAGGGCAAATCAGGGGCACGCAGCGCTACCGTCCGACACAGCGTGAAGACGAGGACCGTCTGACTCAGGCCATCATTGCTCTGGCCAGCCAGTATGGACGTTACGGGTATCGCCGGATCACGGCGTTGCTGGTGCGTGCCAGCTGGAAGGTGGGCAAGGACCGGGTCGAACGCATCTGGCGTCCTGAAGGGCTGAAGGTACCGAAGAGGTAGAAGCCAAGAGGGCGGTTGTGGCTTAACGATGGATCGTGTGTGCGGCTCAGGCCGACGCATGCGGGCCACGTGTGGAGCTACGACTTCGTGAGCGCGCGAACGCATGACGGCCGTAGTGTGCGCATCCTCAACCTCATCGACGAGTCCACGCGCGAGTGCCTGCTGATCCGTGCAGAACGGCGTTGGTCGAGTACTAAAGTGATCGGAGCGCTGGCTGACGTCATGGTGATGAAGGGTGTGCCGGAGCATCTTCGATCAGACAACGGGGCCGAGTTCGTGGCCAAGGACCTGCGCAAATGGCTTGCCGATACCGGCGCAAAAACACTGTACATCGAACCCGGATCTCCGTGGGAGAACGGCTACTGCGAAAGCTTCAACTCCAAGCTGAGAGACGAGTTCCTGAACGGAGAGATCTTCTACTCGATGAAAGAACTGCGCGTGCTGGCCGAGCGCTGGCGCGTCCACTACAACACCGTCAGACCACACTCCTCGCTGGAATACAGACCTCCAGCACCTGAGGCGTGGATGACTTCGACCTCCTGGCAGCAAGGGGAGCCAGTCGCTTCGCTCCCGGTTCCCCTTGCTGCCATCCCCTGCATCGATCTGATCTCAGAGATCAATGATCTCAGAGATCAATGCGCTACACTAACTCCGCACTGCCACAAAACATCGGGCAATCCAACCCCCGTGACGCCTGACATGATCCTGAAGAAGATCATTCGCCCTGCACTCGTCCGGGCGAAGTTCACTGGGAAGAGAATCGGATGGCACAGCTTCCGTCACTCTCTGGCGACCAACCTGCGAGCGGCTGGAGCCGACCTGAAGACAGCCCAGGAACTCCTGCGTCACGCGAACTCGCGGATTACTCTCGACATCTACACGCGAGCGATCTCCGCGACCAAGCGTGAGACCAACAATAAAGTCATGGAGATGGTGATTGAGGCCGGCAAAAGGCCGTATTTCAGCACCTT
>Ga0302140_10007126_pt1 | contig 14003 bp, 17 predicted proteins | sample I_Bog_E1_1_FD_202095 | JGI IMG/M metagenome (GOLD analysis project Ga0302140, IMG submission 202095) | Peat permafrost microbial communities from Stordalen Mire near Abisko, Sweden - I_Bog_E1_1 | ecosystem: Environmental > Terrestrial > Soil > Wetlands > Peat | place: Sweden: Abisko, Stordalen...
GACGATCAATTTAACTTGAGTCTCGATCCGCAACGCGCCCGCGAATATCACGACGAGACCTTGCCTCATGAAAACGCGAAGACGGCGCACTTCTGTTCCATGTGCGGACCTAAGTTTTGCTCCATGAAGATCAGCGAAGAGATTCGCGCGACCTACGGGCGCCCCGAAGAGGCGGCGATGGCGGAAAAAGCGCGCGAATTCCTTGAACGCGGTGGTGAGGTCTACCAGTGACGCGGCCGGATGTCGCTGTCATAGGGGGTGGCTTGCTGGGCCGTTGCCTCGCCTGGCGGGCTTCGAAGGCCGGTGCGAGAGTCGGCCTTTACGAGGCGGCGGGCAGTCACGGAGAAGGGTCCGCCGCTTGGGTGGCGGCTGGGATGATCGCACCAACGTCGGAAGCAATCGACGCGGGCCCGGAAATTGGATCCATGGGGATGAGAAGCCTTTCGCTGTGGCCGGAATGGCTGGCTGAGTTGCCGGTGCCGGTATTTTATCGGAACGATGGAAGCCTGCTACTCTGGCACCGCGAAGATGCCGGAGAGGCAGTTCGCGTCCAAAGGGTGCTCGCTTCGCGAAACGTGCAGGGAAACTTCAGGCACGTTGAAGGTGCGGAACTCGGTAAACTGGAACCAACCCTGGGGACAAGGTTTCCCAGAGCGCTGTATATCGCGGGTGAGGCGCAGGTAGACAATCGCGCGCTGCTCCAGGCGGTTGCTATAGCTCTATGGCAAGACAAGGTTGAGTGCCACTGGGAAACATTTGTTCCGGACGGCGAGTTTCCCATTGCCGGAATCGTCGTGGATTGCCGCGGTATGGGCGCCAGGCGCTGTTGGCCGCAGTTGCGCGGTGTTCGCGGCGAGATCGTCCGTCTGCATGCGCCCGAGGTCGAACTCCATTGCATGTTGCGGTTGCTACACCCGCGCTACCCGATGTACATCGTCCCTCGCCCCGAAGGACGACTTGTTATTGGGGCGACCAGCATCGAGAGCGATGATCATTCTGCTGTTTCCGTGCGAGGCGCTCTCGAGCTCCTGACCTCCGCATACTCGGTGCTACCGGCGTTGGCCGAAGCACGCATTCTCGAATTCAACACGCAAGTGCGGCCTGCCCTTCCGGACAATGCACCCGCGCTTCATTTCGATCGGCAACGAAGCGTGCTGCAAATCAACGGGCTTTATCGACATGGATTTCTGCTGACGCCCATGATCGTCGAGAATGTCCTGGCTCTCCTCTCCCTGCAGAAGCCATCCATTGAGGCTGAGTGCTGGCCCTTCCTCCGGGACAACGGCTCCGAAGTACTTTTTGCTCCCGTTGAGGATGAGGTCCACGCATGTTTGTAGTGGTGAATGGCCAAACGCACCCTTTGCCTGAGCCTTGTACGCTCGCGGCATTACTGCGTTTGTTGTCGCCGGCGGCTCCGTTTGCCGTAGCCCGCAACACAGAAGTTGTTCCACGAGGAGCTTATGAAGACTGCCGCATCCAGCCGGGCGACAGCATCGACATTCTTCATCCGGCGGCAGGAGGTTGAGATGGCAGAAAGCCAGAGAGAGGATCGACTAAACCTGTACGGACGGACTTTCACCAGCCGTCTGCTGCTCGGGACCGCCGGTTACCTGTCCCCGTCAGTATTGGCCGACGCCATCCGTGCCGCCGCCCCTGCAATGCTTACGCTGTCGCTGCGGCGGCAGATCTCGGGATCGAGCCATTCCGGCCAGTCCTTCTGGGACTTGGTTCAGAAAACGGGCCGGGTGATTCTGCCCAACACTGCAGGCTGTTACACGGCGAGTGAGGCGGTGAACACGGCCTGTATGGCACGAGACTTGTTTCAGACTGATCTTATAAAGCTTGAGGTCATAGGAGATGAAGCCAACTTGCAGCCAGATCCTTATGGCCTCGTCGAAGCTGCGACCGAGCTCGTAAAACGAGGTTTCCAGGTCTTGCCGTATTGCACTGAGGATTGGGTTCTTTGCAGACGTTTGATGGACGCTGGTTGTGAGGTGCTTATGCCCTGGGCAGCCCCTATTGGAACCGGACAGGGACCGCGTAATCCTCGAGGTCTTCGGGAACTGCGTGAGCGTGCGCCTCAGGTTCGCCTGATTGTCGATGCAGGCATCGGCCTTCCGTCTCACGCGTGCCAGGTCCTGGAATGGGGCTTCGATGGCGTGCTATTAAATACCGCTGTCTCGCGCGCCCTTGACCCGGTCCAAATGGCGGTTGCCTTCGCGGATGGCGTCCGGGCTGGTCGCGCCGCGTTCCTCGCCGGGCCGATGGCCCCGCGGGACGCGGCGGTGCCCAGCACGCCGGAAATCGGCCGCCCTTTCGCCTCGTCCTCGTTGCAATTGCCGATGGAACAAGGCGCCGGATCTGGTTTTCAGCCGAATACATTGAGCATTCGGGATGCGGAGAGGAACTCTCCAATCTTGGTCTTGAAGAGTTCGTGAACAAAAAGCTGATTGTTGTTAAGAACGTCCAATCATAAGCCAGCGAAAACAGTGAAGTTCATGGAGGACTGATCATGAGGATGGCATTTATCGGAATCGGCGCTTTGGGCGGCTACTTTGGAGGCCGGCTGGCGAAGGCTGGGAACGACGTTATCTTCCTCGCCAGGGGCGCGATGCTCGAAGCGTTGCCCAAGAACGGCTTGCGCATAGAGAGTCCGCAGGGCGATTTTGCGCTGGCGAAAGTACAAGCGACCGACGATGCCTCAGCTGTGGGGTATGTGGACGCCGTCTTCGTTACCACCAAAGCCTGGCAAGTGACGGAAGCAGCGCAGCAGATTCGCGGCATAGTTGGGCCGGAAACCGTGGTCGTACCCTTGCAAAACGGCGTAGAGGCTTTCGACCAACTGGCGGCTGTTCTCGGTTCGGAGCATGTGCTGGACGGATTGTGTCATATCCTGGCCATGGTTACCGCGCCTGGCGTCGTCCGGCAGGCTGGGCCCAAAGCCGTGATCACCCTCGGGGAGCGGAACAATGCACGTACACCACGGCTGGAGAGATTGGTCGAATGCCTCACCACCGCAGAAATAGGGACGCGGGTCCCCGATAATATCCAGGTTGCGCTTTGGGAGAAGTTCGAGTTCATCGCTTCCTTTGGCGGCGTGGGAGCAGTGACACGGGCGCCGGTCGGCGTAATGCGGAGTGTGCCCGAAGCCAGATCGTTGCTCGAGCGCGCGATGCTCGAGATTATGGGCTTGGCGCGCGCCTGCGACATTCCGGCGCGGAGCGAGTCGGTGGCAGAAACGATGAAATTCGCCGACTCGTTGCCACCCGACGGCACAGCCTCGATGCAGCGCGATTTGATCGCGGGCCGGCCGTCGGAACTCGAAGCGCAAAGCGGGGCGGTCGTCCGAATAGGACGCGCCAGGAATTTTCCAACCCCGGTGCACGAGTTCATTTACAACGCGCTGCTGCCCGGCGAACTGCGTGCCCGTGGCGAGCTGACGTTTTGAACCGTCTGATTGAGGGAGAACCAGAATGCCAGAGACAACACCGACTCGAGCCGAAACCACGAAGCCCTCCGACCTGAACGGTCTCGCGACTCACCATCGCAAATATTTCCTGTCCGGCGTCACTCGTTCCATAGAGTGGCGGGAGACTCAGTTGGTCGCTTTGCAATCGATGATGAAAGACCGCGCCGACGAGTTCTATGCGGCGCTATGGAAGGATCTCCGCCGTAACAGGATTGAGGCCGACTGGGTCGACGTGAAATATATGACGAGTGAAATCGACCATGTTCTCGCGCACCTACAGCACTGGATGAAGCCTCTACCCACAAGCACGCCGGTCGTCCTGACGCCATCGCACGCTCAGGTGCGATTCGATCCACTCGGGGTAGGACTGATTATCGGGACATGGAACTATCCCGTGATGCTGACACTGTCTCCTTTGGTCGCGGCGATTTCCGCTGGCAACGTCGCGGTTATCAAGCCGTCAGATTTGGCCCCCGCCACGTCAGAAGTCATCGCTCGATTGCTCCCCGAGTATCTCGACTGTAACGCGTTTTCTGTCGTTCTCGGTGGAGTACAGGAATCTACTGCGCTGCTGGAACAGTCCTGGGACCACATCTTTTTTACCGGTGGCACTACCGTTGCCCGGATCGTGATGACCGCAGCGGCAAAGAATCTGACGCCGGTAGTCTTGGAACTCGGTGGTAAGAATCCGTGCATCGTTCACTCTTCGGCCAACCTGCAGGTTGCAGCCCGTCGCATCGCCTTCGGGCGCTGGTTTAACGCCGGGCAGACATGCACTGCCCCCGATTACGTCCTCGTCTTCAGGGATGTGCGCGATGAATTCTTGAAATGTCTGAAAGAAACATTGGTTGAGTTCTACGGGGACGATCCTCAGAAGAGCCCGGATTATGGGAGGATTGTTAATTTCCACCACCACGATCGGCTCACAAATCTGCTCGCCAGTGGGACCGTCCACCATGGCGGGCAGCACGACCGCGCGGACCGCTTTATCGCGCCGACGGTGCTCGTGAACGTCTCACCAGACTCGCCCGCGATGCAAGAGGAAATCTTCGGGCCTATTTTGCCCGTAATAGAGGTCGATAACGCGCAGGATGTGATCGGGTTCGTTAACGCGCGTCCGAGTCCGCTGGGCTTGTACATATTCTCCGAAGACCACTTGCTGACCGAGCAGATTTTGAATTCAACGGCTTCAGGGGATGCGGGAGTGAATGAATGCACCCTTCAGCCGATCGTCCATGATTTACCCTTTGGCGGCGTAGGAACTTCCGGAATGGGCAAGTACCACGGTGAGTGGGGATTCCGCGCTTACAGCAACGTCCGCGGCATCCTCCATCACAGCACCGCGCTGGATATCGGTGGATTGCGTTACCCACCTTACGAACGAAATCGGACCTTGCGGGAATTGGTCATCCCTTCTTGAATTGAGGTGCCTTGCTTGTGAATTATGTGCCCGAGTTGTCGCGCCGAGAGGTGGTTTTTGGAGGCGCGGCATTGATGCTTGCTAATGGCCTGGAGATCCCGGCCAGTGCTTCCAGTGAGAACCGAAAGGACCAGATAAAACGATCAGAGTCAAAGACGGTACGGAGATCTATTACAAGGATTGGGGCGCAGGTCGCCCCGTAATGTTTTCACATGGTTGGCCCCTGAGCGCGGATTCGTGGGATGCGCAAATGCTCTTTCTTGGCGAACGGGGCTACCGCGTGATTGCCCACGATCCACGCGGCCATGGCCGATCCGATCAGCCATGGAACGGCAACGAGATGGACACCTATGCCGATGATCTGGCCACGCTGATCCAAGGCCTCGATCTGCGCGATGTCACTCTGGTGGGGCATTCGACCGGCGGCGGAGAAGTGGCGCGCTATCTGGGCCGCCATGGCTCACAGCGAGTTGCTAAAGCAGTTCTGATTGGTGCGGTTCCTCCAATCATGCTCAAGACCAAAGACAATCCCGGCGGACTGCCGATGGAAGTCTTCGACCAGATTCGCTCCGACGTCTTCAACGACCGTTCGCAGTTCTTCAAAGACCTGACGACGCCGTTCTTTGGGTACAACAGGCCTGGGGCGAAACCTCACAGGGGTACGTGACGCATTCTGGCTACAGGGCATGCAGTGCTCGATCAAGGCGGCTTATGACTGCATTAAGGCGTTCTCCGAAACAAACTTCACAGAGGATTTGAAGAGCATCGAGATTCCGACGTTGATTCTTCATGGTGACGACGATCAGATCGTACCAATCGGCGCCTCGGCGATGCTCACGGCGAAGCTGGTCAGGAATTCCACTTTGAAGGTGTACCCGGGATTTCCCCACGGATGTGCGTAGTGAACGCCGGGCAGATCAATAACGATCTGCTGGCATTCATCCAAAGTTAAGCACGGCGGTCGCCGGAAGCGACGCATTCCGCACCTCGGATACTCGTCGCCTCAGTTGCCTCGCCTCGGACTCCTGAATGAATCCTTCCCGGCGCGCGTCGGAGATAGCCTGCCGGATCAGGTCGATGCGCTCGCCTGACTTGAGAAGGTCCGCGACAGTCCGGGCGATTGTAGTGAGGGGCATTCCCTCGTGGATCGTGATGTCTTCGGGACAGAGATCTTCGCGATGCACCACGATACCATTTGGGTTTCTGCCGCCTTAATCGTGCAGTCTTCGGGACTGTGATGTGAACTGTGTGTGGGTTGGCGTCTGAGATCTCATAAGCGGCGAGGGCTGTCGTGTGCGAGATTGCGACCTGTTCCGGACCGCGGTTGGCCCTCGCCCATAGCACCGCCTCGCGGTATTGTGAAAAGCGGCCCGGCGCGAGGTAGGGAACGCGATAAACGCCGCGGGACGTTCGTTCGATGCGGCCACGCTGCACTAAGCGCGCCAGGACTGAATCCGTGAAGCCGGCTTGGCGAGCATGGTCGGCTGTTACTAGGCCATCGTTCTCCTCGGCGAGCGATATGAGTTCATCGAAGCGGGATCGGGGCACAATATGATTCTCCTGAGGGTTTTGGTTCCCGTCAATATCTTTCCACAATGGAACTATTGTGACAAATAATAGATGTTGGCCCAGCAAGGAGCAAGCCTGTTAAATGAGGCGTCAAAAGCAAACGGTCCGCCGATTGGCTGGCAGTAGCGACAAACAATCGTTCCTTAACCCACTGCATTTTCAGACTCCATGCTCGCACGCGACCAAGAAACGGCGGACTTTTATGCAAGCCAAAAAATGCGCGTAAGTTGCTGAAAACTATATAGTAATGTTAATTTATTGGGAGACAAAGTTATTATGAGTCCGCTGCTCTAACCATTGAGCTAAGGGCCCAAACTGTTTATTTAATTAATTTTGCAGCGTTTATATGCTTGGCAAATATACCGATTGTAACCATTTTTGTAACCATCAAGCGGCCTTGTCACCGTTTTCCCAAACGAACGCAGCGGAGAGCCGCAACATTCAGAAACCATTCCCTGTGCGGTGGGGGCCATAGCCTGAAGTATACCGTCGAGATGGCCGGCCGCGCTGAAGTGGCACACCCATGGGCGACTCAGATTTAACATTCCACTAGACTTGTATCGTGCGGTTCTGGGCAACGACAGACGAGGCGATGGATTTCTATGCGGAGCATTTGAAAGCCACCTATCCGCAGCATCTCGGGCCATTCAATCAACGTCGGACGCAGGGTCGGGAGGCTGCCCTCGCGGAAGCCATTGTCTTTTGGATGCTCAAGAACGTCGGCGTGCGCCCACAAATCAACGAGGTGGTCGGGACTGGAGGCGCTGATTTCATTTGCTCGGCCAACTTCGGCTCGCCGATTCTCGCGCGGCGAGAGCCGACGCCCGAGACTCTGTTCATCGTCGAGGCGACATCGCTCGATCCCGACGCCGTTTCGCGGAACACGTCGATCCCTAACGTGGCACCGGACGAGATCAGCGGCGGAGCCTTCAGCCTTCTCACGCGCGCCATTTTCGCCAAAGCGAAGGACAAGGCAACGCAACTCGCGGGATACGACATGCCGCGCGTGCTGGCTATCGCGTCAAGCCACGAAGGCATTGGTGCCGTCTTTAACGCAGGAGCAGCATTGAATATCCTGGTTTCGGACTATCACTGGCGGAACGACATCGGAAGCCAAACCGTCGATCCGAACCGATATGTTGACCTCGCCAATTCGGTGTTCATGAAGCCTAGCAAGGACGGCCAGACAATCGAAGCGGCCCGCAAGAGCATATCGGCAATCCACCAATCCCTTGGCATTGCGCATCAACGCCACGACGGTGAAGGTCCTGATCAGGTATCAGTGATTGATTTGGGGGGCGCAGTCCGCGTCTGGGGAATGTTTAAGCGGCGGCGGGGATGCCGCCTAAAGTCTCAACGCCTCGGCTGACCTCTCTTGAAGAGCTTGAGAAGTAAGCCCTTGATGTCGATGAGATGCCTGATAACGGACTTCAGCCGTACGAGGCTCTTGTCAACTTCGATGAGCAGCAAACGGAAGATGAACACAAACGCAGCAGCGCCTGCGCACACCTCCGTCGCGCTCAAAGATCATGGATGGCGATTGCTTTATTCATCACTGTCATCACTCGCGGTATGGATACCGACCGTCCTTTCAGTAGGATTTGACTACAGAACTATGATCCCACGTGGTGCCAAAGACTTCATCGCGTTACGAACCCGCTCATGCCCCTTTTAAATTGGCGAGCATGCCCTTTGTCGCCTCCTCACAGTCAGTCAAAAATATGGGCCTGTGCGCCGAAGTTCGCAGGCAGGAGCGCCTGAATCGCTCGGGAATGCCGGGTCCAAACCAAACCCGCAAAAGAAAGCCGCATGACGAGAACACGATGGTTTCGCAGCCTTCCTGTGGCGAGCGCGTCGGGACGATCCAGTTTCGCCGCGTCTCCTCGTCGGTACATACCGTCATGATGATGGCGATGTCTTGTGGGAACAGCGTTTCACCGAGCAGGAATCTTCGTAGCACTTCCTGATGAGCTCCCAAATCGATCATGGTCGTCCATTGGCCGCCGGGCAGTTCCCAACTCGCGACGGACGCGCGCCACGCGAGGCTTAGCGCGAAATAGGCGAACTTCTCATCGTCAACGTCAACATCCTTCGCCTCATATGCACGGAGGCCATCGGCATCGTGGAACCGGGTTTTCGTCGTCAGCCGATCCAGCAGTGGAAACTCGTGCGGCTTACGCGGAACCAGCTTCGGCGCGACGAGCCTTAAGACTTCCGATTCGCCGTTGTTGGAGAACCTCTGTTCACAACTAGAACAGAGGAGGTATTGCTTTACCTCAAACCGTTCGGTGTGCGTTGCCACCTGGGTTGTGAATAGGAGCTCTTTGGCGTTCTTCGGGTAGAGCGCAGCGGGCATATAGTGGCTTTCCCGGAGATTCGCGGCGTTGTGATTCCCGAAGCCTTTCTTTGATTCCCTCTATGAGATCCTCGTGCATACCACTGCCCACCTAGAGAACATTTTCCCACAATCATGTTGTGGTCAGTTCCCAGCCGAGATAGCTGCCTGATACCGTGTAGAGCGGAGCGCAACCAATGGCGGACACGATATCTACGGCGTTTGTTCTTGGCGCTGGCTTTTCCGCAGCCGAGCAGTTTCCGCTCGTTCGCGGCCTCCGCGAGCGCGTTCTGCATTTTCTCGAAGCGGAACAACACAGCGCCTACCGAGTGTTTTTGACTCCGGGAAACGGAGGCTTCAGCGAGGGGCAGTTTCGGGCCGGCCTCAAGGCTATCGATCCGAATGAGACGCTCGCATTCGAGGAATTGCTCATCGCGTTGTCGAAGCGGACGAAGGCTACCAAAAGTGAAGACCCGTGCTTTATCACCGAACGCGTGCTTCGTATCGGCTGTGCGCGGTTCCTATGGTGCATTCAGAATTCGATATGGTGTGCCGGTACTGCCTATCAGAACTTTGCGTCATGGGTGCGCAGCAATCCCAGCAACAGCGTGATCTCGTTCAACTGGGATCTGCTTCTCGAAAAAACTCTGACTGACGAGGCGCTGACATGGTCCTACGGCCTCGACGGTTCGGCGATACCGATCATCAAACCACACGGCTCGATCAATTGGAGCGGCCATCTCAGAGAAGGGCTGAAGGCTGAATATGACGGATGGCAGGCCCTCGGCAACGGCTGCCGACTTTCCTTTGACGTAAGGGAACCGCTTTCGAACCCCAACAAACAGGAGATCAATTCGAATCTTCGCTATATGATCTTCCCCGGAGACCCGGAACTGCCTCAGGAGGATGCGGATGTGCGATGGCTGTGGGACCGCGCAGGCGAGATCCTGGCACGCGCACAGAAGATCGTCTTCATCGGATATTCTCTGCCGGAATATGACAGTTTTGCGGAAAGGTTTTTCCGCGAGGCGGCGGAGGGCAAGACAATCGAAGCCATCACGCCGTCAAAAGAGCATCTCGAACGCTACAGGATCGCATTCGGTGGCCGCGCGGATCTGCGCGACCAGAGATTCGAACACTGCGGCTACGCCTTACCGCCGCAATAACCGACACGTCTGCGAACGGCGTGAGCCGGGGACACCAGCTTCAAGTTGTTAGGTCGCGATACCGGCACGCACCGCATCAACAAAACGACGGAACGCTTCGGTCTCGTGCTCACGCTCAGAGCGTGGGGAAAGATGGCGAAAGAAAGAAGCGCGCAGTCCGGCGGCAATTTCAAGTTGAACACCTGCGCCCGAGCGGCCCCGGTTGCATATATTGCCCGGCGCTTCGCCGGCGAGGTGCGGTCGATCGACGCCCTGAACATTAAAGCCTGCGGCCCTCAACTCGGTCGCGGTCCGAGCTTTCAGTTCTGCGTCCCGCCCCCCAATGAAGACGATATCCGTCTCGCTATCTTCGCCATGAATGGCGACAACCCTGTCAGATCGATGCAGGGCGGTCATGCATTCACGCTCGTCGAAATTCGTGCTGGTGATGTGCAGATCGCGATTGTTTCTCTCCTTCATCCCTTCGAACAAGTACAGCGAATGGTCGTCTCCCGCTATTGCCTCCGCGAGTTCGGACGTGCCCGGCTCGATGCCACCACCGTGAGGCGCGAGGATCAATGTAGCGCCCGAATAACGGGTGCGGACCTCGTAGCCTCCTTGTGTCTCGGCAGCCGCGAGCTCGGGAAAGCTACGGTATTTGTCCGCCATCGCCTCACCATACTATCGCGCTGGTCCGAACGCCATCCGCCAGCCAACTCAACTGATGAAAGCGCCGAGCCAAGAGCGCCTTCCACTATGTCGAGCGTTGTGGTGGAGGCGGGGTCGGAATGTGTTCGATATGCCAACCTTGCGCCGCGAGACCAGCCTTGAGTGCCTCATTTGGGGCTCCCGTGGAGTCTGTCAGGCTGTTGCTTTTCATCGCAAGACACAGAAGATGGGTTGGTCGGGTCATGGCCACGTAGTGGAGTCTCATTCGCTGTTGCTGGAGAATACCAGTCTTTCCGCTAGCGCGTGGGGCGCCGCTCAGCGCATCCAAAAGGAGTTGGAGATTGTGCTTTCCGTTCCTGTCGTTCCAACAGCAGTCGAGAACGAGTGTTGCGGTGTGGGTTTGTCCCTTAACCGAGTGTATGGAACCGGCTCGGATGCGGACTTCGGGTTGATTGAAGGGATATGCGTAGAGATTCTGATGGCGGGTTCTAACTTGTGAAGCGGCCCCCAGAGCAGGGTTTTGCGGCCATTCCATAAATGCTTTGATCTCGGCCGTGGCTGAGACCTTTCCGAGCGCGGCAACCACAAAACGTGCGAGATGTGGCTTCCACGTCTTGATCCACATCTCTTCCGTCAACGGACTCCTGGCGATGGCGAAGGAAACGAGGAAGTGTTTATACAGTTCAAACGCTTCGGCCTTTGTGCCCAGGAGATCCAAGAGGTAACGATGACACGAAACGCGATGTTGATGGACGCCAGTCAGCAGCGCAAAGACGCGAACGAGTCCGCGAGCGATCATCTCAACGGTTATGTGGCTTTCGCCCGCCGTCACAGAACGCGCCACGCCGTCCAACACGTACTCGACGAACGTCTGAGGCTTCGGGTCAGGGGTTGTCTGGTCCGCGTCATAATGTGGCCAATAGTCGCCCAGATGCTGGGGTTGTTTGGACGTATTAACTGAAGACGGAGGGCGATGGACCATGGAGATGGCCGTGAAGAGCCCATCCTTACGTTCCGAATCGGAAAAAGTCTCGATCAGCAGCGACGCGTATGCATCAAAGACGTGGGGACCCGGCGTGTCGAACAAAAAGAGCGTATGCCGGCCTTCGCTTAACCCGGATGCAAGAGCCTTCCTGGGTCCCCTGCCCGCCACGCCGCCAGTGTGAGGCGTAAGCGCCAGTGGCGTTATCAGCTTGGCAATCCTCGGACCGAAACGATGACTACTTGGCAGATCTCTCTTCAGCGCGGGCTGGGGAAACTTGTCGGTTTGCGCTGCGGTTGCGTCGGCCGAATCGAAGATAGCCTGATTGTCATCACCGAAGCGCTGGCGGATGACTGGTAAAGCGCCCTTGAAGAACAGTCGAAACAGAATCTCTGACTGATCTTCGCTGTTGTCCTGAGCCTCGTCAATAAAAACCAGAGGGAATCGCCGTCGCAGGGCCGGAACAACGGCGGGGCGTTTACTAGAGAGGTCCCTCGCCCACATGAACATCTCGTCAAAGCGGTGAAAGCCTTCGCGGGCGGACCGGTAGCACGCATCCCTGAGGCACTTATACGTCTCGGTATCGCTTCCAAAGGGCAAGGCGCCACTTTTCTTTCCGATGGTGAAAGCAGCATCAAGCACGCGAATCGACGTCTCATCCAGTGCATTTCGCGCAAGATAGGAGCGCGTTTTGAAGGGCACCTGTGCCCAGCGACGGTTGGCGCAGATTTCATCATCAATGCAGCCCACTCCGTAGCCTAACGACCGAAGCCACGGTATTGCGAGAAAGTCATTCACAAAAGAATGGATTGTGCCGATGAAGTGTGGATACGAGAGCAGCGCCCGGCCCGCACTGGTATTGCCCAAGCGAGACTCAATTTCGCGACGCGCGACATTAGTGTGCGACAGGACGCAAATGCCCTGCGTCCGGCTGGTCCACTTTTCGCCTAGGATCGCCAGTTTCACCACCAGCAATGTCGTCTTACCGCTGCCTGGGCACGCGGCAATATCGATAGAGTCCCCGCTCTTGAGCATCACGCTGCGGATATCTTCGGTATCAAGCAGGGCGTCAGCAGGAAGGCCAAGGTGCAACGCTGCGCGTCGGATATCCTGGTCCGTGATTGACGGAAATACGAAGGCTGGGTCCTCAGTCATGGTTCGCTTCCTGCGGCCGGCGCTCGCGTTACGTAATCGATCGCTGCTACTAGATACGGTGGCAGGGCCTCTCGCATTTGTGTCGTAGTAAACTGTCCTTGCTTTACGGCTGTATTCAGCCGGGCTGCAAGATACTGCGCAGCGACGGTCTTTGAGGCTTTGCCGCTTTCGAATTTGGCGTAAATATGTGAGGCCAATTGTTCCTTCGCGGTGCCTGTGCTACTAGCAACAACTTCCTTCTTGAGCACAGCGAAGTCGTCGACGGCTGTCTTCGTCACGGCTTCGGCATTCGTTTTCTGCGCATGAATTGCTTCGTCACTTTCGGCAAGGCAAGCCGCCACCCAAACGTGTTCGGCCAGCGTGCCCCTAAAATCTGTACCTTCCTTGGGGCCGACTGCGAGGTCGTATTCAAGGGTCCACTGGTCGGCAACGAATGTCTTGACGGACTGGCCGGACGCCTTAGCGACGATGTCGTCCTTTCGTTCCTGGAGTCCTGCTTCTCCTGCGAAGTCCGACTTGACGCGCCATCGCCGGGATTTGACGGCGGGGAGAAGATCGTTTGCAAGGTCGCCAATACCGAGGATGTTAAGGGAGTTGATATCGTTGCTTCCGTCAGGTTCGTAAGCAGTTCCAGTGGATTTGACCTGGTCGGTTTGATGAAGCACCTGGGAGAGGCGTGATCCACGCCCTGACGACAGCGCCTGTGCAGCGTCGCGCAGTGGCCTCAAGTAGGTCGCACGGAACAACTCACGAATTTCAGCGGAGAACGGCGGGCCGTCGCCTTTGACTCCCGAACGCATTTCGACCCGGCGATAGGGTCTGCCCTTGCGGGTTTCACCTGAGTCCTTGGCCGTGACCGTCAGAACGAGGAACGGGGAATGCGGGCTTGTTTGGCTGTAGCTCAAGTATTCGACAAACGCAGATTGATCGGCGGCGGTCAAGTCTTCGAAGGTACAGCAGATTTTGATTTCGCGAGATGTCTCTTCGTTGTGAAAGTCGGAATCCTCCAACCGGTACCACTCTAAGTCCCTGGTACCGAGCACGACGCGCAGCGCATCAATGACTGCGGATTTGCCGGCATCATTGTCCCCGACGAGAGCGGTGAGTCCCGGCTTAAGCGATAGGTCGAGTTGCCTAGGAGTGTGTCGGGAATAGATTGAACGATTCCGGTCGGAGTCGAAAGATTCCTGGGATCTTGGACAGGGAGTTTTCTATCCTGGGTGTGTGAGCAAGAACTTCCGCACGTGCGATCTGGATCA
>Ga0302140_10007127_pt1 | contig 14003 bp, 9 predicted proteins | sample I_Bog_E1_1_FD_202095 | JGI IMG/M metagenome (GOLD analysis project Ga0302140, IMG submission 202095) | Peat permafrost microbial communities from Stordalen Mire near Abisko, Sweden - I_Bog_E1_1 | ecosystem: Environmental > Terrestrial > Soil > Wetlands > Peat | place: Sweden: Abisko, Stordalen...
GGGCTTTGCCCCGACCTCCCGCGCCGCCCGTCAACTTGGCGAGGCGGGCGTTGAGTCAGGAACTCTGCAAGGGTTCCTTGCTCGCACCGCACACCCTGCCGCTCCCGAACAGAAGCACTTCTACTTTGTCGATGAGTCTAGCCTTGCCAGCACCAACCAGATGCGCGAGTTCCTTGCCCGACTTAGCCCGAACGACCGCGTACTGCTGATAGGCGATACACGTCAGCACCAGGGTGTCGAAGCAGGCCGCCCGTTCGAGCAGTTGCAGGAGGCGGGAATGCGCACCGCCAAGCTCGACGAGATCGTTCGGCAGAAGGACCCGGCGCTGAAATCCGTCGTCGAATTGTTGGCCAGCGGCCAGGTATCCACTGCCCTTGAATCGCTCCAGCAACAGGGCCGCGTGAAGGAAATCCGCAACGCTGAAGAACGCATCCGCACAATTGCCAGGAGCTACGTCGAGTCACCCGAGAAGACATTGATCGTCTCACCCGACAACGCCTCACGCCGCGAGTTGAACGTCGTCGTGCGTCAGGAGTTGAAAGTCAACGGAACCCTTGCGCCAGAAGACCACACCTTCCGCGTCCTCGTTCAGCGCCAGGACATGACCGGCGCCGAACGCTCCTGGGCCAGTCACTTCGAAGTGAACGATGTAATTCGCTACGCACGCGGCAGCAAGATTGCCGGAATCGAAGCTGGAACCTACGGAACAGTCGTCGGCATCAATCCCGCCGCCAACCTGCTCACCGTCGAGAGATCCTCCGGCGAATTGGCCACCTATGATCCGCGCCGATTAACCGGCGTCACCGTCTACCGCGAGATCGACCGAGAATTCTCTGTCGGCGACCGCGTCCAGTTCACCGCGCCCGACAAGTCGCTTGGCGTCGCCAACCGCGACCTCGCCGTCATCGAGTCCATATCTCCCGATGGTCCCATTTCAGCTCGGCTGGACAACAACCGACGGGTTGAGTTCGATGCCAACGTGCATCGTCACTTTGACCACGGCTATGCCGTCACGAGCCACAGTTCCCAGGGGCTCACCGCCGAGCGCGTCCTCGTGAACGCCGATACCGGCGTCCACCCAGACCTTCTCAACTCCCGCTTTGGCTACGTCTCCATCTCCCGCGCCAGCCACGAGGCCATGCTTTTCACCGACGACGTGGCCAAACTCAGCCCGCAGCTTGCAGCCGATGTATCAAAGACTTCGGCTCTTGAAATCAATCAGCCTGTATCCCTTGGACACGCCCTTGGAATGGGTTGATCCGGTGCCACGAATTTTGCAGACACCGTCTGCAAGATTACGACTGGCAGATTCGCCAGACGGTGTCGAAAGAATCTTAGTTGCGCCCATGCAACACGTTGGAGATCAATGAACGGCGGTCCATTTCGTCTCTCTCAAGCTACGTCACAATCATTCAATAATGGAACCAAATTGACATAACTGGAGGTTTTGAACCCACCCAATGACCTCTTGCAAATGAGGCGACCAGCGACCTCAGGTAGCCTCGGACAATTCGCCCGGCCTTCATTTTCAGGACTCTGGCCTACTTGCGGGGACCCGTTGGAAAAATGCGGCATTTTCTTCGCTAGTCGCATTTACCCCATGATTTCACTTCAAGAAGCATTAGCGCCCTATTGAGCCGCGCTTCAGTATATTTGTGCTGTCCGCGATTGAAAGTTCGCTTTCGTAGTCTTCTCAGCTTCTGCTCTGCTGTGAGCGTCCTAAGATCATCGATGCGCTTCAAAAGGGAATCGTAGGGAGCCTTGCTCTTCCATCGCTTTGCAATCTCAGTAAACGTTTGTCTGACGTCATCATCACCGACGACTTCTATCTTTTCAAGGAGTTTGCGAGTGATCTTTAAGACCGCATAAATGGGACTGCCTCCGCAGGAGTTATCACCATAGATCGAAGCCGCAGACTGGCATATTTCCTCACCTTCGCGGAGCACTGTAATCGATACGAATTTGACGCCGTAGGGAAGCTTTTTCGTCTTTTTAGAAAACTCCATCATGCCATCTGCGAAGGGCTCGCGTTGACAACGAAATGAGCCTGTGTGCTTAAACCATTCGTCCTCTCCGGGCTCCATAAAGACAACAAGCGTCAATGACTTTGCCTGGGCTGTTTTCGCGGCCTGCGCACCTATCATCTCAGCGTCCGTTCTTAGTTGCCTGTCACGACCAGCCACCGCAGGTTGAAGCGCGCCGTAAAGAGGCCAATCTGAGCATAAGCGCGCAGGCTCTGTCGTAATTCAAATTGGTCCGCCAAGCGATTTAGTCGTAACAGGTCGTCAAAGAAATGCGCGCCGACCGCGTCAAATGCACCTTCTGAAGTGTGCGCAACCTCAATGAGGTTGCGTGCGGTCACGTCGAGCCACGACAAATCGCCGCGTTCGTAACGTCTGGCTTCGCGCGCCATCGTGCGGATGCGATCCAAGAAAGGTGCTTCCTCGATGTTTTCGGGACTAGGATTTGCCGCGCCAGTTGCGCCCGGTGACCAGTAATACCATTTGTTATGCCCTTCCATCGCTATCGCAGAGGGAAAGGTTGAATTCTCGACAATAGTTCCTTGCTTCATATGTGCGAACAAGGCGGCATTCGTGTGAAACACGGCCGAGGCGTAGGCGACATGAGCCATCCCTTGCGTTTTCTCTGCGAGGACTTCGAGAAGCTTTTGCTGATGGTCGACAATGTCGAAAGCCCAAAGTGGCGCACTGATTCCGTCGAGCATCTTCAACGCTCTGGGTTTTCTTTCGAAATAAAACGGCCGCTTCGCCTGCAAAAAGAGATTCAGCCGGACATCCGGAAATGCCGATTTGGGGTTGCTTGGTCCCCAACCTGAAGGCCACGCAATCCCCGCCAAAAGCGTTCCATCTGGTGGCGCGGAATAACCTACAGTCTGCCATAGAATCATGTTGGTGGCGTGTAAACCTGCGTCGAATCCCACGGAGTTCTCCAATATCTGGCCTGGGGAGTAGACAAAGGGATTGGCGCGCTCTAGTTGGCCGTAAAGTGGCGATTCATAGGTCTTTTCTTCAAATTCTGCGGGAATCACGGTTGTCCTGGCGTTAGCATAACTGGTGTCAGTTCAGTTGGGTCCTCAGGCTGTTTTGCCGATGTCACGAGGAGTGCCTCAGTTTGAAATAAGCTTCACGCCCTGTTCCTTCATCAGTCGAGCTAAGGCAATCATCTTCCTGAATTCGGTGGCATAAGTTTCTGAAACCGAGATTTCTTTGCAGAAAGCTTTCGGATCAATGCCTTTGAGATCATCGGCGTTTTTCAGCACTTGGTAGTGAAACATCGCAATTTTTTGGTTGCTCTCCACTGCACGATTCACGGCGCTCTTGATTTGCTCGATCACACGCTGTCTCCTTTGGGAGCCGTTCCCGGATAAATCATTATGCAACAGCTCGGCCGAAACCGCGGTTTCCTCATAACCTCAACCGTGGTCGGACAGTCCTGCGGCCATCGCAGAGGTATACGGCTACCAGCATTCTCCACCAGCCGTGAGTCCAGCCACCATCTCGCCCGACCACCATTACGTCTATTAAGCCCCATTGGCAGGATTACTCCCCTGAAACGCCCTCCACGACCCCGATCGTCAGGCCGACCAAAGTCGGCTGATGGGAACGCCGTGCAGATTGGCCGAGAAAGGAATTATGTCCGCGCCTGCGTAGAGCACGACGCCACGTACCCAGTTTTTCCCGACGGCGCTCGCCAAAGCCAGCAATCCAGCCACGTCATTGCTTCCCAGGGTTGCGGCAGCTTTCACTTCAACGCCCACTACTTTCCCAGTACGATCTTCTAGGACGACGTCAACTTCGCGGCCTGAAACCGTCCGCCAGTAGAACAGTTCCGGCCGAGTCGCGCTCCAGGCGCATTGCTTGCGCAGCTCCATCAGAATGAAATTCTCCAAGACCGATCCGGCCACATTCCCCTCACTCTTCAGACGGTCCACCGTGACTCCCAGCAGATGCCCCAATAGCCCCGTATCGTTCAGGTAGACCTTGGGAGTCTGGATAGCTCGCTGCCCCAGATTTCTCGCCCAAGGGCGCAGCAATTGTACGAGGAAAGTTGCCTCCAGCAGGGCGAAGTAGCGTTTCAATGTCGTTTGCGGCAGAGCCATCGTTCTCGACAGGTCGGCGAAGTTCAGCAGTCCGCCCGCGCGGGCGGCCACTACGGAGAGCAGCCGTGGAACGGCGGTCGAGTCGGCAATGTTTGCCAAATCCTGTATATCCCGTTGGAGCACCGTCGTAACGTACGACTGAAACCAGGCATCGCGGCGGGCCGCGCTCTTGCGAGCCAAAGCAGGCGGATAGCCTCCATCAAGGATGGACGCCAGCAATTCTTCCCAGGACATGGCGGGCGATTTGCCTGACCAACCCACGGATTTCCCGGAAAACAAGGTATCCACAAAGTTCTCTTTGACGCCGCGGATCTCGCCCTGGGAAAAGGGCCAAAGAGTCAACAGTTCCATGCGTCCCGCCAGAGATTCTGAGAGCTTCGGCAGGAGCATCACATTCGCCGATCCGGTAAGCAGAAATCGGCCCGGTTGGCGATTCCGGTCAATGGCGGCTTTGATCACCGAGAAGAGCTCGGGAACATGCTGGATTTCATCGAGGGTCACCGGCGCGCTGAGGCCGGCGACAAAGCCGTTGGGATCGCGTTTGGCTGCTGCTAGAATGCCGGGATCGTCGAAGGTGAGGTACTGGCGGCCTTGGCCGGTGACCTCCGCCGATTGCACCAGGGTGCTCTTTCCGGTTTGTCGGGCACCGTTGACCAGGACAGCCGGTGTGTCCGCGAGGGCTTCAAGAAGGGGATCGGTCAGTTGGCGGTGACGCATGTATTGATAATCAACCATAATATGGATGATTATCAACCAAATTCAGGATGATTATTGAGATACACCCTGCTTGCCGGGCTGAGCCTTGGGCAATCCACGGAGATCGATAGAGGGGACGAGAACTAGACGAATATTTTTGCTGCAAGAATCGCGTGTTTCCTCGTTCCAATCAACAGAGGAATAAACAATGCGATTTCTGGGTAGGTGCTTTGCCATCTCTGTTGTCTCGGGGCTTCTGGGCCTCGCCGCCTTTTCACAGCCGATGCAGCCGACTACAATTTCCATGCTGAGCATCCAATTGGTGCCTTCACAATACGATAGAGATTCCATTCTCTCGATTGGCGTCGATCAACGTGAGCATTGGGTCGCGGCTAAACATGCGGTCTTTGGGACGAATTACCCCCTTTACATGCACCACTCACTGACGGCCGTAGGCTGGAAGCGTGACAGCAGAAAATCGAACTCCTCGCAGGGAATTTGGCAGCTTGGTGCCAGTGACCTTCGAGTCAAGTATCACGCCCGGTCTGGAACCAACCTCCACGATCCGGCCAACCAACATTCAACCACCCGACAAGCCCTGCCTCGGCAGAAACTAAGTAATAGCCGCTACTACACAAACAGCGATGACCAGCGGATTCACTCGCCGGCAAACTCACAGAGCGTTCCGGCGGGTGCAACTGCGGTTTGCGCAGATGGGACCTACAGTTTCAGTCAGCATCGAAGCGGAACATGCTCCCATCATGGAGGAGTGGCCAATTGGCGATGATTCAGTTGCGCTTCCCGGACCTCAAGAGCATTATTCTAATGATGATCCGCTCTGCTCGATACAGCCTTACGGCATCTTTTTGGGTGATTCTAAGGAGCACCATGAAGGCGTTCTCCAAGCAACTTGCCATCGTGTCTTGTGTCCTAAGGCTTCTTGTTTTCCTCCCGACCTGTATGTCACAAGCTCAGGGCGATAGCAAAGACTATGTCCCCAATGAAATGCAGGTGGCTGATCCTGAAGTCAAAACATATCTCGATTCTGCAGATACGGAAGGGAAGAACGGAGAATACGAACGAGCCTTCCTGCAACTGCAGAAGGCCCTCGATTTTTGTGTCAAACAAAACCTCCATTCCGACAAAGCACTCCTTGAAGCGAAGATTGCGACAGGTTATGTAGTGCGTGGCGACATTGAACATGCGAAGCAATATTGGCTCAGCGCTGATGCCGACTCGATGGCTGTTGGAAATCTTGTTTTACAAGCTGATGCATTGATAGCTCTTTCAGGAATCGCAAAGTCCTACCAAAAAATGGACGAGGCCCTTGAGCTTGCTACCCAAGCCATCGAAATCGGACGTAAAAGCAAGAATCTGTGGATTCAGTCACACTGCCTAGGAGAACTCGGAAACTTGCAGCTCACTATGGGGAAGACATCGGACGCCCGTGCGTCGGTGGAAGAGGCTCTCCGCATTGACCGCCTGAACCAGTACGATTTTGAATCGATCCATCTGCTATACCTTGCCTGGATTACTTTCATTGAAAACCGCGACCTCGACCAAGCCATTCAGCTCGCCACTTCAGCGCGGGACCTTGCAATCAAACAGGACAACTATCTAGTTTTCATGCAGGCTTCCACGTCACTTGCTCATGGATACGCGCAGAAAGGCAAACTTGACCAAGCGATCGCACTCATTGAGAAATCACGAGATGGACTAACAGACCAGGGGCAGCCACTATTTAAAAATCCGACCTCGTACCGAGCTGCAACATCTTTGCCGCTAATCAAAGTGTCATTCCTGGAAGCCCTTGCGTTCGACTACCAGGCAAGCCACCGCCCAGATGATGCTCTCAAGACATGGCAAGCGCTCTACGAAGTTGCGAAGTCGGCCAGCTTCAATCTAGCGACTGCCGAAGCAGCCAACGGTGCTGCAATTATCTATCAGGCAAAGAAGGAGTTTTCATCCGGAATTGCATGGTTCGCGCTGGCCGGAGACGCATGGGAGAAGGCAGGAAATGCAGATCGCGAAATGGACGCCCTCGGCTCTGAGGCCTTTTTGCTCTCCCAAAACGCCCAGAGCGATAAGGCGCTGCAAGTCGATGAGACTCTCCTGCAAATGGCTAAGGCCCGCAGGGACCTCCGTCGAGAATTTATTGACGATTTGGCAATCGCAGAAATTACCGAACCGAAAGGAGATGAAGAGAGGTCCTCGAAGGCTCTTTTAGAAGCAGAGTCTCTTCTTTCCCCAGACCTTACGTTACAAGGCGTCGCCCCAGGTCTGATAGCTGAACTCTATGCTCGCATCGCGGACCTCTATGGGAAGAGAAAGGACGAGTTGAAACAACTTATCGTTCTTGAAAAGGCGATGACTCCATTTGAAGCGGACAACAAGCCAGACCTAATGCTTAACCTCGACGAGGAAATTAAGAAGCATCTTGAACACCTTAACGCCCAAGACACAGCGAATAGTGCCTATCTCAGCGGTGACCTCGGGAAGGCTCTCCTGTATTTCGAATTGTTGCAACATTATCAGCAGACAGATGCCCGATGGAGAGGCCTAGACTACAACAAACACTTGGATGATCCGATAGTGCAAAAGCTTATCGACATCCCGATCGCCCTGACTGCTCAACCCGGTGGTGCAAAAACTCTCGAAGAGAATCTCCAAAGCTTGGGCCCCGCTGTCGGAGCGGCAAAGATCTTTACTCTAGTCGCACTGACTGACTACTACCTCCCTCAGAATCGCCCAGACCAAGTGATCAAGTATGCCACAGCTGCATGGCCGAATCTCCGCCTAAAGGCCACTGACCATCCCCAGAGATATGACGTCCAGCTATCCTGCGGCTTGACCTTGTCGCTCCTAATCCAAAAGGACGTTCCTTCTTCTCTGCAACGAGTCACAGGATGCCTAACTAGTGCCAAGACCCTTGCTGATCCTGAATTATTGCTCTGGGCTCATGAGATAAATCTCTGGGTTCTTCAAGCCGCAGGTAGGCAGAGCGATGGCGTGGAGTCTGCACAGTTCGTGACCGAAAATAGCTCTGCGGATCCTCAACAGCTCCTCACTCAAGCGGCAATCCAGGGCATGCAAGGAAACTGGCAACAGGATCTCGAAACCCTTCACAAAGCCCTAACGTTACTGGAAGTCAAAAAAGACGCACCGCAGATGGCATCAGCGCATTTCACGCTAGCAGGCCTATTGGCAACGGGCAAGGTCATGGATGGAGATGGTGAATATGGTCATCTTAGGAAGGCGATGGATCTTTACAAGCAGCTTGGGGATGTTAGTAGCCAGGCGAAAGTGAACGTTGCCCTTGGAAAATACTTTACAAAGAAAAAGGACGGCCCGAGCGCTCGGAAAGTATTTGAGACAGCACTCGCGCAGTCCCGTAATCTGAAAAATGTTGATTTGGAGGCGAGCGCTCTCTGTGCGATTGGTGAGTCATATCGTTCCTTTGGTGATGCTAAAAGTGCACTCGACTCGTTTCGCAATGCTGAAGAGATTTATAGCAATAAAGGCGAACCTGGGAAGGAGTCCTTTGCGCTGAGAAATGAAGCTTACATTATCGGCCTTGATATGCACAGGCCGAAGGAAGCCCTTGAACTCGCACTCAATGCAAGGCGACTGTCTGATCTTGGCGGTGACTGGCTGGAGCGATACTCTGTGCATCGCCTAATTGCTGACATTGATTTCAGCAAAGGAGATTACCAAGGTGGCCTTCTTGCCCTACGCGATGCCCGAGAAATCAGCACCTCAGCGGGCCAACCGTTGAATTCGGCATGGGTAGATCTTCAACGATGCGTAGGATTGATCGACTTGGGTGAATGGGAGGAGGCTCTGGATGCTGTGAATGCTGCTCTTCCCACATTACGGCAGTTTAACGACACAGATGATGAAGCCGTAGCTTACGCCGAATTAACGGATATCTATGGAGGGCGAGAGTCTGAGATCAAGGACTTCGACAAGGCACTTGACTATTACGAAGCCGCACATAAACTTATCTCCCAGGAGAACCCGGAGCGGGCAGCGTCCTTGGCATTAAGCGTGGAGGAAGTCTACTGGCAGCAAGGCCGTGTTAAAGAGGCTATTGCGAAAGCACAGGAAGCACTTTCATACTATGAGTCGAAGAAAGATATTGGAGCCGAAGCCAATGCCTTGCTAAGTCTAGCAGAAGCTCAGCGATTTGTTGGGGACGTTAAGAACTCAACAATCAGCTTAGGGCGAGCCGAGCCATTGGTAAAACAGACAGATGATTTTTACTTGACTGGACGCTTTTATTACGGACAAGCGAATCTATATAAGGTAGAAGGGCGATTCACCGATGCTATCGACGAATATGAGCACGTAATCACCTTTCTGGAAGAGTACAAGGCGAACAGTGACGTTGGTTCGCGACGCACAGTGTCGGAAACTTATAACTATATCTATGGTGAGTTGATTGACACGTACTACTTGCGTGCGACTAAAGACGGTGAATCCTGGAGATCCTCCGCGGAAAAAGCACTCGAATACGCCGAACTTAACAAATCACGTACGCTGACAAATGCATGGGGGCACTCGTTCGTCGATGCTCTCCGACGAAAGGTACCAGCCGATTTACAGCAGAGTGAACGGGATATTCTGGCGAGACAGGGTTCCCTTCATTCCGAACTGAGCCAACTAACCTCGAACAGCGGACGGCGAACGGTAAAGCAGATCCAAGCGGACCTCCAGCAAGTCGACGTGGAGGATTCATTACTTCGCGATAAGCTGCGCCAGAGTATTCCTGCCTATGCGGAGATTCGCTATCCGCGACCAGTTACAATCGCGGATTTGCGGCTTCGTCCAGGCGAAGTTCTGATCGAGTTCAAGATGTTCGACCCTGCAGCCTTTGTTTGGATCCTCCAAGGTTCAGAATCAGGGCCCCAGCTGACTGCCTTTTATAAGGTCGGCCATAGCCGACAATGGTTTGAAGACCGCATTCTCGATATCCGGAGAACATTTAGCCGGGGAGACCAGAGCGGATTCAATCCCAAGCTCAGCGAGGAACTGTTCCAGGCTCTGTTTCCGGAGCAATACATACATACGCTACTGTCAGCTGATTCGATAATCTTTGTTCCGGACGACATTTTATTTCTACTGCCTTTAGAGATGCTTTCTCCGAACGCATCGCAGAATGAGTACCTCTTTCTGAAGACCCCAACGTCATATTTTCCATCCGCCGCCGCTTTGCGCCTCTCCCGGACCGTAACACCAGCGAAGCGAGAGTGGCCAGCGCAGTTTCTAGGCATAGCAGATCCAATAACTACAAAGGACGATGAACGGTACCTGGTAGCGCAGATTGCGTCAGATTTGATTCCGGCCCAGAGAGTGCCGGCGACCTCAGACATATCGTCGCCCGAGCCAGGGACAAGCCCGACTCGTAGCTTCATCACTCGGGGGTACTACTTTGACCGGCTGCCTGAGACTGCAAAAGAAGCAACCAACATAGCCAGCCTCTTCTCCGGAGGCAGCGCATCAGTGACAGTCCGCATGGGAACAGAAGCTACCAAGGCGGATCTCTTGCAGACGGATCTCAGCAGGTTCAGATTCGTGCATTTCGCGACTCATGGGTTTTTACCAGTTGAATCGAACATTGGAGAGCCTGCGCTCATTCTTTCCTACGATGGACAAGATGAAGGCCGGATGATGTTCAAAATGTCAGAAATCTTAGGACTAAACCTGCATTCTGAAATGGTTGTTCTTTCGGCCTGCAACACAGGGTCCGGAAAGGTCACACACGCCGAAGGTGTCGCAAGTCTAGGTAGCGCCTTCTTGGCAGCCGGAGCCTCAAGCGTCACGGTGAGCCTCTGGGAAGTCGCGGACAAGTCTACCGCAATTCTCATGCAAGAGTATTATCGCAATCTACTGGACGGCATGCCCAAGTCCAAGGCGCTCGCAACTGCCCGCGCATCACTGGTCGCACAGGGATATTCGAACCCTTTCTTCTGGGCTCCATTTGTACTCACGGGCGAGTGATGCTTCGCAGCAGAAGCTAAGACGCGAAACCTGGCATCCCACCTGTCGACAATTCTTGGCTCTCGATCACGGCGGAGAACATGACGCAAGTCACTTATTGCTTAAGATAGGGCTCGACCTCTTTGCGAAGACTTACTGCAGAGAAATGACCGACAAGTGCATCGATCTCCAATGAAGTAGGGTCGGACTTGAAGAGCCATCCGCTACTCTGGTAAGCAACTGACTGTCCAATGATGTACACACTACCTCTGGAGAGACTGCTATTCCATTCGTTTATCTGCTTGATTAGCGCTATGGGAGCAGACGATCCCTTTGGAATCTGGCCGAGATAAAACACTATCTGCACCACTTGCATATTGTCGTCGTTTGGATCATTCCCGATAGTGCTCAGGAAGACGTGGAAGCGGTCGGAATCGCCATTATCCGTGGTTATAACAGCCGCATAGTGGGAATCGGCGATTTTAACAAAAGGCATCTCATCAGCCTTAAAAAGGCTCTCAAGACGAGCCTCAGACTTGGGATTTGGTTGCTGTCCCATTGCAGCGCATGAGAGCGCCGCCAAAGAGAGTGCAAGAAACACTTGAAAAGACTTGCTCGTCATCCTTCCTCCGCCATCTAAACTGTTCTCGCCAGCTCCCTAGATTAGGCCAGTTGGCCCTTTAGGGATCTGACTGATAATCATCTCAGAAACGATTCCATCGTGGATTAAGACTGCGATACCAAGGTCCTTGTAGAACCGGTAATTAACATCAGGATCCGTTAGTTGGCGAAAATCATAATCGGCATCCTGCATCAGGGCGTCCAGGTCGCGAGTTGGCATACCTATATAGACCCTGGAGGTCTTCGATCCGAAACCCGTCTCCTTCAGTGTGATCGCAGGCGCGTTGCCGCCTTGCAAAACGAAGGCGAGTACTTGATCTGTTCCTATGACACCGATTCCCCTGTCTGGAAAGTCTATTCTGGCCAGATTCGTATTCGGGATCAATGTCGAAACTCGATCCTCCGTTCGCATCCGGGCTTTCAACTGGCTGAAGTCATCTCCAAGTGCAACCTGGGTTGTGTCTATGGGCAAGGAATCGATTGGGCGGAAATGCGGACTGTCATTTGCAAAGATTGTTGACTCTGGCTCAGGAGCAATACCCATTTTCTTGCTAAGGCCAGAATATTTGCTATATGCAGTCTTCCACAAGACAGCCCCAGGGTCGGTTCGCTTTAGGTAATGCTTGAGGTCTTCGAGAGCAATAGTCTGTACCTTCGGGTCCAGAGAATCGGCGAGAAGGAAAGCCCGATTGTAGGCCAATGCGCTGGAGATGGAAAAAGTGTTCCTTGCGTTAGAGAGAGCGGGGGCCTCCAGAGAAGATTCGATGGCGCCAAAAGTAAGTAAAGCCTTTTGAGAATTTCCCGTTGCCTCATAGGCAACTGCAAGATTTGTTTGTTCCGCCAACCGGGCTACAGGGTCCAACGATTGGTCATTTGCCGCCAGAGCAGACGCCTCTTCCAGGTACTGTGCAGCTTTTCCGGGATCTTTGCCTGCGGGGCGAAACAGATAGGCTACACCGAGATTGGCTTTGGGCAATGACAAGCTAGGATTGAGCCTAATGGCCTCTCGCAAAGCGCCGACCGAATCCCACCACAGCTCTTCGTTTATTCCTCGTAATTGACCCTCTAGGGACCTGGATTGTCTATAGAATCCGCCGATTACCACTTGACCAACATCAAAGTGACGAATGGCGGATTCGTCCAATGAATCGATATACTCCATCAAAAGCGCATATCCTAAGTTCGCCCATGCTTCATCCGAGTTCGGGAATGCTTTGGTCACCTGTCTAAATGAACGCTCCGCGAGAGGATAATTCTGGACCATCAAGAAATAGGTTCCATTTTCGAAGGCGCTTAGTGACCTCCAAAGACCTGCCTGGTTTTTATCTAGCTGTGCGATACGGTCGTACCATGATGGATGGTCGCTTGAGAGACCCTCAAATGATGAATAATTTAGGCCGAGATCAATCATCTTGCGCATTGCAGAGAGACCACCATCGTAGGAATAGCCAGCCTGAAGGGAAAGTTCCATACCTCGGTGATCAGCTTCCAACTCTTGTGTTCGCGTGAATGTCGCTCGCAGGAAGTCGGTCTGTGCCGGTAACTGGCGAGTATGGCCAAGAATATGATGAGCTAACTCATGCCCTAGTACATATGCGAGCTTGTTGGGGTCGCCTTGAATCACCTTCTGGAGCAGGCCTCTGTAGCAAACAACTATCGATTGCGGCTTCCCGTCTATCATCTCGATAGTTGCGAAGGCATTAATGTCGGGCTTGTCAATAATCTTTAAAGTAGGCGGCCATTGAATTGCGCTTTGGGAAGGGGCGACCCTGAGGAGGCTCTGAAAGACCTGCTGCGCAAGTGAATCGTCGTCTAAATGTTCCTGAGCGACGAGTTGAAGACGCATGCTGATGATCGAGACAAAGATCACCGGCAGCAGTAGGAGTCTACATAAAGCGGTGCGATGCCGCTGGCAGGGCTTGTTTTCGGTCATCGATACCTCTATTCACGGGCTTTGTTCGAGGTTTGTCCATTTACGTTCGCGGGGGAAAGCTGAATGTGCTTTGTTTTTGTAGCCGCGATATCCTTCAGGCTTACTTGATCTGGAGAAAGTACGAGTAAATTGTGGAGCGAAGTCTGTTCAGCGAGGAGGAGTGAATGGGCATGTCCCGCACCAAATCCCTTCCCGGTAAAGGAGCGTTGAGGTGTATCTGGAATCTGCATCGAATTTGCAGAAATATCCTTTGATCTTGACGGGCTGAGTGAGGATGGACTGAGGGTTTGGGAATTCAAGGCGTTGACGTTCAACCTGCTCTCAATTGATCCGACGCCGCTTAATCTTGCTTGACTCGTTTGAGCTGAGGCAATCGGATGGAGTCCCACCAAGAGGAGTGAAAATGGGGCTAATGAAACGCCGCGAAGGCATCGTGAAGAAATCATGCGTGACACTTCCTCGACTGGGCTATTTTCGGATTCGTTAAATTGGACGGAATCTCCCCCTCATTGTGAGCACCTCCTAGCAGGGCTGTCAAGAAAACAACTCTCTTAGCGGATCCTTCTCCAGACGGTATCGATTCCCCGGCTGTGTGAATTCACGGCTCAGACGAAACCCGGCGAGAGAACAGGTCCTGGGAAACCCTCATTACAC
>Ga0302140_10007130_pt1 | contig 13999 bp, 12 predicted proteins | sample I_Bog_E1_1_FD_202095 | JGI IMG/M metagenome (GOLD analysis project Ga0302140, IMG submission 202095) | Peat permafrost microbial communities from Stordalen Mire near Abisko, Sweden - I_Bog_E1_1 | ecosystem: Environmental > Terrestrial > Soil > Wetlands > Peat | place: Sweden: Abisko, Stordalen...
GGACGGCGCAGGGCTATGTACCTGTGTTGGTTTCGGCAACCGGCACTATAACCAATGCCGTATTTGCCGCCGTCTTTGAACAGGGCATCACTGGGCCTTGGCAGGCACGCCATGGCGTGCCGGGCGGCTTGCCGAATCAAGTCGGTTCATTCGATAACCAAAACCAGTTGTTCGCCGCCCAGGGTTTGTACATCCGCTCATTCGCAATTTATGGCGACTCCAACAATCCATACTACATCGCGGTATGGCACTCCAATCCAGGCTATGTGAAGTGGCATGTTCACTCCGCCGACACGGCATCGCAATACCAGACTACTTTCAACGCCGAGACGCAACTGCCCGGTTACGGTCTGCATGGGTATCGGCCCGCTTATGTTGCGCTCACGGCGGACCAGACCTACTGTTCGGTTTTTAAGGACGACGTCGTAGGCCCCTGGGTGGCACGCCATGGTATGAGTTCGAACGATTACCAGACGGAGTTCAACCAGCAAACCGCGAAAGGCTTTTACCCAATCTGTACGCAGGGAGGGGGAACGACCGCGAGTCCGGTGTATGCGGCGATTTTTGCCCAGCAGGACATTCCTTCTGCCCGGCAATGGACGGCGACCGGCCCCGCAGTTGCGAGTTTGGCTGCCTTTGACACCGCGTTTCAGCAGTTCATGCAGGCCAATGCGGTGCGCGCGGCGCAATTCGCCATTGCTTTGAATGGCACATTGCTTTTAGCGCGCGGCTACACCTGGGCCGAGCCGGGATACAGGATTACGCAACCCTCCGACCGGTTTTTGCTCGCAAGTTGCAGCAAGATGTTCTGCGAGCAGGCCATACAAACACTTTACAACGCGGGCACGCTGCAGCCCCCGAAGCTTGTGGTTAAGCCAAATGGAACCGAGGTCCCGGTCATCGGCGATAAGGTTACCGGCAACAGCTCGGGTGCCACTGCTTCTGTCAGCGCTATCAGCGGCAACACGCTTATTCTTAATTCGGTATTGGGAACATTTACCGCAAGCGACAATGCCGCCATCATGGGTTCTTCAGGTGGAACCGTGGCGGTTGTGAGTTACACACCTTCCACCGCAGCCTACCCTTTGCTTGGATTTTCGGGTCCGGCTGATCCGCGTAGCGACACCATCACCATCCAGCAATTGCTGGACCATGAGGGCGGCTACAATGACGGCCCGTTGACCACGGTCAGTTCCTTCCCTGATCCGACTTATAACATGCGCAACATTGCCATTGCGCTGGGCTTGAGCGGACCGGTAGATAAACTGCAAGTTTGTCAGTATATGTATGGGCAGGCATTGCAATTCACGCCGGGTACCATGGCGTCGTATTCGAATTACGGATACCTGCTGCTAAGTGCGATCGTCGAAAAAGTCACAGGGATGCCTTACTTCGATTATGTACAGACAAATGTGCTCGCCCCACTGGGGATTACGGAGGTCCTGCTAAGTTCGACTGAGGCACAACTGCGTGATCCGAGCGAAGCGATTTGTGAGGACCAGGGATTGGGACCGGATCCGATCAATATAACTTCCAACTTGCAAATACCCTGCGTGTACGGCGGCGATGGACAAATCAAGGAAGTGGCTGCGGGATGTGCCGGCTTGGCCGCTTCGGCTACCGCGATGGTACAGTTCATACACGTCAACCAAGTGTGGGGCAATGGACTTAGGGAATTCTATAACATGATGTGGGGGAACAATTGGGGGATGGGTAGAGATGGAAGTACACCAGGAACCTCGACCGCAGCCAGCTCCAGCGGGAACGGCATCGATTGGGCCTATGTCATCAACACTCGTGATTTTCCGCCTCAAACCCCGCTGCCTCTTGGCGGCCTGGCGAACACGATCAATCAAATCGTGAGCAGTACCCCAGGGCTGTGAGAGGCTTCCCCCTTTATGCCCGAGGCGGAGGGGCTGATGCAGGATAAAAGCATGGCAAAGACTGGAGCGCGCTCTTTGAGATCTTGAGAACCAAGCAGGCAAGCTATGTGCAATCGAGCTCTTCACACGCAGTTTCGGTTAAACATGCCCACTGCAGAATGCCTCCGTTCCACGGAGAACCTTGCTCCATGGGGGCGGTCGGTTCTCCGCTTTGTAGCCGGTTCGCTTCTGGCCAGCACTCTGCTGTTGACGGGCTGCCCTACACCCTCCACCTGGTCCGAGCGCGGTCCTGCGGTGGGCGGACGCTTGTCCGCGATAGTCGCAGCCAACGCCAACGGAACAACGCTGCTGGCAGCGAGCCCCGGGGGCGGGGTTTGGCGCAGCCTAGATGGCGGCTCCACCTGGACGTTTCCCGCGCAGTACGGACTGGGCGACAACAGCGCCGTGCATCTGGAATGGGACGCAGCCACTCCCGGGCGATTGTTCCTGCTCACCTGGAACGGGCTGTACGCAACCACGAACAATGGCGACTCCTGGACAAATCTGGTGAATCCGGGAGGATTTCCGGCCCCGCTCGAGGTTTACCAAACGGCGATTGCCGACCCAAAGCCGTTCGCGCAGATGGTGTTCTCGGCGACGCAGCGTGCGGTGTTTGCGGCCATCCCGTGCAGCGGCCTCTTCTATTCGTTTGACGGCGTCATGTTCACGCAGACCTGGCCTTTCCCCGGAGGCTCGGCAAATTTAGACAACTGCATCGGTACCATCGCCGCCGATCCCTACTCCGGACGAGTTTATTTCTCAACCATGAACCAGGACCCAACCAGCGTGGCGCATGTTTTTCGCAGCAACTGCGTCTCGCCCGCGGTAGTGTGGGGGCCGGGTACACCGTGCCTGACGTGGCAGGCGGCAAACAGTGGGCTGCCTTCTTACGCCATCCTCTCCGCGCTCACCTCGGTGGCCACGTCAGGGTCTGCCGACCATCTGGTGGCGTTGACTACCGGAACGAGTTCGAGCACAAGTGCTTACTTGACCACAGACGGCTTGTCGTGGACGTTGCAGTCGACCCAGCCAAGTCCAAGCTGGGCACCGCGGACGCTCGTCTACACCGGTCACGGGCAGGAGCTTTTCCAAGGCAACGTCCTGGCTTCTTACAGCAGCGATTTTGGGGCGCATTGGGCCACCTTCACAGTGCCCAACGAACATCCGGACGTGAGGGGGATTTATCCGATTCCCGGAGGAAGGGTGTGGACTAGCACGGATGGCTCCATGGCTGGCGCTTACGCCAATATAACGCAATGGGACTGGAAGTCGGGCATGCCTCCAGTTCCGGGAACCGGTGTGAGCTTGGGATACTCCGGTCTGACGGTGTGGCAGGCATACTTTGCGGGCGTGGTGCCTACTACCTCCAAGACCAGCGGTGGGAGGCGGGTCTTCCTCGGAGCTCAGGACAATGCTTCTCTGTGTTCCGATTCCCTTGGGTTGAGCGGTTGGACGGACGCCGGCGCACCCCCCGGAGGCGGCTCGGGCGACATTTTCGCGTTCGCATCGGCGCCGTCGGACGCGAACCGCGCGTACTCATGGAGCGGAGAGGGCACAAGCTTTGCGGTGACTACCAACGCCGCGAGCGCGGCGAATTGTGCCGCGGTGGCATGGGCGACGGTCACGCCCGTCGAGTCGCCGGTGGGCGCCCAGTTGTCGACGCCCACCTTCTGGTCCCGCCATGCGCTTGCGGTCCACCCAACGGATGAGAATCGGCTCTATTTCGCATTCCTTCTGGACGTGGGCGAGACCACGAACGCCTCGGCGGCCACTCCCCTGGTAACGCATCACAGCCTGCCCAACAACTTGCAGCCCACGGCGATTTATGTGGACGCCAGCAGCACGATCTATCTGGGCACGGCAGGACAGGGAGCCTACAAATCCACCGACGACGGTGTGACGTGGTCGGCATGGGGACCTGGAATTACTCCCCCCCCAGCTTTAGTCACGGCCATAACAAGTTCGGGAGGCGCCAACCCAACCTTCTGGATCGCCACCACCAGCGGTCTATACAAGGGAACTGCCAGCGGCGGTCCGTGGACCCTGGCCACGGGTGGCGGGGGCTACACGGTAAGCGACGTTACGGTCGATCCGAGTTGCCCAACGCGAGTGTATGCCGCGTTCGGCTTCGCCGGGATTCTGGGCGAGCACCGTGGCGGAATCCAATTCAGTTCGAATAACGGAACTTCGTGGAGTTCTATCACATCCGGACAGGTCATCCACCAGGGGCCGGTAACCATGGTGCAGGTGGACCCGTCACAGCCGACCGCGGTGTATGCGGCGACGTATGGGCGTGGGTTCTGGGTATACGATTGGGGATCTCAGCTACCGGCTTGCTCTCCCTGAGATACTTCCGTTCGTGGCAGCTTTCCCATCATTCATTGTGCCCCTTTCGATACGCCTATCGCTTCTCCTGGAACTCTCCCCCGTCCGTACCCACCGAAGCTATTTGCGAACATCGGCGGCGGTTTGATGCAGTACGTCGCCGTTGTACTCATGTTGGCGTGTCTCAGGATTTTCCATAAACCATGTCCATAACCGAATTTCAATGCCATCGCTTTAAGCGATATTGACTTGGCGAAGCAACACGTTACAAGCATGTTTACCGACAGCACCGGGCTTATCTGGATGTCAACCGACGAGGGCGATGTCATTACGCTGGACAAAGGAAATGTTGTGGACTATCCGGTGAAGCCGGATAGTCCCCTGCGCAATATCAAGGCCTTCGCCGAGCGTGCTCCGCGTGGGATATGGGCAGGCGGAGTGGGCGGTCTGGCTCTGATCGACAGTGGCCAAATTCGCCCTATCAAACCTGCGGCCTCGGGTTCTTTAAAAGATGTAACGGGAGTTGTCGATGCCGGGAGCGAAGGGCTTTGGCTCAATACGGCGAATGGCGTGATTCATATTCCCAGGGATGAGGCAGACCGCGCTCTACGGGACCCGTTCTATCGCTTTGATTTGGATCGAATCGATTCCTCGGATGGACTTCCGGGGCAAACCGAAACTCTAGACCCATATCCAAAGGCTATCCAGGGAACGGACGGGCGGATATGGTTCACCGCGGCAAGAGGCCTGGCCTGGGTTGACCCGAAGACGAAAATTTTGAGAAATGCCATTCCGCCGCCTGTGTACATTGAAGAAATCACCGCAAATGGCAAGCCTTACGATGCTTCGGACGGACTGCAGTTGCCTCCGCATGTCCGCGATCTCGCAATTGATTACACGGCTCTGAGCCTTGTTGCCCCTGAGAAGATTCACTTCCGCTATAAGTTGGAGGGCCAGGATCCCGACTGGAGGGAAGTGGTGAACGACCGTCAGGTGCAGTATTCGAACCTGGCACCGCGCCACTATACTTTTCGCGTCATCGCCTGCAACAATAGCGGCGTGTGGAACGAGGCGGGTGCGGCGCTGGATTTTTCGATCGCGCCGGCATACTACCAGACGACATGGTTCCGTCTTGTAAGTATCGCCGCTTTTATCGGATTGCTTTGGGCTTTTTACCAGTTGCGTCTTCACCAGATACACAGCCAATTTGCTTTCGGACTGGAAGCAAGAGTGGGCGAGCGCTTGCGCATCGCGCGGGAACTTCACGATACGCTGCTGCAAAGTTTTCAGGCGCTGTTGCTCCACTTTCAAACTGGTATCGACCTGCTGCCTGGGCGGCCGGTCGACGCCCGCGCAACACTTGATGTCGCGCTTGACCGGGCGGATCAAGCGATCAGTGAGGGCCGGGATGCGGTGCAGGGCTTGCGCGCCTCCGCAGTCGAGGCCAACGACCTTGTCTCGGCCATAAGAATTCTCGGGGAAGAACTCGGGGCCGCCGACACAAACCAGAATTCAGCGGTCTTTGAGGTAGAGGTGGAAGGAGTGCCCCGGAATCTCCACCTGATCCTCCGGGACGAAGTCTATCGAATTGCAGCCGAGGCATTCCGTTGCAGGTAGTGCGGCTGGTCGCGCTGGAAGTTATGCGCCTTGATCGTGCAGCCACTGCTAAAGTCTTTGGGATAGAAGTACAAGACCACCCACTCGCCCCGATAGTCCTTCAGGCTGGCCGGTGTGCCGGCCTGCGAAGTGAGCGTAAATTCGGGGGCCAGGCTGCCCACCGGCGGCACGGAAGCGGCGAACGTCAACAACGGCGTGAGCGCGAGGGCGATAACAAAAACTGCGATCGGCGCCAACCGATAATTCATTAAAATCCCTCCTGCCATGCGGGCTGCATCTCGGGTTCGTTCAGCCGATGACCTTCACTCGTGACTTTGCCGAGTACTAATTGAACATCGCTGATGTAGCGTTCGCGGAATGCTCCCTCGCAGTATGCAAGGTAGTAGTCCCACATGCGCACGAAGCGATCGTCGAATCTGAGTTGGCGCACGCCGGGGAGATGTTCAAGAAATCGGCGGCGCCATTCGTGAAGGGTCAGAGCGTAGTGCCTCCCTATGTCTTCCGTGTGAAAAAGCTGCATGCGGGTGGTGCGAGCCAGAGATCGTTGAATCTCGATGACCGAAGCCAGCTCGGCTCCGGGAAAGATGTGCTTCTTGATCCAGTCGCTCTGCTTGCGGTATTGCTGAAACTTTGCCTCCAGGATGGTGATGGTCTGCAACAGCATGCTGCCCTCCGGCTTCAGCAAGCCATCGCAAGCTGCGAAGTAGTCGTCATAGTGCTCGTAGCCCACCGCTTCGAACATTTCAATGCTTACGATTTTGTCGTACTGTCCGCGCAGGTTGCGGTAGTCCTCAAACAGCAACTGGATGCGCTCCCCTGCCCGGCTCCGTGAGAACAATTGACGCGCGTAATCGTGCTGCTGCTGGCTAATGGTCGTCGTCGTCACGCGGCAACCGTAAGTTTCAACCACATATGCCGCAAAGCCGCCCCAGCCGGTGCCGATTTCGAGCACATGATCCTGCGATCCCAACTGGAGTTTGCGGCAAATACGGTCGAATTTTTTGATCTGTGCCTGCTCCAGAGTGTCGTCGGGCCTTTCGTAATAAGCGCAGGAGTAGGCGAGGCTGCAGTCCAGAAAGAGGCGATAGAAGTCGTTGCCCAAGTCGTAGTGATAGGCGATATTGCGCTGGCTGCCAGCCTGGGTGTTGCGGCGGCGGCGATGCTCGATAAAGTCAGCGAGCCTGCGGAAAGAGGTCAAGAGGCGATTGCTGCCGTCCAGTTGGTCCAGGTTTCGTACCGCCAAACGCACGACCGCAACTAGATCGGGGGTGGACCAGTCGCCGTCCATGTAGGCCTCGCCTACGCCGACGTCTCCGGCTAACAGCGCGCGCAGGAAAAAGCGATCATCGTGTACGGCGATTACCGCATGCAGCGGATCCTTTTCCACGCCGGCGGCGGACTGTCCAAAGTAATACGTGTCCTCCGGACAAACAATCTCCAGGCTGCCCGCCCGCAGCCCCGCCAGACTTTTCAGGAATATCTTTTTCGCGATGTTGGTTGTTATTCCGCTCGCCATGACGCCCCCAAATGCTGAACTGTTGCCCGTTCGAAATGGCCTGCGCCCGGATGCCTGACCGGCGCCACCCGCTTCAGCCATAGCCGCAACGCTTGCCAATGAATGGCTGTGATTACTTTGGCGGTCATGCAGGGAAATCGCAGCAGGGCCCGGTGGAGTTCCGACCGCGACCACTCGCGCCGCTCCAGTTTCAGTGTGGAATCGAAAATCTCCCGCCCGTCTTCATAACTTACGCTCTGGCTGATCAGCCTTTCACCCGGAGGCGTGAACGTCCAATCGTATTGCTGGCCCAGTTTCATGAAGGGCGAGACGTGAAAGCTCTTGGGAAACCTGTAGCGCTTGTTTTCGCCCGCCGGGCGTTCAACAGCCGGCGTGAGCCAGTAGTTGGCGGTCTCGCCGAAAGTGTTGTTCACCTCAGCCATGACCATGTGCAATTTGTCTTCGCGGTCATAACAATAAAAGAAAGAAACTGGATTGAAGTTGTACCCCAGGTAACGGAGATGAGTGAGTAGGAAAATTCGCCCTTCGGGAAGTACGATGCCGTTTTTGTCCGCATCCCGCGACAGGCGCTGGTGCAGAGTCCTCGCCGGATCTCCGAAGTGGTCCCGTTCGTGGTAGGAAATCCAGTTCCGCCGGTTGTATCCCGCCAGCGGAGATATCTTCATCAGTTCCGGCAATCTTCCGATGTCGAGCAATACCATGAACAGCGGGTATGTAAATTCGTGAGGGACAGGGCCGAACCTGCGGTGACGTAAGGTGCCGGAATAGATTCCCGATTCCATCAGGCCGCCACCTCACCCGGTTCATCCCAGGCCACACCAAGTTTCTCCGCAACCCGGATCGCCGAATTCAATCCGTCCTCGTGGAAACCGTAGAACCAGTATGCGCCGCAGAAATGAGTACGGTTTCTGCCGCTGATTTCGTGCCAACGCGCCTGGGCGCGCACGGCCTCCAAATTATAAAGAGGATGGAAGTACGTCATTTCGCGCAGAACGCGGCGCTGGTCGACGGACTGAGTATCGTTCAGCGTGACGCAGTAGTCCTGGCGCGTGGGCAGAGCCTGTAGCCGGTTCATGTGATAGGTCAGCGTGGCAACTCGCCTGTGGGTCCCGAGGTGATAGTTCCAGGACGCACGCGCTGCCGGCCGCTGAGGCAGCAAACTCGAGTCAGTGTGAAGAACGGTTTCATTGCGACTGGTGCGGAAACCGCCTAGAACCTGCCGTTCCAGTGGAGTGAGGTCCTTCAGCAGTTGCAGCGTTTGCGGCGCGTGACAGGCGAAGACGACTTCGTCGAAAGACTCCGGCGGAGTATCCGCAAAACTAATTTCCGCTCCGGCGGCAGTGCGTCGAACGCCGTCGATCTTCGCTTCCAGGCGAATCCGGTCCCGGTAGGGCGCAGTCAAAGGCGAGATATAGACGCTGCTGCCTCCTTTCAGCGCGTACCACTGGGGCGCCGTTGTCAGACCGAGCAGTCCGTGATTCTCCAGGAAGCGAATCAAGGTAAATACCGGAAAGTCTTCGATCTCTTCCGGCGATGTGGACCATACTGCCGCTGCCATGGGATGCAGATAATAATGCGTGAAGTCGCCCGCGAACCCATTGGCGCGCAGGTAGTCGCCCAAGGTGATTTCCGCGCTCGCCGGATCGTGTAGGAGCCTTTTCGCTTCCCGGTTGAAGCGCATGATCTCGGCCAGAAATCGATAGTGTCCCGGACGAAACAAGTTGCTCCGGCCGGCAAAAAATCCGCCCAAGCCACGGCTGCTGTATTCGAATCCGCTCTGCCGGCATGAAACTCCAAACGACATGTCGCTCGCCTGCCGAAGGATGCCCATCCTTCGGAAAAGACGAACCAGATTCGGGTAGGTGCGGTCGTTATGCACGATGAACCCGGTGTCGATCGGCAAGACGCCGCAACTGGTTTCAATCGGATGCGTATGGGTATGGCCTCCGAGGCGGCCTTCTTTCTCGAACAGCCACACTTCGTGTTTCCGGCTGAGCAGGTAGGCCGCTCCCATTCCTGAAATCCCTGCCCCGATGACGGCAATCCGCTTCATGCCGCCTCCCGTTGCGGCAGCGGCTTAGGAATGCCCCGCAAATCCCTGGCCACTCCCAGCCAGTTCAGCATCCTCAGCCCGTAGTAGGTTACGTCCACTTCCCACCAGCGAAGTCCTTGCCGGCAGGCATACATAAATCTGTGATGATTGTTGTGCCAGCCTTCTCCCAGGGTGATGATGGCGAGGACGAAATTATTGCGGCTATCGTCCGCGGTTTCGAAGCGTCGCGATCCCCACAGATGAGCTACCGAATTAATCGTGAAGGTCCCGTGAAACAGCAAGACGGTCGAGACCACGAATCCCCATACAAAAATTCCCTTCCCCCCGAGTAGCAGCAACGCCGCCAACGCGACGGGTGGGACCAGATAGTGTTTGTCCAGCCAGCGCAATTCCGGATACTTGCCGAAGTCCTGGATCAGTGCGGGATCATACTTGTCGTATTCGTTCGACAGTACCCAACCGACGTGGGCCCACCAGAATCCGCGCTTTCGCGGGGAGTGAATGTCTGGATCATGGTCGGCATGCCGGTGATGCACGCGATGGTGAGCAGCCCACCATAGCACGCCTTTCTGCCCTGAGGTCTCCGCCAGAAATGCCATCAGAAATTGCCAGCCGCGCGCCAATTTGTAGCTGCGGTGGCTGAAATAGCGGTGGTATCCGGCCGTAATGCCGAACATGCGCACCACATACATCGCCAGCATGAGGCCCACCCAGGACCAGCGAAAAGGGACAAAGAACACGGCCACACATCCCACATGCAGCAGCACAAAGGGAATGACCGTACCGAGACTGTAGTTGTGCAGTTGCTTGATCACAAATAATTCTTGGCTTTGCCTTTGACTTCTGTCTCTGGGTTAAGAACCTCTCTTAAGGTGTACGCGCTGGGGCAAGGAGCGGATTGCTTACTGTTTTGTTGTATCGCCCCGGACTGTCTGTTGTCAAGCATTTGTCTTTGACATATCTTTGACAACCAGAAGCGCGGCTGCTAGGATCCTGTCAAATGCCGTCCTCTTATTCAATCAGCGCGGTGGCCAAACTCACGGGGATTCCCCTCGACACACTGCGCGCATGGGAGCGACGCTACCGGACCGTCATTCCCAAACGGGCTGCACGAGGACGTGTTTATTCCGAGGAACAGATTCAGAAGCTGCTCCTGCTGCGGCGGGCGGTCAACCAAGGACACTCCATTGGGCAAGTTGCGGCGCTGAGTGACCGGCAGCTGCGGCAACTTGTGGAAAAAAGCGACTCCCTCGCAACCGGACCATCCGCTGCCAAGGGAAGCGATTCGAGTGACCTTCTGGCGCCGGTTCTGCATGCCCTCGACCGCTTCGACTATGCCGGGACCGACCGTGAAATCAACCGTCTGGCAGCAGCCCTGGGAAGCCCGAGGAACTTCATTCATCAAGCCGCGCTACCCCTCATGCGGACGGCTGGCGAGCTCTGGCATGAGGGTAAATGCAGCATCGCGCAGGAGCACATGCTGACCAATCTGCTCACCGGCGTGCTTACCTCGCTGATGCGAACCTATTCTCCGTCGAATCCGCCGGCTCGGGTTTTGCTGGCCACGCCCGCCAGTGAACGCCATGCCTTCCCCACCTTGACTGCCGCCCTGCTCGCCGCCGCGGGAGGCATGGGAATCATTTATCTGGGAACGGATTTGCCCGCGGCGGACATCGTGTTAGCGGCACGAAAAGGTGAAGCCGACGTGGTTTTGCTCAGCCTTTCGTCGGAGCCCAGTTCCGAAGTGCTGGAGGATCTTAATACCGTCGCGCGTAAGGCGCCGCGAACTGCCGCTCTGTGGCTCGGCGGTTCTCCCGCGTTGCACTTAGACGAGGTAGCAGCGGGATCTCGCTGGCTTGTGGTGCAGGATTTTTCCGCGCTGGAAAACCAGCTGACAGCGCGTGGAGCACGCTTCTAACTGCGGCTATGGCAATCCAACACAGGCGCGGAACCGTAATCAACACGGTAGTCTGGAAAGCATCGTGAAACCTGGGTTCTTCCATTCTCGCGTGGTTGCACCGATCGTGGCCCTTCTTACCCAGGGGATCACGCCGGAGAAGATCGCCTTGAGCCTGGCTTTCGGGATTGTGGTCGGTGTTTTTCCCCTGCTCGGTTCCACCACTGTTCTGTGTACCGCCGCGGCCTTGATTTTCGGACTGAACCTGCCCGCAATCCAGTTGGTGAACTATCTTATCTACCCCCTGCAATTGTTCTTGCTGGTGCCTTTCCTCCGCATGGGGGAGAAGCTGTTTGGCGCTTCGCCACTGCGGTTCTCGCTGACCGAGATTTTGGCCATGGTGCGATCGGACTTGCCGCATGCAATTTCGACGCTGTGGCGGGCGGAGGTGCATGCCATGACCGCCTGGCTGTTGATCGGTTCGCCCGCTATTTTTCTGATTTATTTGCTTCTCTCCCGGGCGCTGCGTCAGGTCGCTGCCTCCGCTGGACTACGTGGTGATGCGGTTGAGGTTTAGTGAATTCCATGCTTGATTGGAGCCACACACGATGAAGATTGTGACTTGGACCATAGCATCGTTGCTGGCTACTTTCCTCATGAGTTCCGAACAAGGCCCCGCCGCGGTGGCCCTCGAACCCTCGCCCGCAGCCCACTTCCCGAGCGTGAAGGCTTCCAACCTGGAAAAGCGTGACTTCAATTTACCGGCCGACTTCGAGGGCGACCGCAACCTCGTGTTGGTAGCATTTGAACGAGAGCAGCAGGAAGACGTGGACACCTGGTTGCGTGAGATGAAGCACTTCGAAGAAGCGGACCCCGGGCTTCACTACTACGAATTGCCCACAATTCAAAGGCCGGGCGCTTTCCTGCGTTGGTTTATCGATACGGGCATGCGCCACGGTATTCCAGATCGCAAGGCTCGCGAACGCACCATCCCGTTGTACCTGGAGAAAAAACCTTTTCTCGATTCGCTGCTGATTGTGGATCAAAACAAGATATATGCCTTGTTGGTGGATCGCGAGGGAAGAGTGCTGTGGAGGTCAGACGGTGTTTTTGATGACACCAAGGCAGCCGGCCTGAGTAGCGCTCTCAGACAACATCGCCAGTGAAACGCGATTGAGATCAGATTGAGACTACGAACCAAATTTGGAGACCTTATGTTTCTAAAGCTTTATTGCATTGCCCTGCCGATTTTCTTTGGCCTGGATATGGTGTGGCTCGGCTTAGCAGCGAAGAACTTCTACACCAAACAGATCGGATTTTTGATGACGCCCAAGGTGAATTGGGTGGCCGCCATCCTCTTTTACCTGCTCTTCCTGGTGGGCCTGGTTATTTTCGTCATTGCTCCAGCTGTCGAAAGAGATTCATGGGCCCGTGCACTGATGCTGGGAGCCTTATTCGGGCTGGTCACCTATGCGACTTACGATCTCACCAATCTCGCCACACTCCAGGATTGGCCGCTTGCGCTGACAGTAGTCGACCTGATTTGGGGCACGACGCTGGCAGGCTCCGTATCTGTCGGAACCTACCTTATAGCGCACAAGCTCGGCCTATGAATTACTACTGGGCATTGGGCGTCGTACTCTGGGGACACGTGACCCTTTGGTTCCTGATCTCTTTAATCAGGAGAAGGAATGATGTGGCCGATGTGGCGTGGGGGCTCGGTTTCGTCCTCTTGGCGTGGACATCTTTCTTTCTCGCTGGCGGCTCAGGAATCCGAGGCTTACTAGTGGGCATCCTGGTGAGCATCTGGGGAGTACGACTGGCCTGGCACATTCATGCGCGTCATCGCGGCACGCCGGAAGACTTCCGCTATCTGGCCTGGAGACGGGAATGGGGTAGGTGGTTCTATGCTCGCTCCTACGCACAGGTGTATCTCCTTCAGGGCGTGCTCCTATACCTCGTTGCCTTGCCGGTACTCATCATTAATCGCAGCCCCAATCACAACCCCAATCGCATCGCGGGAGGCGCGGTCGGTTTTCTCGAAGTAATGGGCGTTTGCGTTTGGCTGTTTGGCTTCCTTTTCGAGTCGGTCGGGGATGCGGAACTTGCCCGGTTCAAGAAAGATCCCCAAAATCGGGGCAAGCTAATGCAAACCGGTCTGTGGCGGTATACCCGGCACCCTAACTATTTCGGCGAGGTCGTGCAGTGGTGGGGCATCTGGATTCTGACGCTCGGCGTTCCCAGTGGCTGGCTCAGCATTGTCGGCCCACTCACCATCACCTTCCTGATCCTCAAGGTTTCCGGCGTCCCCATGCTTGAAAAGAAGATGGCCGAGAATCCTGATTTCGCGGATTACAAAAGGAGAACTAGCGCGTTCATTCCCTGGGGCCCAAAGAGATGATTCAGGGAGATAATCCTGACATCGAAATCCTCATCTGATCAATCCAAGGGCTGGACCGATAAACCCAACAGTATTTACATTCGACGGGAGCGGATCGCTGAATTGGAGGGATAGTTAGGGCAAGGACGATGCCCGCCATCACGGGATCCCAGGCGTTATTGGGAAGCCAATATCTAGGCGCAACTGTTTTTCATGTCCTTACCAGCCTTGTTTGACCAGAATCGTTAAACTGGTGAAGTAGAATACATCCATTTGAGTTTGAGTCGCA
>Ga0302140_10007141_pt1 | contig 13984 bp, 12 predicted proteins | sample I_Bog_E1_1_FD_202095 | JGI IMG/M metagenome (GOLD analysis project Ga0302140, IMG submission 202095) | Peat permafrost microbial communities from Stordalen Mire near Abisko, Sweden - I_Bog_E1_1 | ecosystem: Environmental > Terrestrial > Soil > Wetlands > Peat | place: Sweden: Abisko, Stordalen...
AAAAAAATGAAAATTTTCAAGGAATAACGAGATTATAGGATTTTCTATAGTATTTCGAAAAGGGAGGAGAGTTCTGAGGAAAGACTTTATTTTAACTATACTAACAACAAAAAACAGCTAGAAAAATGACCATAATTTTCTCTTTTTTTTGTGATTTTTCTTAATAAAAAGAATGTTCTATTTTATTTCCAAATAATGCTGAATTTTTTTCTCTCATTTTCAAAATCGGACTATAAATCAAAATATCTTTTGAATTTATAAAACACAAAATCAAAGATATAATTTCCTATGCTTCAGGCCCAAAAAAAACTCTTGCTTTTTTCCTTTAAAAAAAGCAAGTCCTTTTTCTCTACGATTCCACAAATTCCCGAAGACACCTACACTAATTTTGAGAACGACTTTTTGCAAAATCCTAGCAGGATTCTTTTTGATAAAACGCAATATGTTGCTGAACTCATGATGGAAGGAAATCGTTTAATCCATTTTAATAGGCCTCGGAGATTTGGAAAGTCCTTGATGATGGATGCGCTTCATTATTTTTATTTGAAAGGCGTTGATCCAAATGACAGTCAGAAATTTGGTCGAAAACTGTTTATTTGGGGTAATGAGGCCGAATTAAAAAAGACCAAAATCGGAGAAAAATGGCTCGAATTCAGAGAACAAAAAATTAAGTCAGAAACAACCTATTTGCCTATTAAATTGGACTTCACGGATTTATTAGCTTCTGATGCAGCTAAGTTTCAGTTGAGATTAAAAGGAGGAATTTTGAAAAATATTTGTTCAGCATCAAATTACCTCAGAACACAAAAAAATAAAAAGAGCAAAGACATAAGCCATCTGTTGGACGAAATTTGTAAAACTAATTATTCAAACAATAGTGATTATTTTTATTTACTTAATGATTTGCAGATGAAAGCAGAAAGATTCAAAAACATTAAGGTGGTTTTTCTCATTGATGAGTATGAGACTCCTATTGTAACTCTCTTCAGCAATCCTGAAAAACAGAAATTATTAAGCGAGATCACTGAATTATTCAATGCCTTTTTTCAGAAACTTAAATCACTTCAAAGCGCTCCATTGTTTTTTGAAAAAGCAATAATGACTGGTGTTTTGAGTTTAAGAAATTTGAGCATCTTTTCTGGACTTAATTCTTTTCGAGATCTTACTTTTGATCAAAATTATGCAACAGCTTTTGGGTTTACCAAAAATGAGCTTCTGACAAATGAGCAATTTCTTATACTTTTGAAAGTCGTTCTTGTGAAACATGGATTTCTTGTTGTCAAGCAGACCACAGAAAAAGAACAACAACAAAGAATCAATGAATATATTGACGCTCTTTTTCAAGCTTATAATGGATTTGGCTTTTCTTTCCAAAATTTCAAAGAGAACTCTGTGATTTCACCAATCTCTTTAATACGACATATTTACAGTTTAGTTCGAGCTGATACAAAAAATCCATGCAAGTTTGAAAATCATTGGTCTCAAACAGGCTCTACTCGACTTATCGGTGATTTGGTTGGAAAAAATGAAGATCCTTATGTATTTCCCAATCGTGTTGAACATATAAGGACAAAAGAAACACCAATCTCCCTTCTCCAAGCAGCTCATGATTATCAAAAAGAAGCCAAAATACCACTCAATATTGTTTTATTTGATACAGGATATTTCTCAATAAAGGCAGTCAATGACAACCAAACAAAAGTGAAGTTGGATTGGACTAATGAAGAGATGAGGGAGGCATTTTATTCGATTTATATCAATAAACTGAAGATGGAAGATGATTTTTTGAAGCACCTCTTAAATGGGAATCACGAAAAAACTGAACAGAAAATTATTGAATTTATCCAAGTGCTTCAAAAATATTTTGAAGATGTTTTGAGGACTTCTTTTACTAAGTCAGATGATGGAAAAGTAAGGAATGATGCTGAAGGAAATATAACTCATATGTTGTTCAAAAATTTGATGGTTAATATTTCTGCTCAAGAATTTGATATTTTAGATCGTTTTAGACTATTAGAGCCGAGTGACAGAAGGAACGAAGGATTATTGCCTGATATAATAGTGTATTCTCATAACACTCAAGAAGTCCTGATTCTTGAATTTCTGAGAAACAAGTAAATTTAATATATTCTTTAATTTTATTAATATAATAAAGTTGGGAATCACACCTTGGAAAAGAAACTGGAGAAAAACTTATAAAGAGTGAGATTTTTGAAGGCAAACCCTTGAAATATATATACAAAATCTTTGTTCAGTTCAAGGAAACAAATGATGGAAAACCTTTTGTGGACGTGAGATATATTGCTGGAGAAGAGGAGAAATATAAGACTAAAACAATCAAGGAAACCACAGTAACTACCTTAGACAGGAAATATTTTGGTTACGATCCCTTCAGTCAGCTAAAAAAGAAACGATATAGAAAACTTAGGTAAGCTAAAAAAGAAAAGAAATAGAAGAAAAAAAAATTAATGAATGAAATGAATGAAAAAAAAGTTCTATTTTTGTTTTTTTGAAATTTTTTTATTTTTCAGATTTAAATTAGCATTTTATTTGTTTAAGAAAAAATAAAACATGGATTCTCCTATTTTTCATTTTTTGAGAAAAAGCTCTTAAAAAAAAGGATCTTCTCACCAAATAAAAATTAAGATTTCCTCACTGATGAAAATTGATTGAGGCAACTTCGATCCTTCTAGATATAAAGTTCGACATTGGATATAATGAAGTAAATAAAAGAATACAAAATCATCAAGGGCTTTACAAATTTGTTATTTACAGCTATATCATTAATTTCTTCCTCTTCCCCTGACAAGAAAGCGATATATTAATGAAAATCTTCAAAGGACCCATTGATAAGAGCCGAAAAACATGAGGGTCCTCATGTCTTTGAAGCAGAAAATCAAGATTTTTATGCTTTTTAATCACTATATCAATCTCACCTTCTTAGTGAATTACCTCAGATCAAATATAATTGATCACCATACACTCCAGCCACGTAAGTCTGTGGTTAATAGGAATCTCATGATGGCATTTTATGAGATTGATCTAAAGATCAAGAATAGGAGAGTTAGAGAAACATGGACTTTTACCAAAAGATGCCACCGTTTTAAAGAAAAATGAGGAGAAGAAAGAGGAAACAAAAAGCAGTTAATATTATATTTAAAGAAAGAATGTATTTTTGCGAAAAATGACATTTTGTTTATTTTTGAAAGGAGAAAAAAATATTATTTTTTCATTAAAAACAAGTAAATGAAATTTTCAAACAAAATTCGTAATTTCTTTTTTTAATGAAATTTTTTAAAAAACAAGAAATGAAAAAATTAAAAAAAAATCAGTAAAAATATTTAAAAACATTTAAACAAGATATCTATCTCCTCTGCCCAAACTATCATTCAATATCTCCATCATTTCCTTTTCCTCCTCCATCATTTTCCTCTTTATTTCTTTAAAAGCCATGCTCATTTTTAAATTCATCTTATTTTCATTCGTTTTTCATATGATTTTCGGCTCTTTTTTTTGGAATTTTTCCCTATAAGATTTTAAATTTTTTATTTGGATGGTCTAAATTAATTTTAAACGAGACCCCATTTAGAGCCTTCGGGAGGAATTTAATTTTTTTTTCTTGGACAAGAAACAAAAAACAAGCACAAAGAGGTATGATTTTTCTTCTTAAATTCATTTTTCCCATATAAAAAGACCCGAAAAAAGCGATTTTTGCATTTTCCGGCTTAAGTTTTTTTTATCTTTTATAATACAAATTCATTTTTCTTAAAAAAATGGATTATTTCTTGGCTTTTCCACTTGAAATCACGCCCGAAATTCAAGAAAATTTAGGGAAATATAGGGTTTTTCTTTGAAAATCCTTGTTTTTTAATGGATTTTGCCTTTTGGCTAGAAAAAACCCTCTTTTTAAAATATTTTAATAAAGTCGAAAAAACCCCTAAATTTCTTCGAAATGTTTTAACAAAAAAAATCGAAAAAAAACCCTTCTTTTTATCGATGCGAACCCCCCTGAACTTTTCTTTATTTTTAGTAAAATGGACCTTATACATCAAGCCCAAAAGCCCGCCAAACATTATGATGAGGTGAAGTTATCAGAATTGAAAGAAAACATCGATTTTCCAATAGAAAACTTCAATGAAAAATCGAAACAAAACAGTTCAACGACCAGCCGCAACCCTTTCCTCAATGGAAATTCTAACACTTTAGCCCCAACCTCTGAAGAAATTGCCCATAATAAAAGCAATGGAAATAGTAATGAGGAAAACGGCAAGAATAATGGTAAAATTGAAGATCATAAGAAACCAGTTCTCAATGATATGCCGTTTATAAATTATTCAAAGAAGCGAAAGAATTCTTTACATTATATCCGTGTGAGGAAGGCTGATGTGTTGCCTAGGAATGACATATATGAGGTGAGTGATGATGATGTGGATTTCATCAGCAATTTGAACAAAATGAACAATGATCCTAATTTATTATCGAATGAGGTGTTTGAACAATTGATTATGTTATGGGAAAATAATTCAGAGAAAGATTATCCAATTGGATTGCCTCAGGCCAGAAGTTTGACGAATGAGAAGTTGGAAAAGAACCTTTTCAATAAAATTGAGGATGTTTTCAATGTAATTTTCTAAGAAAATTAGGGATAAAATTTCTTTATATAAGTAGTATTGGTGCCAAAAAAGACAGGAATTGAAAAGACCTTTGCTGAGGAAGATGATAAGGCCAAATTTAGAGGATCCGAACACAAATTTGGCGTTTAGGCCTAGAGAGAAAGAAAGAATGAAATTGAGGAGATTGAGCAAGGCGAATGATATTGAGAATTTGAATAAAGTGAACTAATTACTTTAGATTACAGGGTTTTTATTTTTAAAAAATATATAAAGTTTAAGAATTTGAGACATGACCTAACATTTTCGAAAAACTTGATAGAAAAAGTGAGGGTTAGAGAAACTTTAAAGGAGGATTTGATTGAATTATCCATTTTAAGTAATTACCAAATATCAAAGAAAAATATGATGATTTTCATTAAATTATTCAAAAAGAATTCAAACAAGAAGTTCAAGAATTGACTGAAGGAACGAATTTGAATCCAATTTGGAAGCAATTGCAAGATAAAATCAGCAAAGATCAAAGCGATTCGAAGAAAATGCCTTCCAAAGCAACAATTTACTCCCCTCCGAGCGAAAACATCCAAAAACAATCCAAAATCAGACAGAAAGTGCAACCTATCATAATGCCCCCTGAAAACATCGAGACCAAGAATTATGACATGGCTTGTTTTATGAGTTCTGTGTTAATAGAAGGCGAAATCAATGGCTTTGTAATTTTTATAGATTATTTTAATCAATATTTATCCATTTTCTATAGCCATTTGAAAACATTACAAACCCCAATATAATGATGCCTAAAAAGGAAGTTTTCGCAGTACTATTTCAAAATATTTTATTTAAAAATTCAAATCTTTTAGGAAAAGAAAAACCCTAAACCAGAATCCAATGAAGCAAAAACCTTCATGGCTCCTATTATGAAAGAAAGTTCATAGTTTTTTCATGTTATTTTGTCTTGTAATTTCTATTATTAGGTTGCAATGACCTCACCTCAGCTCATATAAATAATAAGCTGCAGCCTGTTAAAAAATGTGTTCTTCCGTTCAAAATCAGAAAAAGAATCGGAAGATGCAATAGAGTCTTGATAGATCGATATTTGCCAGATACTGATGAAGAAACAAATCTTTCACAATTCTACGCAGAAAACAACAAATCATATAGTAGTAAAATTGATATTTTAAGAAAAAAATTATTAATTTATTGATAGAAAATGATATTTTAAAAGAAAAAATGAACAAATTTGCAGCAATTTGCGTGTTTTCAGACTCGGAGGATGAAGGCAATGAGTCAATAAAAAATTTGAGGAAGAATATTTTGATCAATTTTAAAAATTTTCTGAAGCAAAATCGCACACAACAGTTGCAACCGATTAAGACGTAATTAATTCCTGGAAATAGTACTATTGTAGTAGAAAATATATTTAATTTAAAACTTTAAATTGTAGAAAAATTATTTAAAGTTTTTTTTTCCAATAATTTTTCTAAAAACAAATTTCCCATTTAAAATTTCATTTTTTCATGTATTTTTATGAAAAAAAAGTAAAATTAATAATTTTTTCATTTTTTTAAATAAAATTCTCATTTTTTTTTCAAAAATAAATTTTTTTTAATTTTACTTTTTACAAGTTTTCTCCAGTTTCTTTCGCAAGGTGTGTTGGCCAAAAATTAAATTAATAATCATAAATAATATATTTAATTTACTTGTTTATCACAAATTCAAGAATCATTTCTTTATGAGAATATACAATGATATCAGTCAGGCAAAAATATTCGTTCCTTTTGTCACTCTGTTCCAATAGTCTAAAACGATCTAAAATCTCAAATTTTTTAGCAGAAACATTGACCATCAAATTTTTGAACAACATATGAGTTATATTTCATTCATCATCTCTTCTTGCCTTTCCATCTGATGAATATAACATAATCAAATAAAAAGCCTCTCTCTTCTCTTCATTTGTCCAATCCAACCATTGACGTCTTTTATTGAGAAATATCCTGTATCAAACAAAACAACATTGAAATGATTTGGAAATGCATAAGGATTTTCATTTTTGCCAACCAAATGTTTAATAAGTCGAGTAAAGCCTGTTCCAAAAAAAAAACACCCATGATTTTCAAACTTGTATGGATTTTTGTTATCATTTCGCACTAAATTGTACATATGTCGTATTAAAGAGATTGTTGAAATCACAGAGTTCTCTTTAAGGTTTTTTGCCAAATTCATTATAAGCTTGAAAAAGAGCGTCGTCAATATATATATTCATTGATTTTTTGTTATTGTTGTTCTTTGGATGATTCTGAGGATAAATCCATGTTCTTTCAAAACATATTTTTGATCAAAAATGAGATCGTGAAAAGAAGCGAATTTTTGGTTCGTGCATGCTCAACATTCTGCTGAGCAAATAGTTTGTTTCGGACTTAATTCTTTTTTCTCTGAATTCCAGCCACCACCTTTGTCCTATTTTGGTCTTTTTTAATTCAGCCTCATGACCCCAAATAAACAGTTTTCTACCAAATTTCTGACTATCAAATGAATGCCTTTCAAATAAAAATGTTGAAGCGCATCCATCATCAAGAATTTTCCAAATTTCCGAGGCCTGTTAAAATGGATTAAACGATTTTTTTCCATCATTAGCTCAGCAACATGTTGCGTTTTATCAAAAAGAATTGTGTTAGGATCTTTGAAAAAGAATTTCTCAAAATCTTGGGGAATTTGTGGAATTGTAAAGAAAAAGGACTTGCTTCTTTTTTGGCCCGTTAGGAAATTAAATATTGTTTTTTGTTTTATTAAATTCAAAAAATTTATAGACCGATTTTGAAAATGAGAATGGAAAATTAAGCATTATTTGAAGAAAAAAAAGGAGATCTAACCAAAAAGAGAAAATCTCTGGAAAACGAGGTTTTTTTCAGAGAAGATAGATATCTTGTTTAAATGTTTTTAAATATTTTAAAATTTTATTAAATTTTCAAATTTTCTGAGTGTATTTCCTTTCTGGTTTTTTTTAAAAAAAAAATACCTCGAAAAAATTAGACATATTTATTTCAAGTTTTTTCAAATTTCTCGAAAAAAATAGAAATTAATTAAAAAATTCATGATTTTTAACAACATCAAAAAATTTAAATTTTCATATATTTCAAAACAAAAACAAATTTAAAAAACTAAATGTCCTATAAAAAGACCGATTTCTACTCCTATTCCCCAATGGGTCAACAATCCTTCACTCAAAAGCCAAAAAGGAAGCCGAAGCAGGAATTATCAGAAGTAAAGAAATTTCCAATAGCTAAAAACAAAGAGATTTTTGAATTTTCTAGGATCAAAAACAAGAAATAAAAGAAGCATTTGATTTATTTGATACAGACAAGACTGGAACTATAGATTATCATGAATTGAAAGTGACGATGCGAGCTTTGGGTTTTGATGTGAAGAAGAATGAAGTGTTGCAATTGTTGAGGGAATATGATCGAGATGAGAAGGGACGATTGGAATATCCGGATTTTGTGGAAATAAGTAATTTCTTATCCAAAAGTTCATTTCCATTAATTTCTATTTATTTTAGTGACCAAAAAATATAATGATAGAGACCCTGTGGAAGAAATAATCCATGCTTTTAAACTTTTTGATGAAGATAACACAGGTGGGATGTTTTGAAATAATTTGAACTAAAGGAAGTTCTTTGTAGGGAAAATTTCGATAAAAAACTTGAAAAAGATCTCAAGAGAGTTGGGTGAAAACCTTTCAGATGAAGAATTGCAGGCGATGATTGATGAATTTGATAAGGATCAGGATGGATATAGTAAAATTTGATTAAATATTAAGAAATTAAACATAATTTTAAGTAAACGAAGAAGAGTTTCTTGGAATCATGAAACAGACCAATATTTATTAAATTTTAGACTTTCCATCAATAATTTTGTTTTTACCATATTGCAAGAGATATATTTTCAAATATACACATAAAAAAAAATAAAAAAAAAAAATTTTGGCTAAATAACCATAAATCTTTTTTTTGTTCAAAAAGTCATTTTTCTTCGGTGAAAATACACCAATTTTGTCAAAATAAAATAAAAAAAAATAATTTTCTTCTGAATTTCAAAAAACCGAAATAAATTTAATGTCCCAACAATTAATCAAATACTGCAGAAACGGTCTCAAATCTCGGCTTTGCGCAGTAGTCGGGAGCCAATGGGGTGACGAGGGCAAGGGTAAATTAGTGGACATTCTGGCTAAACAATACGATTATTGTGCTAGATTCAATGGAGGATCGAATGCTGGTAATAAGTCGATATAAACAAAAAATCTAATTTATAAAATGTTAAGGCCATACTGTGGTGGTTGAAGGGAAAAAATATGCTTTTCATCTATTGCCATGTGGGATTCTATACCCCAAATGCATAAATCTTTTGGGAAATGGTTGTGTTGTGAGACTATCAACCATGTTCGATGAGTTGACCCAATTAGATAAAAATAACGTCAACTATGCCAACAGATTATTCCTTTCAGACAGGGCTCATTTAACTACAGAAATGCACATTTTTGCAGATTCCAGAGCTGAGACAGATCCTAAAAGTTCATAATATAACAATCTTTTTCAAATTATTTTTAAATCAGAACGTTTTCTTGGAACAACAAGACAGGGCATTGGTCCAACCTATTCAACCAAAGCTCAAAGAACTGGATTACGCCTGGGTAAAACATCTTTTTTTTTTTTTTTTTTGACTTTTATTCCAAGGGGACTTAAGAAATTGGCAAACCTTTAATGACAAATACAATTTGTTAAAAAACCGCTTCAAAGAGAACGAAAATTTCGACGTGGACACAGAAAAGGAGTTGAAAACCCTAAAGGAGTTCCGAGACCGTCTGCTTTCGAATAACATGATAGTAGATAGTGTGTTGATGGTGAATCAGATTATAAACGACCCTTCAAAAAAGCTGCTAGCGGAAGGAGCCAATGCGACTATGTTGGACATTGATTTCGGCACTTATCCCTATGTCACATCCTCTAATACTGGTGTGGCTGGGGTATGCACAGGTTTGGGGGTACCTCCTAACAAAATTGAAACCAAAATCGGAGTAGTGAAGGCTTATACAACAAGAGTGGGTGAAGGACCCTTCCCAACTGAATTAAAAAGTAATAATAGGGAATATTTTTTTTAATAAAGGAGAATTTTAGATGAAATTGGAGAAAAAATTAGGAAAATTGGTCATGAATTTGGAGCCACGACTGGGAGACCAAGACGATGTGGATGGCTGGATCTAGGAATTGTGAAATATTCAAATATGTTGAATGATTATAGCTCGATCAATTTGACGAAATTGGATGTATTGGATCATCTTGATGAGATCAAGATCGGAGTCGAATATAGACTCAACGGCAAGAAAATCGATTATATCCCAGCCACTCTTGATGAATTTGAAAAAGTTGAGGTGGTTTATGAGACTTTGCCTGGGTATTTGATGATTTTTTCATTAATTTTAGTAAATTTTCTCAAAATTTTTATAGATGGAAAGAAGATGTTTCTAAGATAGAAGAATTTGAAAAACTCCCAAAGAAAGCACAAAGCTATGTGAAAAGAATTGAGGAAGTTTTGAAGGTCCCGGTTAGTTGGATTGGAACGGGTCCAGCCAGAGAAGAGATGATTCAAAAGCCATTTGATAAAAAATGAGATTAATAAATTTCATTAAATAGTAATATCAATACATAATTCGGAAATTTAATAACATATATTTGTGTTTTTTCACATTAGAAAAAAAATTTAATAAAGAATTTTTCTCACGAATCCAGAAGACCAATAATGAATAAAAATCGCATATATTATATTACGAAAACCTTTAAAGAGATCTTCCTCAAAAAAAAGAACTGCAAATTGTCATTTTAATAAAATCAAAAAATTCACATTTTCCTTCTTAAAATGGTTTTGCATTAAAAGAATTGTCGGAAATTTTTTATAAAAACGAAAATAACTGCAATTTGTTAAAACCAAATGATTTGTTTCCATGAAATTGAATAAATGAAAGACAATTTTAATATATCGAGTCAACTTGAGTTTCTTAAAAAAAATTAAGAATTTTGTAAAATTATAAAATGTTAAAAAGTTTTAAATAAAAAAAAATTAAAATGAACAGCTATTTTTTTTTTTTTAAATGGTTTCTTGAGCTCCCCACATCTGGGAATTCGTCTTTTTTAAATTTTATTTCTCATTTTATTATTAAGTTTATAAATTTTGATTTCAATCTTATGAAGTTTAAAATTTTTTAATCAAAATATCTAAAAATTTCGTCTGACAAATGGGCCTTTTTAAATTTCGAATACTGCCCAAATCAATAATTAAATTATAATTCAGACAAAATCTATAAAAATCACTCAAAATCTTCCAAATGCAGAATTCCTATGACCTTTCAATGCTATCTCAATCTAGCATCCCTGAACCCCAAAGTGCCTCCAAACCAACAAAGTCCAAAAGAATCTACATTAAGTTTTCTGTTGAAAATTTGATGCGACTCAATGAACTCTATGAAAAAGTAAAAATTTTGCAGTAGATTTTTTTAATGAAAAAAACTAGCGTGCCTACCCTACAAAGAAAGAAATGAAGAAATTGAGCGTCGTGAGTCAGGAGCCATTGAAGAAATTAGAAAATTGGTTCAAACATAAGAGAAGAACTGACATCAAAAACGGGGTTTTGAAATTTAGCGTGAGTTAAAGTTTTTTCTCTGTTTATAAATTGTGTTAGAAAAAGAAAATTTTCTCCAATGAAGACAAAAGTTACTTAATGCGCAAATTCCTCGAATCCAGAAACCCGAGTTATAGCGACTACAAAATGATGTTCTTATACTATGAGTCTATATCATTAAAACTTAAATTTTCAGGTCAAAAGAAATCAAATGTCCAATAAAACATTTAAAAAATTGGTTTTGCTATAAACGGAAAGTGTATTTTAAAGAGACTCCTCCAACAGAAGACTTAATAGAAACCTCAATTCTTGAAGCTGGGCATCAAAATGAGGTCGAAAACGGTGAGAAAACGGGAATTAAGCAAGAATTTGCTATAATCGAAAGCCAGAAGAAAGATATTCATTTAAAGGAAGAGGAAAAGCTTGAAAATGAAATAAAAAAACCAATGGAAAAGAGGGAAGAAGTTGATCAGAAAGCCAACAATTTTAATTTTTTGCAGATGGTCAATGAATATCAGAAATACCAATATCAGAATTGGATGTTTGCTACAATGAACCAGAACTTTCTTCAGAATTACCATTACAATCAAATGCCGTTTCAATTAAACCCGCATGTAAATTATCCAAATCAGTTTCAGAAATACCCTTTTTAGAAAAAGGGTGCCTATGTAACAAACAGCGTCTTAATTTATGATAGCCTCTGAAATTTAACATGATTTATATATAATAATAAAACTGATTTGAGGAAGAGTTTTAAGTTTTTTATCTAATTAAATTCCAATTTATATATTAATAAAAAAAAAAGCATTAATCCTCATAATACTATTATTATTAAGCAAAAAATTTTTTCTGTAATTAATAGATTAATTAATAAAGAAGAAAAAAAAATGGAATCCTCCAAGCAAGAAAATGAAGAAAAAGACAATAAAATCGCTTATTACGAATGGACTCCTGATATACAAGCCCATGTCGAGGATGTGATCAACGCAGACCCTTCGAAACCCACTGAGTTTTGGTACAATAAATACGAAAAGGATGCAAAGAGGAATTGGGACATTTTCTATAAGCACAACACTACCAATTTTTTCAAAAATCGTTATTATATTGACGCTGAATTCACTGAGCTTAAGAACTTAGAAACCCTCTTTAAAGACACCCCCAAAGTCTATTGCGAGTTGGGTTGTGGGGTGGGCAATACTATTTTTCCCCTCTCCCAGAAATATAGCAACCTTCTGGTTTATGGCTTCGATTTCTCCCCAAAAGCTATAGAACTTTTAAAGAAAAACCCAGAATATGACCCCAAAAGGATGATTGTGGAGGTATGTGATTTGGTGAAGGACCCGATTCCCATGAATTTTGAGGCTCCGGATTTCTGCTCATTGATTTTCGTAATGTCGGCCATTTCGCCTGAAAACCATCAAAGTGTTATTAAAAAAATTTACGAGTTTTTGAAGCCAGGATCCGTCTTGTTTTTCCGGGATTACGCCAAATTTGATTTGGCTCAGATGAAGCTCGCGAAACAGAAATGTGCAAAACTTAAAGATAATTTCTATGTGAAATCAGATGGGACAAGAGTCTATTATTTCCAAAAGGAGGAGTTGAGGAAGTTGTTTGTGGATGAAGGGTTCAAGGAAATTTATAATGAGAATCATTATAGGCTGGTGGAAAACAAAAAGGATGAAATAAAGATGCATCGCGTGTGGATTCAGGCCAAATTCGTGAAATAAAAGGGTTTTGGAGCTTTAAAAATTATTTTTTGTTTTTCTTGGATTTATGTAATTTTGCAAATTCGAAACATTCTGAGAAATCATTTTTTAAATTGCCAAAATTTAAAGAAGAAAATTTATAAAAAAAAATTTTTTTTTGTTTCTAAAATTCTAAAAAACTAAATAATAAAACAACGGAACAAAAAATATTAATTTTGCGTAGTTATTGGGGACGCGCCCCATCTAAAAAAAAAAAAAAAAAAATAAAACAACGAATTAAATTACTACCAAAAATTCCTATTTTTTTATTATTTCATCAAAAAATGTATAAAATCCTCCAAACCTTTCTCCTAAAATTTATTTCCAACAGATTCCTTTTCTACAATCTCATCAGCCTGCTTTTTCTCATTTTTGATCTAATTGATCTGTTTATTCCTCGCGAACACATCGAATATCTCCCAATCATTATTGGGACTTGTATTGCACTGGTGTCAATCGGGCAAATTCTTATCTTGTCCAAATGGCGTTTTATAGAAAAGGTTTTAACCAAGAAATTTTTGGTGATTTTGGTTTTTTCCTTGATGGTTCATCTGTTCGCTTTATATTACTTGCATTGTGTTCGTGAAAACAGTGACACTAAGAAATTTTTGATTCAATTTGAACAAATTGTAATATGTTTAAGTTCTTTTGGTCTCCTCATTAATAAGAAGATGCGAATTTTCATAATGATTAGTGTCTATGCATTTCTTTGTTACGAATGGGGAGTTTTTTCAAGTGACCTTTTGTTTTCCATCATTTGCTCCTTTGTGCTCTTTCTCATAATTTTACATCAGGATGACCGTTTTAATGATCATCACAAAAACATCAGCCTACCAGAATTTTCAAATACAACCTCAATGGATAAGTTCTCAAAATTCAACAACAGATCCATTCAATTCTTTCCAAATCAAATCGAAAGTCCTCTCAAAGCAATGTATCCTTCTTCCTTAGGAAAAACTCA
>Ga0302140_10007142_pt1 | contig 13983 bp, 9 predicted proteins | sample I_Bog_E1_1_FD_202095 | JGI IMG/M metagenome (GOLD analysis project Ga0302140, IMG submission 202095) | Peat permafrost microbial communities from Stordalen Mire near Abisko, Sweden - I_Bog_E1_1 | ecosystem: Environmental > Terrestrial > Soil > Wetlands > Peat | place: Sweden: Abisko, Stordalen...
TTCCGCCACGAGCAATGCTTGCGTCTTCATAAGAAAAATGAGAAGCGGGCCTTCCCCGTCAATCTACATATGCGCCGTAAATTCCCGGCAGGCTTTGAATCGTTTGCACCGCTTGATCGGATGCAACCGGGTGCACGTAGCACCGCAGTCTCGCCATGAGCGCTGGATCGTAATACTGACGATACTGGGCAATGGGTATCACGATTGCGTCCACACCTTTCACCTGCTTCAAGGCCCAGGCGGGATAGGATGTTTTGTACACCGTGAACCATACAGCCCGCGGCTTGATCTTCCTGGCCCCGCCCAACTCGGAGCCTCGGTAAATCTGGACAATCAGTTGCGGCGCGATGTCGGGCCAGCGATCGTGAATTTCAGAAAGCAGCCGCTCGTTCGACCCCTTGGTGTCGGTTACCACCAGTGCATCCGCGTGGCGATGAAGCCATTGATAAAGATCGTCGAAGGTCATCTGGGTCAGACCGTCGCATCGCTTTCTGCCGGTATACTCCGCATCACTGAACACGTGCGGAGCTACACAGAATTGCAACGACGTCCGCTCCCAATCGTGCACCAGGACCAGCTTCCCGTCACTGGTCCAATCGAAGTCGAGTTCGAATACGCGAAATCCCAGGGCGTAATGCTGGTCCAAAGCCTCGCGCGAGTTGGTATAGATCTTTCCAGCAACAGCTCCTCCGGCGTGAGCCACCAGCCTCGCCTCGACCGGTCCAAATGGAGTGGCGATCGAATCAGTGCGGGAGAACAAGTCGGAAAGCGCAATCAAATTGCCGCGGATCGATATGTGGTTGCGCCGGGCGGCAAAAACCGATCCCAAACTAACGCAGCCCAGGCACAACGCGAAGACAACGCTATTCTTGATGGAAATCCTCATGAAAACTATCTGTGGATCAAAGCTGAACGTTGACTTAGCGGCTTCCAGCAGAAGACAAGAACTCAATGGGCTGCATATTCTGAGCCCTGTTCGCGTCCATCGCCCGGTCCCCGCGCTTGGAGCCGCCCATCCGCCGGCATCAGGACAACGTACGGAACCTCAGTAGGCGAAAACTGGCTCCAGACCGCCAGGTCTGAAAAGGGCGGCGCATGATCGCCGACGACGACGAAGATCGTGGGTCGACGATTGCTTGTCGCCGCGAGCTTCGCTATCGATTTGTGGGTATTGAGGACCAGCCGATACCACGGACACAAAGCCGCTCGATCCCTCAAGCCTGGAGGCAAAGAGCAAGGTTCGTTCCCGGTTGCGTGGGAGGGAACCAGTATAGGCAGGTGCGAGTCGAGAGTCACCCAATAGACAAACCTCGGCCTGTTCGTGTCTTCCTTGAGCCGCTGTCCAATCCAGGCCGCAACCTCCGCATCGCACGTGCCCGTGAATGCTCCCACGCAATCGCGCAACCCCTGCCGCTCAAAGTCACTCTTGAATCGCGTCTCGTCAAAACCCAGGCTCTTGTACCATGTTTCCCGGTCGAAGAGTTGTCCATCCATGCCGTGCAGCCCGATGCTCTGATATCCGAGCGCATCAAGTCGCTCAGGAAGACACCCTTTCAGTTCCGCGGCCGACGCCTCCGCAAGATGGAAGCCAATGCGGTTCGCGCATAACTCGCGCCCCTCGCCGACAACCGTGAAACCAAAAAAGGGAACGGTGCCGAGCAGCACATGATACTGTCCGGAACCGCTCAGCTCCTGGTATGGTTCAGCCAGAGAGTCGGCGACCTCCGGGTCCTCATGAAGTCCCCATGACTCGACCAGCACAACAACAAGATCCGGCAGTATCCGCGGAGTTTCTCCGGCCGCAGTCTGGATTTGCCTGTCCGCAATCCCGGTGGCGCTTGCGACGGGAGATGAGACACTCCCCAGTGCATTGGCCCGTGCCCGTACTCTGGCGTAGTTGATTTCCGACCGTACTAGGCGAACAACGGGAAGGCGCGTCGGATGCAGCTCCCGGTAGTACCCCGGTCCGACGACGTCTCCGGCCTTGTGAAATCCGTTACGAATGGGGCTCAACAGGCTCCCCGACCGCCTTGCGGCTGACCCGTAATCGATCAGCAATAATGTCGTTGCAAACAGCCCCAGGCCGATGGCGGCGTAACCGCGATTCCTTCCTCGCATCTGGCTGTGGGGGAGAAATGCAGCGAACCAACAAAAGACAAGCGATAGAACAACAACCAGCCCTGCATCTTCGAGGCGCGACGATGAGATCGAACGGAAGACGCCCAGATTCGCAAGGCATTGCGAAATTGGAATTCCAAATGTCTCGCTCACCGCAACGGCGATATCAAGCCAGATTGCGAACAACAGCGCGACCGAGCTTACGGCTGCTGGAACAAAGAGGGCCAGGATCCCAACTGCGCAGTACTCGACACAAAAATAGCCGTTCCCGCGAATCCTGAGGAACGGACATGCGGCCCAATAGGGAATATTGGCCAGGACAGCATAAAAGACTACAAGCAACCCAGCTGCCAACCCGTCGGAGATACACTGCCTGCTCGCAGCGTGAAGGACTCTTGAGATTGGCTTGCCTGGCCCACACATCGAATGTGACTCTTTTCCTTATTTCTAACTATGCTTGCCGTTGATCAGTTCTTTTATCGCTCGCTAGACGACTCCATCGCGAACACCGTCTAGGCGATCATTCCCATGTTGCAGGCAGGGCGCATGCTACGTCTTCGACCACGCCAGGATCATGGCCCAAGATCGAGGATCGCCGACATGTCGGCCGCCAACCCATCGAGATGTTCCGGCAAAGAAGCGCGGATTCGATCACTCACACAAGCTTCCACGATCCCTGCCAAGAAATTCGAGCCAGAACCGGATCCCAATGCTCCGATATCGGTAGCTACCGGGATGATCACCGGCGCTGCACAGCCAAGGCTCAAGTCCGATCGCGCGTCACAATCAGCGGCCTGCCTTGGATCTTGAATTCAACAAAACGCCTGCCGGATTGTGCGCCGCCACCTTGCTGGAAGAAGCGCCAATATCTTGTAGCGAATCATCAAAAACTGCCATTTTAGTTCCGCGCGGCGCGAAAGTAGGCCCCGTGCCTTCAAGTCCGGTTCGGCGCCGAGTCTGCGCACGCGGCGTACGGCCGCCCGCTGCCATCTTCCGCGCAATACTGCGTTGACGACGGAAAACGTCGGCGTGTGCGCCGCATAGAAGCCATTGAACGCGTCGGAACGTTCCGAGCCGTGAATCTCAAACGCCCACGCGCTCTCCTCGGGATGAAGCAGCGCGCAAAGCACTGTCTTCCGCCAAATTGTCATCACTGTCGAGGCGCGGTAGAGCACTCCTTTACTCGCGATTCCCACTTCGCTCGTGAAGGGGCGATCCGGAGCAGGAAAGGGATTCATGCGCAGGCAATTGCCGTTCACACTTTTTAGCCAGGCAAACAGCCGGTCCACGCGCTGCTGACAGACGGGTTCTTCCAGAATCAGGTCTTCCAGGTGGAGAAGGACGAACTCCTCGCGCACTTGCTCAAGGGCAGCAACCAGATTGGCTGACCACCCACGGTCCTCTCCCACGGCGATCGATCGGAACCCCGGAATCGACGTTGGCTGATTCGAGATAAGGTACTTCGGGTAGGGGCAGTCCGGCCAGAAACGGCCGATCATGCCGGTCGAAAGGGGCCAAAGGTCCTTGTAGCTGTCGCAGGACACCAGAACGACCGCCAGTTCCCCCTCTGCCCGAGCGCAGTCTGGTTTCTCTCGCCTGCCGTCCTGCTCGGAGTCATCGGTCCTCTCGTTTTGATTCAGAATGCAAACAGACATCCGCCTGTCCTCTCTTCCAATTGTCAAAATCGCGGCGCAGTCGGCCGCTGCTCAGTTCACTTCCGGCTCACCTGCAACTCGCCATCTGAGACCATTTCATTCCTTCGCTCCGCGGACCTGGTTTTCGCCAGCCGCTCCAGAAGGTCCACAAATCGGCCGTACTGCAACGCGCTGTCGAACTCCTGGGCAGCCGACTTGGCGTTCTCCACCATCGACCGTCGCATCTCGTCGTCGCAGCTGAGCCGATCGAGCACGGCAGCCAGCGACTCGGCGTCGCCTGCTTTGTACTGCACGCCGATTCTCCGTTCACCAAGAAGCCTCTCAAGAAAGCCCCCGATCGAGTTCGCGACCGGCAGACCCGCTGCAAGATAGTCGAATACCTTAATTGGCATGGCGACCGGTGAATTCACACCGTAAAGACAAAGGCCAATATCGCAAACCTGATAAATGCGGATCAGTTCAGCGAAGCCCACCTCGCCGAGAATCACAAGGTTGTTCAAGTCGTGGCGCGCGGCGAATTCCCTGATGTCCACGGCGCGAGGGCCGCTGCCCGCAATCAGGATCTTCAGGCGGGGATTTCCCTTGAGGAGCTTGGCGGCGTCAAGAAGAGCGTCGATGTCGTAGAGAACGCCCAGCGTGCCCGCATAGATCGCAAAGACATCGCCGGCACGCTTGCCAAGTTTCCCGGCAAGCGCGGCAATCTGCGCAGCGTCTCCCTGCGCTTTGCGAAATTCCTTCAGATCCGTGCCCCAGAACACGGTCAGCAGCCGGTCACTTCCGAGCGATGGATTTGCAAGGCGTGCCGGATTCAGATAATCGTCGCACACCGCGGTCACCGCGGAGGCCTTTCTGAGGCGCCGGCTGCGTAGCGCATATAACGGCCAGAAGACCTGCTTCTGAAGGCCGCGGAGCCACGATGGCAGGACGCCGGTAAAGACCTCGGGGTAGAGGTCGATGATGTCGTACACAAGGTCTGCGCCAAAATGCCGTGACAGGGTCAGGCAGGCCTGCGTCCATGCCATCGTGGCGTCGCCTGACACGATCGAGTCCGGAGGATCGCATCTCCACGCCATTCTGAAGAAGCGGAGCGCAAAGAGAAACTCGAACCGGAGGCGGGCAAAGCCCACATGACGCACATAGGGCGGTGCCGGTACCAGCCGGATCGTGAAACCGGGCTCGACGTTGATGTCTTTGGTTTCTTCGGATCGAAAGGTCTTGGAGTAGTGGCAGAAATTGGCTGTCCACCAGGTCACCTCGTGTCCGCGCCGGGCCAACGCGCGGCCCAGCATTGCATATCTCGTCTCTCGAAAAGCCTCGCCGGGGAGAGTGCCGTACGGAGTACAAAGCCAAATCTTCATCTTGTTTTCCTTCGTCCAGTTCTTTTCTGGGAGACCCAGCCTCTGAGCAGACACGCGGTGCCTCCCCACCGACCGCCGGATCGGCGCCTACTCCGCCCTGGGAGCCATGCGCAAAGTCTGCTGGATCAAACCGAAAAGCAGAGGGTATTGGGGCAGCCTGAACACGAAGTGGCTAATGACCACAAACAGCACCAGTCCCGCCGCGCCCTGCGCCATCGCCGCCAAAGGCGCAACCGCACCCATGGTGACCAACCTGGGAAGAACGAACGCAAACCCGATGGCCGCAAGGGAGCTGAGGGTCACCTTGCCCAGAAATCCGAGGAACTCGCGATTGAGCACAGTGCCCACGGCCTTTCCAAGAAAATAACTCTGCACTGTGAACATGAATACCCAGAAGACGCAGTACGCGATCCCGATCGCCAGGTACGAGTAGTGCGGTATCAGAAGCCCCGACAGCGCGGTGTAGAGAACCAGGGCCACTGTTCCCACAATCGCGGGAGTCTTGTAATCCTGAAGCGCGTAGAAACTTCGGATGATGATGTTCATCATCGCCATCCATACCACCCCCAGCAGGTAGAACGGCAGAACCCTGGCAACCCCCAGTATTGAATCCGTGCCGAACCGGCCGCGCCCGAGTGCGAACCCGATCATCGGGATTCGCCCGATCGAAACCAGCACCGACAGCGGCACGATCACCAGAAAGATCACCTTCATCGCATCAATCACCTTGCGCCGGAAGAGTGCAATCTTTCCCTTGACAATGTCCTCCGACAAGTCAGGGAACATCACCACCGACAGGCCCTGGACCACGATGGAGGTGAGTGCAATGACGATCCGGTTGCTGTAACCCAGGTAGGAGATGCTCCCCACGGGAAGTCGCGAAGCCCAGAACACATCAATCATGGGCAGTGCGGCAAACGGCAACAGGGACAAGCCGAGCGACGGCAGCGTGCGCATCAGCTTGCGCGTCGCCGGATGAAACAGTTTGGTGCTGAAGCGAATGGGTGAGCCACCGAGCGCAAGCAGTAGAACCACATCGCGCGCCAGCGTGCCGATGGCCCATCCGAAGGCAACCGAGATGATGCCCAATCGATGGGCGCCGGCCAATCCACCCGCGATCATGCCAAGGTAAGGGACCGCGAGCGTGATGGAAGGGGGCGTGAACTGGCGTTTGAAGTAATGGATCCCGGTCAGGTAGCTCCCCATGATGGTCAGGCCGATAATGATCCACATGAGCGGGGCCATTTGGTCGGCCAGGGCGAAAGTAGCAAGCGGCATGTTCGATGCCGTGGTCAGGCGCAGGATCAGGGTGTGGCAGCCGATCCCGACGATCGTCACTGCCAGGGCAAGCAGGGTGACGCCGGTAAACGTTGCGTCGATCGCCTCCCGCAGCTTTCCATCCTCTTCCCACTTCGTCAGCAGCGGGATGAGCACGTATCCCAGATCGCCGATCGCAAGGTTCAGGATCACGAAGGGAACCGCGCCGCAGGACAGGAACGCATCCATGCTCGTGCCGGCGCCAAACAAGTAGGCGAGCACAACCTGGTTCATCAGGGTCACCAGGAGATTGACCCCGGTCAGGACCGTGACAATGGATACATGCTTGATAATCAAGGTTGAGCCGTTTCTTTGCCGCTGAATTCGATCCGTGCTGAAGCCCTGGACCAGAACCTGCATTCTGGGTTTCGGCATGCGCAAGCGCTTGTTGATCCTTATGCCAGCCGGACGCGCACAGAAAGGAAAGCTAGAACTCCCAGGTTCATCACCAGAGTGATCAGAATTGAGTTGATGCCCAGCTGCGGAACCTCAACAAAAAGGACCATGGCCCCGACAATGGTCTTGTACACAATCGTCCTGAGGTAGCCGCTTGCGTCTCCGCTCGCCGTTGCTTCGACGACATTCAGCAGGTAACCCCAAAAAAGACACACCAGCACAATGCCGGCCAGCCCGAGATTCCAGTAACCTTCTGCGATCAACGTGTACGAAACTCCGCCATACACATCTTCGATAATGCCGACGTTCATCAGGTAGGGGCTATATACCGCGGTCCCGATCTTCTCTGAGAGCGAAATGTCCTTCGGCAGAATGAAGGACGGGATCGCGGCAGTTGCCGTTTCTTGAATGTTGTCGAGAAAGTAGTGGAAGTGCGACTGCTCCATGTAGTCGCTCATCGTAATCACGTTTTCCACTCCGCGGGTGCGCGTCAGCGAGTTGTTTGAGATCACCGCGAACGCTTCGCTCGGATTGCCGGAGATCAGGGTTTCCACTTCCTCTCCCTGTCCTGTCACCATGATGCGCATGTATCCAAGCGCAGTCACCAGCAGGGCCAGTGCGCCAATCACCGCAACCACTTGCCGGCGGTATGTCCTGCCGGTCATCACGTGACAAATGGCCGCAACCTGGAGGAGCATACCAAGAATCACCCCGCGAAAGCCGAATAATCCACCTAGAGCGCAGGATGCAACACAAACCAGAAGCACGATCCAGATATGCGTGGCCTTCTGGCGGAACGCGCGCATCAGCGCGAATTGCGCTACCGTGGGAAGCAAGCCGGTCACCGCAAGGGAAGCCGCGCCCAGTCCTCGCAGCCCTCCCGATCGAATCGCGCCGGAATTTTCGATGAGCGCTGAAAACCCGCCCACTTGGCGGATCACGAGGAACCCTCCGGCGAAAGCCATCAGAAGCGATATGCCGATGAGTGGAGCAAACCGCGACTCGATCAGCTCGATCTGCGGCCAGTGCACCTTCACTGCGGGTATGAGGAAGCGGCCCAGGCAGAAAGCCAGCAGTCCCAGCAGAATCTGGCAGAAGGCGAAGACGATTTTTCCTTGAGCAATCGCGCGCGGCGAAGAAAAGAGGGGCGACGGCAGGTCGAAGAGGTACGACGCCAGGTAGGAGATCGGAAACACAAGCGCGAAATAGCCGAAGAAAATCGCCGTGGGCGAAAGCAGGAACGGCCGTCTCCCTGCGAGAAAGAGACACGCGGCCGCAAGAGTTATCCAGAGCAGGATCATCGGGTACCGTCACCGCCGGCCGTCACGCGCGCCATCAACCTCAGTGCCCCAGCGCCCGGCCGAGCTGAGCGAGCTTGCTTTGGACTGCAAGGTTCGATTGGAGCGTTTCTTTCCACCCGAGCAGCCAAACCAACATGCAGGCCACAAGGAAGCCCGAAAAGGTTGTCAGCAGAATGACGCCCAACGGCTTCGGCGACGTCCGGCGGTCTGGTTCGATCGCCGGTTCGAGGACCTGGATGACCGCCGCTTGCTTTGACTCGTCCAGCCTGGCCGCGTCGTATTGCTTGATCAGCAAGTCGAAGATGGCTTGCCGGTACTTCAGCTCATGCTCTGCGCGGAGGTATTCCAGCCCTTTGCCGGAAAGGCCTTTCAGGCTCAAGGCGCTGTCGTCCGCGGCGGGATTGCCCTCCTGCATGCGCCGCTCCTGGTCTCGCAGCGAGGAGAGTTCGCGCTCTGCAACCTCAACATCGGGATTGCGCTCGGTCGAATAGGAACGCATCGCCTGGAGCGCAACTTCCCTGGCGGTGATCTGCGCCCGCAGCAGGGCCAGGCTCTCAATGGCGGCCTTGGTTTGCGCGTCGAGTTCGACCAGGTTGTTCGACTGCTGAATCTTCTGGAAGGCGACTTCCGCTTTAATCAGCGCTTCCCGTTCTTCGTTTAACTGACCCTCGTAAAAACGTCGTCTCTGGTCGGCTTCCGATACCGCGAGTTCCTGGGTAATCTGCCTGAGCTGGTCCGCATAGCAGTTCGCGATCTGGGCAACACGCTTTTTGTCCCCATCGGTGACGGAGACGGCGATATAGCCCTCTTTTTCCGACGTAACCTCCGTGTTTTTGGCCAGCTTCAGGCGCGCCGCGGTCATATCCCTGGAGTGGTATGCGTCCATCAATCCGAATTGCCCGATGATCGAGTCCGCAACGGGCCGCGAGTTGAGCATCCCGATGTAGATGGCGTTGGGGTTCCTCAGAGAAAGACCACCGGCCGCGATCGCGCCCAGCGAACCCGCGCTCCCCGCTCCGGCCTGGGCCATCATCATCGCGACCGACGAGGGCGCCTGTTGGGGAGGCATGATCTTTGTCACCGCTGTATATTTGGCGGGCAGAACGAGCGCCAGGAACAAGCCGCACGCGAATCCGACGCCTGTGAGCGCGGCGACCAGCCGCCAGCGATAGGCGAGCCGAAGCAGAGCGTTCAGCAGGATGACCCCTCCTTCGCTTGCGTTGCCGGCCTGCGCCGGAACCAGGGCTGCTTCTTCCTCAGAAGGCTCGATCGATCGGTCTATTTCGGTTTCAATCATCATCAACACCCGTGGCCCCTTCCTCAAGCTGGAAGGGAGTGTCCAGAAGTTCTGCGTGTACAGCCCGGCAACGTCCGGAGCAAGGGAGCGGAAACCATCCCCGGCCTCGAATGGCACACCGCTAAAAGTTCACCCTGCGTTCCGGAAACCATGTCAGTTGGATCGTGGTAGCCGTCACCGTCTGCGCGCCCGGCAGGTAGATCGGGGCCTTGTACCTCTCGAAGGTGAAAGCGCCGTTGATCTCCAGATCCTTGCCGATGCGCTTGACCACCCGGAAGGTGGCGTCGTTCAGCGTTGTGCCGCCGGGAATGAAGTCCTTTGCGTTTTTCTGATTTCGCAGCTCCAGCTGGATCCACTCATTGCCGCTCAGGTGATAGGTCAGCCAGCCCTGGCCCCCCTTGCCCTCGCGGCCGATCCAGTCGCCGAAGATCTGGCCGTTGTTGGTGTATCCCTGCACTTGGATCACCTCCCAATACTGGTAGCGGCCTCCGATGCTGAGCGGATAGGAGGAGTCGGTGTCCGTCGCTTCGAAGCGGGCATCCAGCCTGGGGATTCCGGGTACATGCGAAAGATAAAGGCCCGGCCTGAAGCAGCCATGATAGGGCTTGGCGATCGGGCTGGGAGAGTCATGTGCTTCCGAGTCGGTATAGAGCGTCAACCAGTTGCGCGGGAAAGGCAGCCGGTAAGAGAAATCGAACGCCCCGAATCGCGCGCCTGGATCCTGGCGGCTGTTCTTCACAGCGAGATCGGCGGCGGTGGTCGAGAAAAAGCTCTTCAGAAACGTGCGCATCGTGATCGGCTCATGCCCCTTGCCTCCCCAGATCACCGTGCGTTCCCAGCCGAACTCCAGATCCCGCGTCGGCCTGAAGCTGAATTTCTCAACGTGGACCCAGGGGTCGCCGGGGCTGATCACGTTCGCCACGCTCGAGGACGGGTTGGCATCATAAACAGGATTCGGAACCCAGGTATGCCCGCGCAGTTTACCAACCAGAAAATCGTAGCGGAATGGACCAGTAAGCCGTGAGAGCAAAGGAATGTCGAGCGGCTCGGTGCGGTTGATGCGAAATGAATAAATGTTTTCTGCGTTGTTGGAGTAGGCCATGCCGGCGCCCACTCCGGGGCCAAGCCAATCGTCCTGTTTCCCGAAGGAGAAGTCGTGGCCCGCAAGGTGGACTTGCGCGTAGGCTTCAAGAAACCGCCCCTGGGTGGTGGTCGCGATCGGTCCCAGTGGTACGCTTTCAAGCCTGGTCGGGAGCCCGGTGGCGGGATTGATATACGGAATAATATCGAGAGTTGTCAGCGTCGTGGCCAGTGCGGTTGAATAGCCGGTCGCCGAAGCCGCGCCCTGAAACTCCCCGCGCGCGTAGATCAAAAATCTTCCCGCCGAGGCGTATCCGCTCAAGCCGGAGTAGTTGCTGAACCCGCTTTCATAGGGCCTGCCATAATCGTTCACAATGGTCGAACCCAGATGAAAACTGTCATGGAGCGGCGTCCCGCTGATCGCCCTGATCGTCGAATAAGAGGACTCGATCGTCAACTGGCCTTTGGTTGCCGTGCAGGGGATCGAGGCCCTACCGTCGAGTTCGCGGCTGAGCGCGGAGTAGAGGGCATCCGCTTCTCCCGCGGTCGAATCTCCGTAGAGGTCCGCATCGCCAATCTGTTCCAGGGTCCCTTCCAGCATGTGGCTTACGCTCGAGCGCGTCCACGGGCGCATTCCCGTATAGACCTTGCCTGCGTATCCCATTGCGTAGAGCCGCATCACCGCCGGATACACCCAGCTGTCGACAGGAATGTAAGGCGAGACCCCAGTCGCGGGGGGGCACGGCTGGGCGGGACCGCTCTCGTTGCCTGTCGCGGCTTCGAGCCTTGTCTCCGGCGCATGTTCCTGCGCTGCCACGCCTGGAACGGCACCGAACGGGAAGCCAGGCAGAAGGCAGGTGAGCACGCCATGGAACAGAAGAGGCCTTAGTTGCATAGGTTGATCGATCGGTCGGCAGCAGTTCGTTTTGAACTTGAGCCATAGCCTTGATGCGGTATCAATTCAGCGTTTCGACCGCGTCCGGTTGCGACTCGTCCAGGCACCGGATCACCCTCTTCAAAAGGTCGGTGCTGGGGCTGTAGTCCGGCACAATCTCCTTGAGGGCCAGCACCAGGCGTCCAGCATCGCGGGATTCGCAGATGCCGCGCAGGGTCTCGAGCCAGGTCAGCATGTCGTCCTCCGGCATCCCATTGCCCACAAAGATCCTTATCTTTTCGTGAACCGTGGGAATCGTGTCCTCGAGCAGCGAGCTGAGCTCCTCATACAACTTTTCTCCGGGCCGCATTCCCGTGAATTCGATCCTGACGTCGTCATCCGGTCTCAATCCCGAAAGCAGAATCAGGTTCCTTGCCAGGTCGACGATCTTGACCGGATGTCCCATGTCGAGAACGCAGATCTGGCCGCCCTTGCCGATCGCCGCCGCCTGCAGCACCAGCTGGCATGCTTCGGGAATCGTCATGAAGAACCGGCGCATCTCCGGGTGCGTCACTGTGACCGGGCCTCCGGCCGCAATCTGCTTCTTGAAGATCGGTATCACGCTGCCGTTCGATCCGAGCACATTGCCGAAGCGCACCGCCACGTACTTGGTTCGCCCGTTTTGCAGTGCCAGCAACAATAGCTCCGCGATGCGCTTGGTCGTGCCCATTACATTCGTCGGCCGCACGGCCTTGTCTGAGGAGATCATCACCATGTCCTCGACCCCGTGCTCGGCTGCGGAATCAGCCACGTTGAAGGTTCCAAATATATTGTTCTCGATCGCTTCAAACACATGCGCTTCCATCAACGGCACATGCTTGAAGGCCGCAGCGTGGTACAGCACCAGCGGCCGGTAGCGGCAAAGCACTTCGTCCAGGCGGGCCCGATTCTGGATGCTGCCGATCTCCGGATGAAACGGAATACCCGGGAAGGTCTTGCGCATCTCCTGTTCAATCTCGAACAGCGGCGACTCGGCGTTGTCGAACCCCACAATCCCCGCGGGCTTGAACCGCGCGATCTGCCTGCAGAGTTCCGACCCGATCGAACCCGCCGCCCCGGTCACCATCACAACTTTGTTGGCGATCGTGCCCCGGATCTGGTTCTCCTCCAGTCGCACCGGGTTCCTTCCCAGAAGGTCCTCCACCGCCACCTCGCGTATCTGCCCCAGCAATCCGCGATTCTCGATCATCTCGCCCAGACCGGGCATCGTCTTGCACTCCACACCGGCCACGTGGCACTGCTCTAAAATTCTCGTCATCTCCGCGCCGGAGGCCGATGGAATGGCGATCAGGATCGTCTTGACAGCGTGCAGTTGGATTAGTCGGCCGATCTCGCCCCCGCCGCCGAGCACGGTGACGCCGGCTACGCGCAAGTCCTTCTTCGCCGGTTGGTCGTCTACAAAGCCGATCACGCGGTAGGAAAGCTTCGGATTGTTCCGAATCTCCTTCAACAGCGCGAGTCCGGCATCACCCGCGCCGTAAATCAGCGTGTTCTTGTCCGCCACCCTGCTGCTCCACGCGGCGATTGAGGTCTCCTGAACAATGCGGGCCGTCAACCGAAGCGACAACGTCGCCATGCTGCATACCATCAGGTCGAGCACGAAGATGGACCGCGGAAATCTGGCGGGGCCAAGCCACAGGATCAGAACGCAGCTCACGAAGGAGGAGACCAGATTGCCGAGCGCAACACGGTGCACGTCGGCCACCGACACGTACCGCCACAATCCCCGGTCGAGCTTCAGGAGGCGAAATACCACGATTTTGACGACAACCCAAACCGGGAGTGCAAAGGCCAGGTACGGCCAGTAGTTGCGGGGAACGGTGAAGTCGAACCGCAGCAGGAATCCTGCTGCCGCCGAGAATCCGAAGACGACGATCTGCAGCGCCCACATGATCGGCCTGCGCCACGCGCCGAGCTTCACGATGATCCTTTGCAATTTGTTCATTTTCTGTAGCCTGCCTTTCAAACCACAGAACGCCCCCTGTGTTGGCGGCCTTCCGTTCTTTGAAATCTGCTTCAATGGAAGTTAAGAGTTGGCCGAAGCTCCGACTTCCGCTTTGCCGGAGGTCGGCCTTGCCGCTACTTGACCACGGAGAGAGCCGCCGCTGTCAGCGCGAGTTGAGACATGAACTGAGTGGTCTGCAGAAATTCATTCATTGCGGACGAGACTTTGAGCTTCTCTGGAACCACAATGGCGTCTCCGGGAAGCATCCTCAGATTTTCATAGCTGCCGTGAGAGTGAATATTGCGCGATTGGCGGCTGACCACCGTTCCATCCGCGCGGATCACGAACATCCGCTTCCCATCCGCATCGCGCGTAGCGCCGCCGGCGTCGTTCAAGTAAGTAATCAACCGCTCATCCGGCTCATAGCGGAAGGCGTTGGCGTTGTAGACCGCGCCGGCCACCTGGACCGTGCTCAGGCGCGGCGGAATATAAAACGCGTCGCCGTCCTCGAGTGGAAAATCCGGAATGTCGGCCGTCGATCCCGCCCCCGGCTTCATGCTCAAAACCACGCGCCCGGTCGGC
>Ga0302140_10007143_pt1 | contig 13982 bp, 14 predicted proteins | sample I_Bog_E1_1_FD_202095 | JGI IMG/M metagenome (GOLD analysis project Ga0302140, IMG submission 202095) | Peat permafrost microbial communities from Stordalen Mire near Abisko, Sweden - I_Bog_E1_1 | ecosystem: Environmental > Terrestrial > Soil > Wetlands > Peat | place: Sweden: Abisko, Stordalen...
TACCCCCACAGGAGCTCTGCCTACTCTAAATGCAGGAGCAACCGGAGCAGTTAGTCCAACTGAGACGGCCACCGCGATTCAGAACCCAATCCAGGATATTGCCGTTGACCCTTTGCAGAATCTGGTCCCAAAGGCAATGTTGGATTCACTCGTAAAGAGTGTCCTTGGCGCATCCACAAGCCTGGCGTCGAATGAATCGAATCATTCAGCGTTCAAAACAAGCTCAGCCGCCACTCCGACTGCAGCAGTTCAGGCTCCGTTGAATTCGACCCCGGTCTCAGTTCTGCGGTCAGGTCTTGTCGCGGGAGTCAGGGCTGCGGTTACATCGACATTCAGCGCCACTTCCGCAGGGCATTCTACCGCTTCGTCGGCTGCGTCCGGTCAAGGCGCAACCCCAACCGTCCTGGGCGTTCAAGCAACTGTTACCGAAAAGCAAGCACAGCGGGCTGTACCAGCTCTTGGATTGCCGGTCGTGGAACAAGCTGTTGCATCAAGCCTGCAATCGGCTCCAATTTCAAGAGCTTCCGGCATGGCGGACGCCATTGAGAAAGGCGTCGTCAGCGATTCCGCCGGGCTCAAGCCACATGCTCTGTCATCGTCAGCGCAAACAGGATCTCAGCCGAGCGGTCAGGGAACTGGATCGTCAGCCGATCAGAGCCAGGGCTCCACGCCCTCTCAGGTGCAGAGCGCTGCATCAACTCAGACGGGCATCGCAAACCTCCCCGCGCATGTTGCTGAAATGCAAAAAGCAGAGATTTCCTCGCCCGTTCCGGTCTCACAGGGTTTCGGCACGGGCAGCGCATCAGTGGCAAAGCCGGTGTCGAATATTGCTGCCGCCTTACCTGCCGCGCCTCAGGGTCAGCCGGTGATCAACTCCGCAAAGCTCATCCAAAGCATGGGTCAGTCGGAGATGCGAGTCGGCATGCAGTCGAACGAATTCGGCAATATCTCGATCAGCACCTCTGCGACTCGCGACTTGATTTCTGCGCAGATAAGTGTCGATCACGGTGAACTGGCCAAGGCACTTGCCGTGCATTTGCCGGAGATGCAGGCAAAGCTGGGAACGAATCAGGCAATGGATGTCCGCATCGATATGAACGGTTCGGCGTCCGGGCAAGGCTCTGGCACATACAGCAGCACTGCCAACGGATCCAGTGACGGGTCGCGTGGTGAGAGACAGCAATCCGGCGGAGAAAGCTCAAGCAATGCAGTGAGCGCGATTGACGAGCGGCAGTTTTCACCTGCTGTTGCAACAGGAATCGGGCTGGGCGGCAACACCTCTCGACTCGACATTACGGTCTAGGAAGAGATTGGAATATCAACGCATTTCAGGAGGAACGGTCATGAACATGGTTTCAGCCAACTACACAATGCCAACAGTGCTCAGCGCTCTTCGGCCAGCTGCTAATTCCGCGAAGGCTGCTGCGACGAACGCCAGCACGTCCGGGACGACCGGCACGAGCAGCTCGACGTCAAACGGCACGGGAGCGAGTTCGTTGGGAACTACATTTCTGAGCCTGCTGGCGCAGGAACTGCAAAACCAAGACCCCACGGCTCCCGTGGATCCAACAGCCATGGTCGGCCAGATGATCTCTCTGAACCAACTGGAGCAGCTCATCGGCATCAATCAGACCATCACCGGCGTCTCCGCCTCTTCAAGCACGCCAGCGACGGCTGCGGCGCAAGCAGCGGGAACAACCGCTATTGGCACCACGCCCGCGGTTGCAGCCACAGGCGCGTCCAGCGCGTTATCTCCTCTGGCTTCCACAACGGCGACTGGTCAGTTGCCGTTCAACCCTACCACGATGATGCCTCTTGGCTTCGGTAATACCGGTGCAATGGCGGCTTCCATCAACTCTTCTCTCAACCCAGCAACCATGGGCCTTTCCGGCTCAAATGACAGCACCTCAGGAGGAAAGTAATGGGATCATTTGCAGCACCACTGTCCGGACTTACTGCAGCCCAAGATCAGCTGCAATCTGTTTCCAATAACCTGGCCAACATCGATACCGATGGATACAAGGACCAGACACTGACCTTCAGCGATATCTTTTCGCAGACCAACGTCACGAACGGAAGTGGCGATCCAATCCAGACCGGGGCAGGCGTTTCGGTCTCATCCACGGTTTCCAATTTCACCGAGGGTAATCTGGACGCAACCGGAACAGCATCGAATATGGCTCTTTCTGGAAATGGATTTTTTGTCACTCAAAGCGGCAATGGCCCTTTGAACTACACTCGCTCAGGCGACTTCACGACCAACAACGCTGGACAGCTGGTCACCCCAAGCGGGGACTTACTGCTTGGCTATCCGGCAGTCAACGGAGTCGTTAATACTTCAGGGACTCTGGGGCCGTTGGCAGTCGGCGGTTTGACCAGCCCGCCTGTAGAGAGTACGACCATTGGCATTTCGGCCAATCTGGATTCAGAGACTGCTGTTGGAGGTACTTCCAGCAGTTCGCTTGCGATCTACGATTCCCTCGGAGCATCTCATACGCTGACGGTCACTTATACCATGACAGCGCCCAATACCTGGGGGTACACGGTGACCATACCATCGGCAGATATAAAGGGAGGCACGGGCACCACTACAACAGTTGGCTCAGGAACTCTAAACTTCAACACCTCTGGACAACTGAGCACGACAACGAATCTTGTTCCAATCAGTATCCCCACACTCGCCGATGGCTCCGCCTCGCCGCTGGTGCTTTCCGGTCCATTTGGCACGGCCACGAATCCGACGATTACGCAGACTGCGTCAGCGAGCGAAACGAGTGCAACCACAACTGACGGCTTTGCCAGCGGAACTCTCACATCCTACGCAGTGCAACCGAATGGAACAATTGAAGGCACCTTCTCAAGCGGAAACACGCTCGAACTGGGGCAGGTCGCAGTCGCTTCTTTTGCGAACACCCAGGGACTTTCCAGTGCCAACAACAATAACTACCAACCTACGGCCGCTTCCGGTGCGGCTGTAATCGGAGTGGCTGGAACCGGCGGACGAGGAACGGTTGTCGGGGGTTCGGTTGAACAGTCGAATGTGGATATTGCTTCAGAGTTTGCCAAGCTGATCGTGGCGCAACAGGCCTACTCCTCGAACGCAAAGTCGATTACCACGTTCAATCAGGTGTCTCAAGCGACGCTCGCAATGCTCCAGTAACAGGTTGCTGCTGGAATTCTTAACGTTGCATTAACGGCCAGCCGCTCAGCCTCGGTGCTGAGCGGCCCGGGTCGTTTTCTGCGCGCGACTCTCATGTCTGCCTCACGAACTTGGCGCGCCCTTGCTAACAGGCAGAGGCTGCGGACGCGGCCGTGTGGCCCAATTGTGCTTATATAACTGCAATTTATCTCCTTCCGCGCCTTCTCGCAGGCATATTCTCCGCACCTCTTCAGAAACGGTCCCTCGATTGCATATCTTCTGTCTGCAGGCAGTCGTTCTTGCCTGTCGACCTAAGAAACGATCGCACTCGAATCGCAAGGCTGTCTCGAAGACGAGGATGCAATGGCATCCAGAAAGCCGAGAACGAGGATAGATGAATACGGCCACGAACACCGCGAAGCTTATGCTGGAGGCGGAATCGACAAAGGGTCCGCAACTGGTGGAGAGAACTCAGGAGCGAGACCCCTGCGAGTTGCTGCCCTGGCTGCCCTGCAACCTGGCACTCGATCTTCCGGTGGCGAAGTTTACGGTCAGGGACCTATTGTGTCTAGCCAAAGGTTCCATCGTCGAGACCACTTATCACCAAAGCAGCGACCTTCCTTTTCGGGTCAATGGGCAACTTGTCGGATGGACAGAATTTGAAGTCGTGGGCGAACGCCTAGCCGTGCGGCTTACGGACCTATCATGAAGAGCCAAGCTGAGATTAACTGGGGCAGACTAAGTAACTATCTTGACGCAGATTCAGCCAACGAGGGCAGGAAGACGGAAACTCAAAAGCCAGCGGCTCCAACGCGGGTTCAAAGTTCTGCGCTCAAGATGCCGAAGAAACCGATTCCATTGACAGGATCTGAAATGGCCATCCTGAAGGATTCAATTCCCGTCCAAACCACTTCGCAGATTGTCTCGGCGCCAGCAGACGGGCCATCGCTCAAGGCTTTTCAGAATGCTACGGGGCTTCTCTCGAATGCATGGGATTGGTTTCGTGCAAGACAGGGAGCCCGATCGAACACAAAGCGGCTGGAAGTGGCAACGACGGTTTCGCTCGGCGAAAAGCGATTTGTGGCCGTTATCAAGATCGACGGTCAGCAATTCCTAGTTGGAGGCGGAGCCACGAATGTCGCGCTTCTAGCTCAACTGAACTCGAGTGAAACGTTCTCTGACCTTCTCAAGGACACGATGATTGTCCCGGCCGATCAGCCTGCGCTCGAGCAGAGGAAGAAATCGGCCAAGGTTTCACTGAAGCGGGCTGGAGCTCAAGCGTGAGCAAATCGACAGCGCTCCGAGCAATGCTTTGCCTGGTTCTGGCGCTGGGGACTGCCTCAGCGGGGGCGTCGTCGTTGCAGGGAGGCACGAGCTCAGGGGACGCACGTTTACAAGGAGACTTGCGTTCGGAACCGAGTAGCCCGGGAGATTCGCCGCTTAGCTCACAAGCCGCGCCGCTCAATTCAAACGAACTGAGAATCACAGGGCTAGGCGGCGGTTCAGCGCAGTGGACGATTGTTATCTTACTCACCGCCTTGACTCTCATTCCTTCGATTCTTATTTGCATGACGCCGTTTGCGCGGTTGTTGATTGTATTTCATTTTCTTCGCCAGGCGCTCGGTCTTCAAACAACGCCATCGAACCAGACACTGGTCGGCTTATCGGCAATCATGACTTTCTTTTTAATGCAACCAATTGGCGCCGCCATTTACCGCGATTCGATCGTTCCGTTGCAGGCAGGCAAGATTACCGTCCTCGATGCGGTAGAGCGCGGTGGTATTCCGATGCGCCAGTTCATGTCGCACTACATCCGCGAAAAGGACGTAGCCCTGTTTCTCGAGATGGCCAAGGAACCCCGTCCCGCAAACATCAACGATGTTTCCTTCCGCGTGCTGTTGCCGGCGTACATTCTGTCGGAACTCAAGGCGGGCTTTCAGATAGGCGCGGTCTTGTTCTTGCCATTCCTTGTGGTCGACATGGTAGTCGCATCGATCACGACTTCCGTTGGCATGATGCAGTTGCCCCCGGTGGTCATCTCTACTCCGCTGAAGCTCTTGCTGTTCCTAATGGTCGATGGCTGGCATCTGTTGATTGGTGCTTTGATGAGGAGCTTTAACTGATGAATGTCGACGAGGTAGTTCTGCTGGGGCGAATGATGTTGCAGGAGGTTGTGATCCTGACGGCCCCGATTCTGCTTTGCGCGATTCTCGTGAGCCTGACGGTCAACATTGTGCAGGTGCTGACGTCTTTGCAGGACCAAACCTTGTCTCAAGTACCCCGCCTTGTGGTCACGGGTGGGTCAATCTTTCTCTTGATGCCGTGGATGTGGCGGCACCTCGCGCACTACACGATCAATCTCCTGACTGATTTTCAAAAGGTCCTGCAGTAATGAACATTTCTTTGATCCATGTATTCGGAGCACTGCTGACGATCGGTGTGCGGCTCACCGGGCTTATGCTTTTTGCGCCATTCTTTGGGAGTGTCGCAATCTCGGCACGAGTGAAAGCGGTGCTTGTGTTGACTCTGACGGCGCTCTTGTATCCGATAACCGCAGGGAAGATACCGCAGATGACCATAAGCCAATGGCCACTGATGATCTTTAGTGAGTCGCTCATTGGGGTAGCTTTAGGGGTCGTTACGAATATTGTGTTCGACGGCGTGCAGATGGCGGGACAGGTGTTGAGTGTGCAGATGGGATATTCTCTCGTGAACATTCTCGATCCGCAGACGCAAGTGGAATCTACGGTTGTAGCCACGTTTCACCAGATGATCGCGATGCTGATTTTCTTGAGGCTCAATGTTCATTTGTGGATCTTGCGCGCATTGGCGCACAGCTTTGATTACCTTCCTCCCTCCTCTGGGCACTTCGGAGCCCCGTTCGTCTCGGCCGCATTGCACGCGGGCGCGGAAGTGTTTGCGGTTGGAATCCAGATTGCGGCGCCAGTGCTTGCCGCAACGCTCCTGGCTGACATCGCGCTAGGTCTATTAGGCAAAGCATCGCCACAACTTCCACTGATGCTTCTGGGGCCCGCGGTAAAGAGCATCCTCGGATTGCTCGTACTTATTTCGGCGCTCACGTATTGGCCGAGCCTCTTCGAGCATTTATTTCTTGGCTCGGTGGAGCAGGCTGACCATCTTCTTCACCTGGCTCAATAGAGGCATCCACGACAGGATCGTATGGCTGACAGCAACAAGACAGAACAGGCAACACCGAAGCGGCGCAACAAGGCCAGGGAACAAGGCCAAGTCGCCCGCTCGCGCGAACTGCCCGGTGTCTTTGCACTGGCTGGCGTGGCTGGGGGATTGGGCCTGATGGCGCCGCTCGCGGTGACCCATTGGACAACACTGTTCCGCAACACCCTCGACTCGGCAGCAACGAGCAATATTGAAACGAATGGACCGGTACTCTTCTGGAGCGCGGTCGAAGTGCTGCGTTGGATCGTTCCCATCCTGCTCGGAGCGATGATGCTTTCAGGTCTCACGGGCCTAGCGCAGGGAGGAGTCAATTTTGCGCCGGAAGCGCTTTCATTAAAGTTTGAAAGATTCAATCCCGCAAGCAGGCTTGGACAGATCTTCTCAACCGTAGGTCTGAGCAACCTGTTGAAGTCGCTCCTTCCCTTCGGCGCCATTCTTTGGATCGCAATAAATGCAATGCGGTCGAATTGGGAGACGATGGTGCACGCCTCAAGTCTCGGCTTGCGGCCCTTCGCAAACCTGGTTGGCTCCATGGTATGGGATCTGACCTGGAAGTCCGGTCTGGTGCTGGCGGTCTGGTCCGCGGTCGACTATATGTTCATCTTGAGGAAGATGGAGACTGACATGAAGATGACCAAGCAAGAGGTTCGCGAGGAATACAAGGAAACTGATGGCAATCCTGTCATCAAGTCGCGAATTCGCCAATTGCAGCGGGCCATGCGTAAAAAGCAGTCCTTGAAGGCTGCTGCAACGGCAACGGTGATTGTCACGAATCCAACTCACTACGCGGTCGCTCTCCGCTACGAGATGGACATGGCCGCGCCTCAGGTTGTTGCCAAGGGAAAGAATCTTCTTGCAGAGCGCATTAAGCAACTGGCACGGGACAAAGGGATCATGCTGGTTGAGAACAAACCGCTGGCACAGGCACTTTACAAAAGCGTCGAGGTTGGGGATTCGATTCCGGCCAAGCTTTATCAGGCTGTAGCCGAAATTCTAGCTCTCGTTTTCCGAGCGCAGGCGGAAGTGCGGCGGAGCGAGGCCGAGCGGCGATCAAGGAATGCCGCCGGTGAAAAAGTTACAAATCAACCCAACTCAGCTGCACCAAAACCGGGTGATACACGATGATCGCACGCATTGTCGCTTTACTTCGGAAATCCGGCGACTGGATCGCGCCCATTGCCGCGGTCGCCATGGTTTTTGTGATGCTGGTGCCGTTGCCCAGCTTTATCCTTGACCTTCTCTTAACGCTCAGCATCACCGCATCGATCCTCGTGCTGCTCACGGCGATTCAGATTCTGCGGCCAGTGCAGTTCTCGGTCTTTCCGAGCCTTCTTCTTCTGCTGACGCTGCTTCGGCTTTCTTTGGACCTCGCCAGTTCGCGTCGCATTCTTCTGCACGGCAATGAAGGGACATCGGCAGCGGGCAAGGTGATTGAAGCATTCGGCCAATTTGTTGTTGGCGGCAATTACATCGTCGGCTTCGTGCTTTTTCTGGCACTCATCGCGATCCAGTTTCTGGTTATCACTCACGGCGCAGTGCGCACCGCAGAGGTTACGGCGCGCTTTACCCTGGATGCGATGCCAGGCAAGCAGATGGCGATCGACGCAGATCTTAATGCCGGTCTCATCAATGAACACCAGGCACGGGCGCGGCGGGAACGCATCGCACGCGAGGCGGAATTCTGCGGTGCGATGGACGGCGCTGCTCGTTTCAGTCAGCGAGATTCCATGGCCACAATTCTGATCATGGCCATCAATATCATCGCCGGCTTTTTGATTGGTGTATTCCAGCAGGGGGTTCCGTTCCAGGAGGCGTTGAAGACTTACACAATCCTCACTGTGGGTGACGGACTGGTAACGATTCTTCCTTCGTTGCTGGTCTCTGTTGCCGGCGGCATCGTCGTTACTCGCGCCGCATCGAAAGAATCTCTCGGCGTGAACGTCAACAAACAACTGCTGAGCAGTCCGCGGCTTCTGTGGATTGCCGGTGGAGCGCTGGTTGCACTGGGCTTGATACCGGGCTTGCCAAAGATTTCCTTCTTCACTCTGGCCGCGTTGCTCATGTTCGCAGCGTGGAAGATGAAGCCGCAAGTGATCAAAGACGACACGGATGACTCGGAACTGGCGACCAAGGCCATTGCTACTGGAGCAGCCGGTGCCGGCATCTCAGATCCCATGGATGCCGTGCTCAAACTCGATGAACTGATGCTGGAAGTTGGAATGGGGCTTGTGCCGCTCGTCGATGTGCAAAAAGGCGGTCAGCTTCTTTCTCGCGTGAAATCAATGCGGAAAAACCTTGCGCAGCAGTTAGGCTTCCTGGTTCCGTCGATCCATATCACCGACAATCTGTCGCTGCGCGAGCGAGAGTATGTCATCTATCTGCGCGGAGCAGAGATTGCACGGTGGGAGCTGAGACGGGACTGTCTGCTTGCTATCAGTTCCAGCACCTCGGCGCCGGATATGCCGGGACAGGACACGCGCGAGCCGGCATTCGATGCACCGGCAAAATGGATCACTCCACAAACGCAGGGACAGGCGATTGCAGCTGGATACACAGTGGTGGACGCAACATCTGTTCTTGCGGCCCATCTTGCGGAAGTGATCAAGCGACATGCGAGTGAATTGCTTTCACGGCAGGAGACCAAGAGACTGATTGACCGCCTTAACGAGTCGCACCCAAAGCTTGCCGACGAGCTCATTCCCAAGCTTATGAGTCTGGGTGAGGTACAGAGAGTGCTACAGCAACTTCTTCGTGAACAAGTGTCTATCCGCGACCTTGGAACCATTCTTGAGACTCTCATTGAGGCTGCGTCCTTTAACAAGAACCCGATCTCTCTTGTAGAAGCAGCGCGCCATGCTTTGGGCCGGGCACTGATCCGGCCGCTGTTGAACGATCAAGGGGAACTGAAAGTGGTGACCCTGGATACAACGATCGAGGACGAATGTTTACGCGGGTCGAATCTCCAGCAAGGTCAGGCGGCATCTACCCCGCAGCAAATTGGCTTAGCGCGTCGAGTTCTCGATGGGCTACGCAATGACTTTGGCGAAGAGATTGGCAACGCGCCGCCGGTGCTTCTATGCTCCTCGCCCGGCCGCTACTACCTTCGCCGGTTGTTAGAGCCATTCATTCCCCGCATTGTTGTGATCTCCCCAGGAGAAATCCCACCGCTGACGCCGGTTCAATCCGTGGGAGTTGTCCGCTAACGCAAAAGGGGAACGGCAAAGATCGAAAGAGAGGGTGATGTGAAGAAGTTTGGAACCCTAAATGCAGAAGAACTTGGTAAGCGCGCAGCAAATGGAGTGATTCGATGACAACAGCGGAATTGGCTTATCGTGCGAGTGGCAACGGGATCGACGAACGCAATGGACTTGTGTTGCGGGAGTTGCCGCAGGTCTACTACGTAGCCGCGAGAATCCACGAGCGGCTGCCTAAACAAGTGGAGCTGGAAGATCTTGTGCAGGCCGGCGTAATCGGCCTGATGGAAGCTTGCGGAAATTACGACAGCGCAAAGGACGCGCAGTTTTCCACCTTCGCAAAGTTCCGAATTCGCGGCGCGATTCTGGACAGCCTGCGCAAGCTCGACTGGGGTTCTCGAACCCTGCGCAGAAAAGGCCGGGAAATTGCCGCATCCGTCGCCAAGCTCGAATCGGAACTGGGAAGGGAACCGCTTGAAGAAGAGATAGCGGCAGACCTGAGCATGCGTCTCGACGCATTGCAGAGCACTCTGACTCAGCTCGACGGTCTCTATCTCGTTGGTCAGGGATCGAATCCAACAAACGACTCGGCCGATTCTTACGACCTTATTGAATCGGCTGCGTGCGCAAGCGGCAGCAACCCATTCGACCTCTGCCTGGAAGGCGAAAGAAGAGCACAACTTGCGGAGGCCGTGTCGCGGCTATCGGAGAGAGAGCAACTGATTCTCTCGTTGTATTACCAAGAAGAGTTAACGATGAAGGAGATCTCAAAAATCGTTGGCATTGTCGTTTCGAGAGTTTCTCAAATTCACGCTGCTGCGATGGTCAAGCTGCGCAGCCCGCTCGGCGCTCTTCGCGAGAGCCCGGCGTCTCATGCCGATGGCCAGCATCATTCGTCTCAGAGTTCGGCAGCTTAAAGGCCCATATGACTCCATTGCCCACGTCGGAAGAAAGCAAGAAGAGCGCAACGAGCGGCGCGGAGCGGCCGAAGCCGCGCACTGTGCATTCCTGCAATTTTCGTTATGCCGGTCGACTTTCAAACGAGAATGCTCGTGCGCTGACTACGCTGAACGAAAAATTCGCGGACAACGTTGCCACGTCGCTTGCCTTGTATTTAGGTACGTCCCTGGAGCTCAAACTGGTGTCGCTCGAGCAGATGGCGGTTCAGGACTACATCGCAGGAATGGGGGCCAACAGCTACTTCATGCCCTGCACACCAAACCTGATGGAAAGCACTCTGCTGATGGAAATGGACATTTCCTTGATCTTTCCTATCATCGATTTGTTGCTCGGTGGAGAAGGTACAGCATCTGAAGAGCCCCGTGAATTAACCGACATCGATGAAGAGATATTGCAGAGTGTCACAGCGCTGGTTCTGAAGCAGATGGAACACTCTTGGCGAGCTCTTAATCTTATGCTAATGCCGGGGCGCTGCTTGAAACCAGGCATGGTTCAGCCAATCTTTCTTGCCAACGACAAATTAGTCCTGTTGATGTTCGAGATGACCATATGCGGAACTACGGGGCCCTTCAATATTGTGTTACCAACTTCGTTTGTGGGCTTTCTGCTGAGGCATCTGAAGAGTGCACAGTCAAAGAAGACATCGAGCCTTCGCCCGCTTTCAAGCCCAAGCCTTCGTGAACGAATTCTCGATTGCGATTTCACAGTTGCAGCAGACGTAACCCAAATGCGGGCACTGGTCAAGGACCTGGTTGCATTGAAACCGGGAATGGTTCTAAAGATGAAGTCACCAGTCAACAGGCCGGGAAGACTTACGGTAGAGAACGTTGAAATCTTCGAAGCATCGCCTGTTCGAAATGGTTCTCGGAAGGCAGCGCAACTCTCATCCAGGTTACTCGAGCCGATTTCGAAAAAGGAGTGGTATGACGACGAACCAGACAGCCGACGCAAATCATCAGTCGTTCTCGAACGCGTTCTTTAACTCTCTAGCGGAAGCTGTGGCAGAGGCAAGCGGATCGCCCTGGCTGATGGCTGCGGTCCCTGATGCGGAGGCAGTTCCGGATGGGACGGAGCCGATCCGGGTCAAGGTCGCCCTTCAGGGCAGCCTGGGAGGTGAATTTACGCTGGAGATTCATCGAAGCCAAGGCGCATTGCTTGCATCGAAGGTTCTGCGGCAGCCGGATGATATGCCTGTCGCAAAGCAGTCTGAAGCTCTGGTTGACCTGATCACCAGTCTCAGCCACCGCTTTCAGGGTTCCCTTGAACGAGAGTGCGGAGCATTCGCGATGGTCCCCTCCGTGGATATTGGAACGGACTTCGATCGTTCGCATTGTGAGCAGGCAACAATTGGCGACGACAAAGCCAATCGCATTTCGATTCGGATGTTTCTGAATCCGGCGCTGGCGGCCGCGTTATCTCGTCCTTCACAGTCAAAAAGCTCGACTGCGGATTCCGACCAACTCGCGGGTGCAGGAATGCGGAAGCCAAATTCGTCAGAGGTAAACCTGGAAATGGTGATGGATGTTGAGTTAAACGTGATACTCCGTTTTGGCCAACGTCAACTCACGTTGCGCGAAGTGCTTGAACTTACGAGCGGCTCAGTCGTTGAACTGGACCGCCAGGTGGACGAACCGGTCGAGCTTCTTCTCGACGGCATGGTCATTGCCAAGGGCGAAGCGGTTGTGGTCGATGGCAATTATGGGCTTCGTGTAACGGAGGTTACGCGCCCCGTTTCGACCTCGATGTTCGCACGGGTGTAGCGGGTGAAGAGCTGGTGAAGGGGAGACTAACCTGGGAGCGAGGATAACCAATGAAACTCATGAATTCAATAGCGACGCCATCATGGATTGCCGGATTCAAAGTCAGTATCTACAAATGCCGAAACTGCAATAGGTCGATGGCCTTGGGGCAAGCAACGGCCCGCAAAGCAGGAATCAGGATCCGCGAGCACTGGTATTGCAGTTCGCGATGCTTTACGTCGGCGGCAGAGCGGGAGTTCCTGGACCTTGTGAAGCCAGGCCGCACGCAAGGCTCCAATGGCTCACGCGTGCCACTTGGGCTCAGCTTGATCAGCAGTGGTCTTTTGACGAACACCCAGTTCAAGCAAGCTTTAGATCAGCAGAAGGAAGTTGGCGGAGACATCGGCGATTTGCTTGTGCGGATTGGTTCTCTCAGCGAGAAGCAGGTGACCGCCGTGCGCGCCACGCGGTGGGGATGCCCGGTATTTTCTGTGCCAAAGCACTCCGTGCAGGCCGGTATTGACATTCCCTCAACGCTTTTGCAGCTTTGTTCGGCGATTCCGCTGCACTATGTAGCCGCCACAAAAGTATTGTTGATCGGCTTCGTTCAAGACATTGAATACGGACTGCTTTATGCCATCGAACAGATCACAGGTTGCAAGACCCAGCCCTGCTTCGTGACGCCTACCGACTTTCAGAGCCAAATGCAGGAACGGGAGCAGTCATCGAACCGGGCCAGAGCCGAGGCTTCAAAAGAGGTGAGAATCGAGGATGTTCAGACGCCGGCAGAAATGGCTCGCACCCTATGCAGTTTCGTCGTTGATTTCGAGGCAGATGAAGCAAGAATGGTGAAATGTAAGGACTACGTATGGTCGCGTCTGAAGGCCGGTCCGAAGGAAGTGGACCTGCTCTTCAAGGCAATTTGAAAGTGGTTGTTCTGTCGCGGCTGGCCATTGAGCTTCAAGCCCAGCGCAACTGGTTGCGCTGGCAAAGTTGAGCTCCGCTTTACTCCTGTCAGTGCAGGAATGAGGTTAGCTTCCAAAGTTGAATGATGATTTAAATGAGTCTTCGAACAGCCATTGGGTCACAGCACAATGGAAAACATCGTATGGCACGACGCTTTTGTTTGGACAGATTTTCATTCCATGCCGATAAGGACTCAGCAGGTATGGAACAGTGCTTATTTGTGGATCAGAAGCAGTAACCAATCATAGTTGGCTTCCATCTTCGGCTTGGCGGTTTCCCGATTCCCTGGGACAAAACGGCTCCAGTCAAGAGGAGCCCGAGCTTCTGGATGAGGTCCCCGTCATGTTAGCGACGGTACTTGGCCTGAACATGCTGCTGCAAGAGCCTTCCATCGACTTGCAGAGAGTTTCTGAACTTATCCTCAACGATGTTGGAGCCACCATCAAGATGCTTCGGCTGGTCGGCAAAGAATCTGACTGGGCCGCGGAGCATCCACGGCGCATGGTCGATTGCATAGCCAGTTTGGAAGTGGATGCATGGTTTGGCCCACTCTCAGCTCGAACTTTCTCCTGCGACCTGGAACATTCGGCAATGAGCGAGTTCTGGGAACATAGCCGCCTGGTGGCTCAGTACGCGCAGCTCGTTGCAGAATCAATCGATGATATTTGCCCGGAAGATGCGTATCTGGTTGGACTGCTCCATGGAACCAGAGAGCTTCCTTCAGTTTTGCGCTGGTCGGACTGCGGGCGTGACGCCGCATCTGTTGACGCCTTGGCCGCGATTGAG
>Ga0302140_10007149_pt1 | contig 13976 bp, 15 predicted proteins | sample I_Bog_E1_1_FD_202095 | JGI IMG/M metagenome (GOLD analysis project Ga0302140, IMG submission 202095) | Peat permafrost microbial communities from Stordalen Mire near Abisko, Sweden - I_Bog_E1_1 | ecosystem: Environmental > Terrestrial > Soil > Wetlands > Peat | place: Sweden: Abisko, Stordalen...
AATGTAACCGCCGAGCAAGTCAGCCAAGCCACCGCCGCCCCCGTCCACTTCATTCGCTAGTCTCGGCTCTCGTCGTCTGCGCAGGCCCATATGGGCTTACGCTTCTCCAAGAACGCCGTCACTCCCTCGTGAAAATCCTTAGTCTCCCGCGACCGCGCATTCGCTTCCATCCCCAACCCAACTGCATAATCCAGCCATGCCTTACTCTGCGCCGCCAGTAGCTTCTTGGTCGCTCGCGCCGACTCCGGACTATTCTCCGCCAGTATCCCTGCCAGCATGGTCACCGTGGCCTCCAGTTCGTCCGCCGCCACTACTTCATTCACCAACCCAAGCCGGTATGCTTCCGCCGCGTCGAACAATCTTCCCGTCAGCAGCAACCCGCGTGCCTGCTTCTCCCCAATCTGCAGCACCAGATACGCCGACACCAGGGCCGGCACAAACCCAATGCGCGCCTCCGTATAACCAAACTTCGCGGTCGGCACTGCCAGCGTAAAGTCGCAGATCGTCGCCAGCCCCGTTCCTCCAGCAACCGCGGCTCCCTGCACCTTTGCAATGGTCGGCTTGGGAAGTTCGTAAAGCGTTCGAAACAACTTCGCTACCCGCTCCGCATCCGCACGATGTTCCGCAGCGCTCTTATCCTTCGCCTCTTGCAGCACGCTCAAGTCCAGCCCAGAGCAGAACGACTCGCCCGCTCCGGCAAGCACCACCACGCGACAGTCGCTCGCGGCCGCCTCCTCCATCGCGACAATCAACTCGTTCTGCATCTGCGGTGTCATCGCGTTACGGCGCTCTGGCCGATTCAGCGTGATCGTCCGAACCCAGCCCTCGTTCGCAACCATAATCGTCTCGTAATTCAAGCCACGACTCCTGCGGCGCGTCCACCGAACTCCCGCGCAATCCGCGCACTCTCCCACTCAAGTTCATTCAGCCCATGAAGTCGCGCCGGTCCCAACCCCAACTCGCGCAACGCCGCCAGCAGTTCATCGGTCGGAAGATTCCCCACCAGCTCATCCTGCGCAAAGGGGCATCCACCCAGCCCGCCAATCGCCGTATCGAACCTCCTGCATCCGCCTGCGAACGCCGCCTTCACGCGATCGCCCGCCACCTCCCGCCGTGCATGCAAATGGACTCCGATCTCCAACTGCTCGTGCTCTGCCACCACCTCGCCTACTACTTCCATCACTTGCAATGACGTCGCAGCGCCCACCGTATCCGCAAGCGAAACCGTCCCAATCCCCATCCCTTCTAGCGTCTCGCAGGCCTGGGTCACCCGCGACAAGCTCCATTCATCCCCATAAGGATTCCCAAACGCCATGGACACATACGCGACCACCCGCACCCCGGCCTTGCCTGCCAATCGCTGAATCGCATCCAACGTTCGCAGCGCCTCCTTCTGTGTTTGGCGCTGATTTCTTTCCAGGAAGCCCGGTGAGATCGAGTACGGAAATCCCAATACGCCCACCGCGGCCGTAGCAATGGCGCGCTCTGCGCCCTTCTCATTCACGACGATCCCAATCACATCCACTCCCGGCACCGGTCCTAACAGCCGCAGCACCTCCTCCGAGTCCGCCATCTGCGGCACCGCCGCCGGCGACACAAAACTCACCGCATCGATATGCCGAAACCCAGTGTCCACCAGCCGCCGTAGATACGCAGCTTTCCTCTCCGCGGGAATCAACCCCTTCAACCCCTGCCACGCATCTCGCGGGCACTCCACAATCGTCACCGAATCCGTTGCCATGTTCACTACCCTCGCGAAGGTTGCACCTTCAGAATTTCGCGCGCAATCACCATTCGCTGAATCTCGCTCGTCCCTTCGCCAATCGTGCACAGTTTCACATCGCGATAGAACTTCTCTGCAGGATAGTCCTTGATAAACCCGTATCCTCCAAACAGCTGCACCGCCTCATTGCAGATCCGCACTGCCACCTCGCTGGCAAACAGCTTCGCCATTGCCGACTCGCGCGTCACCGTCCGCCCCGAGTCCTTCAACACCGCCGCGCGCTGCGTCAACAACCGCGCCGCGTCCAGCTCCGTTGCCATGTCCGCCAGCTTCCACTGGATCCCCTGGAACTCCGCGATAGCCTTTCCAAACTGCCGCCGCTCTTTGACGTACTTCGTCGCCGCATCCAGCGCTCCGCGCGCGATTCCCAGCGACAGCGCTGCGATTGAAATTCTTCCACCATCCAACACGCGCATCGAATCGACAAAGCCCTCGCCTTCAACCCCCAGCAAGTTCTCTGCAGGAATCTCGCAGTCCTCGAAGATCAACTCGCTCGTGTCGCTGGCCCGCAGCCCCAGCTTGTTTTCTTTTTTCCCCGGTCGAAATCCCTTCGTCCCTTTCTCCACCACGAACGCGGAAAGCCCGTGCGTCCCCTTGCTCTTATCCGTCACGGCAATCACTACCGCCGTGTCCGCATAGCTCCCATTGGTGATGAACGTCTTGCTCCCATTCAGAACCCACGTATCGCCCTTGCGCACCGCCGTAGTCCGAGCACCGCCTGCATCCGATCCTGACCCTGGTTCCGTCAGCCCCCACGCGCCCAGCCACTCGCCGCTCGCCAGCTTCGGCACATACTTCCGTTTCTGCGCCTCATTGCCCGCTAGAAAAATATGATTTGTCCCCAGCGAGTTATGCGCGGCCACAATAATCCCAATCGACCCATCGACCGCTGATAGCTCTTCAATCGCCAGCACGTAGTCTACGTACCCCATCCCGGCTCCGCCATACTCCGGCGGAAAGATCACGCCTAGCAACCCCATCGCACCGAGCTGCTTCACCACAGCAGCAGGGAACTCGCTCTTCTCATCCCACTCCGAAACATGCGGAGCTATCTCCCTTGCCGCAAACTGCCGAATCTCTTTGCGCAGGGCTTCCTGATCCTCGGTCAACACAAACGGGTATAGTCCCCCCGCCGACTCAACTGCAACGCTCATCGTTCAGCTCCTTCGCGCAGACGCGCCCGCAATCCATAAGATGCCGCTGACCGACGCAGACACAGCACCAATCCAGGCCAGCGAATCATACATTCCAGCGCCCGCGCCTGTCCTCGCTACGTCTGCAGTATGCCGGGATTGAATCTCCCCACTTCCGAATTCAACGCGCAAGCCTCAAGCGCGGTCATCAACACCTCGCGCGTCTTCGCCGGATCGATAATCGAGTCAATCCACAACCGCGCCGCTCCATATCGAGGATCAGCCTGCGCATCATATGCATTCTTGATCTCGTCATACACGGCTTTTTTCTCGGCCTCGCTCAACACCTTCCCGCCGCGTTCCATCTGCTTGGCCCGAACCTCCGCCAGTGTCCCCGCGGCCGATGCCCCGCTCATCACCGCATACCTCGCCGTAGGCCACGCAAACAGAAACCGCGGGTCATACGCCTTGCCGCACATCGCATAATGTCCCGCCCCAAAGCTGCCACCCACAATCACCGTAATCTTAGGCACCACACTCGTGCTCACCGCCGAAACCATCTTCGCCCCCGCGCGGATAATCCCCGACCACTCCGCATCCTTCCCGACCATAAAGCCGTTGACATCGTGAAGAAAGATCAGCGGCACCAGGTTCTGATTGCAATCCATAATGAACCGCGCCGCCTTCTGCGCACTCTCTGTATAGATCACCCCACCCACCTCAATCCGCTTCGATCCCGCCATCGGCCCCATCGCGACTGTCTGCGACTGATTGGTCTTCTGGTTCGCCACAATCCCCACGGAGCGGCCGCCGATCCGCGCGTATCCGCACAGCAGCGTCCGCCCAAAGTCCGCCTTGTACTCATCGAACTCGCTGCGATCGACAATCCGCGCAATCACCTCGCGCATGTCGTACACATTGCTCGCCCCTGGCAAAGGATTCAGCAACCCATATAGCTGATCTGTGGGGAATCGTGGCGCATCCTTCTCCGCATCGAACGGCCCCACACTAAACGGACCACCCTTGCGTTCGCCGATCTTGTCAACCAAACTCCGCAGCCGAGCAATACACAAATGGTCATTCGGCTCCTTGAAGTCCACGGTCCCCGAAATCTCCGCATGCATTGCCGCCCCGCCCAGCTCCTCAGCGCCCGTCTTCTGGCCTATCGCCGCTTGCACCAGCGACGGCCCTGCCAGAAAGAGCCCGGAGCCCTCGGTCATCAGCACCGTATCCGTCATCACCGGAAGGTACGCCCCGCCCGCAACGCACATCCCCATAATCGCCGTAATCTGCGGAATCCCAAGGGAGCTCATCACGGCGTTATTCCGAAACACCCTCCCGAAATCATCCGTATCCGGAAATACATCTTCCTGCAGAGGAAGAAATACCCCCGACGAATCCACCAGGTACAGCGTCGGAATTCGATTCTCCAATGCAATGGTCTGGGCCCGCAGCACCTTCTTCGCAGTCATCGGAAAGAACGCCCCGGCCTTCACCGTCGCGTCATTCGCCACGATCATGCACAATCGCCCACTTACTCGCCCCAGGCCGGTTACCACCCCAGCACCGGGCGCCCCGCCATATTCGGTGTACATCCCGAACGCCGCCCAAAGCCCCAGTTCCAGAAGCTCCGTGCCTTCATCCAACAACAGCGCCAGTCGCTCCCGAACTGTCAGCCGTCCCTTCGCCCTCTGGGCCTCCGCAGCCTTAGCCCCACCCCCCATCCGAATGGTATCTTCCTCCTCCCGCAGCGCCGCCAGGAGTGTCAGCATCGCCGCTCGATTCTCTCCAAACTTCGCAGCCTCTGCCACCACCTTCGACTCCAGCCGATTCTCCACCTTCACGTCATCCGCCATGGCATCACCTCAAATCCCGCCGAGCATAGCATGTCGTAGGCTCGCATCGCGATTGCCCGAAATCTGCAAGCAGAGTCGTTCACAGGAGAGGCCTCAGAGCAATTGGAAAATAACCCTGATACGTGCGGTGGGAAATTTATTTCCCATGAGTTATGCAATAAAATGCACATACGAGATCAAAATTAATGATTGGTTTCTGGGCCCCCGACTGTCACAGGTGCAATACTTTTTGCCGCGAAGGCGGATTTTCTCATGGAGTGCGCGCATTTGAAGCTAATACCCCTTGTCGGCACTCACCGGTTTGCTGCCAAACAGCTCTCCCCTGAGTCCGTAGAACAGATCACGAAGGCGGAGCAAATCAGGAAGAGGGCAAAGGATCTCCTTGACCTTTGGGCCAGAAAATCCGCTCCCGTTCAACTCACCTACACTCCTGCCGACATCCGCATCGCCGGAAAACTCATAGCCCTGGAAGGGGGCGACTATCTTTTCCGGTTCTCGTCCGGCATCAGTACGCGCATCCTTGTACTTACCTACGATGACATCTCCGTTGAAACAAAATATCTGGATATTCTTTGCGTCTACCTTCGCAACTCTGCGGGCGACGAACTCACCGTCTCCCTGTTGGGGAAGAGTGAACCGATCGCGGAAGAGTTCGATGCCGTCTACAAAAAACTCAGGGAATGGGTCTCCTCGGCGGCTCTTCTGACCGTTCATTTTGGGGATGATTTGCGGTCCACCGTGATGACGTGCAGGCTCTTCGAGCCAAACTCCGGGATCTTTTCCTTCCGGGGAGTCAACGTCAATCTGACCCACCTGATCGATCCGGCGCAAGCAGGCCACTTCCGCATGGAGCACTGCTTGCGTTGGACCCAAATCACGATCTATACGCACCATACTGATCTCTTCTTCGCTATCGCTGACGGCGATCTAATCGACAACCTCGCGGCGAACGGCCGCTACAGCGAAGGGAAAAATGCCCTCCAGTGGTGCGTCGAGACCCTGATGTTCAAATAGCCGCCTCGTATTGTGCTGTTTAGCATCGGACGCAATTCCGCCTTAGCCGTAGGCGGAAGACCTATACTGGTGACTGGCTATGAAGACTTTTTACATCGAAACCTTTGGCTGTCAGATGAATGCTCACGACTCCGAAAAAGTTGTAGGCACGCTCCTGAACGAGGGCTACACCCAAACCGCCGACGAAGCCGACGCCGGCCTCATCCTTTACAACACTTGCTCCATCCGCGACAAGGCCGAGCAGAAAGTCTTTCATCGCCTCAATGAGTACAAGAAACTCCACGGAGAAGGGAAGCGCTTCGCCGTCATCGGCTGCGTAGCCCAGCAGGAAGGCACGAAGATCTTCGACCGCGCCCCCTACGTCTCGATCGTCGCCGGCTCCTCCTCCTACCGCAACCTCCCCGACATGCTTGCCCGCCTTGAAGCCGGCGAGAGCCGCATCACCGGCCTCGACGACCGCCAGACCGATGAGACCTTCGATACCGAGTTCACCGCCCGCACCAACCCCCACCGCGGCTACATCACGATCATCGAAGGCTGCGATAAGTTCTGCGCCTACTGCGTCGTCCCCTACACGCGCGGCAAAGAGCGCAGCCGCACCAGCGCCTCGGTCCTCGCCGAAGCCCAGCGAATCGCTCAGTCGGGCTTCACAGAAATCCAACTCCTCGGCCAGAACGTCAATAGCTACCGGGATCCATCCGGCAAACGCACCTTCGCGGAGCTTCTCGCCGCGGTCGGTGAGGTCAACGGCATCCAGCGCGTCCGCTTTACCACCTCGCATCCCCGCGATTTCACCCGCGATATCGTCGACGTCATCGACGCCGTTCCGACCCTCTGCGACCACGTCCATCTCCCCGTCCAGTCCGGCAGCACCTCCGTACTCAAGGCCATGCAGCGTGAATACACCCGCGACTGGTACCTCGAGCGCATTGCCTGGACCAAGGCGGCCAAGCGTGACATCTCGTTGACCTCCGACATCATCGTCGGCTTTCCGGGCGAGACCGATCGCGACTTCGAAGACACCATCACACTGCTCGAAGAAGTAGGCTACGACGCGATTTATGGCTTCAAGTATTCGCGTCGTCCGAACACCCCCGCCATCCACATGGAAGACTCCATCCCGGAAGAGGTAAAGATCCAGCGCCTGGCTATCCTCAACGCACGCCAGCGCGAGATCCAACGCGCCAACTACGCCCGCCATCTGGACCAGGTCATGCCCATCATGGTGGAGCACGGCGCCAACTCCAGGGGCCAGATCACCGGCCGAAGCACCCAGAACAAGACTGTCAACTTCGCGTGCGACGGCACTCCAGTCATCGGCAGCTACGTAGATGTCCGTATCACCCACATTTTCCCCAGCTCCCTGGTAGGCGAGGCCGTCTCCCGACCCACCGCCCCTTCCGCAGCCGCTATAGCCCAACACGCGCTAAACGCTCGAATCCAGGCAGTAACCCAAGAGCTTTAGCCACTACTCGCTAGTCCTTACTGTCTACTCACTGCCTTCCGGCGTTACACTAGAGCCCATGCATCTCCCCGGCTTCAAACCCGAATCCGACGAACATCCGGCCCCCGAACCAGAAGTGGAAGTTCGTATCCGTGGCCTCATGATGGATCCCTCCACCAAGATGCCCATCGTCGTCCTCAATGATCTCGCAGGCGAAATCGTTCTCCCCATCTGGGTAGGGCTCTTTGAAGCCAACGCCATCGCCCTGGAAATCGAAAAGGCCACGACTGTTCGCCCCATGACCCATGACCTGCTCCGTAATGTCATCGACGGCCTCAGCGCCCGCGTCACCCGCGTCGTCGTTGGAGACCTCCGCGAGGATACCTTCCACGCGACCATCTGGATGGACCAGGCCGGCGAAGTGGTCGCCCTCGACGCCCGCCCCTCCGACGCCATTGCCCTGGCCCTCCGTTCCGACTGCCCCATCTTCGTCTCCCAAGAGGTCTACCAGCACGCCCGCAAAGCCTCCAACGGCAACACCACCCTTAGCCCCGAAGATCTCCGCCGCTGGCTCGAAAGCCTCAACGACGACGAGATGGGCCGCTACAAAATGTAGCCGCAAGCAGCCGTGCGCAGGACCTTGGTATCCTCGAACTACTATTGCCAACGTCCTCAAATCCGCTGCCTTCGTCAATCTCGGCATCTTCGAGCGCATGCTTCACCCCCGGCAGCCTGACCTCGCCGATATACGTAACTTCCTCCTCCTGCAATACCCCGTCGGTCTTGGCGCCGCTGTCGACGCCACACCTCTCATCGCGGCAATCCACGCAACGATCCCCGGCGCTCGGATAGCCGCCGCCGCCAACGGTGTCGCTCTCGATATCCTCCGCAACCACCCCGGCCTCGAGCGAATCGTCTCGACGCCAAACCCTCTGCGCGAGCTCCTTCCTGCAGCGAATGCCATCCGCCGTGCAAACGTCTTCGGTCGCGAGCGCTACGCCGTCCTGCTCACCATCGGCAACAAGCCACCCAGGATCATCCTGTCGGCTCTCCTCGCCGGTGCTCCTACCCGCGTCGGCTTCACGCTTCTCCCGGAGCTAGCGGCGGCGCATCTGCACGTCGATCCGCGCATCAGTGAGACAGCCAACAACCTGCGCATCCTCGAGGCATTAGGCCACGGTACAGCTCTCCTGGAGCAGTTACAAGCCAATCCCGCTCTTCTCCAGCCCCCGGCGTATCTGGCGGAGCCAGGTTTGCCGCAGGAACTCGACCTCTAGACCCAGCCGCAAAGCCTTGCTACGCGTTCCGCCCACTGGTCCTCGGTCGGCAGAGCTGGCAACGGAGCATCCATCTGTGCTCCTGCAATCACCGAGTCAATCCCACGCCGCATACCCGGAAGCATTCCTTCTTCTCCACCCTCGATCACGGTAGCCCAGGGCGTCGCCAGAAGAATATCGCTCACCCCCGACTCGCGGTGCAACAATACCGGCAGACCCCGTGTGAGCGCCTCAATTGCCGGAATACCGTAGCCTTGAACGGCCGGCATCAGAAAAAGATGAGCCTCACCATACAGTCGCTCCAACTCTGCATCGCTCACGTATCCGAGAAATCGCACTCGCCCCGCAATCCCCAGCGATTCAGCCAGGTCCCGCATAGCGTCCATTTGTGCCCCGCGACCCGCTACATCCAGCCTCCAATCGATACGCCGCGACAGAGGCAATGCATCGCGCTCCATAGTGGCTAGCGCGCGAAGCATCCAATCGATCCGCTTATTGGCTTCGATCCTCGAGACGCTCAACATCCGCAGCGTTCCCCGTGCAGGGCGCAGGTGATAGGCTCCCGCGCCACTCATGCCTCCCATGCGCGCAATATCCGCCTTTACGCCAAACACCCTCTTGCACTCCGCCTGCAGATACTCGCTGGTCACGATGGTGCGTCCACCCCTTCGTAATCCGTACGACACAATGGCATCCGATAGACGCCGATAGACCTTTTGTTTTGCCGTGCGCGAGTTCGCATCGCTGAACAGGCTCGGCGTATCGTGCATCAGGCAATGAAAGCCCCGGATCCCGGCAAGGGTCGCATGAAGTGCAGGCTGAAACCCAGACATCAACGGCGCTGGTCCACCACGTCTCGCTGCGAAGTAATTCCGCAATGCCAACACCTTTTTCGTCGCTCTCAACTCCGGTTGAAGCTGTACAACCGTAATCGGATGGTCGGCATGAGTCGCCAGGTCGGCTCGATCCACATACGTCACAAAATGGTGTGGCAGATTGTGCTGGAGCAGCCATCGAGACAACGCAAGTACGCTGCGCTCCGCACCTCCCAGCGCCTCGATTTCCGTTAGCACGATCGCCCGTGAATCCACCCTCGCCTGGTCGTCCATTGCGGCTCCCTCAGCGAATCGCCAGCTCATCCAAATACGTGAAGAACTCCGGAAACGAGATGCTCGCCGCCTCCGCACCGCGAATCTCCGTCTCCCCTTCAGCTCTTAGCGCAGCGATCGAAAACGCCATCGCAATCCGGTGATCCATGCCTGAATCAATCACCCCGCCCCTCAGCGTCTGCCCCCCAGGAATATCCATCCCATCCTCGTGCTCTACGACCTCCGCGCCCATCGCACGCAGGTTCTTTACGACCAGGGCAATGCGGTCGCTCTCCTTCACCCGCAGCTCTTTCGCATCCCGAATCCGCACGCCCCCCACGGTGTAAGGGGCGATCGCTGCAATCACCGGCAACTCATCGATCAACTGTGCTGCGCGCTCGCCCGCAATATCAATTCCCACCAACACACGTCCGCGATTTACCTGGATTGTTCCTGCCATCTCGCCGTGCGTCTCCTGCACGTCAAGCACTTTGATCACGCCGCCCATCGCCGTAATCACGTCCAGCATCGCAGCTCGTGTAGGATTCATACCCAACGCGTCCAGCACCAGGTTGGAATCCTCAAACAGCAGGGCAGCGCACAAGAAGAACGCCGCCGACGACATGTCCCCCGGCACCGTCGCATCAATCGCCGACAGCTTCTGCCCCCCCGCAATCCGCAGTCGCCCATCCACCCGTTCCAGCGCCGCCCCAAACGCCCGCAGTGCATGTTCCGAGTGGTCCCGCGTCCGCACACTCTCCGCAATCGACGTCAGCCCCTCCGCCTGCAGACCCCCAAATAACACCGCCGTCTTCACCTGCGCGCTGGCGATCGGCGTCTCAAAATCTATTCCCTTCAATGTCCCACCGCGCACCACCATCGGCGAATGCCCCTCGGTCAGATCAATCCGTGCGCCCATCAACTCCAGCGGCTTTCGAATCCTCTCCATTGGCCGCACGGTCAGCGACTCGTCCCCCACAAACCGAAATGTCCCCTTTTGCGCCGCCACCAACCCCGCCAGCATCCGCATTGTCGACCCGGAATTCCCGCAATCCAAATCCCCAGCCGGCTCACGCAGCACGCCCCCCGTGCCCGTCACCTCAATCGTCTTCCCGACCGTCTCCACCTTCGCGCCCATCGCCGCCATACACGCCAGCGAACTCAGCGGATCCGCGCCTGTAGAAAAATTCGTGAGTCGCGAAGTTCCTTCGGCAAACCCCGCCAGCATCGCATACCGATGCGAGATAGACTTATCGCCAGGCAACATCACCGACCCGCGAAACCCCCGCGCCGGCGCAACAATCCGTGTACTCAAAGCAGTAGAAGACATTCCACCATCTTAGCGTCTCTACGCTCTATGCTCTATACGTTCCTCTTAGTGCCCTGCCGGAGGATTGTCCGGATAGATCCGAATATCCGGAACTCCACGATACCGCTCCGCATAATCCATCCCGTATCCAATCACAAAGCTGTTCGGAATTTTGAAGCAAGCGTAATCGGCTTCGATCGGCACAAGTCGCCGCTCCGGCTTATCCAAACACGTCGCAATCTTCAAGGACGCAGGCTTATGCTGCAACATCAACCCGCGCAGGTAGCTCAGCGTAAGTCCGGTGTCGAGAATATCCTCCACCAGGATCACGTGCCGCCCCTCAATCGGATTGTCGATGTCCTTGATCAGTTTCACCGCGCCCGACGAAACCCTCGCTCGCCCGTAGCTCGACACCGCGACAAAATCAAATGTGTTATCCACCTTGATGGCCCGCGAAAGGTCCGCGAGAAAAATTGCTGCACCCTTCAATACGCCAATCAGCACAATCGACTGGTCCTTGTAGTCCTCGGAGATCTGATCTCCGATTGCCTGAACGCGTTCAGCGATCTGCTCCTTCGTCAGCAGAACTTCCATTATTTCGGGCGAAACAAACTCCGGTAGCGTCGTAATCATGCCCTTAAGACTACGCGAAATCTGTCTCCCGAAAACCTCCCATGCCACCAATTGAGGAAAACCTGGACACAATCGCCGTTCTCGTCCTGCTCATCTCTCACCGCTATACTTAAACCTGAATGTATCCCTATCTGAATCTCGGTTTTGCTCATGTTGGAACCTTTGGCCTGATGCTTTGGCTGGCCGCTGTCTGCGGCACCATCGTTCTGTACAGAAATCTCGTCCGCAACGGATCCGACGCTGACGCACTCAACATCGTCACCATGGTCGTCCTCTCTGGCATTGTTGGCGCCAAGCTCTGGCACGAACTCGAAAGCATCCGCGATCTCGAAGCCGCCTGGCACGATATTGTCGCCCCCGGGATGCATCACTTACCCGAAATCTTCTTCAACTTCCTCCACTGGTTCCAGGCCGGCTTCGCATGGTACGGTGGCCTGCTCGCCGGCGTTGCAATGCTCATGTACCAGGGCATCGCCTCCAAGCCCAATGGCCTCACCGGCAGTCGCGCAGCCCTTCGCATGTTGGACTTTGCCGCTCCCGCCGCTGCCGTCGGATACGGCGTCGGTCGGATCGGCTGCCTGCTCTCCGGAGACGGCGACTACGGCATCAATACTACCCTCCCATGGGGAGTCCACATGGCCCACGGCCTCACCGAGTACACACGCGCCCTCGTCCTGCCCAACCCTCCCACGGCCGCCGTCCAGCCCACCCCCATCTATGAGTTGATCTTCGCCCTCGCCCTCGCCTGGTGGCTCTGGAAGCGCGCCGCCAAGCCCCTCCCCCTCGGTCTGCTCACCGGCGAATATCTCCTCCTCAGCGGCATCGGACGCTTCCTTGTGGAGTTCGTCCGCATCAATCCACGCATCTACTTTGGCCATACCATGTCAAACGCGCAGGTAGCCGCCCTCGGTAGCGCCGTCTTTGGAGCGGCGATGATGTTCCTCACCCGCCACAACCAGGCCGTCGTCTCCCAACCCCTCTCCAAGCAAGTGAAGGACGCCCCGGCCCCCGCCTAGGCACCTTCACCCGCATCCTGCACCTCACGGCCCCCGGAACCTGTCATCGTTTGCCAACAGCTTGTCATCCTTCGCCGTAAGCGGAGGATCTGCGTCCGCGGTTGCCCTTGCCGTTCTTTCTGTCATTCCCTCCGGGAATCTGTTTTCCCGGTCCCGCACCTCATCAGCGAACCCCACCCACAAAATAAATTCCCCCAAACGCCCCAAAATCCGCATGTCAACCCCCCGCCACCTACCAGATGCTACAAAACCCTTATGTCCACAGGCGATTTCTATTCCAAGAATTTGGCATAGTTACCCTCACCAAAGGCCTAAACTTTAACTAGGAGCAATTGAGCCTGCCAAAGCTGCCCACCAATGGGGAGCGCCAACACCGTACCCGAAACGCCCGTAACTCCTTTCGATTGGCATATCTTTGCCCTTAACCCTCCTGGAATGCGTCAGTTACAGGCAAAAACGCCCATACCTTGACCATTAAACCGTCCAGGATCATCGACTTACGGCAAGAAAGCCCAACAGGGGGGGAGGGGGGCCCTCCACAAGGTGTCACCATGCGAAGCCCCCGACGTCCGCGCAAGCTCCTAGAGCCGACGCAAAAATGCCTTCGCAAGCTCCAGCTCTGGGAACAACCGCTCCTCCGCCTGGAACTCCCGCGAGTGCACGCAGCGCCGCCCCGCTCGCACACTCACCGGATGCTTCAGGTGCAGCATCTCGTGGTAAAGCAGGTACTCGATCGCATACCGAGGGGTCCCCGGCCGATCGAACACCCGACTCACGACGATCGTGTTGTGCGCCGCGTCATAGTGTCCAAGCATCCGCTTCGCCACATGCGCGCTCCATGTCAGGGTAGGCCGCCCCAGCAGTCCATGAAAGAATCGCAGGTTCACCGCCTCGAATACCTCATCAAGATCGTACAAATGCCCCTGCGGTGAGGTCAGTATCTTTCGCCCGCGCATCTGTCGCATCCGCTCCGCCTGCGTGGATACGGCCTCGGATCGCGTATATCGCCGATACCGGTCCGCATACACCGGAGCTACTGGCTTCCGGTAAAGCTTGGCCAAAAGGATATGAGCAATTGCCTGATGAATATTGGAGGGAGCGTGTTCCAGCAGATCGGAGAGCCGCACAATCAGCTTTCCATCGCGCAAACGGATCGTCGTGTTCAAGCTCGTGAATCGCCGAAACTTCACCTCCAGCTCCGGCATCGGCGCTCGAGGACGCAACTCTCGATATTCCTGCTCGAACAATTGCAGGATCGCAGGGGACACAGGTGGCAGAGTGGATCGAGGCACGTCTAGCTCAGCCTACCATGCACTGCGCGTAGGATTTCTTGCTGCTTACCGCACATGGTTCAATGCGATGATCCGATGTTGTGCCTCGAATGTCTGGTCCGGAAATTTATTGCCCGCGAGCGCGAGAAATG
>Ga0302140_10007155_pt1 | contig 13967 bp, 8 predicted proteins | sample I_Bog_E1_1_FD_202095 | JGI IMG/M metagenome (GOLD analysis project Ga0302140, IMG submission 202095) | Peat permafrost microbial communities from Stordalen Mire near Abisko, Sweden - I_Bog_E1_1 | ecosystem: Environmental > Terrestrial > Soil > Wetlands > Peat | place: Sweden: Abisko, Stordalen...
AGACCTCGCTCTCCACAATGCTGTTCGCATGGGTGCTGGTGCTGGGCATGAGAATGCGCGGCACCGGCGAGCAGCCTCCGGTAACCTATCGTGCACGAGACTGGGCGCTTTTCGGCCTGCTGTGGGGAGCAATTGCCATGACCAACCCGACGCTCCTGTTGCTTGCGCCCGTTCAAGGTGTGTGGGTCCTCGCTGGACTGCCGCAGCGGAAAAACCTGCTCAAAGGGGCAGTTCTATCTCTGCTAGCCGCCGCGCTTTCGACCGCTGTAGCGCTTCCCTGGGTCATTCGCAACTGGGAAGTGTTTCATGCCTTCATCCCCACGCGGGGCAACTTCGGCGCTGAGGCTGCGATGGCCTGGGCTCCCGACTCAATGGGCATGCCCTGGGGAGCCACCGTGCCAACGGTCGAGCTTGCCCCCGAGCACCAACTCTACGCCCGCATGGGCGAACGCGCCTACGTGCAGATGCGCGGACAGTTGGCATGGCAATGGGCTCGCTCTAATCCTGCGCACTTCTGGAAGCTGGTCGCGTGGCGCTTTTACATGTTCTGGGCCAGCGTGCCTCATACCGCCGCTCCTTCCGCCGCTGAATATGTGCGTGAGTCTGCACACTGCCTCACATCGATAGCCGGCATCCTTGGCCTGCTGCTTGCGCTGCGGCGAAAGCTTCCCGCTGCTGGCCTCTTTACCTGGGCCGTGGTTCTGCTCCCAGCCATCTACTACTTCATCATTCCCGGGTCACGTTTTCGCAATCCCCTTGAGCCCATCTTCGCCATCTTGATCGTCTATCTTTTCCAGCAAACTGAAGGCCGCTGGGGATTTTCTGTGCCGATGTTGCGAAACCTCTGGCTGGCCCGCTGAGAGGTTTCGCAGATCACGGGTCGCGCAAAGGACTACGCTTTCCGTGAAGACGAAACCAGGAGGATCACCCAATGGAAGAACTCATCCAGGAGACCGAGCAGAAGGAGACTGAACGGAAGCAGATTCTTGTCCTGCTTGAAGAGGGTCGATCAGCGCTGGTCGCGGCACTCCAAGGCGTGACCGAAGAGGCGGCCCGTCGCATTCCAGCACCAGGCAGGTGGTCGATTCTCGGATGCGTCGAGCATATCGCCGTCTCGGAGGACTACATGTTCTCGCAAATCTGCATTGCCACTCTGCCCCAAACGCCCCTGATCAATCCAGTGCGGGAAGCCAAAATGCTTGCTCGCGGTACCGATCGCACCCGCCGCATCGAATCCCCGCCTGAGGGCCATCCAACCGGAGCATTTCCCACATTGGCCAGCGCGCTCGCACACTTCCTTGCCAGCCGCGAGCGCACCGTGGAATTTGTCCGGGCCAACCAGGAAGATCTACGCAGCAAGGTGACCTGGCACCCGATACTCAAGCAGGCAAATTGCCACGAAATGCTGCTGAGTATAGGCCTTCATGCCCTGCGCCACGTAAAGCAGATTGAAGAGATCAAGTCGGAACTGGCTCCGCGCGTCGAGTGAAATGGCAGAAGCCGCTCTCTTTCGGCAGATTTAAAGATGCATTAAGGCATCCCAACATCTCCGCTGTCACAAAAGCCCTGTTGGAACCACATAGGGGTGTTCCCATTCGCGCGTGTCTCAATCGTCGGTACGAAACCGGCAACTGAAGGAAAGAGATCTTCATGCAAACCGCAAGCAGTGTCTTCGCGTCCCGCGAATGGGCGATTCGCCTTGTCGTAGCCGCTTCATTGGTTCTTAGTCCGCTCAGCATTCGCGCGGGGGCGCAGGAAGCAGCGCAGGACACGACGACGCCGGTTTTGAGAATGGCACCGGTAGTTCCGCAACAGGTGCGCTACTCGGGCAAGATAGCCGCCCGTGCCGGCGATACAGTGGAAGTGGTGTTCCGCATTTATGCGGCTGCGGAAGATAGCGATCCGCTGTGGGCTGAGACGCAGCGGGTACCAGTGGGCGAAGATGGAGCTTTCTCGGTTCTGCTGGGGGGCGCCAGCCCGAGCGGCCTGCCCCAAACAGTCTTTGCCGGTGGTGCAGCTAGATGGCTGGGTGTGACCCTTGAGCGCGGCCCTGAGCAGGAGCGAGTGCTCCTTTCCAGCGTTCCCTATGCCATGAAGTCGGCCGATGCCGAGTCCCTGGCCGGCCATGCCGCTACGGATTTTGTGACTCAAGATCAGTTGGCCCAGTTCGCCCGGTTGACCCTATCCTCAACCCCTTCCGCTGCGGCCGGCAGCGCGTCTCCAGCAATTACACCCCTCACTTCAGAGCCTGTGACGGGCTCCGGCACCGCCGGAACGGTTCCCGTATGGACGGGGACGCTGACTCAAGGCAACTCGGAGATCACGCAGGTCGGCTCAGAGATTGGGATCAACGAGCCCACTCCCGGAGCGACTCTGGATGTCGGTGGCACGTCGATGTTTCGTGGGACCGCAACATTGACGGCAGAAGCCACAGCAACCGCATCCGCCGGATATCGTTCACAGCTTCTGGATTTCAGCGACAGCGCCTGGTCAACTACAACCAAGGCTCCCGTGACCCAAACCTGGAGGCTCTACGTCACCGATTCCGCCAACAACAGTCCCAACCCGACCAGCAGTTTCAATTTTCAATTTCAGAATGGTGTGGGATCGCCAACGCCAACCATTCTCTCCATCGCACAAACCGGCGTAATTTCGTTTGCACCAGCGCAGACCTTTCCCGGCACCATCGCAAGCGTGACCGGAACCAGCCCGGTTACCGCGACAACTACTTCCGGTGCGGTCAGTGTGGGCCTCGATACGAATGCGCTTGAGAGCACCTTGAATTCGGTTTACGCGCAACTGGGAAGCGCGAATGCTTTCGCCGGTGAAGTCCTGGCGCGCCAAGCCACAGGAGTTGGCTATGCCGCACTGGTCGGTACCGGAACCAATGGCTCCATGGGCGCCTATGGACAATCCGACTCAGGATATGGCGCTGAAGGCGTCTCCGCCACTGGCTCCGGCGTATACGGTACTTCCGGAACCGGCTCCGGTGTTTACGGCACATCTTCCGGTACCGGGGCGGGCGGCTACTTTATCAACAACACAACCTACAGTCCGGCACTCTATGCGGAGAATGACGCGACCGGAGGTTCAGGCTATTCGATCGGCTTGAGGGCTTATGTACCGAATGTCGCTTCCATCGGCGTGATTGGTGAGGCCGACGGTGCAGACTCCTACGCACTCTATGGAGAGAACCAGGGCGGGAAGGACAGCTATGCCGTATTTGGCACCGCATCCGGCCTCGGCAGCACCGCTATCTATGGCATATCGACAGGCGGAGCGGACAGCGATGACGTAATCGGTAGCGGTGTGGTCGGGGCTTCGAGCAAAGGCATCGGCGTGAATGGCGTATCGGGCAGCAGTTCCGGCGTTGTAGGGTCCTCTGAGGGATCCAGCACGATGGGGAAGGCGATAGGCTCTGGAAGCATGTGGGGAGTATGGGGTGACTCGGCCGTTTCAACGAGCGGATTCGGCGGAGGCGTTCTGGGCACTACCGATAACGGCTATGCGGGATATTTCGCCAACAACAGCTCCATCGACTCGACCCTCTTCGCCAGTAACCAGGGCAATTACACAGCCGCCAGCGTGTCCAACAGTTCACCCAAGTATCCTGCGCTTGATGTATCCAATGGCGGAGGCTACTCCGGCGCCGGAATTGCGAACAAAAGCGACACGTGGCCGACACTTTATCTCGTCAACGCCGGAACCGCAGGTTTTGGAACGGACGTTCGAACCAAAACCGCTGAAGCTGGCACGAATGCACTTTTCAAAACGCTGATAGCTTCTACGCCTACCGGTACTTGCGGAATCGGCGGCGACGGCGACCTGAGTTGCACCGGGCAGGTAAAGTCGCTCGTGTCGACCGGCGGAGGTACGCGCAAGGTGGAGACCTATGCCATGCAATCTCCTGAGAACTGGATGGAGGATTTCGGAGCAGGAGAATTGCAGCAGGGAGTCGCCGTGGTCAGGATTGACCCGGTGTTCTCTGAAACTGTAAGTGAAGCGGCGGGCTATCACGTTTTCATCACCCCCAAGGGAGACTCGAAAGGGCTTTACGTCATCAACGAGACCGCGATCAGCTTTGAAGTGCGTGAGTCGGGAGGCGGTACTTCGTCCCTGGCTTTCGACTACCGCATCGTGGCCAAGCGACGCGGCTATGAGACACAACGTCTGACGGATGTAACGGAACGCTTTAACGCGGAGTCCAAGGTGATAATGCCCGGCAAGCCTTCCGGTACACCGCAAGACGCAGAGCCTCAGCCGGTTACGCCAAAGGGGCTGAACACGCCTGGTATTCCCCATGCGTCGAAAGGGATCTACCCCGTTCTTCCGACCGGAGCGCTTCCGCCGACCCGCACGGCCCAACCTTGAAAGCCGGGATCGGGAGCGGGTCTTTTCGAACGCTATGCCGGGAATCTCGCATTTGTCACGTAATCTGGCCGTGTTTAAGATTGACCTTTGGCCCGCAAAACCGGTACACTACTCTAGTTTGGCGATTCCTGCCTGTCGCCGTGGAGCCAGACGTTCGCCTTACAGTTTTAGGGCTTGAGCGTATCAGTACCACGGACCAGAAGATTTCTGCCCGAGCTATTTTTGGGAAGCATAAGCGCACCCGCCCTTGCGGGAGCCGCGCTGGAGGGTTTATGTACGCGGTTATTCGTACCGGTGGTAAGCAGTACCGAGTCGCTCCGGGCGACGTGGTCAAGATCGAAAGCGTGGTTTCAGAAGACAAGACGGTCGAGTTTGTCGATGTTTTGGCCGTAGGCGGTGAGGCGGGAACGGTCACCAAGCCGGCCACTGCCAAGGTGACTGCCGATGTTCTCGGCGAAGGCCGCGGCAGCAAGATCCTCGTCTTCCACCTCAAGCGCAAGAAGCAATACAAGAAGCTGCAGGGACACCGGCAGAACTTCACTGAAGTGCGCATCAAGGCCATCGAGGCCGACGGCGTCACTTACACCGCTGCCAGCTAACTGGCAGATACAGGACTGGCAGTTTTGGAATTTGAGAAGGGGATTCGGCAATGGCACATAAGAAGGGTGGAGGCAGCTCCACAAACGGACGCGACTCGAATGCACAGCGCCTGGGCGTAAAAGCCTTTGGCGGCGAACTGGTTACCGGCGGATCGATCATCATTCGCCAACGCGGCACCCGCATCAAGCCGGGCGTCAATGTAGGAATTGGCTCCGACGACACGCTCTTCGCCAAGGTCACTGGCCGTGTGAAGTTCGTCGATCGTGGCAACCGTGGCCGGTTTGCCTCGATAGAGCCTTTGGCAGCAGAATAGGTCGGCCTGAGAATCAGCAAAAAAGCCACGGCAAGCGCCGTGGCTTTTTTGCGTTTCCTAATCACTAACCACTAATTACTAATCTCTGCTCTTAAGATTCCGATTCGCGCCGCTTCAGGTTCCTGTTCAACACCTTCTCCACGACGTTCTCCACATCGGTGAGGAAGAAGCTGTTGGCGGGCTGGTGTACGGCCACTTGGGTGCCGGTGTGACCTAGCGCCGACGCGATCTCATTCCAGCGATAAATTGTGGAGTTCACCGGCATCATGACAGGCTTGCGAACCGGTTCCGGAAGGGCGCAGTAGGCGACCCATGTGCCGAGTGAAACCAGAATCACAGACTCGTAGACGAACTGCAGTGGGGCGGTGAGCGAAGCAAAGCGGGATGTCAGGGCTGCAAATACAAAGTCGTTGGACGCCATGAGTCCGAAACCAAGCGATATGCCAAAGGACAGGTCCCGCACCGAAAGGCGCAGCGCATTCATGCTCAGGCAGAGGAAAGCCAGGAGGCACAATTCCAGCAGGCTTACTGAACGCATCAGTGGAATGGCAACATCCGGCATGATCAAGACGCCGCGATGAGCAAAGGACATAGAAGAGACAGTTACGATGATTGAAACCAGAACGGCCCAACGGAATATCACAACTCCGAACTTCAGCAGCCCGGGCAGAGCCGAGAGCGCAGCCCGGAAGACCTCCATGCAAATGAAGTACAAAATAACGGCGCTGGCCAGGTACACAAGCCAGTAAGCGAAAAAATACACCTGGGCGCTTGTGCGCTGGAACTGTTGGGAACCGCCCAGCCGGCCCATCTGGCCAAGCAAAAGCAGCGACAGAACTGGAGCCGAAGCAACGCGCAGCGACAGATAGGTGCCCATCGCCGGAAAGCGGCGATGCAGCCCCTTTTTCCAGAACAAGAAACCCAGCACGGCCGAAAGCAGGAATTCCGCCGCGCTCATCATGGTCATCGCCAATTGTGAAGACATCGGGGCCGCTCACTATCCTGAGAACTCTCTCAGAATAGTGCCGATTACCGCGAATCACAATGGAAAACCTTAATCGTTTATGACACTTTCGTGCCATTGTGCCTGAACTTACCGGGTAGAAGCCACGCCGGGGCATCCAGGCAAGCCAGGAGCGCAGAGCGGAACGGGGTTGCTCACAGTAGCCGATTGGTGGCTGGGCAGCGCGCGGGTTGAGGAGTTGGAGACGGAAGCGGCAGCAACGCCGACGAACACCACGGAGAGAGCAATGATGCGGATGGCGAGTTTCATGATGGGTAACCCCTTTTGTTTGGAATTGGCAGAGAACGTGTCCCCTGTATGGCTCTAGAGTAGTACGATGGTTGCTCTAAGTCCAGATAATTCACCAACATACCTAAGTAGTAACTAGCATAGTTACTACTGTCATGGGGATTGACCGATTTTTTCTTCAGGAACGCCTTTCCCTGCAGCTCAGTCTTCCCGGGGGGTGACTCGCCGAACATGCTAAAATAGACGAAGGGAAACACGCGAAAAATCCCCTGTTTCAAGCGCTTACTTCTGGAGATTTGTTCGGGAATTGACCCGGGAATCGTTCGGCGGAAGCGCTTCTGCTCTAAACCACAAAGCGAAGGCCCTGCGAACGGAATCCTATGGCGAATGAAGTACCTGGCGGCACCCCCCTCCCCAACGGAAACGGAAACGACGGCAGTTACACCAGCGAAAACATCACCGTACTGGAAGGCATGGAGCACGTCCGTCTGCGCCCGGCCATGTACATCGGCTCGACGGGCGAGATGGGCCTGCACCACCTGGTGTATGAGGTCGTGGACAATTCGGTGGACGAGGCGCTGGCCGGCTATGCCACCAAGATCGACGTCATCATCCATGTGGACAACTCGATCACCGTCGTCGACGACGGCCGCGGCATCCCGGTCGACATGAAGACGCTGGTTAATGGCGAGCAGATGCCGGCAGTCCAGGTCGTCCTTACCAAGCTCAACGCGGGCGGCAAGTTCGATTCGTCCAGCTACAAGGTCTCGGGCGGTCTGCACGGCGTTGGGGTTAGCTGCGTCAATGCCCTCTCGCAGGAGCTGAACGTGGAGATCTGGCGCGACGACCACACCTGGGAGATGGATTTCAGTTGTGGCGTGGCAACCAGCGAACTGCGCCAGGTGGGTACCAGCAAGCGCCGCGGCACCAAAGTGCATTTTCTCCCAGACAAGAGCATCTTCACTGCCACCGAGTTCAATTACGATACGCTCGCCCAGCGCCTGCGCGAGCTGGCCTTCCTGAACAAGGGCCTGGAGATCACGCTTACCGACGAGCGCACCGCCGACGCCAAGACCGGCGAATCCCGCTCGGCCACCTTCCGTTACGCAGGCGGCATTGCGGAGTTTGTCAAGCACCTCAATCGCGGCAAGGTCGTTCTCCACGAGAAGCCCATTGTGATGGAAGCCCTGCGCGACGGCGTCGAGATCGACATTGCGCTTCAATACAACGACAGCTACTCGGAAACCGTCTTCAGCTTCGCCAACAACATCAACACCGTCGACGGCGGTACGCATCTTTCCGGCTTCCGCACTTCGCTCACCCGCACCATCAACGCCATCGGCCAGGCGCAGGGCCTATTCAAAGACCTCAAAGAAAACCTGAGCGGCGACGATGTGCGCGAAGGCCTGGTTGCCGTAGTCAGCGTCAAGCTTCCGCAGCCGCAGTTTGAAGGCCAGACCAAGGGTAAGCTCAATTCCGACATTGCCGGCACCGTGCAGGCCTTCGTAAACGAGCGCCTCGGCATGTTCCTGGAGCAGAATCCGCAAGTCTCCAAAAAAATCATCAACAAGGCCATCGAAGCAGCACGCGCTCGCGAAGCTGCCCGTAAAGCACGCGACCTCACCCGCCGCAAGGGAGCCCTCGACGGTGGTGGACTTCCCGGGAAGCTGGCTGACTGCTCTGAGCGCAACCCCGAACGCTGCGAACTCTATCTGGTCGAGGGCGAAAGCGCCGGCGGCACCGCCAAGCAGGGCCGCGACCGCCGCTTCCAGGCAATCCTCCCCCTCAAAGGCAAAATCCTCAATGTCGAAAAGGCTCGCTACGACAAAATGCTGGGCCACGAGGAAATCCGCGCCATGATTACGGCGCTTGGCTGCGGCATCGGCAAGGACGACTTCGACGCCACCAAGATCCGCTACGGCAAGATCATCCTCATGACCGACGCCGACGTCGACGGCTCGCACATCCGCACGCTGCTGCTGACGTTCTTCTTCCGCCACATGACGGAGTTGATCAAGCGCGACAACATCTACATTGCGCAGCCGCCGCTCTTCAAGATCAAGAAGGGCCGCTTCGAGCAATACATCAAGGACGAGCGCGAGTTTGACAAAGTGATGGTCAATCGCGCGTCGGAAGGTATGGTTGTCCGCCATGGTGAGACGGCCAGCCGCATCGATGGCCCCGAGTTGATTCGTTTCATGGGGACGCTGAAAGAGTATCTCGATTTCGTCGAAAAAGTAGACAAGCGCATTCGCAACGAAAAGCTGACCGAACTACTGGCTCGCGCCGAGCTTGTGAATCGCGCAGACTTTACTTCGAAGGCCGAAAGCGACGTTCCACCCAAGCTGGTTGCTCTCCATGATCAACTGACCGCACTCAAAGACGAGTTTCAGTTCAAAGCCGTAAATGCTCCCGTCGAAGACGAAGAACATCACACCTGGTCCATCTGTTTTACCGATTCACAGGGCGCGACGCGCTGCATCGACTGGGCTCTTGCCTCCAGCCCCGAGTTCAAGCAGATGATGGCGAAATTCATCCTCATCAAAAGCTTCCTCGAGCCGCCCTTCCTGATTGAATACGCCGCTAAGGCAGCTACCGCAGAAGTGAATGCCGAGGAAGTGGAGGGAGCCGAAGCTGATGGCGCGCCCGAAGCTGCAGCCGAAACCGCCGAGGTCCAGGCAGAGGCAAAGCAGGCCAAGCGAGCTTCTCGCATCTCCCGCGAACCGGTGGAGAAGCAGACCGCGCGCGAACTCTACGCCCATATAGTGGAGCAGGGCAAAAAGGACTATTCGGTCCAGCGTTACAAGGGATTGGGAGAGATGACCGCCACGCAGCTTTGGGAAACGACCATGGACCCCGAGCACCGCACGCTCCTCCAGGTCAAGCTCGAAGACATCGTCGAGACCAACGAGATATTCACGACGCTCATGGGTGAGGATGTCGAGAAGCGCCGCAAATTCATCGAAGACAACGCTCTCGACGTGAAGAACCTCGACATCTAATGCCCCGTCCCTGAGCTCGATAACATAAAATAGGCTGTCATCCTGAGCGAAAGAGGCCCCAAACGCATTTCAGTTTGGGGGTGGTGAGCCGAAGGACCTGCTTTTGTTCTTTCAGAGCAGCCCGACTCGCCGCGCAGAGTTACGGTTGAAATGAACAGTTGTCTCAGATCGGGTCCTGCGCTAACTCGCTAACTTGCTATCGCGGCGAAGCCGCGGCTAACTTGCTGAATATAGTCAACCAGTTTTTTGTTCATGGGGAGTTACGGTTGAAATGAACAGTTGTCTCAGATCGGGTCCTACGCTAACTCGCTAACTTGCTATCGCGGCGAAGCCGCGGCTAACTTGCTCAATATAGTCAACCAGTTTTTTGTTCATGGGGAGAGCTTGGGGGACAGGACACTAGTCATTGACTCGTAAACTCCTTGTGGGCCGGTTTCTTTTGAAGCCGGCCTTCAGCTTTTCCGGCCTGTGGAACTTCGCGCTTCGCAATTCAGGGCAACCTCTCTCTTCCAAGCCAACGGTGTTACCCTTCCCCGTGGAGTAAAAACAGGAGGGAAGTATGCACCGTTCACTTGCAAGACTTGCCGCAATCGGACTCGCAATCGGAGCTAGTACCATCGCACTCAATGTCGAATTATCCGCGCAGACGGTGCCCCGCGTGCCTTCGCCACCTGCAAAGCGTGACGCAGCAGTGACGCCTGCGACACCGGCTACTCATCCGCAGGCTGCTGGGGAAATTACTGATCCAGTGGCCGATCCCAAAGCTGTGGTCACGATCGGCAATGCAAGGTTTACCGTGCTGACGCCGGAGTTGATCCGCATGGAATGGGCTGCGGATGGGAAGTTTGAAGATCACGCTTCGTTTGTGTTTCTGAATCGGCGGCTGCCGGTGCCGAGGTTTGAGTCCCAATACGAAGATATGGGCGTTAAACACAACTTGACAATCAAAACCAGTGCTCTAGTGCTGACCTATAACTCGATCACGACTACTGGCGCTGATAACCGATTTACGCCGGAGAACCTGAAAATCGAGCTCACAGTCGATGGCAAGCCCGTAGTCTGGCATTTCGGCGACAAAGACCCTGACAACCTGCAAGGAACCACCCGCACCCTCGACGGCGCTCTCGGTTCGAAGACCCGCGAACCGATCGAGCCCGGCCTCGTTTCCCGCTCCGGCTGGGCGCTGGTGGACGACTCGACGCGACCTCTCTTCGACTCCGCCGACTTCAGTTTCAAAGAAGGCGAGAAGAGTCCCTGGCCCTGGGTGATTGAGCGTCCGGCGGGCGACAGGCAGGACCTCTACTTCTTCGGCTATGGCCATGACTATCGCAAAGCTCTCGGCGACTACGTAAAAGTAGCAGGCCGCATTCCCCTCCCGCCGCGGTTTGCCTTTGGCGCGTGGTGGTCGCGCTATTGGGACTACAGCGACCAGGAGTTGGACGAACTCGTCCGCGGCTTCCACGAGAACGACGTGCCACTCGATGTGTTCGTCATCGACATGGGCTGGCACATCAGCCGTGAGCAGTTAGAGGCCATCGGCGAGAAGGATCAGTCTGGTCATAACCTCGGTTGGAGCGGCTATACCTGGAACAAGATGCTGTTTCCCGACCCCGATGATTTCCTCGCCAAGCTGCATTCCGAAGGCCTGAAGACGACGTTGAATCTGCATCCCGCCTCCGGCATTCAGCCTTGGGAACTGGCTTATCCAGACATGGCCAAGGCGATGGGGATCGATCCGGCAACCAGGAAGTATGTGCCCTTCGACATCACCGACAAAAAGTTCGCTACCAACTACATGAACCTGGTGCACCATCCGCTTGAGAAGCAGGGCATCGACTTCTGGTGGCTCGACTGGCAGCAGGAGCAGAAGACCGCCATGCCCGGCGTGATGCCCACCTGGTGGCTCAACTACGTGCACTTCACCGATCAGCAGCGCGAGGGCAAGCGGCCCCTGCTCTTCCATCGCTGGGGCGGCCTGGGCAATCACCGCTACCAGATTGGATTCTCAGGTGACTCGGTTTCGGTGTGGGATTCGCTTGCGTTTCAGCCGTGGTTTACAGCAACAGCGGCCAATGTTGGCTACGCCTATTGGAGCCACGATATCGGCGGCCATCAACCGGGCCCCGTTGAGCCAGAGCTCTTTACGCGCTGGGTCCAATTCGGAGCATTCAGTCCCATTCTGCGCACGCATACCACCAAGAATCCTGAAAGCGAGCGCCGCGTCTGGGCTTATCCTGAGCCGTATTCGTCCATCCTGCGTTCGACGTTCCAGCTTCGTTACGCGATGCAGCCTTACCTCTACACTGAAGCCCGCCGCACATACGACACAGGTGTAGCCTTCCTTCGCCCGCTCTACTACGACTATCCAGACGCTGCGGAAGCCTACGACAGCAAGAACGAATACCTCTTTGGCGACCAGATGCTGGTGGCGCCCGTGGTAGCTGCTGCGGACAAGAAGAGCGGCCTGTCTACCGAAAAGGTATGGCTGCCCAAAGGCGAGTGGATCGAATGGCCGACAGGCAAGCACCTCACCGGGCCAACCACGGTCGACCGCAACTTCAGCATCGACCAGACGCCGGTTTACCTGCATCCGGGCGCGATTGTCCCCATGCAGCCGCCTATGCGATATACAGGTGAGAAGCCCGTTGATCCGCTGATTGTGAATGTATGGCCGCTGGAGCCGGGCGCAAGTTCAAGCTACTCCGTCTATGAAGACTCGGGTGTATCGGTCGAGTACCAGCATGGTGTATTTGCACGCACGCCCATCAAAGCCAGCCAATCCGGCGACACGCTGAATGTGGAAATTGGGCCCGTCGAAGGTGGCTATACCGGGATGCTGAAGGCGCGGGGATTCGAAGTGCGACTGCCCGCGGATTGGCCTCCAGCGGCCGTTTCCGTGAATGGTGTGCCTGTGAAGCATGTTGGCGTCGCTGGCAAAGGTGGTTGGTCCTTCGAGGGCAATACGCTGACAACTGTCATCCCCGTGCCCGGTGCAAGCACCGCTACAAAGGTGACCGTAGAAGTGCGGCGGGCTGCGGGGCTCATGGCAAAACGCAGTGAGCTTGATGGCTTTGCCGGAGCCATGAAGCGCGTGCGTGGGGCCTACGATCAGATGCGTCAGCTTTCGCCCATCTCCGATGCGCCCGACACGCTTATTGACGCGATGCAGGCCGGGGATCGCATGAGCTATCACCCCGAGCGCGCCGTCGAAGAGATCGCGCATTTCCACGAAGTGCTGCCCAAGGCGCAAGCGGATCTGGCCACCATCGACAGTGGACTTGCCGCCAAACTCGATGCGTACGTGAAGCGAATGAAAGCCCACCCCTCCTGGCTGTCGATACCCATAGACTACGAGGCTGAAGGGCAACGCCGCCTCGACGCTATGGCCAAAGCGCACAGCCAAATCGACGACGCCGCGAAATAAATTCAACCCCCTCGCAACCGGAACGCGGCGGAGAAGCAGTCTTCCGCCGCGATTCTTCAACCAGTCCGGGAGACAATCTCAAGTCTTTTGCGGAAGTTTGCAGTCTAATTCGCGGAAACGTGCACAATTGATTCATGGACTACAGAGCACCAGGAATCCCGCTGATCTTGAGTGCCTCGAACCGAGGCTGTCCGTGAGACCCCCCACCCCTTGAAATCTTTAGTACCTAAAAACAGAAAGTGGGGTAACAACGGTAACTCGCTCCCGAACCAGGACCGAAGGAATAAGCCTGGCATCATTTGTTATTGTTTTCGAACAGGGCGAACCCGCCTCAAATTCACCGTGCCCCATTCTTGCGCCTTTTTCCTGGCGCGAGGGTGGGAAACCGCGAATCTCAACTTGCCCGATTCCGAGGAGCCTCAACAATGGCATTAGACCGTCGAGGGTTTTTGACCGCATGCAGCCGCGCCGGAATCACTTCGGCGCTGCTGCCCGGGGTTTTGTACACGCTGGCGACTCAAGCGCAGCAGGCCGCGGAAACAGACCAGTCGAAGCCGCCCAAGATTACCCCCGAGATGATCGATCAGGCTTCCATCCTGGCCGGAGTTGGGCCGTTTACGGAAGAACAAAAGAAGATGATGATCGATGGGCTTGTGAACGACAACGGTTCGTACAAAGCGATCCGGAAGCTGAAGATTCCGAATTCCGTTGCGCCTGCGTTCGTGTTTCATCCGCTGTCTGCGGCGAAAGCAGAATCGTCGGACGGCTCGAAAAAATCAGCTGACTCTGCCGCGTTGGACCTTCATAGGGTCGACGGTGAGTACCTTGTCCACCTTCCAGACGCTCCTAAACGCCTTGAGGATTTCGCATTCAACACCTTTTTCGAATGGAGCCTTCTAATCAAGGGCCGCCACATCACGTCGCTTGATCTTACTAAAATGTGCCTCGCCCGCATCAAGCGCCTCGACCCCCAATTGCACTTCGTCATTACCCTCACCGAAGAGC
>Ga0302140_10007156_pt1 | contig 13967 bp, 13 predicted proteins | sample I_Bog_E1_1_FD_202095 | JGI IMG/M metagenome (GOLD analysis project Ga0302140, IMG submission 202095) | Peat permafrost microbial communities from Stordalen Mire near Abisko, Sweden - I_Bog_E1_1 | ecosystem: Environmental > Terrestrial > Soil > Wetlands > Peat | place: Sweden: Abisko, Stordalen...
TGACAGGAGAATAAGAGCAGAAATAAAAGGTGACGGAGGGAGCGAGTGCTTTTGAATCTACCTCTGCGGCTGAAGCCATGCTTCGAGAGTACATAATCTTTGCGGTGAGATCAATCATGTACTTTGATACGTGAGCTGGATCGCTGTGCAGATAGTCCCAGTCAGGGGCAATTGGGGCTACACAATTGGCCTCATGATTGGTTGCACTTCAGAATTCTCTGTGCATTTGCAATGAGAAGGGGCCAGCGAAGTATATCTTGAAAGAAATTCTGGGGCCTTTTTTTGTGCCATTGGTTTGGCGTTCAGCCTCATCGAACGGTGGCAGCTGGGCTTTCTACTCCTGGCTTGAAAGCGGGTGGGGCGCATTTGTGGATTTTGAAAAATTTGATGAACTGATAAAGGTTTGATTGGTTTGGAGGTGATGTTCTCAGCAGAAACGTGGTTTGCTGCGTCACCAATCAATCGAGCAGAGTATTTCGGACCGCAAGAGGCTCTAGCATGGCAAGACGTTCAACCTCTAAGAAACAAGGCTGATGGCTTGGATTAAGATGTGTCTGTATGAAAGATGCCTCTCGCTCGAGATGAGGGACAGAATCTCAGAGCGAGCAAACGTTCTCTTACAGATTGTAAAGGTTGTGGAAGGCAAAGTATATTACGTGAAGTATATCCCACCTCCAGTTGGGATTGCTCCACACGAAACGTATACGATGCAGCTGAGCCTTCATTGCACTTGCGCCGGGCAGGCCGATTACTTACACTGGAAAGCAATGATGTGGCTAGGGCTTTAAAGATGATTGATTGCCTGTACAGAATCGAGCCCAGACGCCCCGAGGCACGTTCAGTTGAAGAGTTGAAAGGATGCTGCAAACGGGAAACGGACGTGCGGGGCTCCCTCGCTGTTGGGGGAAGATCCCGGTCGTGCCTCCCCCTCCCTGCGCGCTCGTAAAGATTGTGATGTGAGCTTCTCCCATGCAGACGCCATCGCATGGAATCAATAGATGCAGCGAATCCAGACTTGCGCAATGATGGTAAGAGGGATAAGGGACTCCTCGTAATAAACCACCGAGTTCGGAGTCTGGATCACAGGCATGAAAAAAGCAAGCAATTCTCCCCTGGGCGTTCAGCCAGCCTTATGTACCACCACGCTATTTTAAGACGACACCAGGCCCAACCCTTCTGATTCGTCTGATTGTGATTTGACATCGACCCAGAGAGATCGACTGAGTGATCAGCAGAGCGGCCGACTAGCTCAACCCTAAGGCGATTTTGAAGTTGACAATGAGGACCGGTTCAACGTGTATCCGGGCTGCGCATCGCGACGAGATAAAGGTAAACGACTTCAACGGCGAAGTAACTTGGGTCGTCGGCGAGCTACCGATTCTTCGGGTGAAGGCGAGGCCGTTGCTAGGGTCGCGGGGGATGAAAGGGCCTCGTGGCGGCCAAGCCTCCACCGTAATCAGCGGAACAATGCATCTTGATGCTCACGTCAGACTAATCATTGGCGCAAACCCTGCAGGCCGTCCCTAAATGCAGTTTGCTCTCAACTCTTCTTCCATCTTCCCTCAACATCGCAAACCACGAAGTCATCGACATGGCGAAAACCATCTTCACTACCATCACCCCGCTCCCCGCCGGGGTATCGCGGGAGATTGTGCTCGAAACTCTCCACGACCATCTCGAGATGATCGACTTGAACCCGACGCACACCGAGAGGCATCGCATCAATCCGCCACCAGAGGCAACGCCCGAAGAGTATCATTGCACATGGTACCAGATCACCGATAAGATATCCTACCTACCCGGCGTGAAAGGGAGTGTCTCATTTAAGACATGCTTCCACGATCTTTCGAACGGAATGCAGAACCATGTGTATGCGCCCATGGGCTTGGATATCAAGGAGAAGTGGACGCTGGGAGGAAATCTGCCAGGAGAACCCGTTCAACCTGCGGAGATTGGTATTGGTGCGCCGATAAGTGGGTTGTATTTGCGGGAGGATATTGAGATCAAGTGCAACTTCATGGTGACTCGGTTCGTGAAGAAGCAGCTTAAGGATGCTCTGTCGACGTTGGTTGCGAGGTTGGTCGTGAAGACGCAATTGCAGGAGGCATCGTATAGGAATCAGATGTTGCAGCAAGGCTACCAGTATTCCCCGCAGTCGCCACAGTTCGCTCCGCTTTCGCCGCCGCTGAGTGCTGGGTTGGATATGCAGTTTCCTCGACATAGCTTCAAGCAGCAGCAGAATAGGTTCTCGACTCAGACAGCTGTCAGCGAGATGGACGGGAGTCAGAAGTCGCCAGGTTTGGGTCGTCAACCGAGTGGAGCGCATCCTCAGGGGGTAGTGGAGTTGCCAACTTGAGGGGAATGTAGGACGACTTCGGACATGATGGCTTGACGATACCCTCGGAGTTTTGGGTTTGGAATTTGGTTTACTTGGAGTTAATGATGATTTTTTGATGGTTGAAGCGTTGATGAAAAGGTTGCGAGCTAGAAATCCAAGAGAATCAAATTCGGAAGGCGCATCACGTGACACGTCTCTTTCAACGTCATCTGCTCCCCTTTTCGACGAACTATGTATTGAATTGATAGAGGGTAAGAAGGTTTGAATTGGAGTTGCGAAACCTATTGTGGAGTTTTAGGACCTGTCTATGTCCTTGAAATTGGGTGAGAGCGGATGATATAATCAGTGTCGTGGTGGATAAGAAACTAAAGCGGTGCGAAAATATCCATGATTCCAAAGCAGACTAGACAGCTTCTAATATCACAGCACTTAATCTATGCTTTCAATCAACTCGTCTAAGCTTGACAATATAAGCCAAAGGTCAAAATTCAAGTTATCCGAGATACTCTAGGGCAGCAATCTACTCGTCTAAGCTTGGGACCTAAGAATGTGGTCCGTGGTTGGAAGTCAGGAATCGAATTGTTCGAATACTTTTGGGACATTGCAAATATATCTCTACAATGATTGAATGTATTCCACGATATGCGGTACTTTGTAAAAAGTAATAGCAGAAGCTCTTTTCCTTGAACACAATCTTTAATCATTTATTGTCCGGCTTGCTAAGAAACATCAATAGCTAGTGCAGTTTTAAGAAGTACTGAATGTCTATTACTGCAATAGGGGGATTGAGCCGTCAGGCTCAATCTTCTGATAGCATTCAGCGCAGCTTCACAGCTCGTTTCTATGATATTGGGAGTGGACGGGGGTGAGATTCCCGCGAGGCCATGAATAGCAATCCATATTCCTTTATTCAAAAATAAAGTTCTTAGGGCTTGCTTATCTCAAACAGGCTCTTATCGATCCGGTGGCCCACCAAAACTTCGCTAACTTCCCTGTCCACACCATACCCGCCACACCGACAAAAAATGAACAAAAAAAACATTTTAATGGGTACAGTTGAATGAATTGAACATTCTTTCATGGACTCGCGGGGAATCGAACCCCGGACCACTCCCAATATCATAGAAACGAGCTGTGAAGCTGCGCTGAATGCTAAGGGCTACATGAGATGTTAGTTGTGTTACAATTGAGTAATTTGGGATTATCATACAGTATTATACCACTAAACCACAAGCCCGGTTGAATTGTTGGAGAACAAATGGCTTATTTTCATATATGAAACCCCTAATGACTTTCCGGTATCGGGTGGTGGGCAGGCTAGCAGCCTCGGCTTCCCGCAGTCCCCGGACTTCGGGTCCAGATTTGAATAGCAGCACAACGCTTTTCCTTGCATCTAGGGCTTAGCAGAATGGGACCAAGCATTACTATGACCAATACAACTTCTAGAATCACCAATATCTCTTTGGTGTTGTCCAATATAAAAGTTCGAAGGCGGTGATATTTTGGTGGGGTACTGCTATGTAAGCGAGTTCAGGAGCCCTCAACCTCGGCACTTGGGGTTACCAGAAATTGTGGCGCAAGACTGGCTTTATTTTTATTTTCCAAATGTACTATAACTTATGAAACATGGGCAAACTGACGGGCTAATACCTTTTGAATGTTCCTTAGATCAGGGGACAATCGAGAAAGCAAAATGGCAGTCAGCCTGTTATTATCCCTCGGGCTGTAGTACATTGAAAGCTAGCATTGCGCGCGATTTATAACAACTACTTGTGATGGTCACGGCCAGCCTTCTCGAAATTTCCTGCTCATAATGCGTACCAGAGCGGCAGTCAATGTCCCAAGTCTGCCGGGACAACTCGGCTCTTTATAGTTTGAACCTAACTTCGAGCTTTCATAAATTGGCGACTCGTTCTTTATGAGATCTCGGCGGAAAAATGATATAAGAATCCGAAATGTAGACAAGAAAAGGGGTTATGCCCACGTAACGAGTAAATAAATCTTTATGGGGGTTTATTGGATCTCATGGCGCCAAGGTCGGGTAAGGCTGTCTTTCAATGTAAAACCTCGAGCAATTGCTCCTCGTACAGGACGACACATCCCCAAAGTAAATTCCAGTCCTCGGAATGTCCCAAGACACCTCGAACAATCAGATCTTAATTATCACTCGCGAAACAGTCAAGTTGTCCCAGACTTTTGGGGACATTCATAAAAGGACTTGGCGATGCTTACGAGGTGATTGTCGGGCTGCTGTACCCAGAGTAATGGCACAAGCTCTTACTATGAATTATAGAATATTAGTAAAGCAACGAGTTAATACCTTTGAGAGTATTCCTCAGATCAGGGGACATTCGAAAAGGCAAAATGACAGTCAGGGTTGAATGTCCCTCGAGTTATAGTATATTGGAAACTAGTGTTGCGTTACGAATTCTGACAGCTATTAGTGCTATACTGTCACCATTTATTATCTGGATTTGTAGCGAATTTGCTATCTTTCAATATGCCAAAACTCGAGGAACATTCAAAACTTGAAAGTTAGTACCTACTCTCAGAGAAGAAGCCCTCAAAGATCCAAATTAAACCTATCATGAATAAAAACGTCCTACCAAACACCATCTCGAGAATCGGGTAGTTCCGGGTATTTCATACCAGAAGAACCTTGCTCGATGGACACTGGAAGAATAAGTCTTGGTGATCAGAGTGAAGTAATGTTGTAACATGACCTAGGACAATATCGCCAGACTGTTTCCTAACAAACATAGTCACTCGGCTGAGCAGAGATATAAAAATTATCTTGTGAAGTCAATGCACGATCCCCATATATGGGACAGGAAGTTCAGGGCCCTAAGCTGCCGACCTTGAAGACACAGTCAACAAATATACATAACGATGTAGACAGTACGTGTAATTCTATCTGGATCGGTGCCATCTTGGTAGAAATAATTCATGCTGTAAGCCAAGGCGGGAAACGGCGGTGATTTGCGGATCTTCGAATACCGACTTCGAGAATCCAAGTTGAAGGGTATCCAAGAGTTTTGGCCTTTGCTTTAGAAAGCGCAAACTGGAAAGAAGGTGGTTCTTGTTTTAAGTCAAACTGATGGCTTGTGTACAAACATACTCAGCTTCCAGACATTCATCGCCCCCTTTCCTTTTGAAAGGGACAATCATCAATGTTCCTCCTCCGAAAGGACAATGAGGGAGGCGGGACCGCCACTGGGGATGAGAGAGAAACTGTCCAGGCTATAGCTCCCAGGCACGTGTCAGCATCATCACACTTCGAGGTTCACTATTATTGGAGAATGGTTTTCGAGTAAGTCTGGTGATTTTCTAAGTGGGCATCTTATGACTATAGTTAAGCTCTTGTGCGATAGCTAATGCAATTCCCTTCCCGTCCTCGATATGAGATACTCTTCCAGCAAACACGGCAAACCCGTAAAGGCAATGTTCTCCCTCGAAATATACATCTTTGAATAACTGTAACGCAATGTTCTCCGTTGCAAAGTACAATCATGGCAATCATCTTAGTTGAGTGCAGTGCAATGCTCTCCCTCACAACGTACCATCATTTTGATTGGCTGATTCCCACATTGACTCTAAATTCGGCACTCTGTTCTGTTCGAGTGTGGGCAGTTTGAATGTGAGTAGTAAGAAGGCCTGCTTTCGTCTTCTTATCATGTTTGGGACATTGAGCATGTAATTGTGGTGTTGCAGGACAGATTCCACGCAGATGGTGATAAAGGACTGTTTGGGTCCTGAGAGTCCGCAGCAAAACATCTCAGCTGATTTCATCTGTCTTTGGAGAGCTTGCAGGGTAGGCGATGGAATCAGGGTGATACGGACGTTGTTTTGCTGGAAGGGAGAAGGAGTGATGACGAGACGGAGTTGAGAAGATCGAATTTTGAGTTGTGCGAAAGGTTATTGTGGGAACTGGCGAGGCGGTGAACGTAAATCTTCAAATATCAGTTGATTTGAAGTTGAGGATTCGTGTTCTTTTCTTTGAAAGTGAAGTAAAAAATTGTGGAGGTGTAGAGGGGAAAAGGGGTAAGCTTACGTAATGTGTCAACAAACCACCAACAGCCACTACCTATTATCTGAATTCGTGGTGAATTTGCTAACTTTGTAAATATCAATACTCGAAGAACATTCGGAAAGTTCACCGTCATTTTGCTTAATTGAGTATCCTATAACTTTAGGTACATCCTGACCGGTAGAGCACTTCCCTTTGCGCATATTCCCTGGGTAGTGAGACATAAAAAGCCAGCCCCATGGCACGATTTCTGACGACCACTGGTGAAATTGTCAAGAGAATCTCTTTGGAAGTAGAGGCGAGTCTCTGCCTTGATGCTGTAGTGAACACATTTCCAGATTCTAAGATAACGTAACAGAAGATTCTCATACATTGGCTGCAGCTCCCACATAGTCGTTGTAGCCCCTACAGGAAACCGCTATCGTTCCGAGTTACCGCATTTTCAAACCAGAAGGCACATCCAGCTCGTCCATAGTGACTCAAAAAAATAAAGCATTTCCAAATCAACTCATCAAATCCCTCACTGTCCATGACCTCTCCACCCCCTTCTCGAAAGATTCGCCCTCAACCAATACCCTCCTTTCCCATCTTTCACCACAATCGCCAACGGAGCAACCGTAATGCCCAGCGGCAACGCCACCTTCGGTAACGTAAACACCACCTTTCCCACTCCCTCCCTACGACCTCCCTTCAACGCATTCGCAAAATCCATCCCATTATACTCAAACGTCGTCCAACTGGAAATCACAGGAAGGAAGGCAAGACGCATATCTCTTCCTCCAGGTGCAACAAATTCAGAGACGTGAGCTTCTTGGAACTCGAGGTTGGACTTGATGATCTCTGGCTGCTTGTTTTGGAGCACGCACGTGCGAATTGTGAGTGCGAGATTGGCGAGAGAGGAGGTTTGGAAGGAAGAGAATGATGGCCAGTGGATTCGGAGCTCGTAGTAAGTGTTCTTAAAGTAGAGCTCGGACATTGCAGGAGCGGGGAGGGCGAAGCGGTAGCTGAAGTTGTAGACGAGGTCGATTGGGCCGTTGTCTGAGGGAACTTGGGACAAGGAGGTCTGGAGAAATTAGATCGGAACACAAGAATTGCCGAGTAGCTTACCTTTAGAAACCAGGCTGTGATGATGTCCAGATTACTCAGGCGTGGAGCTTCGGTGCCTGCGTCGTCTGATTCTTTTTCGCAATCCTTTCTCCACTGATCGACCATAGGACCGGGAAGATGAACGAGCTTCTCTTCCGACTTCTGTGCAAGACCAAGCTTGGCACCAATCATTTTGGCGACCGCATATCCAACGTAATGCACCCAAGGCCGGATGCCAGTAAGGAGCTTCTCATTCGGGTGTAGAAAAGGAACATCGTCAATTCCAAGTCCGGCTGGGAGCGGGAACTTCGTATTCTTTTCTAAGAACTTGGAGAGGGGAAACTCAACATCTGGAGGATTGATCAACGTCTTGCACTTTTGCCCGGCAACGATATCACAATATCCTTGGATGACGTGGTAGACACTTTCCCCGTCGCAAAAGTGATGTGGTATTCTGAAACCGAGAAGTGTTGCATCGTTCAAGCAGGTGACTCTGAGTGTGAAGAGATTGTTCGGCAGCAAATTGAGTGGTTTCAATGAATCAAAATGGAAATACTCGTCTGCAAGGTTCCCTTGTGGTTGAGTCTGATAAACAACTTCAGCATTGCTGACTTGGGAATCCACGGGGAAGTAGCCTTGAAGTGTTGTATTGATTGTCCGAGTCTTGAAGTCAACTCTACTACCGCTTTGGAGCGAGAATGGCGTTGTCTAGATGAAAGTGAGTGATCATCCAGAGAATACGCTGTGTATCAATATCAAAGCAGGCATACCTTTCTGATCAATGTACGACACTCGGCGAATTTCTTGAAAGAGGGGCAGGAAGCATACACGCTTTTGTGGTTTTAGTGGCACAGATGGTGCGGTATAGAGGACTGTAGCAGTCAGCCACATCGGCAGGGGTTGAGATAGCGCTGTCGATCAATCTCGGAGACTTTCGAACTCACAGTGGTCTACTAGTTCCCCCAGCTCGTTGTTTTCGAAGCGAACGGGGTATTGAGCAAAAGGATCTACCCGTCCGGCACCAAGTGGAGACGCCGGGGATGGAGGAAGGACCTGTGCTGTCGATCGAGCAAGTTCCGAGCCTTGTCTCATGGTTGCTGGAGCCAGCGATATTGGTCTCCGTCTGCCTGTCTTCCTGTCACTCGCTCTTTGGGCCAGAGCAGCTTTACGGCGCTTGGCGTCTCGAGAAGTGTGAGCTTTAGCTTGACGCCGAGACTCATTATCAGTGCCATCAATCCAGGTCCATTGCGCAGCATCCCGGCTCGGGTCGACCATCTCGTTCACTATGACCTTACCCTTTTCCACTTTGATCAGAATGATCTGGAGTGTTGTGATAGCAAGAGTGCATAGTGAAGCAAGGAGAAACGAGGTGATCAGATTCGGCGAGGCTCAATGCGAAAGAAGCAAAGTCAGCGCATACCTAAGGTTACACTGCAGTCACGTGTCTCGCTTGTTCCTCTGAGTCATCTTTCGACCTTCCCTCCTCCTCACCAGTTTCGCTAGCACCACGTTTCTCCTTGCATAAAAATCAGCTATTTCAGATTTCTCCTCTTGAGTTGAGATATTGTTTGCATCATGAGCCCTCTTAGCCCACCCACACTGGCGATAAAACCAGGTCCCAAGTCATCAACTGTCGGCATGGCTGGACTTGAAGACCTCCCTCCTGACATCTTCTTCCTGATGCTTGTGAATGCGTCAAGCATGGAGGTGCTTTGGGGCTTCATCCGAGCATCTCCCCGAATATTCGCCGTCTTTCGTGATCAACGAGACGTTATTCTATCTACAGTCATCATCCGGGAAATTGGAGTCAGTGTTCTCCAAGAAGCGCAATCCGCTCTAAGATCGTCACGCCGAGAACTACGTGAATTCGTGTCGAAAAAAGACACACTCGATTGGATTGCTACATATGAAGCCGAGATTTCCCGCGATCAACCCGTCCAACAAACATCATTGGGCGCATCTGCTGTCCCTTTATGGCGACAGCATCGCAGCGTCAAATCGCTGGCAAGCCTTTACGTTCGAGAAAGACTGCATATTGCCATCCACGAATTCGAAAGAGTGGTGAACGAAGAAGCACGTCAAAGGGACCATTGCTATGACCTTGAGGATTTGTCTGACACGGAAAAAGCAAGACTTTTCCGAGGCTTCTACAGATTTGCGATATACGGGAACTTGTTCTTTTACGATGGTAGGAGGGGAAGGATTGAGAACGCCATGTACGCTCCTGAGCAGTGTGAGAACTTCCTGTGTTTGTTCCCATCTTGGCAGGTCGAGGAGCTGAGTTGCGTCAACGATTTTGTGGAGGACAAGGTTTTGGACAAGTGGCAAGAAAAAGAGGAGAATGAGTACAATACTCTCATAGCAGCTGATCCGTCGACGTGGGATATTAACAATCGGACCAAAGCAAACCGTTCGGATGATTACTACTTTTCCACCCGTGAAAAGCGCGGATGGCAGGAGTCATACCTTCAATACTTCGGCACGCTCAAGGTTCCTACTCTAGTATCACTTTTCACGGCCCAGGACGACAAACTCCTACAAATTGTGAAGGAAAACTTGGAAGGCCAGTGGCAACATGACTTTTTATTTAAGGCATTGGGAGAAGATCCGTATTACTTCCCATTTATCAACCCCAAGAGGGATGAGCAAGAGAAAAAGGTGTCCGATGGAGTTACAGTTCAGTTCCATCGAGATTCTGTCAGCGAAGCAAACGAAGCATGGCTTTGGGCTCACAACTACCAGCCCTGTGACTTGTACATCGAGGCCAGTTATAACTTTCCAATAGGAGAAGGATTAAGGCGATTTGGATATGTGTTCTGGGACAGCTCGCGGTTGCATAACGCCGGTATTTTAGAAAAAGAGTTCGTCTGGCCCAGTTCTTGTCTCTGGTTATTGCTAACATAATTACAGTCCAGCAGAGGTTTCTAGAGAATCTTTGCTCAAGTTTCCACGACCACAAAACGACAGAATGGTTGTGGAGGACAGACTGAAGGCGTTTGCGCAATCGCAATGGGGGAAGCATTAGTCAATGAAGAACCCGGATACTAAACGACATGAACTCGTGCTCGGCTGGGGTGGTGTGCGTGATATGGCTACTAGAGCAGTAGAAAAAGTCTTAAAGAGAAAATGAGGTCGGAACTTCCTCTTTTTCTCAAGCCGGGCCGTCCCACGTGAAAAGAGTACTTTCCTTAGTATCCTGGGAGAAGTACGCCTCCAGCTCAAACCAAGTAGTCGAGTAATCATCCAGCGCTAATTGCTGGGACGGATGTCTACCCGTACACGTGCCCTAGACTCGATCTTCCTTTCACGCTGAGTCGTGTTTGAAAGTATCCTTGAGCAGTTTCGAGAGGCGAACTGTTCAAGAATCTCTGGTTACACTCATCGATTAAAGATTTCTATGATTTCTTCCAAATGCGTGTTCTAACATTTTTAATGATAGACTGAATCTTGAGAACGAGATTTCCATCTTCTTTCTAGCCTACTTACCTAGCTTCTAGAATCTAGATGGCACATTTCCCTTTCGCCAGTGTCCTATGTATATGTAGAAAAGCTACAAGCTGAAACTTGGTGGAGATCGGTCACCAGGTACAACATCAGCCATTTGTCTTTCTTGACTTCGTTGACTATTGCTCGCACAGTCATTGTACTGTTCACACTTGATATATTTAAATAGATGTAGATATCCCGCTATGAACTAAGTAAGATGATAAAAGCTTGAAGAACATGTTTCCATCCTTCAACTCAAAATAAAACACGACATATTCGTTGACCGCACAACTATTTTAAACTCCTTGCACCGTCAGATCATACTCGGGATATGAGGAATTGGTAGAAATCCAAACGTAACCACCAGGGCATCATCACTTCAACTTGCCCTGCAGCTCGTTTGAAAAGAATTATGCTAAACGGAAGTGCGTAGGCGGAATGTTTTGCTCCTTCGCCGCCTTTACGAGCATGCCGAACATTACTTCAGGAACAATGCAAGGCCCAACGATCGTCGCTTCGATTGTGGTACCTGCTTTTTCCAGATCAAAATTTGGATCAGTCGGACGGAGTACAAACGCTAGTTTGCTGCCCAGAAGAATTGCAATGCAATCTCCATTTCTGGCTACAGCAGGAACTAGGCACGTCTTTCCAGACACCGTTGAACCTGTTCTGGTTCTATGTTTTTGCGGGTCGAACTCCTCAGCATACATTGCTCGCTCGCCACGTTGCCTGGCCCGGTTGACTTCGCCATCTTTGTCATCATCGAACTCGGCCAGAGTCGAAAGAACGTTATGTACTGTAGCGGAGTAATTCTCTATCTCATGGAGGGCGTCGAAGATATACCCCCGAGCTTGAAGAATGCCTTTCTCGTCAAATGATTGCGCTAGTGCCTTCACTTTAAATCCACCGGCAGCGAGCTTCATGGAGATAAAATCCCATTGTGTGATAAGAGGAATCTCTGACACTGGAACATGCCAATCTGGAACCCAAGACGGAAGCTCTGCATCTGATACCGCATTGCGATGAGTAAGCAGGATAGAAAGGATGTCGAGGTTTCGATCCCGATTGATAAAGTACTTGACAACATCCTGATATACTTCCGAGACTGACTTAGAGTATTCAACTGGAAAAGATGGTGTTCCTTGATGCGGGTGAAGGTATCGGGGCATTTGTTGTCATTGGGACTCGAGCAAGACCGAGGACGGAGTAGACTTTGTCTCTTGCGTCTGTGGCATCGTATTCTCGACTGGCCATCAAAAGATCCAGAAGCCCACCCGAATGATAGTACCACACGCTATGTATGCAGCCGACCAATTTCGTGACAGGTTGTCCATATATCCAACCCCTTGTCAAGCAAGCAATAGCAGTACTTTTATCATCATGGAATTCGGTGAGATTGTGCACATTTTCCTTCGTCATCTTGTTGTAAAGTCGTCTGAGGCGTGCAGCAGAACGCTTCATAGCATACCAACCAATGGTATCTCGGCCACAGACTACTATTATATCCTTCGCAGCCATGACTTCCTGTCGGATCCAGCTTCTGCGAAACCAAGGTCGTTCAAACAGCTTGCACTGCGCTTCGTAAAGCTCCTTCAACCTTTCGTAACAGACCGTATCATGCGATCGCATAGTGATCTCTTCGCGCTGAATCTTTTCGTCCATGTGCTGCATGCTTTTCATGGCGATGTGGGAATCTTCAGACTCGTCGCCTAGCGAAACAATCACTCTCGACGAGTTCTTGTAGATTTGAAGCATATGGACCACCTGCTCACTCCTTTCGCTAAGGTCTTGTTGGTTGATACAGATAGCATCAATCCACAGATGTCGAGGAATGTTTTCATGTCGAAGATGTTGCATTGCAAAGAATAGATTGCGTGCAACTGGCAACTGCTTATCATCGATTCGGATATTGAAAGCTGGACTTGGATCACCCCAAGTATACGAGAGTGCCTCGTATGTTGAATTGAGATCTGGAGAAACCTCTCCACTTGGTCCCGATTCTGGCTGCGTAATTGTTATTGCAGACAAATTACAAACAATAACGTCGCTATATCGTCCAGGTTCGAGGGTGACAAGGCGAGTCTGGTTCTGGCCGAGCTTTTCATAGGTGTATGCTTGCTCAATGATCGTCGGTACCAAACTATCAGCGGATGGGCTCAGTTCTGGAATGGATTTGTACGTGGTTCCCTCAAGGGTTTTCAACTCACAGTCAATGGAGCAGTGCTTGTAATGTGCTGGTTCTTCGTCGTGCAACGCCGAGATACCCGAGACAGAATGGATATCCTCGTCCTCATGAAGAGCCTGCCATTCTTCCAAGAGGGGTCCACCAACACCGGCCCCAATAAACATTGAAAGCGATTTGTATCGCTCTTGTCTAGCAGTTGTCCTAATTTCGTCCGAATTAATGGAGCTTATGAGACCGTCGCTGGTCATCTGTTGCTGCATGTTGATTTCTGGTCCAAGGTTTCCGTACTCAACGTCGATGCGCCTACTGGCATCTACTGCTACAGCCTCATTGCTGAAGTAACCCCGTCGTAAAGATGCTATCATCCACTGCCTCTGAATTTCGAGTTCCCTGGCATCGTCACCTGCAGAAGCCTCATGGGGCTGGTAGGCCCCGGTAAACGGACCAGTGTCAGCTATGACGCTGTCCACCAGCCGGGATAAAGCTGCATCGTCCATTTCAGCTATGGAGAGATTCGGTGGGACGCTGGAGTCAATGTTCATCAATAGTCGCTTTCTAGGGTTGATTAGAGCGACTTACCCCGGCGGTGGGTGATCGCCACCTGCACGTAGCTGAGAGTGAAAACACCCCATCCTGGTTCATCTGCGTCTCTTGGTCGAAGAAAATGATTATATTCTACCAAGTAACGGTTATCGGATGGTGTCGTAGCTTTAGGTGATATTAGGGTAAGTTCAGAGAGAAGTTTGTGTCGTCCTATGTAAGGATATATAGGCTTCAAGTCTTGGCAGCTGAACTACAAAGAGTTAGTTGAAAGTTCAGCAGCAGCTGAGCGGACTTCTATTTTA
>Ga0302140_10007159_pt1 | contig 13965 bp, 11 predicted proteins | sample I_Bog_E1_1_FD_202095 | JGI IMG/M metagenome (GOLD analysis project Ga0302140, IMG submission 202095) | Peat permafrost microbial communities from Stordalen Mire near Abisko, Sweden - I_Bog_E1_1 | ecosystem: Environmental > Terrestrial > Soil > Wetlands > Peat | place: Sweden: Abisko, Stordalen...
GTGAAGTTGTGGAAGGGATCTTTGAAGGGGAAGATGCAGAAGAAGTTTGGTTGGATGGGTACACAAGTGCAGGAGGCTGGCCAGAACAACATGTTGATCATTCCTGGCCTGGGTGGGTCAATAAAGTGGACAATTATCCTATGTTTCGGAAGAACACATGATCCATTGGCGCTGGAGTTGTATCCTAATGATGAACTATTCCTACGATATAATAGGAACGTTTTCTCTTCAAGCAAGAGTCTCCCGGAGCCCATTGTCATCCCATTTCGTGCACCACTCTCCGGTCACCTTCAAACTCGCCAGCTATTCTTTCATCGCCTTGCAATTCCCCTCTCTGCCGAGAAGCTATCTCCTGCGTGCCGCCACGCGGATTCTCTCCACTAGCGCGAAAGCCGGAATTAGAGTCCCAATGCATTGACAGAAATCCCGGACGTCTCCGAGCACTCGGTGAAAGATGTGACCGTAACGGTGCCACTAGGATATGAGATACAAGGGTACGTCGCTACCTATGGTTGCGAGTAAACAACATCTCCGATCAGGGTCGTTAATGCTGTATTACAAGACCAACTGTTTAGACAACAGACCGCGCTCGTTTCTGCTCCCCTAGTTTCGAGACAACCTGATGTGTAGCCACTGGGACAGATTCTTGGTGAGAATACTTGGGCAATTGACATCCACGATGATAGATAGCAGGAGGAGCTTGGGAAGACAGGATCATCGCCACCTCCGATAGAATAGTCTTCGGTGAACCCGGATTGTGGTATGAACTCGATGGTGGATTTAATTCCTGAGAAGCATAATGCCGGGGGTGTGAACGTTGTTGTGAGAGGATAGATACCCGTGGAGGGTAAGGTACCGGAAAGCGGTGATTCTGCCATGTGGTAAGTACACTCGAGAATCACAACCCGGAGAGAATTGAACCAGAGGGAAGGAAGATGACGCAAATTTGAGGGTAGGACACATGGCTGTAGGAACTTGGTTCAATACCAAGACGCCTGCAAAGGAAGCATCCCCGAAAGATCCATTATGTCAACCATGAACTAATCACCACCAAACGGGATCCTCACTTGCCAGTGGACTACGAGCAACCTTGAAATTGGAAAAAATCATCACGAACTCAATACGGTCGCACGGATGAGGGAGGTCAAAGCAGGGTTCGGAATATTCTTGGCATCTTTCGTGGCAAAACTCGCTGATCTGCTCAGAACGAGGGGGGCAGGCATGCAAGTAGATTACCTGATTTATATTAAACGTTATCGAGATAATCGAAGCCTAAGAAAATTGACTTTTCTTTTCCCGAGTCAAAAAAATCGGCGTGACGTCTAAGAGTTGCAATGCTTGAAGGTAGAATTTTTGTCAATTGAGAAAAATCCCGGCTTTCACTTCGCTCTCCCTTCATGCCCGACATTGCAGACAGCAGAGACAGTATAAAAGTTTGTAAAAGTCAATATGTTTCATGTGTTTTGTGTACTCAGGTAGCGTAGTAAATTTAATGAATTTCTCCTCTCGCGTTGTATTGTCCACCGCAAACACTCCTCTGTCTAAGAGAGTGGGGATCTCGCATAGACGTAACAGAATGAGCCTCTAACAGTACTTAAGACATCATGTACCGTGACATTAGGACCGCCGGCGTACCCAGCGTTCATAATGTCCGTGAGCTGCGTGTTAGCCGATGGGGGATAATTGTTCATCGTATTCGTGCCGGCGATAGCATACTGTCGAGTTGAATTTTGCATTTGCCATATATTCCAAAGGCGATCAATCTGGCCGTGATGAAGATAGAACGCAGGATCGCCAGGAGACACGTAGAAATCTCCGCCAGGGTCGCCACTATGAATGATCAGCTGCGTCAAGGGGAAGATGAAGAGTACGGACGAGATGGTGTAATGTCCTCCGCCATGAATACCCATAGGACCGTTTGGTGCCGCACCTCCGCTCTGGACCAGATCCTGAAAGTTAGCGATCGTCGTCATCTTCATGACAGCTTGCAGTTGTTAGCTTTCCTATTCTTTATATAAGATATTGATTCCACCTACCCATCACAGATGTATAATTTGTATTCTGCGTTGAAACAAGTGGCCCAACATCCCTCTTTAGACATCTTGGATTATACCCGAGGCCATTGGATGGACCCACAGGCTGCATCCCGATGGGACCAAGGTTGACAGTCATGTTCTTGAACGGGCCAGTCTCAACACAACCACCACCTAGTCCTGCAGGAATAAAGCCACCCATAGCTCCCGCGTGGTTGGCGACGAGTTTTCCATTGCCGCTCATCGAGTATTCGTCGCCGTTGAATAGGGGTGAAGTCTGAGGAGATGCAGCGTACTTGCTCCAGTCCCAATACTAGAAGTTCTATAAGCTTGAGGAATTTTGGACACATAGCAGAGACATACGGGTATCGGGCCGGTATAGTTGCATTCAGATTTCAGTGCCGTCTCATAGACCCAGAGATACCATCTATGCCATCCCAGAAATGTCCCGCTATTGTGGACGTAAGGTGTTTGATAGATATGCGTCACGATGAAGTCGTCAAACTAAGATTCTAATTAGTACACGGAAACTTTGAGGGCAACACGGTTTTCATACCCGGGATCGTGCGCCATCGGAAGCAGATTTTGGTGTGAGAGCAGGTTTCGATTGGAGACACAATACCGCAGAAGTGTAAGCCTTGCGATCTTCCTTTGCCATAGAACCACTGGTTCCATCAGTTGAAGAAAGAAGTATACCAGGGGAAATTACTTACAACTCTACTCTGTATTGAAGCTTCTCTCTTGTACAGTTTGGTGTCAGTCCTGCCGCTTTCGCGGCCGCAACATCGGAGTCCAGGAGTGCGAGAGTCGCGTTCAGAGCTTTCTGAGCCAATAGATCAAGCTGTTTGGCAGCATCTGATTCCTGAGCTGGTGTCCATGCTGCTAGAACTGCACTTCCCAGCGCTAGAAACGAAACGGTTAGTTGAAGTCTCATCTTCAGAATACTAATTTGGCGGGCGGGCGCTGAGTTTGGAAGAAGGGATGAAGAAAACTTTCCTCTTACAATGGCTTATTATATATATCGCGTTAGGTAATAGCGTAGTAGGATTAAATTGTGTACTCATTCATCCGAAGGAGCAAGTGACCAGCACATCGCGACGTGACTCAGCTTCATCAACATCGGGTGGGGGGAACTGCCAAGAATCTTGTTTTCTGGAGCCAAGAGGGCGCTTCAGGCATTCCTTGGGAGCAAGACTTGACCCGTTGCATCCGAGTAGATGAATTGAGCACGTCTTTTGGACCATAAATTTCCCGAGGAGCACCCTTTTTTCATCTGAATCAGGCTCGAACTGTGGACTGAGTGGACTACCGAGTCAGAATAGAGTTGGGGACCTGCTACCAGCAGAAGGATTTTCAAGGCTAAAATCGGTTGAGGTACTTGAGGTAGATCATGATTTGCCTACCGAAATAATGTTGGTTTATTCATAACTGCCGTGCTGTGTTCCGAGGATATATTCCCTATATGTGACAGGGGGATCGGGCATTATGCGGGGAAAGTGACCGGGGGCTTTGTGGGGCAGTCCCTTGTTGTGAATAAGCTTATTATAACCCCATGCATATAGAAATTCGACCCATCAAATACAATCCCGCGGGTATGTCCGTATGATCGGCTTTCGAGAAGGTCTTGGAAGGTTATGGTCGGCACTGACAGCTTAGATGAGAGTCGGCATATTCTCACGTGACTTAACCGAGCCACCCCTTTTCTCTAGTTGGTGTTTTAGAGTTCTGAGCACATTGGTGAGGTAAGTTGAGAATTGTAATAGCGATGGGTGTAGGTACTTTTAACTTCAAGCTGGAACCAGGTAAGTTTGAAACGCGCGTAGGTGATGAAGTGTCGGGGTGGAGACAACGGGAAATTATGACGATGCTTCTTTCAATGACTTCATGACTACGGACACATAACCGAATCCACAACAGCAGGTGAGACGATGTTCAAACGCATCACAAAGGATATGTCTTCCACGAAGGGCATTAGTAACCTTGAGCAGATTATCATGGGGCGGAGTATAGAGTTCTTCTGTTTAATGATAATATTTGGTTGCCGTAGCGCTATGCAATACGTCTCTATGTACATTTCTCTACTCAAACATGATACGCAAACAATTTTCAATAGCTTAATCCATGATGCCAGCTTTTCCATCGCGATCAGCATCCTTCTTTGGGTTCAACTTGTCCATCAAGCTTGGCTTCTTCCCATTTGTATCTTGAGAGCTTGTCGAAGATAGACCTCCAGCACCAGCCGTACCCAAGTGCTCGTGTTGATGATTACCATGTCTGCTTGAGTCATTCTCAGTCAAGGAAGTTGTTCCCTTGGCGCCAGCGCCGCCGAGAGTTCCTCCAACTGAGCGAGGCTCGCCTCCGAAAGCATCGCTACGCTCCTCGCGGCCAGAGAGAGATCCACCCTGTCTCTTGAACTCGTCCATGGTCACAGCAGGAAGGGAGGAAGCAGTATGGTGCTTGGCCTCGTTCTGGTGTACTTCATGGATCGGGACGGTAGTATGGACAACGGACGGTTGAATTGTCTCCTTCTGCACAACGGGCTGAATGTTCTCATGGACGTGGTGATGGACATGCTCTCCTGCTACCCCAGCACCGGTTCCTGCTGAGTGTTGTGTAGAGCCGACTTCGCGCGTATCCTTGAACTGTGCTTGCTCAGCTGCCAGACGGTCCTTGACGTGTTGGTCGTTTCCGTGCTTGATGTTGCGGTGCTCGACGCCTGCCATTTGGTGGCTGTGTTGCTCGGGGAGGACCTCGCGATCCTGAATGGGCTGGACGGAGGTGTGGTAGTGGTCTTGATGAACTTCGCGGTCAACGGCAGTCGTCACATTCTCTTGTCGAGTAGGTGTCACCTTCTCGTGCTGGACTGCTGGGTTGACGGTCTGGAAAACTCGTTATACTCTGTGTTGTATTGAAGAAGCAATGTAGCTTTACCTCGTGCACGGTGGTATCATGCTTTCCGTCCTTGGACAAGAAGTTTCCAACTGCTGCCTTTGCCTTTTCCATGTTGATTGATATTTGTTTGATTGAGTGAAAATGTGATATAGGGAGAATTTAGTTTCGGGAAAAGGTTAAGCTGATGGATGGAAGGTATAATATACGTGCTGTGAGCCTTCTCACAGAGGTTACGTATGTCTCAAGAAACCCCTCAGTCGTGGTGGGGTGAAAGGAGCTACATCCAGCTACATCATCAATGACGGCCAGTAGGAGTTGCCGTGCACTAATGCGTCCAGTCAACAGAAATTGCTTCCACTCCCGCCGTTAGTTCCATGTAGTTGCATGAGACACACACAATCTGACGAGAGGTAGACCCTTAGAGCCAGAGATCAGTGATAAAATCGTGGCTGTGCAGAGTTGAATCAAATGTTGAAATGTGGAGAGAGCGCTTGCTTGCGTAGACATTTCCATGAATTGTAGCTCGGTCCCGAGCATGAAGAATGGCCTAAACACGGATTGCGAGCTCCGTGTACTGTAGATGACCGATCGATCAATACAGGTGGGAATATATCAATCGTGAAGAACGCATAGCAGGCCTAGAACGAGGGTTGAGATACCCTTCCCAGTTTGACTGGTTCCAGCAAAGCGGTCTCTAGTGTTCTGCATCACAAGCGCTGCACGAGCACTGATCATCAGCAAGGGTCACTCGACCTAGGAACCAATCTTCTTCCAGAGCAAGGTTGAAGTCAGGCCTGAGGAAAATGGGATGCGAGAGATAATCGACGCGAGGATTTGGGCGACCTGTGTCTGTCATCAAACAATTCGATGTTCCAGCTGTGCAAGGAATCTCGCTCGGCTTCTCTAATCGTAGATCGGACTTGGAGCTGCAGTAACCAGTCCTGCAGAATGGAATTCTAGATTTTGCCACGTCTGGTTTCTTCAATCCGCATGAAAACGAGGGGAAATGATGGCATCATAGCTGCTCGGGTCTTCGGTTCCGCTTCTGGAGGACGGGATGAGAGCTCTAGACCTTCAGCCCTCAAGCACTTCCAGGATGTTCTCTCTGTCGATCTCCTTGTTCTGAGCTCTGGCATCAGTTTATTTGTCCAGAAGTAAGGAGGTGACTGTATGCAGCCAAACAAGTTGATGCATCAGGACGTCAACCTTGACGCCACAAGCGAACATAAGTCTGATCGTTAAGGTAACACGGTTAGCATACTATAAGATCGCCCGATAAACAATTCAAGTTCAACGAGACCAACCGCTGCTTGATGATGTGGTGAGTCGTCAAACCCGACTGGCCCGAGGGAGAGGTTCTAGAGAACTTCGAGAGCAGAGGACCTACGTCAATTGTAGTGGCGCGTGCTTGCGTTGAGCTCGTCCCTTGACGGCAGCAACGCGACTCCCATCTCCGCTTTTTCAGTGAGCCGTCACGTCTTCCAAGCCAGAACAAGGGAAGTGCTGTGGACTCCCTCTGAGCGAGCCACTTGGATCTCTCACTTCCCGTGATAGACACGGCTAGCAAACACTAACCCCAGCACGCTCCCGAAAAGGGTTTGGGATTCAGCCTCATGGGGAAATTTGCTCTGATCGCCCAGCCAAGGCAAAAAGGGGAAGCGTGCGAAAGGGAAAACCCCTCGGATGCGGTCTCAGAAAGTACAGTATTGTTGGGCATCAAAAACAAAGAAACCATCGCCATGCCATCATAAAATTCCCCGAGACCCATCAATCAGCCTGTCCTGCGAATCAAAACCACGGCGGAGATCCCCCACCTTCGGCTGAGACCCTGGCCTGGGAAAGTTGGGGTGAGACAACCCCTGCGCACTGGAGGTCGCGATGGCCTCGCGCCTCAAGAGACTGTTCTTTGGGAAATCGTCGTCAACCTCCAGCAACCCGAATCTCAAGGGTAAATCCTATGATTCCGCGATTGCTCTTGATCCGCCAGTCAAAGGGTCGTACCCCGTTGCTGGCAATGGGCCCAATGTTCTGGACGAGCTGCAGCGCTCGCGCCCGAAGAGAGACGCCAGACGACAGTCCTTAGCAAGCACCAAAGCAGCCCCTCTAACAACCTCTCGCTTCCCGGACGATATCATCGAGAGACCACGAACTGCACCTCATAATGGCAGACCCGGAGGAGGATACAATGGTAAACCCGATACGCATGGGAGGACGCGTTCAGGCTTCTCGATGAAATCGCCTCCCAATTTCTTCAACCCGAGCAGACGCAGCTCCATTCAATCAACTGTTGAACCCCCTCCTCCACCTGTTCCTACGCCTGTTTCCAAACCCTCTACGCCAAAACCGAGGGAGATTAAAACCTACCAGCCCAGGAAAGTGGCCGAGCCTCCAGACGCAGATGTTTCCAGCATCTTCACATCCCCGTACGTCCAGCACCAGCGCAATGCGTCTCAGATGTCCCACAGATCATATGTCGACCTACTCGATGCGCATTCCAGCATACGACCGTCCCGAGATGTGTCCAGAGACAGAGCGAAGGCGTCTGGCATGCGAAACTATGGCGAAGATGTCGCAGATCGCAATATTGCCGCATTTGATTTGAACTCCCCGGAATTCAGTTACTTGAAATCCGTTTATGTGTCCCAGAAGAGTGGTGCGGCTTTGCCTAAAGAGGAGGCGCTTTCCTCGCGTACCTCATCTGCTACAGGCCATGGTCTAGCCCAGGAGAAAATTGTAAGTGACGACATGCAGCCTTCTCAGCATCAGACGAAGGCAAATTCCACTCGATCAACCCACAGCCCTCAGTCCAGACCTGTGGCTGCGTATCCTCCTCGGATCGACTCGACTTCTGCGGTGACATATGCCTCCAATCGACGTCAGCACGATGATTGGCTCCCGCCGTCCGTTGGCCTAAATGATCATAGAGTCAGGACGCTGTCGCCGTTCTCTACCTCAGCTTCTATAGACGAAGAGCCTGAGGAAGCTGGTTCGCAGCCAGGCGTTCCAACAGCATCGACGCCCCCCATACTCGCTCGAGGACGGGCACGTACACTGACGAAGGACAACCACAAAGCTCCTCCAGTCTCGTTTTCAAGAGGTGCAGTTCCAGTCTTAAGTCAACAAAAGCCGACGGGCAGTACCCCCTCCTTGAAGGATCGAAGGCGTACGATGTCAGAAGCAAGCCAAAGCTCAGCTACAAGTGGAGGCACGCACTCGAGGAGTGGATCTGCGACTTACTCTGCATTTCCCAGTCCCAGTCGCCAGGACTTCCCAGCAGGGAGTCACTCTGCTGCACGAGGGCTGCTTCATGGTAACACATACAAGCGGACGGGTATGATTGTTGAAGGAGCCAAGGAACCACCTAGCCTTAAAGGGGTGGTCGACTTGTCCAACACCGTGGACACAGATATTACCACCAAAACATTGCCTGGTACATATACACCTCCTATTCCAGCTCTTTCCCACATGCGCACACAGTCCAATACTTCTCGCCCCTTATCTCTATCGCCCCGCTCTTCGCGGCGCCTGTCAAATATTCCATCGCCACTGAACGTCCATCCTGCAGAGATTTATGAGGCTCCCTCATTCCCTCCCGAGGATTGGCCCCTTCCATCTCCAACATTGTCAACTTTTCCTTCTCCGAACCTAAGCATTAGCAAGTCGGCTGCTAATACGCTTCAATAGCCGTCACCCACGAGAAAGTTCTACCTATCCGACACGAAATCCGTGAAGAGAGAATCACAAGAGAGATTCATACTCATGATGTTTTCCATCGCATACTGCCCGTCATCGAAACCGAAATTCTACCTCCCAAACATTATGTACCAAGCCCAGACGGCAAGGGGCTTATCGAGATTCCAGAGCACATGGTTCCTGGACGAACTGCGAACGGCAGCCCAAATAGGAATTGGGAAATTGTTCAGACTGGACTCGGACATGGTGACCATGGGTCGACATTACACCGAAAGACTGCATCGCAGCAATCTCGCATTCGCTCGAAGTCTCTCACTTCAAGCAACTATCAGTATACGCATCCCAGCATTGATGAAGACGAGAGTGCCGATGGGCCAGTCATTGGCTATACTCGCGGCGAGCCAAAAGCGAATCACTCCAGGGTTAACTCTCGCACCTCGACTCACACGTCCAAGTCCTCTATAAGCAAGAACGCCCTCGAGCCCATTCTCTCTAGCAAAAAGGAGTATACCACCACAGAAGGGTACCCAAAGACCGAATATGTCTGGCGCCACCCACCTGTGTTCGAGACCGCGACAGGCCAGACGCAGCCCGTCTACATCGGCGCGGGGCTCGGAGATATCAGCTCAGTTAGACCGAAGACTGCTCCTGGCAAGTCTTACTACGATGAAGAAGACGAAGATACCGCCGGCGCGGACTTCGGCGCGATGCGGAGATCATCGGGCGGGGAGGAAGAGTTTCTGTTTAGAGACAGCGGATATGGGAGCGGGGGAATGTTGCCTGGCCTGGCGGAAAAGACGCCACTTGCCGGTATGTCGGGGGAGCCGAGATTCATTCCTGAGGACTTTGAGATTATCCAGTTGGGACGCGTGGTTGGCGATGAATCTGGTGAGAAAGGGAAGGGAAGAGACAACTCAGAAGGCGAAGCGACGCGGGCATTGAGGAGGCTTCGAGAGAAGAGGAGGAGTAGTGGGGCAACTAGTGTGGCGAGTACTGTTAAAGCGCACGATAGAGGTGGCTCGGTCGAGGAGATGGAAAGGGGGGTGAGTGGTTTGCATGTGAGGGGCTGAGTCTGTCAGTTATTCTTCGATATTCTTGTTCGTATTACTTGATGTTATCTGAGCTGTGTGTTAGATTGTTCTATATGGATTTTGTAATGTCGCACATTATGTAACAACTTCGTTGCACCTCACGGCAATATAGCAGTATAGCTAGTCACTGTACTTGAATCGAAGCGAGCTCTCAAGCATTATAGCAGAGGGACTTATCTCAATCTTTCAAACTCCCTTCTGAGCAATGTATTTCCTTCGATATGAGACTCGTAGAAAGTGGCTGTATATTGCAAGGTAGTGGCGGTGCTGTACGAAGTAGTTGTGTCATGCCTCATTGCACGGAAGAAAGAGAGCGACACCACCATTTTCTAGCCATATCGCAACAGTTAGTACTAGAGGTATTTACCATCCGTCCTTGAGCGCAAGACTTCAACACCAAGTTACCCATCGTCTCGTACCTTTGCCTCTATTGCACATCGCGTCCTCAATCGGGTTCAGCGTCAGAAATACTTAGCGATATTAAAAAGGGGTTCGCTTCACATTTGTCCCAGATTGATGTGTTAGATCACCTCCACATTTTGTTGCATATCGCACACCTTCTTTGAGATCTGAGACACGTGTTATGTAAATTTGACTTTGAGGGTCTGATTATATTCCTAGTGTAGGAATGCGATTGCGGGGGTGAAGCTGGGGAAGTTGTTTCGTTTGTTGGGTGGTTTGTTTACCCCTTACCCCTGAATATACCTCGCTTAGTTTGTTCTGGCAATTAACGAAAGTATCGGCTAGTGTCGACTTCTTACCAAGGTATTCACGTATTCATTTGTTGTAGTTCTTCCTAGTCGCCATGCTAGAGTGCTGTTGTATTGATATGGATTGAAAAGCTCTTGATTCCGTTTGCGGGCATTCTAGTTTCCAGATACGTCTTCCTTTGCCATGTTTTCTGACTTCAGAAAATTTACATAATGCTGAGCGCGAAAGGCTTCGCATCTCGATGAGCATGTATTTTGTTAGCTCATGCCTTATTGAGCCTCGTCGAAACGGTGCAAGAATTAATCCAACTATGATAACTCAGATCTCATATGAAACCAACACATGTAATCACACTGGCTAAAGTGAAGTGTTTCATCTACAGTAGGACAACGGCATATCCTCCACCAAACCATTCCCGTTGTGAGAGAATTCCTTCTCCGAGGACGGAAGTACTTGTCATGCTCTCATGTGCTGTCAGCCACAGTTACCTGTTGTTGTTCTTGATCAGTAAGCCTGCTGCCTGATACAACTTCTAGGCAGCAGTCGACCTCTAGACTCCACTTCGCATTCTGAGAGCCCAAAGATATGTGCCATGTATTGGATGGCCGAACTATACAAAATATGAATATCGTCCAACTATGGTCAAAATAGGCATCTCATCTTTTGCACTTTCAAATCACCGAGAGCACACCCAACTATGATGACTCCCCACGAGTTTCCCCCTTCATTGACTGGATACTTCGACTGGAATACTTTCCGTAGTGCATCATCTGTACTATCAGCTGAACAGCTGTCCATTTGTTCCAAGACTGGAATTGACGCAGACACGCTGAAACTTGCCCAACATCTCTGTAACCACTACCCGATCCCAGAAGCTAGGAGACGGGAACTGGCGGAAACGGTCAAGTCCTTCATGGACTTAGCCTTGGATGACGATCGCAAGACAACACTTCCGGACGATGTCTACTGGCTGGTGAAGCTCATTCATGAACTTGGCTCTTCCGATTCGGGGGCAGCATTATTGTGCATCTGCAACGTCTTAGGAAATCGCCACCCGGTGGAAAGTATTATGACGATCTTTGCAGAGATCGTAAAAGAAGCAGGTGTCCCCGACGGCTTGGTCCCTTCAATTCAAGCATGGTAGAGCTTGAAGCCGCTATTCGAAAGTCTGGAATAACCTCCGATGTTTACAGCCATGGTTGACAAATTTACTGCTCTTGGCAATAGTGCAGAGGCCATCGATAGGCCGGAAGTCAAGCACCTGAGTGCCTATGGTGTGGTGTCTGCTTTCACTTCTATGTCTTTTCTTGTTCGTGGGGAGCAAGAATTGCTATTATTTTTGGTGGGAAAAGACGCTGGATGGATTTCTGCTCTTGCAGAGTGGCTGTTCGGTCTCAGATTTGAGCTGAGAGGTAGCTTTTCAGAAGAGAGTACACATGGAGAGAGAATCCTTTATTCTAATTGTGGCGATGGGGTGAAGCCGCGGCTGGTGATACGTTCTAATCCTGCAGGGGTGCCGGTGAACGGCGAGCCTATTATTGACACGCTACTAAAGGCCAAAGTTTGAAATGGGTGGTGTCAAAGGGGACTGCTTTTTGACAACAGTTTTGTGGGGTCAACGGAGGACGACCTAGGTGCTTGAACTATGGGTGTGAACTAGACATTAAGGTACTGTACATAGAATTCAAGTTTTCGGTCACTCGTCACTGGCGAGCTCATTACTCGTGTAAGCACTATCCCGTGCTCTCAAAGATAATGTTCAGATAAGGAGATTCGTTTCTATTTCCCAACGTTCTCATTATTAGGGTTATTCCTTAGACCGTAATCCTAACCCTAATCCTGAAGAAGGAGAAGAAGAAAATACTACTGTACTTGTACTGCTTGACCACTAGGAGTGAGCTGGTTCTGAACAAAAACCACCATGACGGCAGGGAAGCTGCATTCGAGGATATCAGCATCATTACTCAGATTACACTTCAAGACTTGAGGGAAGATGGAGCTCATACACAGCTGTAGCAGTAAAGATCTGCATCCTTGAACTTCCGCTCGAGAGAAGAATCAGGCCTAACGCGAACAAGGCAGTGAATAGAGAAATGAGGCCTAGAGTCGCTCCTATAGTGTCGACTCTGGAGAGAATGATGATTGCGATTGTGGGGAGAAGACAGGCTAGGACAGTGGTGACCATAGATGTGATTCTTATGATCCATGATCCCGAATACTCTGTCAGGTTTCTCACGGCGGGGCTCGTTGATATAGTTTCACTCCTAATGGGATTATTGGTCGCTCCTTCGGGGCTTTTCTCCACGTCTTCCCGATTTTTAGATGTGTAGAGGTGTGACAAAGATCTGCCTCGTAGCTGATAATTGAAGATCTGCCACAAACGATGGTATAGAGGAATAAAACTGTGAACAACCCACAGAGTCAACAAATCTGGCATGCGTCCTGGGCTAGGAACTATAAGGTCCTCCTGGAACTCGTTCATGCACGGTCTAGGCGGCGAACTTGGGGATACGAATAATCCTCTGACGACGTTCATAATCAACTCCGGAAGTGTTTTCTGCACCGTTTCGTGATCCAACGGACTGCCCCAGACTTTAGAACCATCGCCGGTAAGGCTTTTTCCAGCGGCTACATGTCCCACACAATATCGTAGACTTTGCACGTTAGCACTATCCGCATCCCCAAATGCAGAAATTTGTGAGAGTTGTAATAGTGCATTGTCTATATATAAGATTCAATAAGGCACTTTGAAAGCATTTGATGAGAACTTACTATATTTATCGAGGACATCTCTGATTCTACAAATAATTGTCCATTGTGCGGGTGTCTTCTCATTTTGATCGTCCACCATCTTGAAAAGAAACCCTAGATTTTCGGCATACTTGGCTGCTGGGTCGTTTTCGTCGCCTTCTCTATAATCATCCCATTCGGCTTTGTGTAACTTCTTCCTCAGATAAACAAGTTCAGCCTGATAATAGAGCAAGGACTTAATGCTTAGATCTGCAAAAGAGGGAAAAGCCTGAAGGTCGGGTTTCGCGCTCATTATCGTAGCTAAACTCGGCCATCCAGGCACTGGGTGTTCGACGTCCTTGGAGGGGTCAACGTAATTTGACACGCTAGGGCCGATAAAAGGGGATGGACCAGAGGCATCATCAGTAGAAGTTCGTCGAGGAACGCTGGTATTCACTACCAGCTGATCTGGAGCGGAGATGCTGATGTTCATTTTTACTCTATTGCCTAGGATTTTGCAGTCCTAGCGGGGTAGATATAGAGGTGATTCGAACGTCCAGTCGCTGATGACCACGTCGGGGCGCACCTTTCTCGGAACTTGCCAACCCCCCACATCTGGAACGGGATGCCTAACGGAACGAGGTGCATGGAGGCGCAACATATATAGACAATCCATTGGCTGTTTCTTCGTACTCTGGGCTAGAGGGAGTACAGCTAAGGTAGAGTACGATGTTATTATGTTCTACTGCGTGGAAAGAAAATAAGCAAGGCTCCCTAGATTCAGACATAGGACGTTCGTGTAAAGATGGGCAATA
>Ga0302140_10007163_pt1 | contig 13962 bp, 13 predicted proteins | sample I_Bog_E1_1_FD_202095 | JGI IMG/M metagenome (GOLD analysis project Ga0302140, IMG submission 202095) | Peat permafrost microbial communities from Stordalen Mire near Abisko, Sweden - I_Bog_E1_1 | ecosystem: Environmental > Terrestrial > Soil > Wetlands > Peat | place: Sweden: Abisko, Stordalen...
CGGGCGGTTGGGTATGCCGTTCGCGGTATGAAGCCAGTAGTTGAAATCCAATTCTTTGATTACATCTGGCCTGCCGTACACCAGATGCGCAACGAACTCGCACTTATGCGCTGGAGATCGAATGGTAATTTCAAGTCTCCGCTGGTTATGCGAGTGCCGATCGGTGGCTATCTAACGGGCGGCTCTGTATATCATTCGCAGAGCGGGGAATCGATCTTCACCCATATCCCGGGCCTGCGCGTAGTATTCCCATCGAACGCACTGGATGCGAACGGCTTATTGCGTACTGCCATTCGCTCCGACGATCCAGTGCTGTTCCTTGAGCACAAGCGGTTGTATCGCGAGCCCTACGGACGAGCACCGTATCCAGGACCGGACTACATGGTCCCGTTTGGCAAGGCAGCGATTACACGCGTTGGAACAGACGTCACGATCGTGACTTACGGCGCTCTGGTTCCGAGGGCGTTACAGGCAGCCCAAAAGGCTGAGCGGGAGTACGGGATTCAGACAGAGATCATCGATCTGCGCACACTGAGTCCGTATGACTGGGATGCGATTGCTACCTCAGTGAAGAAGACCAGCAAGGTCATTGTGGCTTATGAAGATGTGAAGAGCTGGGGCTACGGAGCGGAGATTGCAGCGCGTATAGCTGACGAACTCTTTGAGGATCTGGACGCACCGGTAAAGCGTGTTGCGGCGATGGACACTTTTGTCGCATATCAGCCCGTGCTCGAAGATGCGATTCTGCCTCAGCCGGAGGATCTTCTTCGCACGATTGTAGAGTTGAAGCAGTTCTAAGTAATCTGCGTTAAACATAGAATTCCAACGCCAGAGCTCCCGAAGCGAGACTGGTTAACTGTCGGCCCAACCCCAAGGAGCGACTGTGCAGCCGGATTCTTCGGTCAAGAGAGTACTTATTTATCGACTAGGCAGCCTGGGCGATACAACTGTCGCATTGCCATGTTTTCACTTGATTGCGCGCACCTATCCCGAAGCGGAGCGTGTGTTGCTAACGAACTTTCCGGTGCACGCAAAGGCTCCTGCGGCTGCGGCTGTATTGGGCGACTCCGGATTGGTACAGGGATACATGCGCTACACCGTCGGGACGCGAAATCCGTTGGAGTTGCTAAAGCTGGCAGGCGAGATTCGGCGATTCAATCCTGACGTACTCGTGTATCTCATGCCAGTGAGGCCACTCAAGGCTGTCCGAAGGGACCAACTTTTCTTTCGCTGGGTTGCTGGCGTTAGACGCATCCTGGGCTTGCCCGGACCGGAGGAGTTGCAACGAAGCTTCGATAGCACCGCGGGTAAATATGAGCCCGAAGCTTACCGCTTAGCGCGAACCATGCGTGAACTGGGCGACGCCGAGCCTGGCGTACTTGCGAACTGGGATCTGGTTTTGACGAATGCAGAACGTTCAAAGGCTCGTCTTGCGCTCGGAGACCTTTCCGGGAAGCCCTTGGTGGTCTGCGGACCGGGAACCAAAATGCAGGCAAAGGATTGGGGTCGAGATAACTGGCGTGCTTTGCTGGCCCAGGTAAGTGCTGACTATCCAGGGCACGGACTCGCACTGATCGGCGCTGCCGAAGATGCCGCAGTGAGTGCATTCGCGGCAGAGGCGTGGCAGGGACCGACGATGAATCTATGCGGAAAGCTATCGCCACGCGAAACAGCGGCAGTTTTTGAGGGTGCGCGGGTATTTCTTGGGCCGGATTCTGGGCCAATGCATCTCGCAGCGGCCGCTGGTGTACCTTGTGTGATTGCCTTCTCGGCGCGCGGGCTTCCCGGTATCTGGTACCCAGTCGGAGAAAGACATCAGGTCGTCTATCATCAGACCAGTTGCTATGGGTGCAATCTTGAGACGTGCATCGTTGAAAAACGACGGTGCCTGACATCGATCACGGTCGATGAAATGACGAGCGCAGTAGTGCGAGCAATTTCGACCCAGAGTTTATAGGGAGAGACGCAAGTTATGTACATCGTTACGGGCGGCGCTGGATTTATCGGCAGCAATGTCGTGCATGAGCTGAATGCGCACGGGATTACCGACATTCTGATCGTGGACAACTTTGCCAACGCGCGGAAGTTTCAAAACCTGCACGGAGCGCGGTATGTGGATTATCTCGACAAGAGGGATTTCAGACGCGCGCTGAAAGAGAATTCGCTCGGGCTGACGAAGGTTGAGGCGATCCTGCACCAGGGAGCCTGCTCGAACACGCTTGAAGACGATGGCGTGTACATGATGGATAACAACTTCGAATACACCAAGGATGTGTTGAAGTACGCCATCCAGGTAAATACCCCGCTTGTTTTTGCATCCACTGCCGCGGTATATGGTCTGAGCGGCCCCGGCCATTTCACGCCGACAATCGAAAACGAGCGCCCACTGAACATCTACGGCTACTCGAAGCTGGCGTTCGATCACTTCTTCCGCAATCAGCTCGCGCTTGGGAAAGTTCCGATTACGGCAGTAGGTCTGCGTTACTTCAACGTGTACGGCCCGCGCGAACAGCACAAGGGCCGCATGGCATCCGTCATGCACCACTTCACCAAGCAGATGAAAGAGATTGGGAAAGTGAAGTTATTTGGTGGCACAGGCGGATACGCAGACGGCGAGCAGAGGCGAGATTTCGTTTACGTGCGCGACTTGGCGAGACTGAATATGTTCTTCGCCCAGATCGGTCCCTACGCGCCTAAGGCCGGGGAGAGTAGGAAAATCTATCAGGGCGTGGTCAACGCAGGATCCGGTGTGGCCAGCACTTTTAATGAAGTGGCTCACGCACTGATGCTCGTCCACGGCACGGTCCCGATTGAATATGTACCGTTCCCACCCGATCTTGAGGGAAGATATCAGCATTTTACCCAGGCGGATCTTACCGGCCTTAGAGCGCTGGGGTGTGACCTTGAGATGACCGGACTCAATGCGGGTGTGAAAGAGACCTTTGCGACCCTCGATGCAATCGATAAGTAAATGCCAGGTTCTGGGACCAGCTTTGTGCCGACGATGCAGACCTCTGATTACTTAAGCAGCAGGTCGACAGCATCTGTCAGCGATACGACGCTGGCATAGGCAAGATCGATAGCTTTTTCGGCTCCGGCTTTGCGATGTTCCGGGTCGCCTTCGATGAAGATGGTCCGCAGGTTGAGATTGGCGCCAAACTGGATATCTGAGAGAGAATCGCCGACTATTGCGCTGCTTTCAGATTCGATTTCGGGAAAGTCTGCCTGAGCTTTGTGAAACATCCCCGGCAGCGGTTTTCGGCAGTCACATTCTTTCTTGTCGTGTGGACAGAAATAGAAGGCATCCACATGAGCACTTTTCTTTTCTAGCGCAGCCTGCAGATTGAGGTGTATATGATCGACCGTCTCCGCCGTGTATTTGCCCAATGCAATACCGCGTTGATTGGTGACCACGATTACTCGCAGGCCGGCAGCGTTGAGGCGTGCGATGGCCTCAGCCGTACCAGGCAGAAGCGTGAAGCGATCCCAGTCGGAGACGTATTCCCCTTCAGGGAGCTTCTGGTTTATCACTCCGTCACGGTCGAGGAATACTGTTTTGAGCATACGGCTCGTTAAGGTCTTGCCCGCATCTGAACGAAGAACATTACTTGCGGCATCGGGTATAGGACTGTCGTAACTGGTAGTCACCCCGTTATCATAACAACTGAGAAGGCTTGTTTCCCCCGGCAGCTCGGGTCGTGAATCCAGAACCACGAAGGAGAGTATGCAAGGTCATCCGAACGCGCAAACCGTTTTCTTTAAAGCGATTACCGATCATCTTGATGTAATTAAAGCCATCACCGTTCAACAGGAGCTTGTGGAAAAGATCGCACTCGTGATGGTTGAGGCTCTGGCGAGTGGCAAGAAAATCCTCTGGTGCGGCAACGGCGGTAGTGCGGCTGATGCACAGCACATGGCTGCAGAGATAGTAGGGCGCTTTCGCCGGGAACGGCGCGGATTACCTTCGATCGCGTTGACCACGGATACCTCCATTTTGACCGCGGTGGCGAACGATTATGGGTTTGAATCTGTGTTTTCGCGACAGGTTGAGGCACTCGGAAACGCGGGCGACGTTCTGATTGCGATCTCTACATCCGGCAACAGCCCCAACGTGGTCAAGGCTGTGGAAGTAGCAAAGGAGCTTGGGGTTATTACCATCGCATTCACTGGCATCGGAGGGGGCAAGCTGGCAAAGCTGGCAGACTACATCTTCGCCGTTCCGTCAAAAGACACCGCGCGGGTGCAGGAAGCGCACAGCCTTGTTGCGCACATGCTTTGTGACTGGGTGGAGCTTGATTGGATACAGACACAGCAGCCCGGCGCTGTCGAAGGAGGTACTCGTTGATCGAGCAACTGCACGAAGTCATGCACGAGATAGAGCATGAGTGGCCGAACAAGCGGTTGCTGGTGTTGGGCGATGTGATGCTGGACAAGTACATCTGGGGAGAAGTGGGACGCATTTCTCCAGAGGCTCCGGTGCCGGTGGTTCGGGCCACTCACCAGAGCGAGCAGCCCGGTGGCGCGGCCAACGTGGCCATGAATCTTGCTCGCCTCGGTGCCGAGGTGGTGTTGGCAGGCTTTGCTGGAGACGATGAAAATCAGCGATCTCTGGTGAACTGCCTGAACAAGGATGGAATTCGCTCGATGTTGGTTTCATGCGACGGCTACCCAACAATCACCAAGCTGAGGATTCTGGGCGGCCGTCAGCAGATGTTGCGCCTGGATAGCGAGCATCTAGCTACTCGTCCCGACTCAGACTATGCCAAGCTGCTGGAAATCGCCCTTGCGGAGTTGCCGGGTTGTCATGCGGTCGTGCTTTCCGACTACGCCAAAGGCGTGCTCTCGACTGAAGTTTGCCAGAAGGTCATTGCCGCTGCACGCGAAGCCCAGATCCCGGTTCTTGTTGATCCGAAGAGTTCGGATTTTGGCAGGTATCGCGGCGCTACTACAGTTTGCCCAAATCTCGGCGAACTGGCTGCCGCTTCCAAAGAAGACCCGCGTGATCTGGACAAGATGCTGATCGCGGCGGAGCGAATGGTGCCGGAGTTCGATCTTCAATTCATGACAGCTACTTTAAGCGAAAAGGGAATCGCGCTGGTAAGAGCGGATAGCCGGGTAATTTTGCCGGCTGTGGCGCGCCAGGTATTTGATGTATCAGGTGCAGGAGATACAGTTATCTCCGTGCTGGCATTGGGTTTAGCTTCCGGACTAAAGCCAGAGACCGCAGTCCAACTAGCAAATATCGCGGCGGGAATCGTTGTAGGCAAAGTTGGAACCGTGCCGGTAGAGAAGCACGAATTACTGGCTGCGTTGGCCCCTGAAATTGCTCTCCATGCGGTCGACAAGGTGGTAACGCGAGAAGAACTGGTCAATCGTGTGAACACCTGGCGCGCTGTCGGCGAGAAGGTTGCGTTTACAAACGGCTGCTTCGACCTTTTGCACGTGGGCCATATCACCGTGCTGGAGCAGGCGCGGCGCACTGGAGATCGCTTGATCGTGGCCATCAACAGCGATGCGTCCGTGAGCCGGCTCAAAGGACCAACCCGTCCTATCGTCGGTGAGCGGGAGCGAGCGAGAGTTTTGGCTGCCTTGGCCGCAGTGGATGCAGTTGTTGTCTTTGACGAGCCAACTCCGCTTGAACTGATCGTGGCATCGCGGCCCGATGTGATCGTGAAGGGTGGCGACTACAACGTCGATACGGTCGTGGGAGCTCAGGAGGTTATGTCCTGGGGCGGCCAGGTGCGGATTGTGCCAACTGTCGACGGATACTCCACTACGCGATTGATCGAGAAGGGTGCTGCCGGGAAGTAGTCCGGCAGCAGCACTTCTCTAAAGCTGAGTATATAAGTATTTATTTTTGAGTTACATACATGCCATTTGCTGAAGTTGAATTAGAGGTCATCCAGCCAGCGTTTGAGCTGAATGCTGTAGTTAGGGTCACTCTCAACGGGGGCGGTTAAGGTTACTACTGTCCTTTTGCCAGCCGCTTTCTGATACGCCTGTGGGGGTCTCACTGGCTTTCCGTCGGAAGGCTGCGCGACAAACCACAGGGATGAAACTCTGAGCGCCTGGGTGGCCTCAGCCAGATCATAGCGGTCGCTGACGATCCAATGGGCGGGCACCATTCTGCTGCGCGAGTCGTCGAAGATGGGAGCGAGGGGATCCTGCTGTGGCTGTTCCAGAACCACCCCTGCAAGGGCGTCGTGTGTCGCAGTAACTTCCGCCGCCAGATTTGCTCCTAGCCCTGATCCGTAAAGAATGATGCTGTCGATTGGGATATGGCGTGTCTGGGTGAGATAGGCTATTGCCCAATCCGCATCCTGGCGTACGTGCTTTTCGCTGGGTTTTGCTCGGAGGCTTTGTCCGTAGCCGCGATAATCGAACGCGAATACGGAGAGGTTTTGGCGGTGCATGGCCGCGATGGTGTCAACTGAGTCGCTCAGGTTGCCATCAGCTCCATGTAGATAGAGGACTGTGTACTTAGCCCCGGACACGGGAAGCCACCAGCCAGAGAGTTGAGGGGTTCCTGTTTCAGTCGAGGCGAAATGGATTGATTCATAACTCAGCCCTGCCGTGGCCGGGGTTCTCGTGATGTCGATCTTTGGGTGGTAAAGCAGCTGCCAAGAACCTTGCCAAAACAGCAAACAGAGGGTCAGCCACGCACAGCCCAGAGCGACGACAAGGGCAATGGCTGCTGCCCCGAGGAGCCAACGTGGCGATACGTTGGGGAAGACCGGCTTGGGCTGGTGCTGCATGTCCTCCATGGCCTTTTGGAAGGCTGAAGGTTTGGCTGGAGTTTTAGCGCGGGTTGGTTTTGATTTAGACATTAAGGATGAACTGAGGATGAGTCTTCTCTCCCTATGGTATCTCGTGGCAGACTCTCCGATTACGATTAGAGGTTATGTGAGCGACGAGGGGTCTTGAATGCCGGGGTTAGTTCGAATTTGTTCTCAGGCGCAGTTGCCGGATGAGGGCGAGGTACGTGAGGTTGTTGCGAGTGGCCGACCGTTTTGTGTGGCTCGGGTCGATGGAGAGATTGCAGTGCTCGACGGGTTGTGTCCACATCACCAGGGACCGTTGGGGCAGGGCATGGTAGAGAACGGACGTGTCATCTGTCCGTTTCACGCCTGGGCCTTTGATCTGAAGACTGGCGTGGCGGAGCACAGTGCTCGCGCGCGCGTCCAGGTCTATGAGGCGATCGTTGAGGGCGGGGAACTACTGGTGCGGGTTCCCTGATGCGTTGCTGAGCTACGGCAAATGCGGACAGGAGTCTAGTGGTCCAAGTTCGGTGCCGAGAGCTTTGAGTTCTGTGCTTAGACGTGCCTGGACTTCTGCGAAGGATCCATTTGGAAGTGCTGCGGAATTGAGGGCTTTCTCTTCACCGCAGAGTTGCAAGGGTTCGGTGGCGATATTGAGTGCGTGAAGCAGCTTTGGGTCCCCGTAGATAGGGATTCCGTTGATGACCACGAGGTCGACATTGTTGGCGATATTGCCGGATATGACTGTGTCGTAAGGACTGATATGCGGAGTTTCGCCGGCTGGTCTGACGGCGAAAAAGTCTGCCATCATACCGGGAGCAATTGTCCCGACTTTGTCATCGATACCGGCAACGCGGGCCGGGACGCTCGACGCCATTTCGACCAACTGGCGATTGCTGAACAGGCCGTTGAGATCGCGCGTACTGACGTTTCGCGCGTACTGAATCTCTTCCCACATGTTGTCTGAGCCTGATGGCGACCAGTCGGGAGCCAGCGAGATGGTCACTCCTTCGCGAAAGGCTGCATCGACGTTGGCTGTTTGGCCGTACAGTTCGAAGTTGCTGCGGGGAGACCAGACAATGGACGCTCCGGCGCGGTGAACGCGCGCAAGTTGGCTGGGCGATAAGCCGACGGAGTGGATGAGCGCTGTGTGAGGTCCAAGCAGATCGTGGGCGTCGAGCATGTCGAGTTCCTGTGCGGACTCGGCATCGGTCGGCAGGCCCTCTGCGATATGAATTGCGAGCAGGTCGAGGCTTCCATCCTTGATGGACTGCGTATAGTGCGCAGCGGTTATGGCGTCCATGTCGCGAGGAAGGATGCCGATGGAATTGGCGATGCGCTCGTGATCTACCTGTTGACCGTAGAAGCCAGTGAAGTGATCCAGGTTTCGGACGAGCCCGCGGATGCAGTCAGGTGTGTGCTTGGCTGGATTGCTGGAGCCTAATCCAATCATGGATGTTGTGCCGCCGATGAGTGCTTTGACTTCGACGTATTCATCGATATCGCAGAATGTGGTTGGATCCGCGAAAAGTCTGTGGGCTTTGCCTTCGAGCTGCTGTTGGTAAACGTCCCAGTCGCGCCATGCGTAGCGATTCGGAAATTTATGTGGCGGCGTCCAGCGGGGGAATATGTTGAAGCTGGGATGATTGTGCAGGTCTATGAAGCCGGGGAAGATGAGGTCATCGGTCTCGAGAATCTGCGGGTTCGCGACCTCAGGACGTTGATTGCTTACTGTGAGGATACGGCCGTTGAGGATGTCGAGCCAGCCATGTGGAACAACTCCGTCGGGCGTGACGAGATTGCCGCTTATCAGTAGATGTTTCGGTTCTGTAAGCTGCGCTTGAGCACAGAGACAGTTGAGTGCAAGGGCAACAATCAGTGCGAAATAACGGCGCATGGTCTAGTCATCATGCCATATTGAGCCGGATTTCAAACGATCCACGCCGGGGATTCCGCAGGACGGGTCTGCGCTGTGCATGGCAGTTGCATGAGACATGATGCGCGGGGCTGGTTGAATTGGTTCCAGCCCCGCTTATGCGTTTAGTACTTGACGATTGCCGCGAATGATTCTGGCTCGAGGCTGGCTCCGCCGACGAGTGCTCCGTCGATTTCTTCCTGGTTGAGCAGGGCGGTGGCGTTGTCTGGCTTTACGCTGCCGCCGTAGAGGATGCGGAGAGTGTGAGCGGTTTCGGAGCCGAGGATGTTGGCGACTTCGGCGCGGATGATCATGTGGGCTTCAATGGCCATTTCTGGTGTGGCGGTCTTGCCGGTGCCGATGGCCCAGACGGGTTCGTAAGCAATGACGATGGGTGCTGCAGCATGCGCGTGGATGCCTTCGAGTGCGCCCTTGAGTTGGGAGAGAAGAACTCTTGCGGTATTGCCTGCTTCGCGCTCGTGGAGATGCTCACCAACGCAGAGTACTGGAACAATGTTGTGCTTGAGTGCGGTGTGGAGTTTCTTGTTTACGATATCGTCGGTTTCATTGAAGTACTGGCGACGTTCGGAGTGCCCTATGAGGGTGTGCGTTGCTCCTACGGCTTTGAGCATGACTGCCGAGGTTTCTCCGGTGTAGGCACCCTGTTCAGCAAAGTGCATGTTCTGAAGGCCGGCTGCGACATTCGATCCGGCGACGGCTTCAACCACGGTTGCGAGGGAAGTGACGGAGGGGAAGAGTGCGATTTCATCGCGGGTGTGACCGGCTACGAGTGGCAGGAAGGCATCAGTGAAGGCCTTTGCTTCCGCGGGAGTTTTGAACATCTTCCAGTTGGCTGCGATCAGAGATTTACGAGACATGGTTGGTTGATTTTCCTCGAATCCCATTCTAGTGGATGGTTTTAGTGTTTGGTCTTTTGTTCCTGGGAGTCGAGTAGACGTGTTGTTGAGGTTTCATGCTTCAGCTGATTCCTGGGTGGGGAAGAAATCAAAGGCTCCTACTCCGGGTTGAGGTTCATCCGGTATGGGCGGGGATTTTGGTTCGCCCTGGAGAGAGAGGAACTTGTCGATGTCTTTGAAGGTAAAGGACGTGAGGCCGTGGGCGTCACGGAAAGATACGACGATGCTGTGGAACTTTGGGTAATCCCATAGATGGGGATGAATGAAAGAAGTTGCGAAGGCTGTTTGTTGCTGGAGATTCCAGAGGTAGTGGTCTACGCGGGAGTCGTAGATGGGATAGGCGTTGGGATTCTGCCAGCTGCAGTACTTGGTTGCGAAGGAGAAGAAGTTGTGGACCTTGCCTTGTACTGTAACCTTCGCGATTTTGTCGACGATCTGCGGTGAGCCTTTGTCGAGGGCTGCGTCGATCTCCTTGTGGTGCGCGTGGATGTGGCGGGCAACGGTATCGAGGGCGTAGACGCTGGTGTGATAGAGCGAGTTAACGGCAACGACTTTTAACAGGACATGGCTGAGGTCGTTGTTGAGTGGATAGAGGTGGAAGAGTTCTGAGAGCGTCTGCTCAATTAGCTCGTGCTCACGGTCGAAGCGTTCACAGGCGGACTTAACTGATTCCGGAGTGGGTGGTTGAAGCGCGATGCTCATTTGATCATCCTCGAGCCGTTGCTTCGGGGGGCTTTGGAAGGTCAGTTTCGGCTCGGCGCAATTCTACACCTGTGCGAAATTTGTGGGGCGGGGTTTTAGTCGCTGGCTTGAATGCTAGACATGCGACAGGAATGACGCGACACGTTTTGCTGGTCTGGGTAGCTCTAAGGGGGGAGGGGGGCTATGTAGATGTTTTTAGTTCGTGGGATGAGTGATTGGGGCTGGTTTCTTTAGAGGGTGATTCCTGGGATGACTCTCGGGGCATTTGATTATTTTGCGCTATCGGTGGGTAATTTTATGCAAGTGCGGTTGAGTAGCACTGGAGCCTGGTGCGAATCAGGTGCTCAGCTGAAGAGAGGTGGTCGGAAGATTGATCACTGGGCTCAATGAGCCTCAATACGGGGATCACTTTGGATACGGACTTACCTGACTTGGCCCGTTTCACCCACTGTGACATCAGTTCGATATATGTTTCCAAAGCTCTGGATGGCGTGGTGTTGTCATCAATCACCAAATACGCAGGAGGGACGTCACCAACTACGACTCAAAGCCATTTGGGTTTGGGGCGGGAGGTTGGGGGAGTTGTGATTCCCACCCTTGCCGCATGGGGCTGGGCAAGGATGGGGCACCCGGATTTACTTAGTGTTGCTTTGGTCAGGAGATTACTTGTTGGTTAGGGCTTCTACGCCGGGGAGTTTTTTGCCTTCCAGGAATTCGAGGCTGGCGCCGCCGCCGGTGCTGATGTGGGTGATTTTGTCGGCTACTCCGGCCTGGTTGATGGCGCTTACTGAGTCGCCGCCGCCGATGATGCTGATGGCTGCTTGGTTGTCGGCTACCGCGTTGGCGATGGCGTTGGTGCCGACGGCGAAGGCAGGGAATTCGAAGACGCCTGCGGGGCCGTTCCAGAGGATGGTTTTTGCTTTCGATACTTCTTCGGTGATGAGGGCGATGGTTTTGGGGCCTATGTCGAGGCCCTGCCAGTCGGCGGGGAAGTTTTTGGAGCTGTCCCAGACCTGGGTGTTGGCGGTTGGCGAGAAGTCGTCGGCGAGGATGTTGTCGACGGGGAGCAGGAGCTTGACTCCGTTCTTCTTTGCTTTCTCGAGAGCTTCCCTGGCGATCTCGATCTTGTCTTCTTCGACCAAGGATTTGCCGGTGGTGACGCCGAGAGCGCGCTGGAAGGTATAGGCCATTCCGCCGACGATTACGAGGGTGTTGACCTTGTCGAGCAGGTTATCGATGACGTCTATTTTGCCGGAGATTTTGGAGCCGCCGATGATGGCGACGAAGGGTTTCTCGGGAGCTTCGAGGGCTTTGCCGAGATAGGTGAGTTCCTTCTCCATGAGGAGCCCGGCGGCGGCTTTCTTGACGAAGTGGGTGATGCCTTCAGTGGAGGCATGAGCGCGGTGCGCGGAGCCGAAGGCGTCGTTGACGTAGATCTCGGCGAGTGAGGCGAGCTTCTTGCTGAAGGCGGGGTCGTTGGCTTCTTCTTCGGGGTGAAAGCGGAGATTTTCGAGAAGGAGGACCTGGCCGGATTCGAGCTGGCTGGCGAGTTCGCTGGCTACGTCCCCAATGCAGTCGGGAGAGAAGGCGACATTGACGTTGAGGCTGACGTCGTGGTCGAGAAGTTCGCGGAGACGGTCGACTACGGGCCGGAGCGAATACTTGGCGTTTGGTTTGCCTTTGGGGCGACCGAGGTGCGAGGCGAGGATGACCTTGGCGTGGTTGCGAATGGCGTATTCGATTGTGGGGAGGGTGGCTTTGATGCGGGTGTCATCGGTGATGGCCGTGCCGTCTTCGGTGAGGGGCACGTTGAAGTCAACGCGGATGAAGACATGCTTGTCTTTGAGATCGAGATCGCGAATGGAGAGCTTGGACATTGTTCACTTACCTTCTGCGGTGGGATTTTCGCTCGAGAGGATTGCATCGAATTCGATTTCCACGCGCCATTTGGGATTCAGGAGTTGAGCTACGACGACCATGGTGGCCGCTGGACGGATGGTGTGGAAGACTTCGCCGTGGACCTGGCCAACTGTTTCCCAGTCGGAGGCATGGGTGAGGTACATGCGGGTACGGACTACGTCTTCAAACGTAGCACCTGCGCGCTTGAGGATTTCCGCGGCGATTTCGAGGATCTTGCGGGTCTGTGTGGCTACATCGTCTTCGTCGGCGCCGACGGGGCCTGTGCCGGAGATGAATATTTGATCGCCGACACGCACGGCGCGGGAGAAACCGATGATGGGTTCGTAGGGAGAGGTGCCGGAGAGGTTTTGTCGGGTCATGTTCGTGGAGAGCATTCCCTCGGGGGCTAAAGCCCTTGTTTGTGATGATTCTGTACAGGCTGAAGCCTGTACCTTTCAGGACAAACCAACTTTTGTGGTGCCCCACCCTTTGCAAAAGCGCGAAGGATGGGACATCCGAGCGATGGTTGAGTGCGATGAGATTTCTTAGAGGCCCTTTTTGACGAGGAAGCTGATGAGGTCGACTACGCGGTTGGAGTAGCCCCACTCGTTGTCGTACCAGCTAAGGACCTTGACGCTGTTTCCGACGACTTTGGTCAAAGGCGCGTCGACGATCGAGGAGAGGGGGTTGCCCTTGAAGTCGGAGCTGACGAGTTCGTGCTCTTCGAAGCCGAGGATGCCTTTGAGTTCGCCTTCGCTGGCGGCCTTCAGGGCTGCGTTGACGGCGGCTGCGTCGGTGGTCTTTTCACTGATGAAGGTGAGGTCAACTATGGAGACGTTGGGAGTTGGGACGCGGATGGCGAAGCCGTCGAGCTTGCCGGCGGTCTCAGGGATTACCAGTTTGAGGGCCTTGGCTGCACCGGTGGAGCTGGGGATCATGTTGATGGCAGCAGCGCGGGCGCGGCGGAGGTCCTTGTGCGGGAAATCGAGGATGACCTGGTCATTGGTGTAGCTATGAATGGTGGTCATGATGCCGCTTACGATGCCGAAGTTCTCAAGAAGGACTTTGACTACGGGTGCGAGGCAGTTGGTGGTGCAGCTCGCGTTGGAGATTACGTTGTGCTTGGAGGCGTCATACTTGCTGTCGTTCACACCGAGGACGATGGTGATGTCTTCGTTGGTGGCAGGAGCGGAGATGATGACCTTCTTGACGGTGGAGCCGAGGTGGGCTTTGGCCTTGGTGGCATCGGTGAAGTGTCCGGTGGACTCTACGATGATTTCTGCACCGGTGGATGCCCAGTCGAGCTTCGCGGGGTCGCGCTCAGCGAACACCTTGAAGGTTTTGCCGTCGACGGTGATGGAGTCCTCACCAGCGGTGATTTCGTTCTTCAGGTTGCCGAGGATCGAGTCGTGCTTGAGAAGATGCGCGAGGATCGCGGGGCTGGTGAGGTCGTTGACGGCAACGAACTCGATTTCGGGATTGCCCAGAGCTGCGCGGAAAACGTTACGGCCGATTCGGCCGAAGCCGTTGATTCCAACCTTGACTGCCATGTTTGCTGTCTCCTTAGTTGCTGTAAGTGTTCTGTTGCGTTCAGAAAAAGCGACTTCCGAGAGTGTTTGTCTGAATATCCGGCCCTGGCAACGCATTTCGGGGCGAGTTCTTCCACCAAACCCATCAGACTACCACCGTTGTCAACGGGATCAAAATGAAACTTGAAGTAAATGGATTTTGTGGGGTGGTTGTGGTGGGAAACGGTGCTGGGCGGGTGTGG
>Ga0302140_10007164_pt1 | contig 13960 bp, 5 predicted proteins | sample I_Bog_E1_1_FD_202095 | JGI IMG/M metagenome (GOLD analysis project Ga0302140, IMG submission 202095) | Peat permafrost microbial communities from Stordalen Mire near Abisko, Sweden - I_Bog_E1_1 | ecosystem: Environmental > Terrestrial > Soil > Wetlands > Peat | place: Sweden: Abisko, Stordalen...
AGACCAACCGGCGCGCGCGCTTCTACACATTGACGGCGGCGGGACGGAGGCAACTTGGCGTCGAGCTTTCGCAATTTGAGCAGATGATAGCGGCAATCGGCCGCGTGTTGCAGGACGCGCAGGAGGCTTAGATGAATTCGATTCGCCGATTCGTGAAGAAGCTGATGCTCTTGTTGCAGCGCCGCCGTTTTCACTCCGATCTGAACGAAGAGATGGCGTTCCATCGCGAGCAGGCACAGCGCGAATTTATTGAGGGTGGAATGACGCCGGAGAGCGCACGGTATGCGGCGATGCGGCAGTTTGGCAATCCGACGCGGGTGAAAGAGAGGAGCCACGAAGTGGTGGAATTCAAGCTGGAGACGGTGGTACAGGATCTGAGATTCGCATTGCGGCAGTTGCGGAAGAATCCAGGCTTTGCGGCGACGGCTGTTGTGATTCTTGCTTTGGGAATCGGCGCCAGCGTGGCCATTTTCGCATTCGTTGACGCGGCCTTAATCAAGCCGTTGCCGTATTCCGATCCGACGCGGTTGGTTGCTGTGAATGAAAGCTCGGCAGGGTTTGCGCGCAACAATTTGTCGTATGCGGACTATCTTGACTGGAAGCGCATGAACACGGTCTTCAGATCGCTGGAGGTGTTCAATCGGACCGGGTATACGCTGAGTACTCCAACAGGCACAGAGTCAGTGCCGGGAACGCGAGTAAGCGCGGGGTTCTTCGGCACGCTGGGAATTCATCCGATGCTGGGTCGGGATTTTCGAGCAGGGGAAGATGGTGCGGGCGCATCGCCGGTTGTTCTGCTTAGCTATGGAACCTGGCAGCGGCGGTATGGTGGCAGGCCTGATGTGGTTGGACAGGTTGTGAATCTTAGTGGGATTGCGCACACGATTGTTGGAGTGCTGCCACAGGATTTTCAGTTTGCATTGCGGGACGATGCGGAATTTTGGGAGACGCTGCAACCGATTCGCGAGTGCGAAAAGCGGCGCAGTTGCCACAACCTTGACGGCGTAGGCCGGTTGAAGGATGGCGTGTCCGTGACGAGCGCGCTGGCGGAGATGAAGTCGATTGCGGCGCAGTTGGAGAAGCAGTATCCAGATTCGAATCGAGGAAACAGCGCGAGCGTAATTCTATTGTCGGAAGCGATCGTCGGGGAGATACGGCCTATTTTCCTGATTCTGCTGGGTGGCGCGGGATTGCTCTTGCTCATTGCTTGCGTCAATGTGTCTAGCTTGCTGTTAGTGCGCGCAGAAAGCCGCAGGCGTGAAATTGCGGTCCGCGGAGCATTGGGCGCATCGCGCAGGCGCCTCAGCGGCCAGTTCGTGACTGAGGGCCTGACGCTGGTTGTTGCTGGGGCCGCGGTTGGTCTGGGGCTGGCGTATGGCGGCATGAAGGTATTGAGCGGGCTCATCTCAAAGGAAATGATGATGGGGATGCCGTTTCTACGCGGGCTAACCTTGAACGCGCATGTATTGGAGTTTGCCGCCGCCCTCGCGGTGGTTGCTGGGACTCTGTTTTCAATCACGCCGATTTTGCATTTCAGATTTTCAAATATGCGGGATGGATTGACGGAGGGCGGCCGCGGTTCGGCGGGGATGCTCTGGCGTCGGATGGGTGCGAACCTGGTGGTGATTGAGCTTGCCACAGCGGTGGTACTGCTGACCGGCGCAGGGTTGTTGGGAAAGAGCTTGTACAAGCTGCTGCACGTGGATGCGGGTTTTCCGACGGAACATCTGGCCACTATCGATGTGGGATTGCCGGATATTGCTTTTTCAAAGGACGAGCAAGTTGTAGGGTTTGCGCGCGATGTGGTGCGAAAGGTGGAAAGTTTGCCGGGTGTGGAATCGGCTGCGATCACCAGCGTGCTGCCATTGAGTTGCAACTGCAATACGGACTGGATACGCGTTGTGGGGAAGCCGTATGACGGCAACCATAACGACGTGAATGAGCGCGATGTGAGCGCCGGTTTTTTCTCCACTCTACATGCGCGACTGCTGAAGGGACGCTATTTCTCCGATGCTGAGGATGGCTCGAAGCCGTTGGTCATTATCATCAATGAGACATTTGCAAAGAAGTACTTTCCTGGCGAAGATCCGATTGGCAAGAAGATTGGGGATATCAAGCTCTCACCGAAATCGATCGGTGAGATCGTCGGCGTGGTTGCGGATTTCAAGGACGCGGGGCTGGAACAAGAGCAATGGCCAGCGGAGTATTTTCACTTCAACCAGAGCACCGATACACACTTCTCAATGCTGATACGGACGCGTCAGGATGAACAGGCGGTGTTTCCGGAACTGGCGGCTGCTATTCACCAGGTCAGTGTGGAGGCGGCGGTAGAAGAGGGCAGCACCATGACGTCGCAGATCAACGATTCGCAGACAGCTTATATTCATCGCTCTGCCGCGTACCTGGTGGGTGGCTTTGCGGTCATAGCGCTAGTGCTGGGTGTAGTGGGGCTTTATGGCGTGATTGCTTACTCGGTAAGCCAGCGGACGCGGGAGATCGGAGTGCGCATGGCGCTGGGTGCGCAGCGAAGCTCAGTCTATCAACTGATCCTGAAAGAGGCTGGGCGGTTGATAGGGATCGGCATTGTGGTGGGACTCGCGGCCTCAGTGGGAGCTGCGATGCTGATGGGCAAGCTGCTGTTCGGCGTGCAGGCGTGGGACGCGGGGACACTTGTTGGAGTTGCTGTAGTCCTTGGAGCTTCAGCGATGATGGCCAGTTATATTCCAGCGCGGCGCGCGGCTTCGGTGAATCCGACAGATGCGTTGCGGGCGGAGTAGGAAGGCAATCGCGGGGTGTGGAGAGACCGAAATAGCATGAGACAGCTCCTTGAAAAATTGCGGATTTTGTTTTACCGCGAGAGGTTCAGCAGGGAACTCCGCGAGGAGATGGCTTTCCACCGCGACCAGTCCGAGCGTGCGTTTCTCGCCGCCGGATTATCGCCACAGGCCGCTCGAACTGCGGCCAAGAAGCACTTCGGCAACTTGACGAGTCTGAACGAAAGGAGCCACGAAGTGGTCGGCTTCAAGGTGGAGACGATTTTCCATGACTTGCGCTTTGCTCTCCGCCAACTGGGCAAGAATACAGGTTTTGCGATTACGGCCATTCTGATTTTGGGACTTGGCATTGGCGCGAGCGCCGCAATTTTTGCTTTTGTCGACGCGGCGCTTATCAAGCCGCTTCCTTATCCAGATCCAACCCGCCTGATGGCAGTCCACGAGGCGACGGCCCAGTCTCCGATTAGCAATTTATCGTATCCGGATTTCGTCGACTGGAAGCGAATCAATACGGTTTTTAGTTCCTTTGATATTTATGCGAGTCGCCGTTTCGAATTTAACACGCGCTCCGGTACCGAGTCGGTGCATGGCGAGCGAGTCAGCGCCGGCTTCTTTTCTACACTCGGAGTTCGTCCAATGCTGGGCAGGGATTTTCGACCGGATGAAGATGGGGCGGGCGCTTCTCCGGTCCTCATCATCCGTTACGGTGCATGGCAAAGGCGGTTCGGCGGCAGGTCCGATGTGCTGGGCCAAACGGTCAACCTGAGCGGCTCGACCTACACGATTGTGGGTGTGCTACCGCAGGACTTTGAGTTTGCGCCGCGCGAGATTGCCGAGTTTTATACGCCATTGCGTCCAATCTCGGATTGCGAGAGGCAACGCGGCTGTCGCGATTTCGAGGGTGTGGCCAGACTCAAGGACGGGGTCACAGTCAATGGTGCGATGGCCGAGATGAAGGCGGTTGCATCGCAGTTGGAGAAGCAGTATCCCGATTCGAATCGCGCTCAGGGAGCTAGCGTTCTGTCTCTGTCTTCATTCATTGCAGCGGATATCAAGGTCATCCTGCTGGTGTTGTTAGGAGGCGCGGGACTGTTGCTTCTGATTGCTTGCGTCAACGTGTCAAGCTTGCTGCTGGTCCGTGCGGAGAGTCGCCGGCGCGAGATTGCGGTACGGAGCGCACTGGGTGCATCGCGGGCACGCCTATCGCGGCAGCTCGTCACAGAAGCGCTTACGCTGGTTGGTGCAGGCGGCGTTGTTGGGCTGATGCTTGCGTATGCCGGCATCAGGGGATTGAGCAGCCTGATCTCAAGGAACTGGCTTGACGGGATGCCTTATCTGCGCGGGCTGGGGTTGAGTCCGCACGTTCTTTTGTTCACGGCTGGCCTGGCAGTGCTTGCGGCGCTGCTTTTTTCCATCACATCGATTCTCCATTTCCGCTTTTCAAACATGCGCGATGGATTGAGGGAGGGATCGCGCACTTCGGCGGGGAAAGCTTGGCGCCGCATGGGCGCGAACATGGTGGTTGTGGAACTGGCGGCAGCGGTTGTGTTGCTTGCCGGTGCGGGCTTGCTGGGTAAGAGCCTGTACGAGCTGCTGGGTGAGCCTCTGGGATTCAGAACCGATCACCTGGCTACGGTCAACGTCAGTTTGCAACAGTCCCTTTTTTCACAAAGCGGTCAACAGGTGGCGTTTGAACATGCTTTGCTGGAGCGTGCCGCCAGCATGCCCGGCGTGCAATCGGCAGGTCTTACTAACATGCTTCCAGTTGGCTGTAACTGTCCAATGAATCCGGTGCGAATTGTGGGGCGGCCCTACGACGGCATAGAGAATGAAGTGAATGAACGCGCGGTCAGTGCCGGTTTGCTTCAAATGCTTGGGGTCAAGTTGATGAGGGGCCGATTCTTCACAGAGACGGATGATTCTCGGTCATCGCGGGTCGCCATCATTAATGAGGAATTTGCGCACAAATACTTTCCCGGCCAGGATCCGATTGGCAAGATGATTGGCGACAACGATTTGTCTCCGGCGTCCATTCGGCAGATTGTCGGCGTGGTTGAAGACTTCAAAGACGGTGGCCTTGATGAGGCGCACCTGCCTGCCGAGTACGGGCCGTTCGACCAGAATCCGGATACGTATTTTTACGTCGCGCTGCGCACGTCGCAGGATCCAGCTTCGATCTTGCCGGCTCTGGCGTCGATGATTCACTCCGTCAATCCCGGTGTAAGCGTCGACTGGGAGAGCACAATGCAGCAGCAGATTGACGAATCGCAGGCAGCCTATTTTCGACGTTCGGCGGCGTACCTGGCTGGTGGGTTTGCGGTTTTGGCATTGGTACTCGGCGTCGTGGGTATCTACGGTGTGGTTGCCTATTCCGTGAGCCAGCGGACGCGCGAGATTGGTGTGCGCATGGCGCTGGGTGCGCAGCGAAGCTCGGTCTATCGACTTATCCTGATAGAGGCTGGGCGCCTGGTTGGTATAGGGATTGTCGCGGGACTCGCAGCCGCAGTGGGATCAGCAACGCTGATGGGTAAGCTGCTATTTGGCGTGCAGGCATGGGATGCCAGCACGTTGACTGGCGTAGCGGGATTGCTTGGGGTTTCAGCGATGATTGCCAGTTATATTCCGGCGCGAAGAGCAGCTGCTGTGAATCCGACGGAGGCGTTAAGGGCGGAGTGAAACCAAATACGATAGCTAGAGGGCGCTTCATAAATACTGCAAAGTCTGGGTATTCATCCCGCAGGGGTTAAAACCCCAGATTTTCCGGGCCATTCCGGCAGGACTAAAGTCGTGCCCTGTTACAAAGCAGATTTGTGAAACAAGTTCTAGATGATGCGCAAGAAGCGGTCCTGGTGGAGTTGGGCGCCGGGGAAAACCAAGTCCAGATTGCGTGCGCCGATGGACTTTGCAACCGCTTCGCCGAGTACCTGGCGGAAGTCCGTGGTGACAGCGAGGTCTCGGCCCTCGTTGAGTTGTCCGTTGGCCAGGCCGGGCCACTTGCCGTATACCTTGCCACCTTTAACCGCGCCGCCGAGAACGAACATCACATTCGCATGACCGTGATCGGTGCCGCCGGTGCCGTTTTCACGCGCTGTGCGGCCGAACTCCGACATGGTAACGACGGTTACGTTTTCTGCGTCGTCACCCATGTCGCGCCAGAATGCATTGATTGCGGATGAGAATTCGCGCAGGCGATCGGAGAGCTGGCCGTTCACGCCACCCTGGTTCTGGTGTGTGTCCCATCCGCCAACGTCGGTGAAGGCTGCCTCGACGCCGAGGTTGGACTTGAGCAGCTGCGCAATCTGCTTCATATTGTTGCCGAAGTCGTTGTTGGGATACTCGATTCCTGGAGCGGGCTTGTACTGTGCAGGATTAGCGTCGCGCAGCATTTTCACTGCCTCGAAAGTTTCTTCGCCGGTAGCATGCATGATGCTGTCGCCGCTTTCACCGTACATGGCCTGAAAAGCGTTCGCGGCGGCTGATGGGGCGGGGCCGCGGCCTCCAACGGAGAAGCTGTTGACGCTTGAGAGAGCAATGGCGGGAACCTTGCCGGCCAGTGTGCGCGGGACTTGAGAGCCCAATGCGAGCGCGCGAAATGCAGTGTGAGATTGGCGGCGGCGCTGGTCTTCTTCCTGCAAGGCGCGGTTCAGCCATCCGTCTTCAGTGGACTTAAGACCGGGCGTACCGGATTCCATGAAGTCCTGCGCATCGAAGTGCGAGCGGGACATATCAGGCGAGCCGACAGCGTGCACGACGGCGAGATGGCCCTGGTCATAGAGCCCTTTAAAGGGTGCCATGGATGGATGAAGTCCGAAAAAACCGTCGAGGTCGAGGACCTTGTTGTCGGGAATGGCTATGCCGGGACGCATTGCGTAGTAATTCTTTTCGCGATAGGGAACGACTACGTTGAGGCCGTCTGCGGCTCCGCGCTGGAAGATGACCACGAGGCGCTTACCTGGAGCGGGTGCGGCATCCGCCAGAACCGAGCGAACCAGAAAGCTTGGAATGGCGGTGGTTCCGGCTACGGCTAGTGCGCCATTGCGCAGGAAGAATCTTCGGCTGGTTTGCATGTGTTCCTTCCTTTACGTCGGGAATGCACGGCTGAACCAGCTCACATTCCCTCAGGGGCTAAAGCCCAACAAACTGAGGTGAATCATGTGGCACGGCTAAAGCCATGCCCTTTCAAGACAGCAAACTGCAAACTCAATCAGCCGCTCTTAACGGCGTTGAAACTCCGGCGAACCCAGTAAGAGGCCGGCTAGCAACTGATCCTGCTTTTCGAGAGCCGATGCGGCTTGTCCAGGTTTCATTGGCTTGGCCGCGGCGGGTGAAGGCTTGGTTGTGGCTTGATTCTGGGCCTGACTTTGAGAGTTGAATTGCTCAAGCACAGCACTCCGTGTGGCCACACTGATGCCGCCTGCGACGAGCAGAGCTTCGAGGCGCGGCTCTTCCGCATCGGGCGTCGGAACGGGTACCGAGACGGAAGCTGCGGACTGTGCAACCACGGCGGCGGGCGGGGTTACCTGGTAATTCTGGATGGGCGTCAAAGCGCCGGGCGCACCCCAGGTTATCGCGATTCCGGGTAGCTTGTTTGCAGCCAGATTCAGTGCGAAGTTCATGCGGTTGACCAGTGCGCCTGTGCTCACCCAATCGGCAGCTTCCCATTTGTAGCCCGTTGGCGGAACAGCACCGTAAAGAGGCATGCCCATGTCGTGCAGAGCGTTGGTGAGCGGTTGCCAGTTATCGATGGCTGCATTGCTGGCGCGCGCGGCGGAGACAACATACTCAAGCGGCGTTTTTACTTTGGCGCGGTAAGAATCGGTTGACCAGAACTCCGGCGATTTGAAAAGCGTCTTGAGGACAGCGGATATGTCGCCGCTGCTTGAGAGGTAAGTCCCGGCCATGCGATCGACAAGAGCCTGGGGCGGCTCATCGCCAACAAAGCGGATAGCAAGTTTGCGAGATATAAATCGGGCCGTGGCGGGATTACACGCTAGCATGTGCAGGACCTGACGGCCTTCCAACTCGCCATGTTCTTTGATCTTTTTACCAAGGACTTTCTTGGTCCCTGGCTCGTGGCGATTCTCGTCGAATTTGAAGCCGCCACCGCGTTGCGGGCGATCGACGGTCCAGCCGGTGAGTACGCGCGCAACTTGAGTCACATCGGCCTGGGTATAGCCGCCATTCACGCCGAGGGTGTGTAATTCCATAAGCTCGCGAGCATAGTTTTCGTTCAGGCCTTCGGGAGCTTTCTTCTGTGCGTCCGGACGGCGGGCCGCGTTCATTTTGGCCTTTTCGGCTGCGGGTGAATCGGGGCCCATGCTGCTGGAGTTATCAAGATAGAGCAGCATTGCCGGGCTATGCGCCGTAGCTTCGAGCAGGTCTTCGAATTTACCCAGCGCGAGCGGACGAATAACATCGCGCTCATAGCTGACAAGGTAATAGGGCGTCTCGTCATTCTTGTGCAGATAGACATTGAAGTGATTGAGCCAGAAGTCGGTCATCACTTCCTGAAGCTGTGCGTTGGAGTAGATGTCACGAGTGAGGCGTTGGGCAGCAAGCTCCTCATTGACCACGCGCTGTGGATTTTCAAGTGCGGCGACAACCTCTTTTTGCGCAGGGTTGAGGCCATCGTTCAGGGCGAGTTTCTGGGGGCCTTTGAGTGCCTTGCGAAATGCATCGAACTCCGGTTGCCGCATGGTTGCCAGACTTGCCACGCGCTGCTGCGGCTGCTGCGAGAGTATGTATTGGATCTGCGCATCGCTGGGCGCAGGGGTCTCGGGCTGGCTATCGGCCGCCATCCTATTCGGCTGGGCTTGTTCGACGGGTGCCGCTATGGATTGCGTGCCGTCCGGACTCATTCTCACGGCATTACCCATCATGTCCTGACCGGGCATTGCAGCGTTCGCAGCAACCAGGGCCTGCTGCTTGTTCTTCTCTTTCTGCTGCTGCTTGATCTGGTATCGAGCGATTTCGTTCACATAGACGGAATGAACGGCACCGCTCTGAGGGATGGGCACTTTGCCGTCGACGGCCTGGCGAATCATGGCATTGCTGGGCAGACGGACTAGCAACTGTTCTGTGCTGTCCTGCATGGCGGGGAACTGGGCGAGTCGGGCTGAGAGATCGGATTGGTTGATGGTCGCCGGGTGTAGCTGCTGAGCGAACCACTTATCCAGACCTACTGACTTTACGGTTTCCAGATCGCCTGGCCGCGGGCCAAAGGTGAAGCGGTTCAGAGCATGCAAAATCTTCTCATCGCCTTGCAACTGGCCTGCTTGATAGGGCTGTCTGGCGTGGGGATGCGCTGGAGGCTGGGCCGGCTGAGGAGCAGCCTGGGCGAACGCGGATGCGGAGGGCAGAGATAGAGCGACACATAACAGAAGAGCTAGCGATCCTCTGAGTCGTTCCATCGGTGGGTCTCCTTTGCGCTCATGGCCTTTCGGAATGGATGCAGGGGCAAGTGGACGCCCTACCCATCTGAACCCAGCTTACTCCGGGAAGTTGTTGTCTTGCCCGGAAACAAAGCAGTTTCTGGCAGGCGATTCACTCAAAAGTCACGGGAAGGGGTATTTTCCCGGCATGGGTGCTGTCGAAAAATCAGCTGGTAGGAATTGGCTTGTGTGGCAGGAAACTGATTTATTCTTGGTGCGCAGACCTTTCCCACCGTTTTTTCCCCTGTAACGCTCAGCCTGCAGACTTCCACAGACTTCGAAACAGCGAAGGAGACTTTCCAGCGATGAGATTTGTTCCCGCAGCATTTTTGCTTTGCTCTCTAAGCCTCTCCGTTTCAGCTAGTTATGCCGCAACCGCCGCACCGCCTGTCCCGGCGAGTTCCGAACATTCGCCGGAGATCAGCTATGAGCGCTACAAGCTGAGCAATGGCCTTGAGATCCTGCTGCATGAAGATCACAAGCTGCCGATTGTGGCCGTCGACATTTGGTATCACGTTGGACCGGTGAAGGAACGCGCGGGACGGACGGGATTCGCGCACCTGTTCGAGCACATGATGTTTGAGGGCTCGAAGCATATCGAAGGGAAGGCGCGCGACAAGATTCTCGAGGGCGCGGGGGCTACGGACTCGAACGGAACCACGGATTTCGACCGGACAAATTACTTTGAGACCGTCCCCTCCAATCAACTGGAGACGGTTCTTTGGCTTGAAAGCGATCGGATGGGGTTTCTTCTGGATGGGCTGGATCGGACCAAGCTCGCCAACCAGCGCGACGTGGTGCGGAATGAGCGGAGACAGAGTGTTGAGGGTCGGCCCTACGGGATTGTCGATGAAGAGATGTATCACCAGCTGTTTCCAAAAACGCACCCTTATTATGCGGATGTGATGGGTTCCCATGCCGATGTGGAAGCGGCGCGGCTGGCGGATTTGCGCGAGTTTTTCACCCAGTTCTACGCGCCTAACAACGCCACGATGGCCATCGCGGGCGACTACGACCCTGCGACCATCAAGGCTCTGATTGAAGAGTATTTTGGGCCGATTCCGGAAGGTCCGGCGGTCAAGCTTACGTCGGTTGAGACGCCGCCGATAACTTCGGAACGGCGCACGGTGGTTGCGGATACAGTGCAATTGCCGAAGGTGATTCTGGCTTGGCTTTCGGTGCCGGCGTTTGCGCCTGGGGATGCGGATGCCGACGTCGCGGCGCGAGTTTTGGGAGCGGGCAAGTCAAGCCGGATGTACAAGGAACTGGTGTATAAGCAGCAAATCGCTCAATCGGCGGAGTGCAATAACGAATCGCAGGCATTGGTGTCTGAGTTTGTCTGCGAATTGATTGCCAAACCCGGAGTGACACCGGAAAAGCTTGAGGCTGAAGCTGAGAAGATTATTGACGGCTTTTCGAAGTCAGGTCCCACGGCTGAGGAAGTGGAGTGGGCGCGCAACAAGGTTGAGACGCAGTTGATTTCAGGGTTGCAGCGGCTGGGCGGTTTTGGCGGCGTTGCCGATCAGCTGAATTACTACAACCAGTACACGGGCGATCCCGGCTATTTGCCCAAAGATCTGGCGCGGTATGACGCTGTGACTCCGGCAAGCGCGCAGAAGTATGCGCAGGCCACACTGGGCAAGGATCAGCGCGTTGTTGTGTACGGCTTACCGGGCAAAAAAGTGCTGAACGATGTGCCGCGGAGTCCTGACGATGCGGATGCCGCCTTCAAGTTCAATGCGCAGCACACACCGGAGTTTGAGGCGGCGCAGGCCTGGCGTGACACTCAGCCGAAGCCAGGTCCGCAGCGGCCGCTGGTGTTGCCCAAGCCGAGCGTCTTTACGCTTTCGAATGGGCTCACGGTCTACCTTGTCGAGCGGCATGAGCTTCCCATTGTTTCGGTGCAACTGCTCACGCTGGCGGGGAGCGAAACAAACCCGGCGGACCGGCCTGGTTTGGCTGGAATCACGGCTTCATTGCTGACGGAAGGCACGACAAAGAGGTCGGCGGAACAGATCGCCAACGAAGCTTCTCTTCTGGGGGCCGATTTGGGCGCGTCGAGCAATACGGACAGCGCGCGGCTGGGGATCTCGCTTCTGTCGAAGCATGTTGGCCGCGGACTTGAGTTGGTGGCTGACTCGGCTGAACACCCTGCGTTTCCGGCGGAAGACCTGGAGCGGATTCGGGCTCGCCGGTTGACGTCGCTGATGCAGCAGCAGGATAGTCCGATCCAGCTTGCGCTGCGGGCGGGAGCATTGAATCTGTTTGGTGCGGCGAACCCTTACGGGTATGACGCGCTGGGCACTGCGGCCTCGCTGCACGCCATTACTCGCGACGAGATTGAGGCTTTCTATTCGCGGCACTACGGGCCGAAAAGCAGTCTGCTGGAGTTGACCGGCGACTTGACGCTTGCCGAGGCGCGCAAGCTGGCGGAAGAGTCTTTCGGCAAGTGGGCGTCGAGCGCGCAGGCTGCCACTGCGCCGCCAGCTCCAGCGATTCCTGACCGCAGGGTATTGATTGTGGATAAACCTGGAGCGCCGCAGACTGCACTGCTGGCGTTTGGTGTCGGCATGCAGCGGAACTCGCCGGATTACCCGGCTGTCGACGTGATGAATACTATGCTTGGCGGCCTGTTTTCGTCGCGCATCAATCAGAACCTGCGTGAAGACAAGGGCTATACCTACGGGGCGTTTTCGTTCTTCTGGTATTACCCCGGGATTGGGCCATTTATTTCCGGCGCGCAGGTCCGGACGGACGTGACTGGACCGGCTGCCGAGCAGTTGTTCAAAGAACTGGATGGCATTCACTCGAAGCCGCTGACGGATGCGGAACTTCGGCTGTCAAAGGACTCGATCATCCGATCGCTTCCGGGGAACTTTGAGAGCGCTTCGGATGTGAATGGGCAGTTGGCGGATCTTTGGCTTTTTGGTTTGCCGCTCGATTACCTGGCCAAATTTCCGGCGCAGATTGAGGGTGTGACTTCGGCGGATGCACAGGCGGCTGCTGCCAAGTACATTCATCCGGAAAATCTGCTTGTGATTGCGGTCGGCGACAAGGCGAAGATTGAAAAAGGGTTGACGGATTTGAAGCTGGGGCCGGTGGAGTCGTGGAGTGAGGCAGGAAATGGCGGGGGGAAGTAACGTCAGCTAAGAGGATTGACGGTCATTGAGTCCCATGTCTCGGTTGCGGGAGTCTGACGCGCTAGTGATTTCCTCAATTACGAGTATTTAGCCTATTTTATTTCATTTGAGTCAACGATGGGTTACTAATGGGGATGTAGGGTGATGGTTACTACTGTCTTTGGGGGTAGGGGGTACGTGGCAGATTTTTGATGTCCTTTTTGCCGAGGCGGAGGAGGGGTATGCGCTGCTTAATCGGTTTTTGGAAGTCATGAGAGTATTGTGCGCGCTTCGGGGTTAATGAACTGCAAGGTTATCGAAGAAATTTGTGAACCGCGACTGCAACTCCCTGCCGGCGCCGCTTCAGGAAGGCTTTGAACTCCGGTGAATTCCTGATGAACGGGTTTCTGTTGAGATCTGAGGACTCCCGCTCTTTCGACTGGAAAGAGTCGAAAAGATGGGGCACCGACAATAGGGCGCGTTGAAAGCACGTGAGTTACAGATTCTACAACGGGCTCAACGGGCAGGATGTGCGAGTGTATAGAGCAAATTCTTCCGAGTGCGTCTCAGGCCGGTGTTGATCAACCAGTCACTGACGAGTAGCAGGTAAGACACCCGGAACTCCTGTTCAACATTTTCCCGACAGGTTTTCTCTTGCGCCATCCATCGTGAGGCAACGACGCCCGGGATTAAGGTTCGGTCGCGGGAGTAGCGTTGACGACACCTGTCGCCAGCGGAACGGTGGGCGACGCGGCCCCGAGAATCTTGGTGACGGCGTTGCTCCCGTTGTTGGCGATCCAGACATTTCCTGAGATATCGATGGCAATGCTTGTGGGGGCACTGGTTCCGACGGTGTAAGCAGTGGTGGAAACCGGCGTTCCACTCGAATTGAAGACCGCGAGAGTGCCGCCGCTGGAGTTGGGTATCCAGACCTGATTCGAGCCGTCGATCGCCAAGCTGGAGCCGGCGTCGAGTCCACCGCCGGAGATGTTGGTGCTGGTGGGTGAGCCAGTGCTGGTGAATTCGGACACAGTGTTCCCGCCAGCGTTCAGGCTCCAAACATTTCCCGAACTGTCGATTGCAACTCCGGTACCCCCAGTCGATTCAGCGCTCGACAGGTAGGGTGTACCGATATCGAAGAACGCCGAGGTCTGGCTGTTCGAGTTGCCGATCCAAAGGATATTGGCGATGACGTTGGTCAGACTGAAGCTGGTTGAAAGTGAATTCGCCACCGCTGTAACCGAATAAGGGCCGCCAAAAGTCCCATTCGCGGTGACTGTTCCTGCATTGGCAGTACCGGTTCCGTCGGTGCTTACCGTGAACGTGCTGGCGCCGCCGTTGCTGTTGAATCCGAGGCTGGCTCCGGAGGAGGGCGCCGTAAACGTCACAGAAATTCCCGGAACCGGATTGTTGAACGAATCAAGCAAGGTCACCGCAAGGGGATTTGCAAACGCTGTAAGATCGGTCGCGAATTGCGGTGTTGTTCCAGAATTGGCCGTCATAGAAACGGGTGCTCCAGCGAGATTAGTCTCGCTGAAATTGTCTGTGATCGAGCCGGATGAGACGGAGATATTGTACGGGCCGCCTGCCATGCTGTTTGCGATGAACGACTCGCTGACCACACCGCTTCGATTCG
>Ga0302140_10007166_pt1 | contig 13960 bp, 13 predicted proteins | sample I_Bog_E1_1_FD_202095 | JGI IMG/M metagenome (GOLD analysis project Ga0302140, IMG submission 202095) | Peat permafrost microbial communities from Stordalen Mire near Abisko, Sweden - I_Bog_E1_1 | ecosystem: Environmental > Terrestrial > Soil > Wetlands > Peat | place: Sweden: Abisko, Stordalen...
GATCAAGCCCGGAACATTCACCACATTGGAGGATTTTGATAAATCCGTGAGAACTTGACGATTATGGGACACATGGAGTATGGCCGGGTGGTTACGCATCTATGCATTTACGGAGTGGACGAATAAAATGGGCATGGAGTTTGGAGGTAGCTTCGCTTGCTCGTCATTAGCGAATGAAGCATTTACTTTTCTTTACAAGATTCGTGCCATATAGAATAAATAGCCTTGCAGACTGATTGACGATACTAAGGTATGCTAGACTCAACCAGTTAACACTGCAGCGCCGAATTGTTTAAGATGCTCAGCTTCGCCCGAAGTCTGTAAATAACCAGGACAAGTGTTCGCCATTCCACTCCCACAAGCTTGTCTCAGACTTGTCCACCAATTGAGATCCTTGCACGTCAGCCTCATCAACCTCGTCTAAAGTCTCATTCAACACTAAACCCCGTTGAGCCTACGAAGCATTGAATTCCAACGCCACATTCGGAATAAGGGTGTGGTGACACAATGGAAATGAGACACTTGCCCGTATTTCGAGCCAATGGCATCGGTGGGATAAGAATGTGATCCAAATGCGAGAGCGAGAACCTGGGGCTGAGGCTGAGGCGGAATGTGTACAGTACAACATGAGGATTCTTTATGACTGATATTTTTGACAGATCTTACGTTTACAAGATGAACGGCTTTGGCTGATACATGAAACGGGTGCTACTAGCCCACACGACTTCGGAACGAACAACTAAGCCGTTGCCAGCGCGAAAATGCTTCTCCAAAGGGCTATGCTGGGCTGCGTTCTGCTTTTGCAGACAACTTTGGCATATAATCAAAACCTCTGCTGTGAGTTTGCCAACAGTGAAGGGGCATTTATCAATGCTGTCCCTTTAATCGAAAACCAGACGTGTGGTCAGCAATACCAGCAAGGCGAGCCCGCAGCCTCAAGCCTATGGGTACCCTACAAGTTCTGCAGCTCGCAATGTCTCGGCTTCCAGCGATCCAACAGCACCAACCCATGGGCTGGAGTGCTGATCAACTTTATTCTGCCATCCGTTATCTTCAGCATGACTATTCCTCGCCGGAAGAAGATCGAGTTTAACTACTTGTTCGAATTCGAGTGGCCGAAGCATGCCACGAGGTATCCTAAAGTCAACGACTATCTCCAGCTCTTGTTCTCGTTGCTTTGTTTCTTGGTTATCTTGATTCCGGTCACGATCGACACTGTCCTATGGATTTCGGTGATTATTATTGGAGCAGGAAATATGCTTGTAGGAGGGTTGTATGAAGCCCATCTGGATTACCGAATCATGAAGTATATCAAGGATATGCCTCACGGAACCGACGAAGACCAGTTGAGGATCAAGAGAGAGTTACTTGTCACTGTAGCCTCTGGGAATTTGATGTTGGAGAAGGGCAACCCGCAAAAGAGTATTCCGACCAGTCTCATGATTCCAGGAGATCATGCTCCGAAAGAAGGTTATGAGAAAGCAAGATCGCGCCTCTTGAACCTTCTCGGGGCGCAGTCGAGTTTCGGAGAGTTGGTCGGAAGTCCTGTTTTATTCTACCTGGGCACCTTTCTATACATGGTCCTGGACCTGAGAAACTCACTTTCGGACGAAGATACTGCAATCTCGCTGGGCTTCGGAATCGAGTGGATGATCATAGTCCATGTAGCTATCGTCAGCGGCTGTCTGCTGGCAAGCAACAATCCAAGCACCTCGGCTGGTATCGTGAGATCAAGCCACGAAGAACTAGAACACGAGCATCAAAGTCTGAAGCGTCGTGCTACGCTTGTCGGTCAAAGGCATGATCATGAACCCCCGACATGGACTTTGGAACGCTTCAATCACCTATTCTTAGGATGGAGTAACGCGTATGACACTGAGTTCCAGCCGGTGTCACTCTGGGCTCGTGGGAGCAATAAGATGAAGTGGATCAGGAAATCGGAAGCATGGAGAGAGGATCCGTCCTTCAGAAAACTGATGGAAATAACCCCACTCGGGTGGTGCTTTAAAATCTTCCTGCCGGCTTGGGCTCTCGTCGTCCTACCTTCCGGAAGTGGAGGATTTGTTGCGTACTGGACACCTCCGAGAGGCGTTGGCTGCCGAAGCTTGAGTTTCCTGCTTTATGCTCCGTGTCAAACTGTCATCACTGGTGTCGCCGTGGTGCGTTGCGCTAATGAAGACAATGAATGGCAGCCTTCCTTGCAGAGATGGTCTTCTGGCTGGCGCTTCAAGGTCGTCTCTGCACCTTTCTGGTTCCTATCACTCTTTTCTGCCATCGGAGGCACAATCCTGCAGATAGTAGGCGTATTTAAGAACTGCTTCTGCAAAACAACGCTAGAATACTGGTTGCGGGGTCTTGAAAAGACGAATCCTAGTATCGATTTGGCAACTGATACCGCCGATGCAAGAACTTCGAGCGAGGCTTGGATAGTGATGGGGTCACTCGCTACAGCTTTTATGGCAGTAACGTGCTATGGCGGTTGGTGGTATCAAAAGATGATTAGACACAGATTCATCGAGGCTGTGAAGGGTATGTGGATACCCGGTAGCTTTTTGACAACCACAGGGAGTAGTATCAGTCTTTCTAGTAGAGCAGTGACGAAACCTGACGATCATGATTCGATGATGGATTCGTTATTGCCTGGAGAAGCTTCTCCCATGTGGTCAGAGGACGGATCTTCGCCTTTCGAGTCTCGTGACATTGGAAGGAACTATTATATTCGGGGTTTGTCGCTTGAACCTTCGGGAAGAACAACATCGATTTACGCCCCATCAATCACGGTTTCGTACGACGAGGGTGGGGAGGATATTGGACTTTTGCCTTTCGACCATGTTGCAAACTCGAGGCGGCCTAGACCCAGAACTAATAGTTAAGCACCAAGAATTGAATGATAATTCAATTTTCTTTATATTTTGATATCCCGCTGATACGGGATTCATCTTGATCTTTAGGAATTTGGCAGATTGCTGTTATTCTGCAGGGCAGAATCCTACACTCCCTGCGTTCGGGCCTCATACTGCTCGCAAAAGTTACAGTGCAGAGGTGCACTTGGCAAGACGTGAGAGGTAAGCATAACTCCTCTGTCCGAAGCTCGCTCAACCAAGAACTACCATTTCCTAAACTAAGGTTTGGCTGCAGCATCTTCGCTAAATTCAAGATCAATGTGCTTGAGAGCTCGTGGAAGCTCGCCATCCAATAATGCAATGACGGGGTCCACGATTGCATTATCGCAATGCTTGATCATGAGATGTTCCAACGAAGAAGAGAAAACCAAAAGAAAGTTCTAGATCTGCCGCTCAGTATAAGGTGTGTCGAGGTGACGAACAACACTGCTTGTGCCAACCAAGACAATCGCCGATGCCTCAATTCTCTTCAGATTATTGAAATCAGCTAATGACATCATTCCCGGGTCTAGGGTAGGGTGCTGAGGGTCTCTGTGGTTTTCTTGCGTGATGCTTAGCTCTTCCAGCGAAACCGCGAGATGTGCCATTGCATCCCGCAATTCAGAGGGGGCAAAGTCAACGTGTACCTCCCTGTACTCGTAGTTTGGCTGAATCATATCATAGTCGAAGTTGTATTCGAGTCGTCTGACAGCCGCAAAGCAACCCAGGAGGTTCCGGAAGGAATGATTGCCAAGGGCACTGTGAACAATGCGGAGATCGGAGATTTTGAACTTGTGATGCTTCTCGTTCGGATACCGGTAGAGAATACTCGGATAAAAAGCTGTTGCAGGAAAGACCCGATTCTCTGCATCGAGCTCGCCACCACCCATCAAATGACCTGTGAAGCTTGCGACAGACGGAAGAGCAAGGTAAGGTAAGCTCAGATATGGATCCTATTTTGGAGAAAATTAGTTAGCATCCTTTCGTAACATCATCGGAGCTGGCATATGCCAGATGCTGTTGGACATGCAACGCAAGGAATGTTTACTACTCCAACCAGTCGGACTTACCATCCCTATCTCCGGAAAATATTCCATCATCTGGTTCACAAGAGTGACTCTTTGCAGGTTTTGCAAGGTACATAAGCCATATGAGCTCCTGAAGAGTCGTATGCCGCGAGCAAAGAAGTCATCCATCCCAGCCAGATCAGCCAGTCTCACGAATACAGGGCTATCGGCTTGGTCCATATCTTGAAAAGGCTTCGCACGTTCGAGGACGGCTCCAAGAAATGGGTACCCATCCGGATGGCCGTAATCAAGAAATACGACTTCTTCAAGATTTGGGAGAATAGATAAGACAATAGCTGCGAGAGCATCCCAGCTGCCGTCTTTAGCAGCATGGAACCACTTCTTGTGATCAACACTTTGGCCTTCCAGTAAATAGTAGATCAGGAAATGGAGAACTTCATGGTTCTCTTCTCCAAGTGACTCCATCTCAATAGCAAGATAATTGCAAGTGTTTCCAATCCATCTTTTCACGTGTCGACAGAGTTGCGGCTTCGCGAGCAAAGTTCGAAGAAATAATGGGATTGCGGCTCCAGAAACTTCGTCTTGCTCGAATGTCGCGTAGAGATGTGCTTCTGTAATCTCATGGAAGTGACGGGAGACTCGTGAGAGGGCTGCCATAGTGTTTAAATCCTCCACACTGCTGATAATATGTAGAAGGAGCTCATCGGGAAACCTTGGGGGACATTGGACTGCCATGATACGATCGCAATTGGAGAGATGTGCTTCGATGTATCATAAAAGACTTGGATGTAATGAGCAACCTGGTAGATAGATGTAGGCTCAAGAAAGGCATAATCTAATGTTACAGGCACGAGTTGTGGACAGTTTCATGCTGAAGGCTGGCCTGGTCACGTGCTGTCGATCTTAGATAAACCTTCATCTTCTTCTCGATCGCCACAGCTTCCTCCGACAGTGAGTACTTTCAGTGCAAGCTCGGCTGCCATATTTCAAGGACGCTAAAGCCCACTCATTTCCTCGATTGGCATATCTAAGGCTCCGACTTTGAGGACAACGGCCGACGACTGGTCTGGCAAAATGCAGGTGGATGAATCCGAACGTGGTGAGGTGTTTAGTACGGTGATTTATGTACGATGCAAACTCTATAGCTCTACTTACTCAATTTTTTTGAAAGCAGTCTTTCTGGGTTGCATCGAGAAAAGGTGGAATGTCCTCAATTGGAAGCTTGAATGTCAGATACTCCATCATGTCATGAAACCACTTCATAATCTTGCCGGTTGTCAGCTGTTCGCTATATCGGAAATGCCTACTTTGACAGAGAGTTTACATGAGATTTGATAGGACCCTGCACTCTTATGTTTCCACACTCGCGGAGTACCTGGGGACCGGAACTACATTGGACATAACTTCGCTATTAGGGAATCTAATTGTACGTTATTTGCTTTCCAACATTAACATAAAGTTTATCGTGAGACCATTTTCTCAGGTTCACTTCGGAGCACGACGTTCTTCCCACTTTCAACATGTTGCCGCTGATCACCCTCGAAGAACATTACGTCTCCCAGGAGGCCGGATCGAGTCACTTTTCCGGCTTCCCGCCGGCATTGGTCACCAAGCTTAGATCACTAGGTGATGAAAGAATCAGAGACCTGAACAATGGAGGCGTATCAATTCAAGTCATTTCTCATGGACCTTTCGAAAATTCGCCTGATATGTGCCGCAAAGCCAACAATGAACTCGCCGAAGCAGTATCAAAGAATCTAACTCGACTTGTTGGATTCGCGTTGCTGCCAATGACTGATCCGAAAGCAGCCGCTGATGAATTGTCCCGCTGTGTTAGAGAACTTGGATTTGTTGGGGCCCTGGTAGACAATCACCTCGAGGATGGAAGGTTTTACGACGATGAGCATTTCTGGCCTGTCTTCGAAGCGGCTCAGGAATTGGATGTTCCCATTTATCTGCACCCAACCTTTGCTTCAGATTCAATGCTAGAGCACTACAAGGGGAATTACGACAACAAAGTTGCAACATCGCTGAGTGCCTTTTGGTTGGGGGTGGCATGCCGAAACTGGACTTTATATCCTGCGTCTTTATTGCAGTGGACTTTTCGACAGATACCCCAAGTTGAAGATCATCATCGGGCATATGGGAGAGTTGTTACCCTTTCAACTCGAGCGGATCACTAGAGCTTCTGGAATGCGGGGAAGAGAGCGAGGACTCCGAGAAGTGTGGAAGAACAATATATGGATCACGACAAGTGGCACATTTGCTCTGGCACCTCTTGCTTGTTTGCTATTGACAACGGCCATAGATCATGTTCTTTACAGCGTTGATTATCCTTTCTCAACCAACGAGATGCGGAAGCAGTTCATCAACGAGATCTCAAGAAGCAAGTTGATGACCGAAGAAGAGCTTGGAATGTTTGCGTACCGCAATGCGGAAAAGCTGCTTAAACTAAAAGCAACCCCGCAAGACCACGCACTGCAGACATTGAAGACGCATATCTCACCCCGCATGCTGTGATTGATTGAACTGGAACCAAGTGCTTTCAGAAAAAGATGGAGATCGAACTTAGTTATATGGAAATGAGGTTTATCAAGAAGCGACTCTAGCTCTTCTTAATCGGAATGCTGATTTTGAGCACCGAGTTGTACCTGAATACCTATTTGTAGTGCTCGTAACTGAAGAACGGAAGTCATACAACGCTACAGGGTCAAGGGCTCCTTCCCTTTTCATATTCCAACTTGAGAAACCAACAGCCTTAAAGTTTTTTGACTGATACCGGCTCATTGAGTTTCGACACAGATTCTAGGCTCTTTGACCTCACAACCGTCACCATTCAGCTTTCTCTTTTTCGGTCTTGTCCCTGAACAATCTCGCATCAACAAGCCTACAACTGGTTCGGCGCGTTCACTTCAGCTCCAAACCAACAGTCAAACCACATTGTACGCGGATTTTCATCTGCGTCTCTTTATCTCAATCACTTCTGTTTCGCTTTTGCTTCTTTAGTCTTTCCTCTTCTTAATCAACAACTCTCCTTTCCGTCAACTCCCTCCTCCGTCAACCCCCCTATCCGTCAATTTCCTTGTCAGCAAGTGGCCTACCTCTTCATCTTCCAGCATCCGACATCCACCGGTACCAGAACTCAGGTATTGGCAACAATTTTGCTCTCTCTAAAGTGAGTGATCTTCCCAATATCTGCAACCCTGATGGATTTTGGAATATACTACCGACGTTGCGAATTAATTTATCCACTGAGTGTCAAGTCTCCCCCCTGGGAAAGCATCCAGTTTCTTTCTTTTCTTTGTTGATGGAAGAGTCCTCAAAGTTGACATTACTTGTTGAACTATATTTTCATCACCTTTCGAGGCTCCGATCTGTTGGAATTCAACATTCACTGTCACTGCTACGACCGCTGCTATCAAAGCTCCTTGCCGCCACTCTTCCTCACCCTATACCACATTATCTTGCTTTCCCCCTTATGTCCTTCTTTCGGTGTCAATTGCTCAAGACGGTACTAATACATACAAATTCTTTCATAGATGGAGAAGGCAAAGGCTACTAGCAAGCGCCCATATGAAAATGAAGATTCGCTTCCATCCAACTCACCTTCACTCAAGAGGCACATGGGCTCTCAAGCAAGAAGTATGAAAGTCGCTACCAAGTCTGCTAAGAAGCCCTCGGCAGATAAGAATGATGCCGCAGCATTGCCTCATATTCCTCAGCCTATGGCGTTAAGCTCTGTTCTAACACTCCCTGGAGGCCAGCAAATGCTTCGTACCCCATTGAAAGGACTGGCGACACCGCCTCAGGAGCCTGATGTCATTGATCTTTGTATCGATGTTGTTGACAAGCATATACATCGTTGCACTGGTGGATTTCCCCGGTTCAAAGACGGTGATGTAGTCATCGATTTGGGCATGCTGGGTGACTTAACGTACAGACTACACTCGAGCACATTAAGTCGAGTCTCGCCATGGTTTAGCGAGACGTTGAAGCAGCGTGTGCAAGAGCCTGATGTTGGCTTTGGTGCCAATTACGCCAGGCGGACAGGAGTACGTGCTAGATATGAGTTGAACTACGACGCCGACCTAGACGTCCTTGTCCTTGCCAGAACAGTGAGTTTACTTTCGACGGGCTGGATACGCTCCGCCCACCCCTTATTTTTCAAGTTATGAGAGGTTTCTTGGGTCACTAACATCTTAACAGACTATGACAAAGGTTAAGGTCCCCGAGGAGACCGTGGCTCGCCCAATAAGGACCACGACGGCGACTTCCATTACCGACAGTCCAATATCAAAGAGCCCCGCTGAGAGCTTAGCTGCCAGCTGCCAGCAACAGAGTCCGAATACATCCCCAAATATTCAGGTGAATACAGAACAACGAAACCATCACTCGAAACCTGCTCAACTACAGTCTACACAAGCTGCTGAAGTTGCACAGGCTGCACAAATTGATAACGTTGACGCATCTGAGATCCCAGAGGGTGGCCATATTGGCGTCCACGCCGATAGTAGTAGCTCATCCACCGTGCCAGGGCAATGGACAATCAAGATTGAGGAGCACCATATCAAGCAAGAACAAGATGAAGCTCCTGACCCAGGAATTTCAATCAAGAACGAAAATCCCGAACCAAGCCAAGAAGACCTCATGCCCACTAAGGAAAGTCAAGTTACCCCACCAACTGCTGAGCTCATGGCAGCCTATAAGGGTTTGTTCCGCACCTACTGCGGACAGACTCCTGCTATTGACAAGAAAGACGTTAATATGGCACTTCGACAAGCCGAAGCAATCATCAAAGTTGCTGAGCTATATGGCTCCGTCTCCACTATTCGACCCTACTTGGGCAATTGCTTGCTGCAGTTTGGCCTGAATGTATATCAAGCAATTCTGCAAGATCCTCCTCGATGGTTGTGTCTTTCTCTCTATCTTGAGTCTGTACTCATTTTCAAAGAGGCTGCTGTCCACATTATCGGCAACCTTGGTTACTGGCCGTGGTCTACCGTGCAGCTGAAGGACATGCCAGACGACCTCGTCACTTTCCTCAATTCCAAGATTGAGAAACTGAAAAGGCTCATCGCAGATGTTGAGAGGACACTGTTCATGACCTCGATAAAAGTGGAAGGCGAAGACGCACTGCTTGCTCCCACGGATAAGAGGACAATCAATACCTGGTATGTAACTCAACTGTGGAAGCAATGGTTCATCCACGCCGTCACCCAAGACGAAGCTCCCAAACCTACTGGAAGAGCCGATGGTGCAAAGTATCGTGCAATTGCCAAGGGTGATGATGCCTATCTCCCTTTGGAAACGGTCACGGAACATATCAGGATGTTCCGGGAACCGAGCCGTCTGACCAAATGGGATAAGCAAACCATTGAGGAGGACTTGAAGATGTTCAAGATCTTTGCGCAAAAGCAAGTGCAAGAGCTTTGCGTCAACAACAGCATGCTGTCTGTTGCAGATGCAGGCATCGAGCACCTCACTTGCGCGACAATTGATGGCATCGATATTTCTTGGTTCACACAAGAAGGAATTCGAGTTGATGATTGATACGTACTATCAAGGTGGAAGCGGAGGAGAAAGCTTCGCTTCTGCTATTCATCGGAAATGGTGCTTCTGGCAACATCCATAATTGTTTATTTTCCTTTCTTTTCACTGGGCTTCGTGCGGATTCGGGTTCAAAAATGCCACTATCTGGCGTCGTCAGGGGTGGATATCGTCGATTTTTCTGCTGAACAATAACATCAAGTATTCTTAGAGGGTGAGGGAGGGAGGAGTGTGGTAACTCACTCGGTGGTTGTATCAAAGCGACCTACTTCTCACATACATAACAAAACCATAGGGGAGAGCCATCAATGAAAATGTTCCTTTTCATGGCAACAAGAAACCTCATTGCTAGGTGTTCGATGATCTCACTTGTCGATATTGCGGCCAAGCGATTCATAGATGTCCGAGGCAACGGCAAAAGAAGCATAATTCGGCGGCATGAGTGATTCAAAAGATCGAGATTCTTTAGTAACGCCGGCCAACGTATGCAGTTTCAGACCCAGACGCCTTGCTAAATCACACATCCATCTTCCCAAGTTTTGTCTCTCATGACTTCTTGATTGCCGGTCCAAACAGATCTTCCCCTTCCTTTGCCGACTGTTCTCTCTCCAGTTTTCTCTTCTTCACAATCTTCTCATCAGCAACCCCTTCCCCTTCCCGCTTTGCCCTCAGAAGCCCCACCAGATCCGTCTTCTCCGGATTTCGGCACTTCTTGAGTTTCTTTGAAAGAGCACCGAGCTCCTTCTTCTCTGTTGTTGAAGACTCTAAGCTGGTATCTACCTGCCTCAACATGACTGCGCATTTCTCTGCGGTGGTCAAAATCTTCTCTTGCAAATCTCCGGCCCCGGACAGGAATTTGCAATTGATGTACCACTGGATCAGCTCTTTATCCGCAATCATCAGAGCCGCCATCATAATTTGGCTTGGCGTAAAATGAAAGTAGGCGTCCGTGAGCAGGGCGCTTGTCTTGAGATACTCTCTTGCTTTGCCATGCGCATCCCTAACTCTCCTCTCCATATTTTGCGGCTTCGCCCCGAACACAGCTTCTCCACCGGGAAGTGCAGGCAAATCGTCTTTCGATAAGGCCTGCAACTCCATCACTGCTCCCTCCAGTGCCCGGAATGGGTGGCGTACGTCGAACGTAAATCTCAAACCCTGCGTGAGTAGGAACTCTGAAGCAAGCACATCTTCTGCCTTCGTGCCCTCAACAGCATCTGCGAATTTCGTGAGCCGGAAATAATGATTCTCGGTCTTTGTGGCGAAGAAGAGCGCGGTCCTGAGGATATCGGTAGGATGGTATGTCATCACAGAATTCGTGATGTAGAAGCGTTTAATGTACTGTATCGCAGTAGCCTGTACCAGTCCATCATCAGCATCTTTCTCATCCTGACTGACAGTGGAATCCCATACCTTGACATCAGTAGGCACCTTCAAATGGTCACCCAGCGATAACGTCTGCCTGCAATACCAAGCTACAAGCTTGAGTTCTTCATCCACGGTCAAGCAGTCCACCTCCCGTTCCGGAATCGCGCTGGTGGCTCGTTCATTCTCTGCCTCACTTGTATCTGCAGACGAGAGAGCGCGCGCTTCTCGTGCCCGCCGGACTGCTTCGCGGACGCGGTCTGCTGCTATGCGATTTGTTGTGGAGCGGAGGGCGAGCAGAGAGTCTGGGGTGTATGACCAGAGACGGTATTGGGTTGAGGTGCGGTACCTTTCGTCTTCTGACATAATGTCGGTTTGATCATGAGAGATTCGGTATTCGAGAGATCATATTTTGGCGGTTGAAGTTGGAAATCATGGATCTCAATATCTTGAGTTGAGTGAGGTCCAGAGGTAGCCGAGCATGCGAAATCTGGAGAAGCTGCCTCAAAGCGGCATTGTGTAAGTATCATACAGCCAATCAAGATCAGTCCGTACCCAGCGTTTCAACGGTATTGTGACTTATTATAGTTACCTGGGCAAGCACATAGAAGACTACAACTAGAACAGTAAAATTTTCCTCTTTTATTTTTAGATAATTGTTCATGTGAAACCACAGGACATGATAAATTTTCATTGCTGCTCTTTGTGGTCACTGCAAGGGGGTTTTTCCTCGTTCAACGCAAGCCAAAGTCAGATGAGATTTGCTTTGTTAAATAGAATGTATTTTGGATATCAAGTCCCCTACACTGAACTCTTTATTTCCTTGCGCTTTTTATGAGTATGCGAGCGCGTTATTCCCTAGGATCCCCTGTACAGTAAAGCAGCAAGCTTTCCCCAGATTGCCGACAACCCTCGAAATCAGAGCGCGCTTCTGGGCTTGTCTTAAATTGTTCACCATCTGCTCACAACATCAAACAGAATGATTGTGCATCGCCCAAGCTTATCCCGAGTGTGCAGGCTTCTGCCTCGAATTGCCAAACGAGCACTTACTGAGGGAGCACTAAAAGTCGTACTAAATAAACAGGTGATCCCTGCCGCAGGTGTTACGGCACTCGAACCTCAGGACACACAACATGTCGTGGATATGAGAAAAAGGCTCGATTTGAACAAAGAAGCTATAGAAAGCCTCAAAGTCGCAGTTCAGAAACCATTCTCGGCAGTTCAGGACGAGTTATTGAAGGTCCAGAGTGCAAGTGAAGGTGACCGGAATCCAGCCAATGAAGTTCAGCGACCAAGTTCAGACGCCCATTGGGCTTTGGCCGGTGGTTATCAAGTTGGCGGCTATCTGGAGCACGGAAAAGGCCCCTTGAATAGGCATGATGAGAAAGGTTTGCCAACATGGGGTGATTGGGGGATCTGCCTCAAAATTCTTGGATTGGGTGGGCCTGCTGCCTCAACTGCAATAACTATGTCAGTATACGAACTTATCTTACAACCTCACTGTAACTAACATCATCTAGGCCAAACCTCTGGTTGAGGTATGTTTGCCACCTTGTGTAGGTACAGACATGATCACGTGCTGAACTTTTCCAGAGACAATTGTCGTTGTGCGGCGTGCATCAACCAAGATACCATGCAACGAGCTGTCGATACTTTCTCCGTAAGATTGTGGAGACTCTCCATGATTTCTTATCCTGACCTTTTTATCAGATACCCGTAGACATCCTTCCACAAGAAGTGATCACATTGAAGGAGGGCCTCCAAGTGAAGTGTCAGTCAACTTGCCACTTGACGATACTTGAAGCTTGATTGACGGAATTACTAGGGGCCAATGATGGTCATATCAGTCTCTACCCGTGGAATTGGATCTTAAGACACAGGAAAAAGTCTGGGATCCCAATTTCGAAAGAAGAAAAGGAGTTGCAGGCTGATCCGTGAGTTGACGAGCTTCAACGTATGAAACGTGCTGACAGGTAAAGTTATACATATTGGGGTGCCGAAGTAGAGTCAAACCCACCATTGGTACATTATGATGAGATCATGGCCGATGAGCAAGGCGTCGGAGCGTGGACTGCGAAAATTGTGAGATACCCATGGAAGCAGTAACAATTCAATCGCTAAAATATTCAGCGTAAATATGGATTTTGTTATGTTGATGGGTGCCCCATCTTACCAGAGAAAACCGAAGAGCTTCTCGAGCGGATTGCCTTCATTCGGGTGACCCATTACGGTGGCTTCTACGACTTCACATCAGACCTTACCATGAAAGACACCGCTTACACGACGCTTGCTCTCCCTGCACATACGGACACGACTTACTTTACCGATCCAGCCGGCCTCCAAATGTTCCACCTCCTTTCCCATACTGACGGAGACGGCGGCGCATCGCTCCTCGTCGATGGTTTCAACGCTGCTCGCACTCTTCTAAAAGAATCTAGATCAGCATACGAAATTCTCTCCAAGACATCCATCCCATGGCACGCTAGCGGCAACGAGGGCATTACCATCACTCCAGCGAAGAAGTATCCTGTGTTTAATTTCCAAGATCTTCAAGAGGATAGATTGCCAAAATTGTTGCAGGTCAGATGGAACAATGATGATCGAGGTGTGGTGGGTTTGAGAGAAGATTATGGAATGGGTGCTGAGAAGTGGTATCGAGCGGCGAGAAAGTTCAATGAGATATTGAAGAGGCCAGAGATGGAATATTGGGCGCAATTAAAGCCTGGAAAACCTCTGAGTAAGATGTCCTACATCTTCCTCTAAGCTTGTCACTGATCTATGATAGTCTTTGATAATTGGCGTGTTCTTCACGGAAGATCTGCTTTTACGGGAAAGAGAAGAATATGCGGCGGCTACGGTAAGCACCTCCGACTTTGAGAACTAGATATGAAGACTAATCATCAAAAGTCAATCACGATGATTATGTTTCGAGATGGCGGAATACGAATTTCACTAGGGATGAGGTTTTGACTCAGATCCTGTAATGTAAGAAATGGCGAAGGGCGTGAGATTGGTTAGTATGGGATTTAAGAGTGTGTACAGTTATACATTATAAACAACGTTCAGACTTGCCAAGGCACAGTCGTGCTTCAATTGCAACAAGCGTTAAGTTCATAAAAGTCAAGTTGAGCTAAAGACGGT
>Ga0302140_10007172_pt1 | contig 13947 bp, 9 predicted proteins | sample I_Bog_E1_1_FD_202095 | JGI IMG/M metagenome (GOLD analysis project Ga0302140, IMG submission 202095) | Peat permafrost microbial communities from Stordalen Mire near Abisko, Sweden - I_Bog_E1_1 | ecosystem: Environmental > Terrestrial > Soil > Wetlands > Peat | place: Sweden: Abisko, Stordalen...
TTCTCAAATTGCGGAAACCGAGATACCTATGCATTCTGGTCAAGTCCAAAACACGAGGATGGACACTCCTCGGCTGCCTCCTTACCAGCAGACACTTCGAAGGGCCCAGTATCCCCCACAGCAATCTCTTCAGACTCACCACGAGCGAGATGAAGATATGGACCTCTTGAGCCCCTCTCCAGGTCAGAAGCGTCGTCGATTCAACGACGACAATCAAAGAGGATATGCAGCAAATTCCCCCATCTCCTACTCTGCCCCTCAAGCCTTCACCCGAAATGCTGCACCGCCAATTTCGGCTGGTTTTAGACTGCCTCCCACTACTCTCATGATGGCTCGACCTGGCACAATGGGACCACCGCCACAACAGTCACCTATGATCCTGCAAACACGCAACCGGTACCCAGCTCGCTCCGATGCCTTCGACGAATCTCTTCGTCTACCTCCGTTGCAGACGCAAATACCAAGCTCTACTCCAACCACGTCACAAAGACCAGATGTGCGCATGGAGGCTCGTGAAATTCAAGCCAGGAGCATTGAGGCCATGGTAATGACGATCCCATACGTGAACAAGATCAAGGTCTTGACCAAGATTTCCCCTCCTCTTGCCCCTCCAGGACCAGCCAGCCCTGCTCAGGAGGCTCGCGGAGCCGTCATTGCCGTTGAAGGCTCAGACAAGGATGCATTGGCTGGAGTTGGAGCCTTTATTAACGAGCATCTGAGTAAGGATCACTCTTGCAAGATCAGAACTTGGTGGACAACTACCTCAAAACCCGAATCTCCACAGATTGTGGATACGGAAATGGCGAATTCGACTACATCGACTATGCCACAAGAACACAACGAGGAAAAGGATCCGTTCGTTCAGTATCTAGACATCATCTCTGAATGGCACAAGAAGTCTCTGGAAATAACGAAGTACATTACCACGTCAGTCGACAGCTGTTCTACTGAGGCCAGTTCTGCCATCACATCTGGTGTCAAAGGAAAGGTTCTGCCTATCGCCCTTATTCCAGGTGGTTTCTCGCTCTCTACCTCTGATACCTTTGCGCTCCGGATCCCGATCAATGATTCATATGCGCCCGTCGACCATTGGCAGTGGATGGCCACCTTGTGGCGTGGGATCGTTGGCCCTGACCTCACCATATATGTGAACATTGTCGGTCGTGACGAGATGAACAAGATGGGAGGAGTAGAAATCAGAAGTGACTGCGCAGCTATCGTCGTTAGAGTCCTAGATGGAGCCACAATGGATGAGAAGACTGCTCGCCGGTTAGGCTTCGAGGTCATGGAATTTGTAAGGAATGCCGAAAGTGGTTTCGGGAGGCATTAAAGAAATGAAATGGCTGGAGGGGTGTTCTGGGACTTCTTGTTATCATTTCGTAGTAGGGCGCTCTGTATTTCAAAGGGACAGATTGTCAGACTTACTGAAATCTGTGTTGTGTAATTCTGTCTCTGTCACTGAACGCAATCATTTGATGCGTAGCTGCATGCCTTGAGGGCCTGTCAATAACGTACTGTGTCCCAGGTTATAACCTCCAGAGTTTCACGTCTACGGAAAGCTCTATCTAATATTACATCCAGATTATACAAGGTACAGCAAATCGACTTCGGTCATTTATGAAGCCTCCATTTTCCTCACCCTCGCGGCCTCGGAGTCTTTCTCCACAATTGTAGTTCCCCCAAAGCCCATGGCAGCTGCCTTTTTCCTCCTTCCTTTCCTATCACCATATTTCTCGTCGAACTTTCTAATTGCAGTCAAGGTGCTCATATCCTCGCCAATGCTTGCACTAATTTCCTCTTTCGCTTTTTCGAAATGATTCTGTGTAAGGATCCGCTTCTCGGGGTAAACATAAGGTTCTCCGCCTGTATGCTTGGCTGCTACTTCATTTTCTTCTCGAATGCAGGCTAGAGCTGCTGCTACAGACAGGTTTTTGAGATCGGAACCAGAGTAAAAGGGTGTGTCCTTTGCGAGTTGGGACAGGGAGACTGATTCGTCGAGGATCTCTGACTTGAGATGAATTTTGAGGATTGCTTCTCTGTCTACCTCAACCGGCAGATCTAAGAGCAGGCGCCTGGGAAGACGACGCAGAACAGCCTCGTCCACTGGATGATATCGAAGTCAGCATTGTCTCGGACTAGTTTGGGGCAGTTTTAAGAATTATGCTCGCATATTCAAAAGTTCTAGAGCAGGAGTGAAGCCACCTTCATGGCCATATGACGTAGGACCACCCATTCCGTAAGGAATTTTTCCTCTATGAAAAACCTGGATAGGCATATGATGGGATAAATCAAGAAAGAAAGATCAAAAGGTTCTTGCATTATAGAAGTAGAACTTACAATCAAATGGCCGGTTAGTGGCTACCATGATGAATGCAGATAGGTTGTTCATTCCGTCCCACTCTCGTAAGAATTGGTTGATCAGCTCTCTGATGGAAAAAGGGAAGTCAGCATCTTGATCGAAAATGATGCAAAGTAGCTTAAAGCACATAATTGTGGTGCATGGAACAGGATCAAGGCACGCTTGCTCCCAAGCTTTAGGCCCTTGCGAAAAAGTTTTTAAAAGGAGTGAACTTTACCTGTGGGCGGTTCGTTTGGTCTCGCCTCGAGCAGTGAAAATGGCATCAGCCTGTCTTTCTGTTAGCACTGGAGTTTCTCATAGATCATTCACAAAGCACAAAGCCGTGGGCGTTAAAAATGGCAGGGAAAGAAAGTAATCGTAATGGCATGTTAATCACCCCCACATCTGTATGCTGGAGGACAGGGTATGCAGAGAAGGGAAAGAATAAACCATACCTCGTCAATGAACACAACGCAAGGTCGATCTGCGGAGAGCTTCTTGGCTAAACTGAATACTGCCTTCACGTTCTTCTCTCCTTCGCCAACAAACATGTCATTCAAGTCGGCTCCACTGACTTCTAATACTGTTGCCCCACTCTCCTTCGCAACAGCCTTCGCAAGTAGAGTTTTACCTGTCCCGGGAGGTCCATAAAGTAGAAGACCTGGAATCTTATCTGTCGCCAACACTCCATAAGAGAAAGCTTCGGGCCGGATCAGGGATAAGGTGGTTAATGTCTTGATGGCGTCGATTGTCTCTTTCGGCGCACGTATGTCATCAAAAGTGGTTTTGATGTCGTCGGGAATAACAACACCACTGAGCAACTTCTTCTCGTGCCGTGAACATTTCTTCCCAATCGCGGCCAGCTTGTCCTTGGCCTTCTTTTGTGCCGCATCACCATCAGTGAGCACTTCCTCGACCTGAGATTCTTCTTCCTTCAATTCTTCTGCTCCCCATGAGAACTTGGCTTCGTCACTAGCAGAGAGAATCTTCAGAGCTTTGGACAGTACCGGCCCATCAACCCTGCTTAAGTATGCCTCTAGTCCCAGAATTGTGGTTGCAATTCGATGAACTCTAGCATACGTGAACACAGCTTCTTCAAGGCCCTCGGAGAATATTGTCGCGGTATCAAGATCTTTTTCTAAATCTATGACTGCTGGGGAAAGATGTTGGGTGCCTTCTGACAGTTTCAGGATCATATCTTCAATGTGTCTGAGGTTGATGTTCTTCAGACGGGCTTTCTCATCAATATCGATAGCAGAATCCTGGTCCGTTCCTCGCTCAGGAGGCACGAATATGGTCCTATGCTGGCCACCCACAATGTCTGATTGTAGGTACTGAATTTCTGATTTAAGAAGGGCTGGCTCTGCGTGATCAGCTACCATGGCTGTTGTTCCAACCAAGATGATGTTTTTACCCGACTTCCATCTCTTGTTTACAGCTTCGCGAAGCTTGCCAATTAACTCTGCTCCGTCCAGAGTTCGCATCATCTCCTTGTAGTCTGAAAGCTGTACAATAATGTTTCTCGAGTGATCATCTGAGGCAGCCTCCGATGACCCGTCCTCAATATTGTTTGAAGTGCGAGCTCGTTTGAAGTCTGTGGCGGTAATCACAGTTTCGAGAGAAGCTGCAATCTTCAAGCCATCCCACACGTCAGACTGAGAGACAGGAGCCGCTGCAGCTTTTCCCTGCTGAGTATCTTTGTTGTCGAAGAAGGCAGTTTCTAATTGAGTGTGCGGACTCGAAACTGTGAAGGGGCCAAACAGCTTGGGGCCATTCGACAAGGAACTTGCTTTCAATCCGGTAAAGATGGCAGATATTATTTTCTTGCTCGATTCTCGGATTTTCGCTGACTTCGTGAACTGTTGACCTGCGTCCTCCTCTTCTTCTGCTTCTTCCGCATCCTCTTGGGCTCCTTTCTCATTTACGTATTCTTCCAGCTTACCTGCTGCATGATGTGCGTCAAACCCCAGTTGAGAAAATCGGGTAAAATTCCAAGCAACGTTCTCATCGAGGTATGGTCCAACAAGCCGTGCAAGATCTTGCGAGTCCATCCGAATCAGATCTGCGCCTAACTGTTCTGAAATTTTGTCTATTATGGCATCCAGATAATAACTGCCGCCGTCAGCTGGGCACTGTAATACCGCTGCTCGACAAATTAGCACTGTAATATTCATATGTGATCGAAGCAGCCAGGAGCCTGTGAGCTATCTTTATCTAAAGATCCAAACTCGCTATGGACAGAATGACAGGCGCCGAGTTTTGATGTCCCAAGTCAAGCTGTTCATCTTAATATTCCCCATCCTATAGAGCCTCTACTTGGTGGAATTCAAGCTTTCCACAATATCAAGACTGCAACCAGACTGGGTTAGGACATAGGAAACTAGTGCCGCTCTTTCTGTCCACTTAGTGCTGGAATAACTACGTTGACTCCGCGAATAGCTCACACCTTCTCGGCTTACACAGAACTAGAGAGAAAATGAGCACGAGAGTGGTCTTACTTATGGGCCTCGGCACATTCGGATTCGAATTCTTGGGCGGGCGAAGAGCCAAGCCGGCGCGCAAAGTAGCCACCAATTCCTGGAAAATGTCGAAGTTTATGCCATACTTTGGAACGGGGCTTGATCCGCCCTCAGATTCATCGACCGGTAGACCCTCTGTTTCCGCCGCGCTTTTTACCTCCACTTCATCGGCCGCAGTTATGATTTCCTTGCCCTTCACTATTGCGAGAGTCTCGTTCAGTGATGCCCCAGCTAGCTTCACGTTGTTGTCCAAGAACGATTCTGGCAGATTGAATGGTGGTAGTCCTTCCGTTTGTCTCAGGCGGTTTCCTCTCACACGTCCAGAGACGGTCTTGCCGTTTTTTCGTACGGGGGTGGGCGCATCGTCCGCCTCGGTGGCATTGTCTGTAGGTCCCGTCCCATCTTCATCCGCTTTCGACTCCTCCGGACCATTGCCCGAACTCTCCGCTGGAGCATTCTCGAGTTCCGTAGGCACAGGTATGCCATCAGGTATTCGATATGCTACGGCTGAGCGGTGAAAGTTGCGAGGTCTTCGCGGAAGAGGACATCTGGAGCCAGCGATAATTCGGCAGGCAGGCCTCGAGAGTGGTCTGCGAGCCGCTCGCAGGGCACCGAGTGCTACGGCATGCATTCGGGGGGATTTGGCGCTCGAGAGCGCGAGGGGGGAGTCAGATGGCGAGACTGTTGACAGCTTGACCGTTAGAATACAGTACTCGAGTACGGCCTGAAATAAAATCGCGATTGCGGCTCTGCGGGAAGCCAACGGCAGGGGACGCTTTGAAAATGTGGAGCGGAGGAGCACGTGCATCTCAACCTCACCTCACCTCACTACATCTTCGCATCACATTCGCTATTATCAAGGTAAATGTCTTGTAATTGCTGCCAATAGCTTATCTTGGTCCAAATCAGAACCTCAACTCGTCCTCACATCGCAACATACGGGGGTCATTTGGCACATTTTGAGTTCTGGTCTTTTTTCATTCATATCTTCATACATCATGGCGTTGGCTATCCTACAGCTTTGCTTTGCTTTGCTTTGCTTTGCTTTGCTTTGCTTTGCTTTGATGTGCTCCTCTCCTTTGTGCGCCATGTCGAAACTGTGCCATGATCATCAGGTGGAAGTGCTAGAAGATGAATTCTGGATCCATGATCTGGGAGTTGTAAACAGCTGGAATGACGGCGAATCGGCCGACGCGTCCCAGCTGAAGCACATCCATGAAAGTCGGAATCCACTTATCTAAGGCAGAGAGCTCTACCCGGTGAGTTGTCACGCCCATTTTGATCGTTCCTGCATTACCTTCGATTTGAAAATGGTCCCGGATATCATCCTCCAGCGCCTTTTCAAAGCCAGCACACCACTTTCCCTCTTTCACGGTCCACTGTGGAATTAGCCAATCTCGTTTGACCAAATGTGGTGGATCCAAATGGTCGTCCATGCGCTGCAAGTAGCGGAGAAATGGCTCGTTCACTTCTTGAAACGTGTGCTCGCCACCAACTCTCCGAGTGTAATTTTCCATGTGAGGCGTTACTTCTACCCAGAAGAGGCACGCCGTGCTTCTGGCACTTCTCTCATCCCCCGTTGGCATCGGAAATCTCGGGTAGACAGTATGCTCATATTTGGCAAGCAAACAATTCATAATGATCCGGAGAAGGTTCATCACCAGCTCGGAAACCTTTCCTGCCAGAGGCTCGTCACCGTTGAGCAGCTCTCCAATTTCATCGGCCAGATAGGGGAAGTACGCCAAGTACATCATGCTCTCCCGACCCAATAGATGCCTAAAGCCAGTCTGGAGGATTGCTGGGAGAAAATCGTCCAAGAGAAAGAGCAGGAAGTCAGCTTGTCTCATGGCTCTCTTGATATGTCGTTTATGATCGCGCACTTTAGACGTCCCAGAGACTAAGGCTTTCTTCCACCCTCCAAGGAGATAGTAGAAAAGTGCAGAGGAAGTCGATTTGAGACCAGAACCAAGGTGACTAGAATAATTGAGAATGCCTTGCGTGTAAAACTCGGGGTCGTCTTCGGGGGGTTGATAATGACGGGAAGGGACCAGGAAGAAGCGGGACAATTGGCATATGCCTGCACCATAATGCTTGATGTTCGCAGCAATCTTTTGTACGCTTTTGAGATAAGTTTCATACTCTTCTCCAGTCGGTGATTTCATCGCCTCCAGATGATTCTGCATCTTCTTCATGATTTCAACCAGTACGAATTCATACAGTGCTTTCGATTCGGCACTCTTGAAGGACATCTCCGCCGTTAATGCTCGTAGTTGGAGCCCCATGGTTCGAATAGCAGCTACCCCACGTCAGTCGTCCGCATATTTTGGCATTGCTAGAGAAGTTTACCTTGAAGCTTTTGAGAGGCGTCCCACTCGAGCGGAATTCTGGCACTTAGAGGAAAGCCTCTCTTCTGTAGTTGATCCGTTAATTGGACTTCGAATGGTGGCATAGGTATGCTAAGATTGAGGAGCCACTCTACTTCAAAGTTGAAGGCTCGATCGAGAGTGTACAAGCTGGCGACATCTCTTTTCTTGTACTCGAGAAGTTTCGCAAGAAAATATGGCCAGTACTGAGCCTGTGCAACATGTGTGGAACGATTGGCGAAGACTGCGTATGGCCCATTTCCGACGAAACCGTCAGTGAGCAGAGCCTACGGCAATGTTAGCTGATACGAGACCACGAACCGCAAAGTACGTACATTTCCGCCAAAATCATCCTCCACCCAATCTGTCAGAAGCGCAACCAAGCGGGCCCAACAAGCAATCAAGTTCCTGTACAGCTGGGGAGCGAAAGGTGGGTTTCCGGTTTGGAAGGACTGCGGTAGTACGGCATCCAGATAGTGGCGCACCAACGCACGAAATGGTCCCTTTAGGCTATTCCCAAGAGCGACCATTGACTGTTTAAAGATCTGGCCTTGATTGTTCTCGTCCTGATTCGTGAGAGCATGTTCGTCGACGCGATCTATGTATGAGTTGATGGCTTCGAGGTAAGCACGGAGCAAGTCTTGTGATGGTAAACTAAGCGTATCGACCTCTAAAAGCTTCATTGCCTTGTTAAGCTTCACTACGCAAAAGTCAGCTTACACACATTGGACTGGAAAGAGGCTTACAGGTGTTTGCTGCGGTCATCCATCCAGTAAATTTGGCTTCTCGGATCTGACGAGCAATGGCCCTCACATAACTGCACACCAGCAGCTTGATAGTCTCTCGATTCCTCATGATCACGTTCTGAAGCTGTTCCTCCGGAAGTATTTGCTCGTAGATTCCCTGAAGCGCTAGAGCCTGATCGCGAACCTCGCTCTCGACTCGTAGATATTGTTGGACCAGCGTGTCAAAGAAGCCTTCATACCAGAGTTTCAAGGGTTGAAAGGTCTCCTGCTCGGGTTCGTGTGTCAGAACAAAGCTTGCAAGCTGCTCCCAAGCCCTGAGGTTGATTAGACACGCCTCTGTATGTGAATGGTCTGCAAGAACTAGCTCTTGGATGAGAGTTGGTGACGGTCGAAATTCGGATGGTGCAGCCCAGAAAAGTGTGCAAAGCAGGTCGTGATGATTGCGCAAGGAGGCCAGATCTCGTTCACGAATAGACTGCTCTTTGGGGTACTGTCTGTTGTGGTTTGGTAGCAAGCGTGCGACCAGATTTCGAATACTCTTGCTGTCGCCAACCTGGTAGAAATGCTTAATTGCAAGGGCAACAAGCTTGAGGAAGATGTGGAAGCAGCGGTCTTCGGCCTCAAGCGCTAACGAAGGCTCTGCATTGAGTTCTCGCAGGAAACATGGCGAGTCATTCGTCTCCTCATTGCGAAGATGAGCAAGATTGTGAGAGCCAAAGAAGTCAAACAAGGTGCCAATTACTCCACTGCAATGCCACCAGCCCCATTCAACAACCAGGTGATGGCAGCGGCTGACAACTGCTCGACAGTAATCGTTAAAGCCAGGAGATTGTCTCTGGTTCGAATGATAAAGTGCAAAGACCCTCTTCAACAATTGTTGCGGCAACCACCAATTATCAGAGGACACTTTCTGTCTCCTGCCCTCCATGATTACACCAAACTCATCGAATTCGAACAGCGGAAGGATAGAGAACATCGAGTACCACAACTTTTCCATCATTCGAGCATCACTGACATCATTCATGTCGGTATCCATTAGCTGCGGGTTGACAATGTCCCAAAAAGATCCTCGGGGGATTCGTGCAGCATGCAGGACTTTGATAGCAACCACCCACCCGTATACCACAAACTCGTCTCTCTTTATGCCACCCTCTCTGAATGAAAGGTACTGCAGATCATCATACAGCTTACGTACGCAGCCCAGACCCTGAGAGAGCAGAGCCTTAACACTTTGAGTCGATAACTTCTTAAGCAGATCCTCCAGTTGATACGATAAAAGTTCCTCATGCTCAGCACGTGCAATAAAGAGGACCTCTAAGAGGATCAATGTGGACATAGACGTGGTCTCAATCCAAGCTCGGATATTTGGATATCTAGGGCTTCCATCAGCAGTCTCGAGACGAGATACGAAATCTTTCAAGACTTCATACATCCGACCCAAGAATCCCTTTACATCGACAGATTTGCCAAAGCTCAGATGATGATGGACATATTCAAGTATAAAACTGATAATATATCCTTCATCAGCTTGCAAAAGCAACGACAAAGGTGGGCTCTGAGAGAGCAGCTGGTCCGCAAGCCAGTCAAAGCTCAGTCCTATCTCAGAGGACAATACTTCGTTCCAGCGGCCCCAAGTGAAGGTTTTACCAGCAAGCACAAAGGATGTATCAGGGCGAGCAGGCCCCCTGTGCGAGTCTCCATTCCGCTTCATTGCCTCAGCCAGGCGGCCACTACCAATAAACGTATCGTCTTGAAAGAAAACACCAGGCCGGAGTGGGGAGACATCAAAATTGAGTGGATAGCTGGTTCCAAACTTGGCTAAGCCTAGCAACTTGCGACCACCATTGATAGCTCCAATGTCCGGCTCAGGAACTGGAGCAAGAAATTCTAAAATCAAAGGATCACTGGGCTGTCGGTAGATTGCCGCACCTGCATCAAGCCGCTGTGGTAACCTCTTCTTGTGCCTCGTCCTGTGGGCAATTTGACCAGCTGCGGTCTTAGATTCTACATCCATCCTTGGCCTCGCACCATCGCTTGCTTCCTTTGGTTCGACGGGAGGACAGACCAAATCTTCATCTGCCAGAAAGCGGCTAAGCTGGAGATTGGCTTCCGGGACAGGACGCTTCCGGTTGCTTCTATAGAGGGCATCGAGGCTCTTCTTTGTGGATCTGAAGGCACTAGCTGAATGCCGGAAAGAGTTTTCAAATGCTGAGGATTCAAGCTGGGCAAATCGTGCAGCAGGAGGCACATATCGAACCCGCTCCTTTCGCCTTGCTTCTAGTCTGACATGGCTTTGCCTCGGGGCTATGTTAGAATGCCGAGCATCTCCTTGATCTCTGTTTAAGAATGCGTTCATTGACTGCTGTCTGCCTCTCGAAATGGGGAGCTTCCGACGAAGACCTACACCGCCGGGACTCGAGATTCGGGGGCGTTGCTTTATCTTAGAAATTGGAGGTTGGAACACCGTCTGGACATTGTGGTCGATTTCCATCAAAGGATGCACAGAAATACGACCGAGGGTTTCATCGAGGTTCTTAGAGGTCCTCGGAAGAATCCTGCCGTGCTTCCAGTCTTCCAACACGGACAACGCATCATACGTGTCCTCACGATTTGCTAAACGGATGAATTTCTTCGAAGGACTCTGTCGACCCTGTCCCATTTGAGAGCGAGCAGTACGGGCGGCAATCCTGATAAATCGAGGCGCCCCATTGGTGGCTCGACGGTGGACATCGACAACATCAAGTATACTTAGCCTGGGAGGCAAAGGCCTTTTGGGCAAGCTTGTATTGGCGTGACTCTGCTTACTGGGTACGAACACTGATCGTGCTGCCTTAGTGGGACTTTTGACACGAGGCACAAACTGTCGAGGGCGGTGGAGATGTTCAGTAATTTTTAGTTGGCGGGTGCGTGCTTGATCTGTTCCTCGAAACAATGTGCTGGTTTCAACACGGCTCCTCTTCCGCTGCCGATTCCTGGAGCTCGTTGAATGTCGTTTGCGAGAAGGTAGCATGGCATCAATCCGATCATCTTCTTCCGCATATCCGAGACGAGATTGGCTGAACAGGCTCTCTAGTGGCGATGAAAGATTGTCGTCGATTATGGGACCGGCCTTTTCCTCCTCGTCCTCCTCATCTTCCTCATCCAAGTCACTGGAGAGGAAGTGAAACGCAAGCCCATTTGCAGCTAAAGGACTTTGCACGGGCCCAGTACTCCTAGGAAGAGCCACACCACGGCGGGCTTCTGTGCGGACTGGCGAGACGCTGAAGCTTCCTGGATGGTTACGACTTGGAGCTTGCGGCTTCTTTCGCTGATAATCCAATCGAAGATGCGAGGCAGGCAAAACCCCTCGAATCTTCTTGCTCACTTTCCGAATCTGGATTGATTCATCCGAAGCAGAGCCCACCTGCGAGCCTGCGAGTTCATCTTCAGAATCTGAGTCCACAAATATAGGCATTGGCTTTGCGGCACTTGTTACTGGCGTTGGCAGATCCAGAAACTTCTTTGCATCGAAGTACGTCTGCCCTGATACATCCTGGGATAGCTGCTTTGAGGATCTCGATTTTGCGCGTGATCTTGAGAACGCGGACTCATGCGAGTTTGTTGGAAATGGAGAACTTGTTGGAGGTGGAGAGGCAGGAGCATCGGGGATATTGCTTGAAGAGGTCTTGCGAATCGAATTTCCCATTTCGCCACTTCGCACCCTGGACATTGCTTGAAAGTTCGTCTTGGTAGAGTAGGATTTGGCTCGGCGTTTGGGAGCAGTCGGGTGTGGCAATAATGCACGAGTGGAGAGTAACTGATCGACGTCGGGGAACTCTTCATCTTCATCTTCATCGACTTCGGCATCTCTTTCTCTTACGGCAAGCCCACTGTGCTCTACATCAGTGACCGTGTCATTCTCATTCGACTTCAAAGGAGATGAAGAAGGTATCAGATCCCAGTCGAAATCCATAGATTGGCTGTCTTCCATATCGGTGGTATCCTGCGAGTCTTTTTCTTGCGATTCGAGTTCAGGTGAAGCATCTGGGCGGGAGTTCCGGTGCAAGTCCTCTTGGGACGGTGCAATCCTCATTGGTGCAATACCACGAGCTTTCAGTGTCTGGCGATACTTCTCCTGTTCCACGACATAGGGGTGAAGCTGGATAGGATTCCTCTGTCGTAGGGAGCGTCCAGCATATGTAGTGACTCCTGTGGCTTTAGCATTGTGCCCAACGGCACTAGCTCGGAGGAGTACTTCTTGATCGACATTTGGAAGAGGAGTTGAGTCCCTGTGGTCAAGGGAAGTATTTGGCGGGAGGCTTGATTGGCTACCTGGAAAAGAGGGTAGCAAGCTCGAACTTGGAGAGGTGATCTCCACATAGCTTCTGGATATCTCATCGCTTGCGGATCTCCCTCGGTCTTGTCTACCACCAGAGATATCTCCTTGCAGAGGAGTATCTTCCGCTTCATCCTCCTCGAGTTCCCAAAAGGCCCTAGGAACCTTGAATACCTTTGGAGAATGTGGCGATGAGTATGGGACTTGGCCATGTCCATCATTATGGACCATCGCATGTTCATCCAACCCGGAAACCTGGACCGGTGCTGGGCCAAATGGTTCGGAGAGTCCATCAAGTGCTGGAAAATGATCTGAATCGGAAGTCTCCTCATCACCCGCTTCCATACTCCTCCCTTCTGCTTCTTTCTCGTCTGGCTCATCATTGTGGGTCTCGATGATGTTTCCAATATGTGGAAAGGCATTAATCTGTTCTTCGACCGGAGCTTGATCGTCAGTAGCAGTGCTCTGACTGTCGAGGGCGTCATCGTCGTCCGAGTCCGGGACCTCCCCTTTCTCCTTCCAATTTGCCATGGTTTCTGCACAGCATAGTAGATATAAGCAGGACTGGGAACGAGATTTCCGTGAGTTGTGTTAAAGCAGTAGTTCTAGGAGCTTCTTGTTTCTCGCGAGTTGACGCGACTGGACGCGACCTTGTCTTAAGGTTACGTAAGTAAAGTAATGCTGCGGGGTGGTCGAATAGGGGAAGGTGCATCCGAGCTTCTGCCGTAATCCCTGCACCCGAAAGCAACTAAGATGAGAGCTTGTTTTCTTTGCCTCAACGTATTCCATGAGCAGCAAAGAAGGAAATTTAAGTCTGCCTCACGATAATGAGTAAAATCCGCGGGGTATTTCCCTTGTTTCTAGCGACCACCTTTGGGATCGTAAATGGTAAATCATCTAATATCCATGAATGAGAGAAACAAATGGCTTACAATGCACAGGTATCTGGGTCTTTCAACCCTTACTCGCAGGACAGCAGAAAGGAACAGATAACCCGGGAAAGTTGGTTGCACTGCTCGGTTTTGTATACCTAGTATTGACTTCATGGCTAGGCAGCCTTTGCAAACGACTCATCAACCCAACGAAGTCAAAACTACACTAGAAGCCGAGGAAGCAGCAAGTCGAAGCTCCGTCACTGAAGCTGTGCAGAAGCCAATTCGGCCAGCAAAATCTTGGTGGTCAAATGCCAGTCTATGGTCCAAGTCCGAGAATTCTGCAGTGAAGAGCTCCTCGGGACCCCCCCCTCAAATCGAAGCTACGAAAACCAGCAGGGACACAGAAGAGCAGAACACCTGAGGCACAGTGGTTGACATTGTCCTGGACCTGGGCTTTGATTAGGGCGATGAAACGCCAAACTTTCTGCTCTTGGGAAGTGAGATACTCTCTCAAGAACACCCATGATGCTCAGATGCGCCTTCGCCAGCCAGATTCGGGGGAACATTTAATGGAATCAAATCTTCATGTGGACGAGCGACCGTTGGGCTCGAGATGCCCACCTCGAGCATGGGTATACGCTCATCGAGCTGTCAAGCTTGGAGCTCGGTATCGCGACATTGGGATGTGAAGCGTTTACACATGGTCTGGGGTGCAGTCGAGCACCTTTGCTTGGTAACAGGTCGCAGAATTTCTGTGGACGAAGTCGGCAAGTCAGATTGATTGCTCGCCG